>Ga0114950_10004027_pt1 | contig 11392 bp, 6 predicted proteins | sample N075metaG_FD_83503 | JGI IMG/M metagenome (GOLD analysis project Ga0114950, IMG submission 83503) | Deep subsurface microbial communities from Kermadec Trench to uncover new lineages of life (NeLLi) - N075 metaG | ecosystem: Environmental > Aquatic > Marine > Ocean trench > Sediment | place...
CGCTGGCAGCGGTGCTCGTGTCGATCGCCACGACCGAGCTCTCCGCACAGGATCTCTACATACGAGACGCTCGGGCTCTCGACCTCGTTGCGCAAGAGGTCCTCGAAGGAAACCTTCTTATCAGCGGTGACACCATCGTGGCGTGGACCGCGTTGCCGCCGGCAAATTTCTCCGGTAGTGTCATCGAAGCGGCGGGCAAGTGGATCATTCCCGGCCTGCACGATCTGCACACGCATTCCGTCGGCAACCAAGCCCCAGGTGGCGTGATGGCGTTACCGGCACGGCCGACGTCGCCAAGCGGATGCTGTTTGCCGGGGTCACCAGTTTTCTCGACCTCTTCGCGCCCGAGAGCGACATCTTCGCCCTTCGCGATCGCCAGCGGACGACCGGCCTGGCTGGCGCGGATATTTTTGCCGCCGGACCGTGTCTGACGGCGACGGGCGGTCACTGCACAGAGTACGGCGTGCCGACGCGACGGTGATGGGGCGAATCGCCGTGATGATCGTTTACGGGAGCTACTTCCTGCGCACCAACCGGTCGTCGTACTCTGCATGGTTTCTCGTCTTCATTGGTTGGTGATTCTAGATTGTCGATTGGGTGAGTTTTCTTGCATCGCAGTATCGACGTTGTTTCTGGAGAAACCGTTTTTCGGGGCCGCTGCACGGCAGCGGGATGGCCCGGTCGAAGTAGGCGGCGGCGACTTCCCACTCGCTCAGCCGCGCGAAGAAAGCACCCATGGTAGCGGGGAGCAGGTAGTAGTCCCGCATGGCGGGGTGGTCTTCGATGCGGCGCGCGATCTGGATTCCGGCTGCGGGGCCCTCGATTTGCGCAACGGCAACGGCGCGGTTGAGTTCGACGACCGGTGATCCGTTTACCTCGATGAGCCGGTCGTACAGCAGTAGGACCTGATTCCAATCGGTTTCCTCATAGCTCATGGCCGCGGCGTGCGCGGCGGCGATGCCGGCCTGGAGGTGGTATTCGCTCTGGCGGCTCCCGGTGCACGCCCGCTCGAGCGAGCGGAATCCGGCGGCGATCATACCGCGATCCCATTTGCGCCGGTCCTGGTCGGACAAGAGCACCAGGGCTCCGTCCTCATCGATGCGCGCCGGGAGGCGGCTCGCCTGCAGCAGCATCAACGACAACAGCGCGTGCACTTCGGGCAGGGCGGCCTGGGGATGTTGCGCTAGCAGGGTGGTCAGGCGAATCGCTTCCTGGCACAGTTCCGATCGCACGAGGTCGTCGCCGTGATGCGCGGCATAGCCTTCGTTGAACATCAGGTACAACACCTCGAGACCGCTTTCGATGCGGCCGAGCAAATCGTCTCCTTCGGGCAGCTCGAACGGCACCGCCTGCTCCCTCAACAGACGTTTCGCCCGCACCAGCCGTTGGGCCACCGTCGTCTTCTTGCTGAGAAACGCCCGGGCGATTTCGTCCACGCTGAATCCGCCCACCGTCTTGAGGGTGAGGGCCCCGCGGGCTTCCCGCGGAAGCAACGGGTGGCAGCAGAGCAGGAGCATCCGCAGTTCGTCGTCGCGCACCGGCCCGTCGAGGTCGGCGGCGGTGTCGTCGCCGGGCGGCCCGTCGTGGGTCTCGAGTTCGGCGATCTTCTCGGCGAATCGCGTCTGCCGTCGCAAGCGTTCCATGGCCGCGTTCCGTGCCACCCGCATGAGCCATCCGCCCGGGTTCGCCGGCACCCCGTTGGTCGGCCACGTCTGGAGCGCGCGGAGCAACGCTTCCTGTACCGACTCTTCGGCGGCGTCGAGGTTCGCCGGCCCGAGAATACGGGTCAGGATGGAGACCATCTGTCCCGTAACCTCTACCGAACTCTGAGAACCCTGATGGCGGACGGGCTCATAGGCGAATCCGACTCTTTGACGACAAGCGGCGCGATGCCCGCCGCCGTGGCAGGCGCGCGTCGCTCGCCTTGGGGCTTCGTACGCTCCGCGACGTGGCGGTGCACGCGTTTAGGGAGCGGCTGCCCGCATCTCCCTTCGGGCGGCGACGGTTGCTGCTTACTTCAGGCCGCGTCGGTACTCCGATTCCAACCACGCAATCGAGGGTTCACGCCATGTTGGACGCGTTTGGCCAGGATATCCGGTTCGCACTACGCCTGCTGCTCCGCGCACCGGGCTTTGCGTTCATCGCCGTCATTACGCTTGCGCTCGGCATCGGCGCCAACACCGCCATCTTCAGCGTTATCAACGGTGTGTTGTTCCGCCCACTCCAATTCGGTGAGCCAAGTCAACTCGTCGTCATCACCGAGCAGCATCCTACACAGCTAACCGAGTCGGATGCGGCGTCGACCGGCGTCTTCCTCGACTGGCGCGCTGGCAACCGTACGCTGTCTGACGTGACACTCTGGGGTGACAGCCGCTTTGTTTTAGAAATCGACGAAGAGCCGGAGTGGATTGACGGTGTCATCGTCTATCCGAATTTCTTCAAGGTCCTTCAGCTCCAACCCTTGTTCGGGCGTCCGTTCATCATGGACGACGCGGTCGAAGGACGCCGCGGCAACGTGGCGATCATCAGCCATCGACTGTGGCGCGACCGGTGGGGCGGCGAACCCGACATCGTGGGGACGGTGATTCGGGTAGACGCGCAGCCGGTAGAGATCGTCGGCGTCATGAAACCCAACATTGCCGCGCCGACACCCAACGTGGATATGTGGGTCCCGGTCCGGTTTACTGCGCCGAGCCGGTGGACGCGCCATGCCCGGTGGTTGACTGCCATAGGCCGCATCAAACCCGGCGTGACCCTTGCTCAAACACGTGACGATTTCTTGCGCATCTCCAGCGAGCTGCAGGTGGGTGAGTTTTCGGACATCTATGAAGGGTGGCAGACGGCCGTGGAACCATTGCGGGAACGGATCGTCGGCGAGGCAAGAGCGACGCTCGTCGTGGCGTTCATTGCGGCGGGACTCGTGCTTCTCATCGCGTGCGTCAACATCGCCAATATGTTGTTGGCGCGGGCGGCAGTACGCGAGCGGGAAATTGCCGTGCGCGCGGCATTGGGTGCCGGGCGGGCCCGACTCACGCGACAGCCGGCGCACAGCGTTGTCACCGTGGCATCACTGATCGGCGAGTCCATTGCGGTCGAACGCTTCTACGCGTTGGTGCTGGTGATCTTCGCCGGTGTGGCCTTCGTACTCTCGGGAGCCGGTGTGTACGGCGTGTTGTCGTATTGGGTGAACCAGCGGCGGCACGAGATTGGTGTGCGCATGGCGCTGGGCGCCACGGCCACGGGCGTGTGGCGGTTGGTCGTGTGGCACGGCATGACCTCTGCCGGCCTCGGCATCGGACTGGGGTTGGTTGGCGCGCTGGCCTCTTCCCGAGTGCTCACGAATGTGTTGTTCGGTGTCGGAACCGCCGACCCCATTACATTCGGGGCAGTCGCGGTGTTGCTGGGTGTGACCGCATTGTTGGCGTGCTGGCTGCCGGCGAGGCGTGCGACGCAGGTCGATCCGATTCAACCGCTCCGAGCCGGATAGTAGCACCGCGATTCTCGTACGTTCTGCGAACCATCTTCAAAATTGAGCCTCTAGCGTGTCCCCGTGATCCGGACGCGCTACCCCTTGATGCCTCTGTGGACCAGACGCATCTTGCTAACTCGATGCACATCACGCCGGACGCCCCGGCCACGTGGAGAACCAAATGAAAACCCCCGCTTTTGCCCTCGCTGCTTTGTTGCTCGCGATCCCCACAACACAGCCACCCGAATCCGTGGGCGACGACCCGCGGGTAGTGGATGCGCTGAACCTGCTGGATGTCTGGTTCGATGCTCAACAGCAGTACGGAAATATTCCGGGGATCTCGGCGGCCGTGGTGTACGACCAAGAACTGTTATGGAGTCGTGGTTTTGGGTATGCCGACGTGGAGCGAGGAATCGAGGCAACGCCCAAGACGATGTACAGCATCTGCTCCATCTCGAAACTGTTCACGAGCATTGGTGTCATGCAGCTACGTGACCTAGGCCACCTGCGGCTGGATGATCCGGTCGGCAACCACCTTTCCTGGTTCAACATCGAGGACACGTATCCCGACGCCCCGCCCGTAACGATCCAGGGATTGCTTACGCACTCATCCGGACTGCCGCGCGAATCGGATTATCCCTACTGGAAGCCGCCGTTCGAGTTTCCCACGCACGACCAGGTTGTACAACGGATATCACACCAGCAGGAGCTCAATCCGGCAGACCGCATCTTCCAGTACTCGAACCTGGGATTCACTCTCGCCGGTGAGATAGTGGCGTACCGGTCCCACATGGCTTATGGCGACTACATCCGGCAGCACATTCTCGACCCGCTCGGGATGGAGGATACCAATCCCGAAATCCCGGTGGAGCATCGTGGAGGACGATTCGCCCAGGGTTACAGCGCCACTCGTCGCGGCGGCGAGCGGCGCGAGGTCCAGTTTTTCCAAGGCAACGGCATCGCACCTGCCATGGGGTTCGCGTCTACGGTCGAAGACCTCGCGAAGTTCGCGTCGTGGCAATTCCGTTTGCTCGAGACGGGGAAGACGGAAGTGCTCAGAGCAAACACTTTGCGGGAGATGCACCGGATACATTGGGTGAATCCGGATTGGCGCACCACGTGGGGGCTCGGATTCTCCGTGTCGCGCACCGACGACAAGACGTTTGTGGGTCACGGCGGCGGCTGCCCGGGATTCCTGTCACACTTCCGGATACAAGCCGACGAAAAAATCGCCACCATCGTCATGGTGAATACCAACGGTGAGAATCCAAGCCAGTTTAGTCAGAGGGCCTACGAAGTCGTCGCGCCGGCGATCAAGGCGGCGACGAAAAGCCCCGACGAGGCCAAGACGCTCGATCCCCAGCTACGCAAGTTCATCGGTACATACGACAGCTTCCCGTGGGGTGGCGAAGTACAGGTGATTTCGTGGGAGGGTGGCCTGGCGATGATTGGCCTTCCGACTACCAACCCGCTTGAAAGTTTGACCAAGCTCAAGCACGTCGAGGGCAACACGTTCCGGCGTATCCGGGACGACGAGACGCTGGCCGAGGAAGTTGTCTTCGAGTTGGGACCCGACGGCGAGGTGTTGCGGATGAAGCGACACAGCAATTATTCGGAGAGAATTCGTTAGGTGTATCCACTTCAGACCGGAAGACCCCGGGCGGGTGCTCTACGAGCTGTTGACCGGAGAGCCCCCGCACATGGGGCAGATCATCGTGAAGATCGTGACCGAAAACGTGCAGTCGGTCACGGAGTTGCGGAAGTTGGTGCGACATCCCGCGATCGATGGAGGCGGATTTAACCCCTTCGGGCCGCAAACACACCGCCAAGTACACTCACCCCGAGAGTTCGGATGACACCCGCTAGCTAATTCCACCACCACTGCCGCTCCAGCTTCCTCTCCCGCGGCCAAATCTCATCCATCGTCTCCGCGCTGTACAAGCGTCCGTTTTTCATCACGTACCGAATACTTGTAGTGTTGCGGATGTCGTCGAGCGGGTTCGCATCGAGCACCTGAAGATCGGCAAATTTGCCCGGCTCGATCGAGCCGAAATTCCTGCCATGTCCAATCGCCTCGGCGGACAGGATTGTTCCGACACGGAGCACGTCGTGGGGTGACATTCCCCCCGCCGCGAAGCTCCACAACTCCCAGTGCACGCCGAGGCCCTGGAGCTGCCCGTGGGCGCCCAACCCGACCCTACCGCCTGCGGCGACGATCTTCGCCGCCTGTGCGGCGTGCTCGGTAAATGTGTATTGACTCGGGTGCGCCAAGATGTTCCGGCGCAATGTGCGGCGGTCCAACTCCTCGTGGGGAATGAACCGCTGCAACTTTAGGTCGCCGTGCACGTCGTGCTCGCGGTAATACCAGTTTTCGGCCGCGGGGCCGCCGTTTGCACTCACGATGAGCGTGGGGGTGTATGTCAAACCGCTTTGAACGATCAACTCCACGACGTCCTTGTAGATCGCCGGACGAGTGTAAACGTGCTCCTGTCCCGCAAAGCCATCTATGGCCAGTGTCAAATTCATCTTGAAATCCCGATTGCCTTCAGCGGTTGGAGTGATCTGGAACTCCCTTGCCGCCATGACCAAACGCTGACGGTGCTTGCGGTCACCGTTGAGGTAGTTCTTCACCGTCTCGGTACGATAGAACTCGCCATATCTGCGCAGCACGTTGCGCGCGTCCTCCATGCTTCCAAGTTCTTGAGAAGCAAAGATCCCTCGTGCGGTGCTCAAGATTCTGGGTCCGATAATGTCCCCGGTCGCTACGCGATCACCGTATGTGACGACGTCGGCTGTCATGGTCTGGGGATCTCTCGTGCCAGTGACGCCGTACGCGAGATTGGCCAGATATTCCCAGTTCTGCCTCCGATGCACGCCCCACGGGGTCCACATGTGAGCGTGAATGTCGACATAACCCGGAAGAATCGTCTTGCCGCTGACGTCGATCTCACGGGCGCCCGACGGAATAGTCACGGTTCCGCGCGGCCCGACCGCGCTGATGCGATTGTTCGTCACCACGAGATCCGCGTTCTCGATGACCTCCTCACCGCGCATCGTGATGATCCGTGCCCCGCGCAACACAACGGAACCACTTGGTTTGTCGCGCGCGACCTGGATGACGACATCGTGTCGCTCGGGATGGTACTCGTCCCCCTCGTCGCTCGACTGGGCGAGATCGTGTACGAACAACGTACTCCCCACCGCCCAATAGACTTGCTCCGCATCGGTGCTCCACCCAATGAAATCGGCCCCGATCGTTGAGAGACGTTTTACCGGCACCGGACTCGACGCGCTGCGTGGGATAAACACCGTCGGGAACGCGGCGGCGCCCTTGGGAACATCCAACAGGTAGACGTTGTGATTGACCAGGGCCAGAACACGATCTCCTTTCGGCGACATGAGAATCTCGTCGGCCATCACGTGCGGATTGCGAGTCCACTCCCAACCTTTGATGTCGGCAACGACGCGGCGATCGGTGCCGTCCCAGCGCACCGACACCAGTCCCTCGTACGAATCGGTGAAGAACAGCCGGTCTCCGTCGTCCGTGAAGTGCGGCACGCCAAAATGGGTCGGCGCCCAACGGGTGCTGTAGTTCAGCAGGGTAATGACCGACGTCTCGCCGCCTTCGGCGGGAATCCAGATCAGCTCGGTGCTTTGCGGCCGACCGCGACGCAACTCATCGAAAAAGTTGATCCGTTGGTGACGCGAGCCCCGAGCTGCCACCAGGCGGTTGCCGTCAGGCGTGTAGTTGAGCCGTTCATAAAACGCTTTCTGTTGCGTCAACCGCTCGGGTCGGCCTCGCCCATCGACGCGCACGCGAAAGATGTCTCCACCTTCCAGATCGTCCCACGTGACGTAAGCGAGGTACCGTCCGTCGGGCGACCACACCGGGAAGTGCTCCCCCACCTCCGAGTCGGTCACACGCCGTGGAGTTCCATCGGGCAAATTCTGCGTCCAGAGGCGGCCAAGTGCCGAGAAGGCCAACCGCGAACCGTCAGGCGAAAGCTGAACGTTTTCAATCCGCCGCGCGGTGACGCTATCGTCGATCTCGTACTCGAACCGCGCCAGCGGTCCGAGACCAATATCCACATCGGCGGTGAACGGGATCTCCCTCGCCTGCCCGTCCGGAACCGAAACGCGCCAGAACTTGCCGCCGTACGAGGTGATGAGTGCGCTGCCATCGGGTGTGAACGCCGAGCCCGGCATCACGTCGCGGGTCCAAAAGCCGTCTTGGTTGTCCCGGTCGACCTCAGGCACGAGCCATCGCTCGTCGCCACTCGCCAGTTCCACCAGCTTCAACCCCGTGGTATTATCGCGTCGAGTGGCGTATACGAGATAGCGGCCGTCGGGGCTCACCACCGGTCGAAGGCCGCTAGCCATCTCATGCGTCCGTTGAAACACGTGTCCCGTCGCCCGGTCGAGCACGGCTATCTGCCAACTACCGTAACCACCGCCGGCGCTGGCCGACATGTAGACGAACCGGGAGTCGGCCCCGAACGTCGCGCCGAGGTGGGCGCGCGCCTCGAAACTCCTCGGTCCTGCCGAGCTGGAATCCGCGCCGGTGAGTTGGACCCCCGAGCCCCCGTCCTTGTGATAAAGGAAAAGATGGAAGTCCTGAGGACGAGCGACGATTTCTGTGCTTTTTGACACGATGACGTAGTCGCCGTCGGGCGACCATTCGGGCGAAATGAAAAACGTCCGTTCGTCGCTGGTGAGTCTTCGTGGATTCGTCCCGTCTGCGTCGGCAATCCACACGTTGTCGGAGCCGTTGCGGTCGCTGATGAAGACGATCGATTGGCCGTCCGGCGAGTAACGTGGCTGGGCGTCGAAGGCCATTCCTTGGGTGATTCGGCCAGCCTGCCCGCCATCGATGGAAACCGTGTAGAGATCGCCGAGGAGATCGAACACAATCGTTTGACCATCCGGCGAGACATCAAGCGACATCCATGTGCCTTCGTCTGTGGTGAAACGAAGGCGGCGGGTCGGCTCGAGTGGCAGGTCTCGAGCGGGCTCGTCTTGCGCGACCGCGGCGACTCCCAACGAGAAGCTCGACGGACCCAGCCGGGGCTGGACGACAGCTACGGTGATGACAGCAACGGACAACAACACTCCTCGGCGGACGAGCATGACAAAACTCCAGGAGAAAGACCGTAGGGAAGGCGGGCGGTATCCAGCAAAGAGGATACGAATCCATTGAGTCGTCAAGGGCCTGCGGCCCTGACGTTGCGAAACTCGCTATATTCTCGCTCGACTCGAAGCTCGACCCGGGGCTCTAGGCCCGGGAGGTGTAATGATCTGGATGTTCTCAGCGCTCTTCGTGGCGCCGTGGGGGTAGGGTGCGCCGCAGATGAGCTGATCTGGGTGCAGAATCGGTTCGAGGAGTTGAGGGCGAAGGTGGGTGGGGGGGATGATTCTAAACAAGTCCGGGAGGTGCGGCACCTATGTGTGTATCTCGATCACTTGCTCTAACGGGGAGTGTTGCGCTCGCAACCCTCGTAGCCTGCGGGCCGCGACCTGAACCCATCGATGTCGTCGAGGCGACGATCGGTGAGATCCAGGAAGCCCTCACATCCGGTCGGACGACCTGCCGTATGGTCGTGCAGGCGTACATCGACCGTATCGATGCCTACGATGAGTCCACCGGACTCAACGCCATCACCGTCATCAACCCCAACGCCCTCAACCGAGCAGACGAGATCGATGCAGCACTCGAAGCTGGTGCCACACTCGGCCCGCTGTTTTGTGCTCCCCTTTTAATCAAAGACAATTATGATACGCACGACCTGCCAACCACCGGCGGCTCCATTGCGTTGAAAGACGACCTCCCGCCTGACGACGCTTTCATGGTTCGCAAACTGCGGGAGGCGGATGCGATCGTGCTCGCCAAGACCAACATGGCCGAGTGGGCGTTCAGTCCGCGGCAGACGGTCAGCTCGTCGTACGACACGACCGCCAATGCGTACGACCGCGACCGTGTGCCCGCGGGATCCAGCGGCGGTACGGCGTCGGGCGTTGCGGCAAGCTTTGGTGTCGGCGGTATGGGAACCGACACCGGAAATTCCATCCGCGGCCCATCGTCGCATCTTGCGCTCTTCGGTATCCGATCGACGATCGGGCTAACCAGCCGCGACGGCGTGATACCTCTTGCGTTCGACCGCGACATCGCGGGCCCCATGACACGCACCGTGGAGGACGCCGCGCGCATCTTCAATGTGGTAGCGGGTTACGACCCGGCCGATCCCTACACCGAGGCGGGGCGCGGTAGAAAGGAAGCTGATTATACCATCTTCCTCGATACCAACGGACTCCAGGGCGCCCGTATCGGTGTGTTGCGCGAACTCGTCAACACCGACGACGCCGACACCGCGGTCATTGTCGTGTTCGAGCGAGCGGTGCAGGACCTTCGGCGACTCGGTGCCGTAATCGTGGATCCATTCGAGTTCCCATCGTTCCGCGAGCACCGTCGGGCCCGAAACGGTTGCCAGCGGTTTCGTTACGACATGCACCAATACTTGAGCACGCGTGACAACGCTCCAATCCAAGACGTCATGGAGGTATTGGAAACGGGACAGTTCTCCCCGTATGTAGAAGGGCGAATCCGACGAAATCGGCGGGGCTCGACGGAGATTGCGCCGGAGGATCGCGATCCGCCGTGTCCCCCGTACGCGGAGCATCCCGGCAGACAGGCCTATATGAGGGATCTCGTGGCGGCGATGGACGCGGCTGATGTGGAGGCGATCATTTATCCCACGTGGACCAGCCCACCCGCTCACCTCGATAATGCCATCGAGGAGTACAGCGGTGACAACAGCCAAATCGTGGCGCCTGCAACAGGGATGCCCGCAGGTACCGTGCCGATGGGTTACACCTACGGCAACTTACCAGCGGGATTGCAAATTCTCGCGCGGCCGTACGACGAGGGCGTGATTTTCAAGCTGGCGTTTGCGTACGAGCAGGGCACAAGGCATCGGAAACCGCCTGAGGGTTATCCGTCGCTCCAAACGGAATCGAGCCAACAGTAGTTAGCGTCGGGTGACGCCTCCACCACGATGCTTGTTGTTCTTTTCTCTCGCTGAAACCGCGTTTGACGAAAGAGCGCCGTCTGCGCCCGCAAGGATTGACCGGGGGTTCCGGACGCGCCGGAATCCCCCGATCGTCGGTGAAGCGGTTCAGCGAACCTCGGTTTGCTGCGATACCGCTCCGGATATCGTCCACACCTGCGGCGCGATGTCCGCGAAGTCCTGCGTTACCACGAACTCCCGCACATCGAGAGCGAATGTCTCAGCGTAACGGGGTTGTTTGACTTTCATCCTGACAATCAGCAGCGTCTCCGTGTCCAATCCGTTGGGAGCGGCGCCTACCGCCCTGATGCGTCCCGAGCCGGCAGTCAGGTTGACGATCCGAAGGATGTCCTCTTGCAGCGTGACAGCCTCGATGGGTTCCAACATCTCGGGATCGAACAGCAGGTCTGCCACAAACGACGTGGGCGTGAGGTCGGTATCGACCGATCGGATTCGTGCCTCGACCGTGATCGTGGACCCTGTCGAGGCATCCACATCACTCACGACGACGTAAGCGTTGAACCCCTCTCTCAGGTTTATGGGTTCATCTTGATCTATTTCTATCCCGACTGGATCGTCCTCGCAGGCCCCGAGGACGAGGACCGCGAGTATCGCGTTCACCACGGCTATGTAACGCCGGCCGCTGGTTGGAATCATTTTACGGGTCATGGTATGTATTCTCCTCTGAGGCGATCGACGCCGTTAGTTCTCTGCCGGGCACGCCACCACCGGTGACTTGCCGAGCTTGCTTGTTTCGGGAATGTCGAGTTCGGCGCTGTTACGCAACAACGTCACCGCACCCCTGGCCCAATAGGGATTGGGCAGACGGAGCCCTGGAGTGGCCACAACGCGGCCGTGGGAC
>Ga0114950_10004029_pt1 | contig 11386 bp, 8 predicted proteins | sample N075metaG_FD_83503 | JGI IMG/M metagenome (GOLD analysis project Ga0114950, IMG submission 83503) | Deep subsurface microbial communities from Kermadec Trench to uncover new lineages of life (NeLLi) - N075 metaG | ecosystem: Environmental > Aquatic > Marine > Ocean trench > Sediment | place...
ATTTTGGCCGCCGCGATGACGCGCGTATCGTGATCGATGAGGTTGTCGGCCAACTGATCGCCCTAGCACCGCTGGCGATGCTGGCGCCGTTCACGGCATTCGCGCGTGGCGATCTTTTTCTGCTTTTTTCCGAAGTCGTGACCGGATTCGTCCTATTCAGGTTGTTTGATGTGTGTAAGCCAGGGGCCGTTCGATGGGCGGAGCTTCGATTCGAGGGAGGGCTTGGTGTGATGGCAGACGATGTGGTGGCGGGTCTCTATGCTGGCCTGTGTCTGCTCGTGCTCCACGTATTTGTTTTTGAACGCTTCTTTTCGTCTTCTGCGTCATTGCGAATCGGCTTGGGCGCCTCGGCGTGAAGGCGGAGATCATCACGATCGGAGACGAGCTGTTGCGGGGCGAGATCGTCGACTCGAACAAGGCGAGAATCGCGGAGCGATTGTTGTTGCTCGATCTGGAATGCCGCCATCAGGTCTCGGTGTTGGACGATCCCGCCGACATGCGGGACGCATTTCGGCGCGCGGCCGATCGAAGCGATTTCGTGCTCGTTTCCGGCGGGCTCGGACCGACCCGAGACGATTTGACGACCGCAGTGCTGGCGGAGACCTTTGGTCGCCAGACTGAGCTCGATGACGACTCGCTGGCGGCGATCGAAGCCTTCTTTGCGCGGCTGGGTCGCGAGATGTCCGAGGTCAACCGCAAGCAGGCGTATTTCCCGACTGACGCGGAGGTGCTTCGAAACCCGATCGGAACCGCCCCCGGTTTTTCGATTCGGGAGGGCCGGGCCGTCTTCTTTGCGATGCCGGGCGTACCGCGTGAACTCGATCTGATGATGGACGAACAGGTCCTGCCACGAATCGAAAAACTGCTCGATCGATCTCGGGGGGCGCGACCGACCGATGGGGAGCGGCGGGTCGTTCGGGCGAGGCTGCTGCGGACCTTCGGAATGGGCGAGTCGACGCTCGAGGCGGAACTCGGGGATCTGGCGCGGGAGGGCGACGTCGAGCTCGGCTTTCGTACGAGCTTTCCGGATAATTTCCTGCGTCCCGTAGCGCGTGCAAAGACGGCCGAGGAGGCGGATGCACGGATCGCTCAGGTGGTGGATGCCATCCGCGCTCGGCTCGGTGCCCTCGTCTACGGAGAAGGCGACGACACGATGGAGAGCGTCGTCGGTCGTTTGCTCACCAAGCATGGCCTCTCGGTGGCGACGGCGGAGTCGTGTACGGGCGGTCTGATCGCGGAACGAATAACGGACGTTCCCGGCTCTTCGGCCTATTTCCTGGGTGGAATCGTGGCGTATTCGAATGCGGCGAAGTCCTCGTTGCTGGGTGTTTCCGAGGCTCTGCTCGAAGGCGAGGGGGCCGTCTCCGAACCCGTCGTGCGGGCGATGGCCGAGGGGGTGCGCGCTCGTTTCGGGAGCGACCTGGGTATTGCCAGCACGGGGATTTCCGGACCGGATGGTGGAACGGCAGAGAAGCCGGTCGGCCTTGTCTGGCTCGCGCTCTCTACGGCCGAGGGGACCCACGCGGATTCTTTCGTCTTTCAGCTCGATCGGAGTCGACACCGTAGCTTGACGGCTCAGCTGGCTCTGGACTGGATTCGAAGAAGGGTGCTCGGGGTCGAGCTGGTCGGGCCGAGTCTTTTGAGGCGCGGCGGGGGTGGATCCGCTCCGGGTGATTCGTAGATTTTCTGGCAATTTGGCAAATAGCAAGATGGGGAGGCAATGACGATGACACGAGGCAAGGCGACGGCAACACCGAGGGCAAAAGTAGAACGAGGAGGCATAGCGGAAAGCGCCAAGGAGAAGGCCATTGAGCTCGCGATTTCGACGATCGAAAAACAATTCGGGAAGGGCGCGATCACGAAGATGACCGACGACGCCGCGAACCATGAGATCGACTTTTTCTCGAGTGGGTCGCCGAGTATCGACATTGCCCTCGGCATCGGTGGTCTAGCGAGGGGTCGCATCGTCGAGATCTACGGGCCGGAGTCGAGTGGCAAGACGACCCTGGCCCTGCACGCCATCGCCGAGATGCAAAAAATTGGCGGCGTGGCGGCCTTCATCGATGCGGAACATGCGCTGGATGTAAATTACGCGCGGCGGCTCGGGGTGAATATCGAGGAGCTGCTGGTCTCGCAGCCGGATACGGGAGAGGAAGCGCTCGAGATCGCGGATGTGCTGTTGAGATCGGGCGCCATCGATCTCGTCGTGATCGATTCGGTGGCGGCGCTGGTGCCGCGCGCGGAACTCGAAGGGGAGATGGGCGATACCCATGTCGGTTTGCAGGCCCGCTTGATGAGTCAGGCGTTGCGCAAATTGACCGGGACCGTGTCGAAATCCGGTGCGACGATCATCTTCATCAACCAGATTCGCATGAAGATCGGTGTGATGTTCGGAAGTCCCGAGACGACCTCGGGCGGCAATGCGCTCAAATTCTACGCCTCGATCCGTATCGATGTGCGAAGGATTGGCGCCATCAAGGAGGGCGATGTCGTCACGGGCAATCGGACCCGGGTCAAGATCGTCAAGAACAAGGTCGCGCCGCCTTTCCGACAAGCGGAATTCGACATCCTCTACAACGAGGGCATCTCGAAAGAGGGCGATCTGCTCGATCTCGGCGTCGACGAGGGCATCGTCGAGAAGAGTGGCTCCTGGTACTCCTACGGAGGAGAGCGCATCGGCCAAGGTCGAGAGAAGGCGCGAACCTTTTTGAAGGAGAATCCCGACGCCTGCCAGCGCCTGGCGGAAGAGGTCTATCTCGCGAAGGGATTGAAGCTGCCGGCGCCGGCGGCGAATCCGGCGGACGCCAAAACCACGCAAAGCACAGACGCCGCGGAGTCCGGCACAGCGGGGGGGGACGAGTAGTCGGTTCAGCCCCCGACCTCGCGGGGGATGGCTGGCCGTTCAAAATCCCCCAATCCGCGCTTACGCGCTCCCTACGGAGTGAAAGACGCGCATTGTGCCGTGAGCCTGCCTTCCTCGACATTCCCGAGCAGATTAGATACCAACTGGGGGACATCCCGGCGGGGATCCAATGGACCGCGGGACACCTGTCAAATTTAGAACCTGGATACCGGTGGTCGAATCCGATGCGCTGCTCGCGAGAGTGGGCGCATCTCGATTTGCGCTGCTGTCCAGGCGTTGAATCCAATGCAAAGGAGATGAAAATGGAGAAGATCCGAATCGCGATCGCCGGTGTAGGGAATTGCGCGAGTTCCCTGGTACAGGGGCTGGAGTATTACCGTGACAAGCAGCCCGAGGACGCGGTTGGAATCATGCATTGGGAAATCGGTGGCTACCGCCCCTTCGACATCGAGGTCGTGGCCGCGTTCGACATCGACGAACGCAAGATTGGGAAAGACATCAACGAAGCCATCTTCGAATTGCCGAATTGCACGACGGTGTTCTGTGAAAAGCTCCCCAAGACAGAAGTACGAGTCCAGATGGGGCGGATCCTGGACGGTGTTGCAGATCATATGGGGCAGTATCCCGATCGGCGCACCTTCCTGCCCTCGGACGCGCCCGAAGCCACGCACGAGGAGATCGTTCTCGCGCTCGAGCAATCGAAGGCGGAGGTGTTCATCAACTACCTCCCAGTGGGCAGTGAGGAGGCCGCTCGCTTCTACGCCGAATGCGCCCTCGAAGCCGGGGTGGCTCTTGTCAATTGTATCCCCGTCTTCATCGCCAGCGATCCAGAATTCGCCCAGCGCTTCGAAGAAAAGGGGCTTCCCATCGTCGGCGACGACATCAAGGCGCAGCTCGGCGCGACCATCACCCACCGTGTTCTCACGGACCTCTTTCGCAAGCGTGGTGTCAAACTCGAGCGCACCTATCAGCTCAACACCGGCGGCAATACCGACTTCCTCAACATGTTGAATCGCGACCGTCTGGCTTCCAAGAAGGAATCAAAGACGGAGGCCGTACAGTCTGTGGCAGCCGATCGCATCGACGACGAGAACATTCACGTGGGTCCCAGTGACTACGTCGCCTGGCAGAACGACAACAAGATCTGCTTCTTGCGGATGGAGGGCAAATTGTTCGGAGACGTTCCGATGAATATCGAGCTGCGACTCTCGGTAGAGGACTCGCCGAACTCGGCGGGGGTGTCGATCGATGCCATTCGCTGCGCAAAACTCGCCCTCGACAAGGGCGTAGGGGGGGCTCTGCTCTCGCCTTCGTCCTATTTCATGAAACATCCCCCCGAGCAGTACACCGATGATGAAGCCCATACCCGGACGGAGGACTTCATCGCTGGACGTAGGAATGTCTAGCCAGACACGCAAATGTCTCGTGATTGCCGCCGGGCGAGGCAGCCGCCTCACGATCGGCGGCCTCTCCAAGCCGCTCTTCCCCTTGCTCGGCCTGCCGCTCATCGAGCGCACCCTGGTCAATGCCAAACGGGCGGGACTCGAGGAGTTCGTCGTCGTCACGGGCTACGAGGGCGATCGGGTCAGCGAGTTCTTGAAGCGCCTGGCACTGCGTCGCGGCATCGCCATCACCGAAGTCGTCAATGAAAAATGGGATGGGGGCAACGGCCTGTCGGTGTCGGCCGCCCGGGACGCGATCGGTGACGAGCACTTCGTCCTGTTGATGGCGGACCATGTGGTGGACGTCGCTTTGCTGAGCGGACTCCTCGATGAACCTCTCGAGGCCGGGGGCGTCTGCCTGGCGGTCGACCGCAACCTGACGAGTCCCCTAGTCGATCTCGACGATGTCACCAAGGTGCGGACCCGTGACGGGCAGCTCGAGGCCATCGGCAAGGACATCGAGCGTTTCGACGCTTTTGACACCGGCTGCTTTCACTGTTCGTCCGACCTGTTCTCGGCGCTCGATGAGGCCCGGGCGAAGCAGGGCGACGAGTCGCTTTCGGCCGGGATCGCGCTGCTTGCTGAGCAAGGCAAGATGCGGGTTCACGACATCGGCGAGGCGTTCTGGATCGACGTGGATGACGCGAGCGCCGTCGAACGCGCCGAGCGGGCCTTGATCGCGGCTCTGCCCAAGCTGGGAGATGGGCCGGTCTCGCGCTACCTCAATCGACCCCTTTCGATCCGCATCACGCGTCATCTCGTCGATCGCGCCATCACGCCGAATCAAATCTCCTTCTTTTCATTCGTGCTCTGCCTGGTGGCCGCGGGTCTCTTCGCCAGCGGGGGAACGTTCTGGCTGGCCGCGGGCGGGCTGCTGGCCCAGGCAGCCTCGGTGATCGACGGTTGCGATGGTGAGGTCGCGCGGCTGCGCCTCGAGGAGAGCGACTTCGGTGGCTGGTTCGACGCCGTGCTCGACCGCTACGCTGATGCGTTTCTTCTTTTCGGGCTGACCTGGCACGTCTTTTTTGCGGCTGAGGGGAGCCCGCTTGCGCTCTGGGTCGGCTTCATGGCAATCACAGGCTCGTTTCTAGTCAGCTATACCGCCGACAAATACGACGGATTGATGAGGGTCCGGTTCCAGCGAGATGAGACTGTCCGGATCCGCATCGGTCGCGATCTGCGTGTGCTCGTGATCGCCCTCGGCGCCGTCGTCAACCTGCCGTTGGCCGCGCTTTCGCTGATCGCCGTGGTGATGAACGCCGAGACCGTGCGTCGTATCGTCACAGCCAGCCGGGACCGGGCCGCAGCGTGACCTCTGATGCCGGGCCGCTCGAGCGGGTCCGTGCGCGGATCAGCGAGGTCATTGCCGGGTCGTCTGTCCCGGAGGATCCGGGCCACTCGGTCAATACCCTCGAATGGCTGTTGAGGTTCGAGCCCTGCGCCGACGAGGCTCTCCAAATCGCCGCGCTCGGCCATGACATCGATCGCGCGGTCGAAGAGAACAAAGTCCTGCGCGCGAATTTCTCGGATTACGACGACTTCAAGGCAGCCCATGCCGGCCACAGTGCTGAAATGCTGGTCGAGATCCTTCGGCAATGCGGAGTCGAAGACCGGACGCTCGTCGACGAGATCGACCGCCTGGTCCGTGTCCATGAAGTGGGGGGCGACGCGCGCTCAGACCTGTTGGTCGATGCGGATAGCCTCTCCTATTTCGACGTGAACCTGCCTCTCTACCGCGCGCGAAACAGCCGCAAGGAAACCTTGCGGCGCTGTATCTGGGGCTATCGACGTCTATCCAAGAGGGCGAGGATCCTGGCAGCGGGGATGCATCCGCACGGCGGCGAGCTGGCGCTGCTGATGGAGGAGGCCATCGTTCGAGCGGAAAAAGGGGATGAGCCGCTCAGCAGAGGCTTTGCCGCACGCTCATAGCGGGCAGAAGAACCGTGCGATCGATCCTCGACCGGCCCGCTGTGGACGCTCCCTGAACCCCCGCGGAGGGGATCCGAGGGTCGACAGCGTTTCGCCGCCATTCATGACAACACCGCCTATTCCATCGCTTTCGCGGCGGCTTACGCCCGCCAGCTGCACAGTGCTGGAGTCGTTTCCTACTTTCAACAGCCTCAAGGAAGCGTTCGAATCGGTCGAAACAGGAACACGGTCGAACATCACTGCAGACCCACATTGGACCGAAAACCGAGCGGAGTCGGGGACTTTCGAGGGGCAGCATGGAAATCAACGAGATCTTGAAGGTCGCCATCAAGGGTGGCGCATCCGACATTCACCTGAAATCGGGATTGCCGCCGATGTTCCGGGTCGATGGTGCGCTGGTTCCGCTGAAGAACGGCGAGCGCATTCTTCCCGATGAACTCCAGAAGATCGCTTTCTCGATCATGAACCCGGCCCAGAAGGCGCGTTTCGAGGAGAATCGTGAGGCGGATCTGGCCTACGGCATTCCCGGTCTCGGTCGTTTCCGTGTGAACGTCTTTCAGCAGCGCGGCACGGTGGGCATCGTCTTTCGGGTCATCCCGTTTGGTGTCAAGACGGTCGAGCAGCTCTTCCTGCCCAAGATCATCGAGAAAATTGCCCAGCAACAACGGGGTCTGGTTCTCGTCACCGGGACGACGGGCTCTGGGAAGTCGACCACGCTGGCCGCGATGATCGAATACATCAACACCGAGCGAACCTGCCATATCATGACGATCGAGGACCCGATCGAGTTCCTGGTTCGCGACCGCCGATCGATCGTGAACCAACGCGAGATCGGCGTCGATACGCATACGTTCTCTGCGGCTCTTCGCGCCGCGCTGCGCCAGGATCCCGATGTCATTCTGGTCGGCGAGATGCGGGATTTCGAGACCATCGAAACTGCAATTATCGCCGCCGAGACCGGCCATCTGGTGATGAGCACCCTGCATACCCTCGATGCCACCGAGACGATCAATCGAATCATTTCCGTTTTCCCGCCCCACCAGCAAAAGCAGGTGCGGCTGCAACTTTCGACGATTCTGAAGGCCGTCATCAGCCAACGTCTGGTACCGCGCGCCGACGGGAAGGGTCGTGTTCCCGCCCTCGAGGTGCTGATCTCGACCTCGTTTACGCGGGAACTCATCGCGGACAAGGACCGCACCAAGGAGCTGCCCGACGCCATTGCGAAGGGCCATACGACCTACGGAATGCAGACCTTCGATCAGTCTCTGATGAGCCACGTCAAATCCGGCATCGTCTCCTACGAAGAAGCCCTCAAGCACGTTTCCAATCCGGACGACTTCGCGCTTCGCTTCCGTGGCATCGCCTCGACCTCGGACTCGGAATGGACCGGATTCGCGGGTGACGACGACGGAGCCGGCGGCACGTCCGACGAGAAGCCGGACCATGATGGCGTCGACGATCTGGACTCGGACGAGTTCAATATCGATCGCTTCTAGATCGCGAACGATCCAGTCCCGCCCGCGGCCCCCGAGCGAACCCGAGACTCCTCTCGGAGGGTCGCTATATTCCCGGCCGCGATCCAACGCCAGCATTTGATGAGAGGTGACCCATGTCGCTCCCTGCCCGGGAGATTCGCGAGAGCTTCCTTCGGTACTTCGAGGAACGGGGGCATCGGCGGGTGCCGAGCGCCTCGCTCGTGCCGGAGTCCGACCCGACGTTGATGTTCGTGAATTCGGGCATGGTGCCCTTCAAGCGGACCCTGCTCGGGGAAGAGAAGCGGGGCTACCTGCGGGCGACGACCTCGCAGAAATGCATGCGCGTTTCCGGTAAGCACAATGATCTCGAAAACGTGGGCCGCACTTCGCGACATCACACCTTCTTCGAGATGCTCGGCAACTTCTCGTTTGGCGACTATTTCAAGGAAAAGGCGATCGAGCATGCCTGGGCGCTGCTGACCGAAGGCGTCGGCTTCAAGCCCGAGAATCTCGTGATCTCCGTCTTTCGGGACGACGATGAGGCGTACGACATCTGGCGCGACCAGATCGGCATCCCCGAATCCAAGATCTATCGGTTTGGTGAGGAAGAGAATTTCTGGTCGATGGGCGACACCGGTCCGTGTGGTCCGTGTTCAGAAATCCACTTCGACTGGGGAGAGCGATCCGACGATCCGAATGACGATCCGTCGAGTGAGACCGGTCGCTTCATGGAAATCTGGAACCTGGTCTTCATGGAGTTCAATCGAGACGCCACGGGAAAGATGACGCGACTCCCGAATCCTTCGATCGATACCGGCATGGGCCTCGAACGTCTCGCCGCCCTGCTTCAGGGCAAGAAGTCGACCTGGGATTCCGATCTGTTCACCCCGCTCATCGCTCGCGCCGCCGAACTCTCGAATGTCACGCCCGGGGCGGATCCAGAGATCGACGTTTCGCTTCGCGTGGCCGCCGACCATGCTCGGGCCCTGGCGTTCTTGATTGGCGATGGCGTATTGCCGAGCAACGCCGGGCGCGGCTACGTGCTGCGGCGCATTCTCCGTCGCGCTTCGCGCCATGGCAAACTACTCGGTCAGAACGCACCCTTCATCTACTCCGTTGCGGACGCCGTCATCGACGAGATGGGAGACGCGTTTCCGGAGTTGTCCGAACGGCGCGCCTATATCAAGGACCGTATCCGCCGTGAGGAAGAGCGTTTTCTCGAAACGCTGTCCAAGGGACTGAGCCTTCTCGAAGGGGAGATCGCGGAACTCAAGGCCAAGGGCGGCAGCGAATTGTCGGGCGAGATCGTCTTCAAACTCTACGACACCTTTGGTTTCCCGATGGATTTGACGGCGGACATTCTCGTCAGCCACGACATTCGCCTTGATCAATCCGGCTTCGACCGCGCGATGGCCGGGCAGAAGGCGAGGGCCCGGGCGGCCTGGAAGGGCAGCGGCGACACCGCCGTTCAAGAAATCCATGGACGCATCGCGTCGGATCTCCAGACGACCTTCCTCGGCTACGACACGCTCGAACTCGAGGCGCCGCTGGCGGCGATTCTGAAGGCTGGCGAGATGGTGACCGAGGCTTCGGTGGGCGACGAAGTCGAGTTGATCTTCGAAGAGACGCCCTTCTATGCAGAAAGTGGTGGACAGGTCGGCGATCGCGGACGGATCGTGACCGACACCGGCGAGGTCGAGATTCGAGACGTGCTGAAGCCGGTCACGGGTCTCTTCACCCATCAGGGTACCGTCGTGTCGGGTGTGCTTCGGGTCGATCAAGAGGCCCGCCTTCGGGTGGATGCCGAATCGCGCAACGCGACGGTCCGCAACCATACCGGGACGCATCTGCTGCATGCCGCGCTGCGGGGCGAACTCGGGGAGCAGGCCATGCAGAAGGGCTCGCTGGTCGGCCCCGATCGTCTGCGCTTTGATTTTACCCATGACTCACCGCTCACGCTGAAGGAACTCGATGCCATCGAAGACCAGGTGAACCGCTGGATCGAGGAGAATCATCCGGGTTCGACGCGGGAGATGGACTACAAATCGGCGGTCAGAGCGGGTGCCATCGCGATCTTCGATGAGAAATACGCCGAGCAGGTTCGGGTGGTTTCATTCGGTGATTGCAGCACAGAGCTATGCGGCGGGACCCATGTTCGGGCGACCGGGGATATCGGACTCTTGAAGATCGTTTCCGAATCCGGAATCGCCGCGGGCATCCGTCGTATCGAGGCCCTCACCGGCCTCGGCGCGCTAGGGTATATTCGGAGTCGAGAGCGGCTCGCTGCCGAAGCGGCCGGCGCACTCAAGGTCCCGCTCGTGGAGCTGCCAGCCCGCGTCGGCCGGCTTCTCGAGGAGCGAAAGCAGGCGCAGAAGCAGATCGACGATCTGCGCGTGCGCCAGCGGAGTTCGGGCGCGGGGGATCTCTTTGCCACGGCGCGCGCGATCGCCTCGATGCCGGGCGCCAGGGCGATCGCCGGACGGGTCGAGGACGTGGATGCCAAGGCCATGCGGTCGATGGTCGATGATTTTCGGAACCGTCTGGGGAGCGGCGTCGTCTGTCTGGTGGCCGAGAGCGGAGGCAAGGCCTTGCTGGCGATCGGCGTGACGAAGGATCTGACTTCGGTGATTCAGGCTGGCGAGCTGATTCGTGAGGTGGCCGGCGTGGTCGGCGGCGGCGGCGGCGGCCGTGCGGATTTTGCTCAGGCCGGTGGCAAGGATCCCAGTCGGATCGACCTGGCCCTGGAAAAGTTCAACGCGTTGGTGGGAGAATGATCTTGCAAGGATTTGGAAATCCGTTCCGGCCCGAGCGGCGATGGACACGGGTGGTCTCGGTCGGCGACGTGGAGATCGGGGGGGATTGCCCGATTCGCATCCAGTCCATGACCAACACGGATACCATGGATACGCTTGCCACCGTCGATCAGGTGACGCAGCTCGCCGAGGCGGGCTGCGAAATCGTTCGTCTGGCGGTGCCTTCGATTCGCGACGCCGAAAATCTTCGCGAAATCCGACGACAGCTCGAGATCCGTCGCGTCGAGGTTCCGCTCGTCGCGGACATTCATTTTACGCCGAAAGCAGCGATGATCGCCGCCGAGGTCATCGAAAAAGTTCGCATCAATCCGGGAAACTACGCGGACAAGAAGAAATTCGAAGTACGCGAATACAATGATGCGGAATATCGGGACGAGCTCGCGCGCGTTGCGGATCGATTTCGACCGCTGGTGCAGCGATGCAAGGCGAACGCTGTCGCCATGCGCATTGGCACGAATCATGGATCGCTCTCCGATCGGATCATGAATCGGTACGGCGACACGGCGAAAGGCATGGTCGAGAGCGCACTGGAATTTCTCGACGTCTGTGAGGACGAGGCGTTTTACGACGTGGTCTTCTCGATGAAGGCCTCGAATACGCAGGTCGCGATCGCCGCCTATCGGCTGCTCGCCGCACGTCTCGAGGAGCGTGCACCGGGCCGGCCCTCCTATCCCTTTCATGTCGGCGTCACCGAGGCGGGAGACGCGGAGGATGGGCGAATCAAGAGTGCCATCGGCATCGGATCCTTGCTCGAAGACTGACTCGGCGACACGATTCGAGTCTCTCTGACCGATGACCCCGTTCGCGAGGTTCCCGTGGCACGCTGTATCGCGATCGTGGCGAGTCTTCATGCGAAAGTACAGA
>Ga0114950_10004030_pt1 | contig 11385 bp, 10 predicted proteins | sample N075metaG_FD_83503 | JGI IMG/M metagenome (GOLD analysis project Ga0114950, IMG submission 83503) | Deep subsurface microbial communities from Kermadec Trench to uncover new lineages of life (NeLLi) - N075 metaG | ecosystem: Environmental > Aquatic > Marine > Ocean trench > Sediment | place...
CATCCCCTGATAAATCTGTCGTAATTTTATCGAGGAAGCTGCCATCGTTCCGATAGAAGAAGGCAGTCATGCCCCCGCCGCCGGGGTCTGAGCCGATTATACTGAACCCGAGCTCTAGGATATCAAAATCGAACAGGAACGCGATTACACCTTCTCCGACATCACCTCCTCCAGTCCCGCCAGCAAGTCCAGCTATAAATCCGTCAACGAAGACGCCGTCGTTTACCTCACCGGGCGCGAGCGTTAAAGGGGCCGTTGCGGTTCCTGAGTAGGATTCAAATTCAGAGCCACCTGGGTCCGAGACGTTAAGTCCGGAAAAACGCTCCGCCGCGCTGACAAAGTTACCATCATATAAGGTGAAAAACCCGGTCGGTGGTCCGTCTAATACTTCTTGCAGCGTGGCCAGGGATGTACCGGACGTCAAGGTGATCGGACCAGCGAGTGCTGCAGGCCCGATCAATGATGCTGAGAATCCAAAACTTAGAATAATCGCGATCTTTCTGAACATTGTCCTTCCTCCTCCGTTGACCCGACTACTGTGAAACCAGAATGGAGCCCTGGTAGGAGAATCCAGACATTCCGTGCCAGCAATACAACGTTTTGTGTGATTTAGCATCGTCGAGCGAGAGCGGATGGCAGTGTAACGTCTTCCGACACAGTTAAGCCTATTTCAGATCTTAAATCACCAGAAAAGACACCCTATACCGATCTTTCAGACGAACTGCCACGCTGTCCAGGCTGGACGTTGGTTGTTCCGTATCAGCTTCTAATTGAATATTGCCACGACTAACCAGCACGGAATGCATACAGGGTCTTTCCCCTGGCACACAATCGACCATCGTCATCGGTGATATCGACTTCCACGAAAGACAGTTGCCTGCCGCGTTTAATGACATTGGCTTCAGCAAAAATATTTTCCCCATGGGTTTGCCGGAGATAGGTGATACTCAACTCTGCGGTACCGGCGGCTTGTTCTCCCTCGCGCATTTCGGCAAATATCGCCACTAACATGACGATATCTACCATTGCCGCCAGTACACCGCCATGAACACTACCGCCAATTCCTCCCGGGGTGTTTTCATCTTTCTTCAGGACAATCTTGCCATAGCCAGGTCTTTGTTCAACGACGCTAATGCCTAATGTTTTATGATAAGGATTAGCATCAAAGTTGGATTTGTATTCTGTAAAATTATCGACCCTGGCCCCGGACATTAACTGTGATCCGGTGCACTACTTTTGGCACTACTTTTGGCACTACTTTTGGCACTATTTGAAGAGCTATTTGAAGAGCTATTCGGAGAGCTATTCGGAGAGCTATTTGGCGAGGGCTCTGGCATGCTGATTGGAGAACCATCTACAAGTGAGTCCACATTCAAATTGTTTACCCAACCTTTGAACTGAGATATGTTTGCCGGGATAACAATGCGACTGTCTTCAAGGCTCTTCATGGTATTGATATAGCGTTCGTTTAGTTGAAATTTCAGGGCTTCAGTTCCACCCTGGCGAGTGATAACCCCACTAATTTTTTGAATTGATTCAGCTGTTGCTGCTGCAATCGACAGGATCTCCTCTGCCTTACCTTCCGCTTCGTTAATGCGTTTTTGCATCTCACCTTCCGAGCGATTAATCAGTTCCGCCTTCAATCCCTCAGAACGGTTAATTCTGCTCTGCTTATCACCTTCACTTGCAGCCAATATCGCCCTTCTTTCCCGTTCCGCGCTGACCTGTTTTTCCATGGCATTGCGAACAGTCTCCGGCGGCGAAATATTTTTTATCTCATAGCGATGTACTTTTATCCCCCAGGCTTTTCCGGCCTCATCCAGCACTTCAACGACCTTGACACTGATCAGGTCACGTTCTTCAAATGTCCGGTCCAGATCGAGTGTTCCGATCACGGATCTTGTGGTGGTCTTCGCCAATTGAACTGCAGCGTGACGGTAATCCACGATGCCATAACTTGCTTTAACCGGGTCCCATATGGACATATAGATCACCCCATCCACAGACACCTTGACCTCATCACGCGTAAAACAATCCTGCGGCGGTACGTCTATTGCCTCTTCTCGCAGATCCTGCACGAAGGTCACCTTATCCACAAACGGGATAAGCGCATGAAATCCGGCGTCCAACGTCTTGTGGTACTTACCGAATCTTTCAACAATATGTGCTGTTCTGGTGGAGACCAATCTAATGCTCTGAATGAATTTGGCGATCAGAATCAAGAACAATATGCCCCAGATAACCATTACAAATATGTCCATCATCTATTTTGTCCTCCCTGGCCTGCCATCTCTTAACGTATTCGAGACCTGGTCGAATCCTTCGAAGAAGCCCTCAATCCTTGCCAGGTCTTGCGGCACGATAGAAATGTCAGAACTTTTAAACAAATCGGATAGCCGGTCAATGTATGTCTCAATGAGCCTCAGGTTCATCGCCTGCTTACCACCCGGCAGACTAATCGCGTCGGCTATCGCCGTCATTCCATCGGCTGTGGCGGTCGCCAGGATGGAAATTTCCCGCGCACGACCCTGGGCCTCGTTAATTCGTTTCTGTTTTTCACCTTCTGACACGTTGATTGCTTCCTGCCTTTCACCCTGCGACAAATTGATGGTGGAATCTCGTTCTGCATTAGCCAATGTTATTTCTGCCCGCTTCTGGCGCTCCGCTTCCATTTGCTTCTCAAGCACATCAATCACATTGTATGAAGGCGTGATGTTCATAACCTCATATCTCATTACCTTAATACCCCAGGTTTCAGATGCAGTGTCAATCTCCCTGACCAGGGTGGCATTCAACGTATCCCTCTCGGAGAAAGTTTGACCCAGAGTTAATTTTCCCACCTCTGAGCGCACTGTTGTCTGGGCAAGGTTAATAGCCGCCATGAGATAGTCTTCTATGCCGTAACTCGCCTTGTAAGCATCCATGACTTTGATATAAAGCAATCCGTCTACATCGATTTGTATATTGTCACGCGAGATGCAACTCTGGTTTGGTACATTCAAGCATTGCTCCCTTGTTTCGTGCCGATAAGCGACGCGATCAACGAAAGGAATAAGCAAGTAGATACCAGGTTCGAACACACCGCGAAACTTACCAAGGCGTTCAATCACGCTTCTTTGACGCATGGGTACGATGAGTATCAGGTGGTAGAGGAAAAAACCCAATACCAACAACGTTATAGTGGTATAGCCAAGCATTCTGTCACTCCTTTTTATACATTTTTAATCCAAAAGCTCTCCGGTCAAAGGTCTATGGATTCAGCTCATATCGATTTGTGGTACCGGTTCAACAATATATGTGATGTTTTCCCGGGCGACAATCCTGACCTGGGCCCCGACTGCTATCTCTTGCCCGTTCCCCAGTGCCCGCCACATCGTACCTCTGAAGCTAATCATACCAACACTTTCACCTGGTCCGATAGGTTCGATCACGTCGGCTATTTCATCAAGGTCATCCACAATTTCCTGGGTATTAGCCTGGCTGTAATCACCACCGATAAATCGGGTAAAGAAGGACCTCAGGCTGATAATCAGCACCAGGGAACTGATGAAGTACAAGGTCAGGGCACTGACCCAGGTTGTGACCAGGCCAAGCCACAGGGCTCCGGCGACAATCAGGCACCCTGCACCGAGGAAGAAAATAATACCCCCGGGAACGATAATTTCCGCCGCCATCATGACCAGCGCTGCTATGATCCATCCAGTAGGATTTAGTATCAATTCCATATCTCAATTTCACCTCGTTTGACATATTATGTCAAACATAATTTTTGAGTAGCAAAAACCAACACTTTCAGGGTATATGTTATCTACGCCAAAGCGGATTTAAGGCGGACTGTACTTTTTCACAGACTCGTCAATTATGGCGCATTCAGTTTAAAGTAACATCATGACAGGAAAATAAATGAAGGGTGTAATACTTGATGCAAACAGCCTGGGGCAAGGGGAGGTGGACCTTTCCCCGGTGACAGACCTGTTGGATGAATGGCAGGTTTTTGGCGAAACAGCCGCTGACCTAACCGCAGAAAGAGTCAAAGGGACCAGCGTCGTACTTTCGAACAAAATCGTCATTGATGAAAAAATATTCAGTACCACGCCTGAAATTCGACTCGTGAGCATCATGGCGACAGGCACAAATAATGTCGATCTCATCGCCGCAAGATCATGCGATGTTATCGTCAGCAATGCCGTTGCATACGCAACACCGTCGGTAGTCCAACACACAATCAACTTAATGCTGGCACTGGCAACTAATATTGCGAGCTACATCCAGGATGTGAGGGCAGGTGCGTGGCAAAACGCGGGTGCTTTCTGCATGCTCGACCACCCGATTTCAGAATTAAGCGGCAAGACTCTGGTCATCGTCGGATATGGTGAACTCGGCAGCAGTGTTGCACAGGTAGCCCGTGCATTTGGAATGGAGGTACTCGTCGCACAGCGCCCCGGGTCTAATGCCGGAGGCACGAAACCACTCGATACTCTCTTGCCGAAGGCAGACTACCTCAGCCTGCACTGTCCACTCACGGAACAAACTGAAAACCTTATCAATATCGATAGCCTGGCAAAGATGAAAAAATCTGCATTCCTCATCAATACTGCCCGTGGAGGACTGGTCAATACCACTGATTTACTCATGGCACTCGATTCCGGTGTAATTGCCGGTGCAGCAATAGATGTATTGAATATCGAACCGCCATTAGCTGAGGATCCATTGACGAATTCCCGGCTGCAAAACCTCATCATAACGCCACACAACGCCTGGGGTTCAATAGAGTCAAGGCAACGCCTTGTTCAGCAAATGGCAAACAACATACAGGGGTTTCTTGCCGGGCACCCTCTTCGGGTTGTTAGCTAAAGATTTATCGTTCCGTTGACTGGGACCTGATCAGTTTTTTTATTACCTTGTTTGTCGTGATCAACGTTATGGAACATGCCATGGTGGTGGAACTAATCGGTAAAGGGATTTTTATGGTGATAGGTTCCGGTGAATCACTGTTTGGTACAGGTGCGCTATTCACAAGAACAACATCCAATTGAGTTTCATAGATTTTGTGAAGGCAGCAGTGCCTTTCGCCTTCGTCCAGATATTACTGGCATTACTCTATGTCCTGGTATTTTTGTAAGGCTGTTCATACTTGAATCGTTCCCGGCACCACCCAACGCCAGACCTCAACGGCCGACCCCAACAAACAAAATTACCGAACAAGGTACTTCATCGCCGATTCAATGCCATCGATGCTCAAGTGATACATCCGATCATCCATCATTCTGCGAACCATTTCTGTAGTGTAGGAATCCTTCCAGAGATGACCGGCAACCGGATTGAGCCAGATCACCTTCCGGAATTGATTGAGAAGCGCGCCCATCCACACTTCACCCGGTTCTGCATTGTAATGTTCAACACTACCCCCACGTTCTGCAATTTCATGTCTGCCCATGGCTGAATCACCCACAAAGATAACCTTGTAATCCCTCCCATATTTCCTGAGCACATCTATTAGTGAAACTCTGTCTTCACCGCGACGCTGATTGTCGGACCAGACTGATTCATAAATAAAATTATGAAAATAAAAATACTCCAGATGCTTGAACTCACTGCTGGCAGCAGAAAACAATTGTGCACACAATTCGATATGCTCATCCATGGAGCCTCCCACATCGAGGAATAGCAGGACTTTCACTGCATTATGGCGTTCAGGAACTTCCTTAATATCGAGGATGCCACCATTTTTTGCGGTACAACGAATTGTATCGGCAAGATCCAATTCAAGATCTGCCGCGGTGCGGGCAAATTTCCTTAGCCTCCTGAGGGCCATTTTTATATTCCTGGTGCCGAGTTCCACCTCAGGATCATAATCTTCAAATTGGCGTAATTCCCAGACCTTAAGTGCAGAGCGCTGACTTACCGATTCAAGATCAGTTCTAACACCTGTACCTGGTTTGTCACCACTTCCTTCCCCCGCTTCACCATTTTCCCCCTCACCTTCTTTTCCATCATGACCTTCGCCAGTTTCGCCATTTTCGCCATTTTCTCCATTTCCTCCATGACCCTCTTCATCACCGCCACCATCAAGAGCTTCATCACTTTCCTCACTTTCTTCTATACCTGCCTCCGCCTGGCTGCTATCGCCCTTTATTGTATTTCCAGTTTCACCCTCTCCATCAGATCTTGCTCTTGTTTCATCATGTCCAGTCACTTTCCCATTTTCGGGGATAACCTTCTGACCAACATCCACGGCTTCTTTTTTTGACGGCGCGAAGCCACTTAGTTGAGATATCGTTTGTTGGTATTCAATGATCAACCGGCGAAGATCAAGCTCGGAAATTCCCGGATAAATTGTAAGCAATGAAGATCTGAGAAGCTCGCTATTGACGGGTGAATCGAAAACACCTGGCCAGTTATCCAACCCCTTGAAAAATGAATCAAACGCCAGATCAAAGCGGTCAAAATACTTCTCATCCTTTACCAGGCACATTCGGCTGAGATAATAGAATCGCCCGATATCTGCAAAAACCAGCCTGGCCTTCAAGGCTGCAAGGAAATCCAGAAGCTCCCGTAACGAGACTGGAATACGATAATCAAGAAGGTGGGTAAAAAAGCGAATCAGCATTCAATGGCTATTTCAATTCGTTATTTCAATTCGTTATTTCAGGAAGACTACAATTCATAAGGCTTGCCCTGACGGTACAGATCGAGCCTGTTCGCATATCTGTATCGTTTGGAATCGGGCAAAGACAGAATACGTTCGATGGTAGCAATGGCATCTTTGAAATCGCCGATCCGTGCATAGGCAGCCGCGAGAGAGTCCATATTGCTGGCCGTGGGTTCCTCTTCCACTGCCCTACTGGCGAGTGCTACCGCTTCTTCACCATTGCAGACCTTTGTTGTCGGGCAGGTAGCCAGCAACCACGCCAATCTGTTAGTTGCCTGGTTGATACCCTGGTCAGCTGCTAGTTGATACCAACCCACCGCTTCCTGGAAATCCTGTTTTACACCAGAGCCGCGTCGATACAAATAGCCCAGCGAATTTTGTGCTTTCCCATGCCCCTGCATTGCAGCAACGTGATAGCTTGCCGCCGCTTGTGTGTAATCCTGCTTCACACCGAGACCTTTCTCAAAGGCGATGCCCAGACGGTAATCGGCTTTAATTACTCCCTGGTCCCGACCTCTTCTCAGCCAGGCGATACCCAATTTATAGTCCCTGCTGACACCCAGACCTTCCATATACATGATGCCGAGAGGAACATAGGCCATCGCATAATTCTTCTCTGCTGCTTGCTCGTAGAGTTCGAGTGCTCTTGAATTATTTATCGGTACGCCCAGACCCTTGCGGTAGAGATTGGCGAGATTAACCATACTTGCTGAAAATCCGTCGAGGACTGCCTGCTGGTACCACGCAAGCGCCACTCCATAGTTATGATCGACATGTTCCGCAATAATACCAAGGTGATTCTGGGTCAGGGCATGCCCGGGCTCCAGGCTAATCGCTTGTTCAAGATCTGCCCTGGCAAGGCCATAGGCCCTGAGCAGGCTGTAGGCGATGCCTCGATTGGAGTAGGCGATGACCCATTCCTTACCTTCAAGTTCCCCGGCATCAATCGCACCAGACAGAATTGAAATGACCTCGTGATAACGACCACCGCGGGCAGCCAGTTGAGCATCATCGAATATGTCTGCAGCAACCAGTTGACTCAATAGTAATGAAATGACGAAGAAAGAGTATCTAACCACGAAGAATCAAAATCCACAAAATGGAACAACGACAGACCTTACCAGATTCTGTGACTATCTTGCAGAATTGCCATGATCAGGAATCTCTTCGTTAAAAAAATCCCTCGCGCATAGACCCATCAAAAAAAGTCACCTGCAGATAAACACGCCCCTCTCTACATAAAGGCACAACTACATAAAGGCACAACCGGGAGCCGGGTGTTCATCTGCACGGGGGTCGTGATTAACTGGAATTCGGACGCGAATGTGACACAAATATTACCCTGTGCAAGCTTGAAGCGAGTAACAACAAACCTGCTGGAGAATGCCATCCGGTATGGGTATGGGATTAGGAAACCAATATCAGTGGAACTCTCGATAATCGATAGTCGACCGGTAATAGCCATAATTGATCAAGGATCGGGCATACCCAACGACGAGCTGGGTGCCAGCAGATCCAGAATATTTCAATATGGATGGCCATTAACGCATCCGATTGTGGCATGATTCATCTGTTCAGGAACATTGATTGTATAGATTCTGATTGAAAAAATTCTGAGTGAAATCGCCCTGATTAATGTAAGGAATTCTCCATGACCGATAAATTGAATGAACTAACTGCAGAAGAACGCACCGTCATACTTAACAAAGGCACCGAAATGCCTTTCAAGGGTAAGTATGATGACTTCTTTGAGGGTGGTCTTTATGTCTGCAAACAATGTAACGCGGCACTGTATCGCTCTGAACACAAGTTCCACTCCCATTGCGGCTGGCCGAGCTTTGATAGCGAAATCGAAGGTGCAGTAAAACGGATAGCTGACGCGGATGGCATTCGCGTTGAAATTTTATGTGCTAACTGTGATGGTCATCTAGGACATGTTTTTGAAGGTGAAGGATTAACGGACAAGAATATTCGACACTGCGTCAATTCCATTTCCATGAATTTTGTGGGTAGTGAATAAAACACCAGGATGCTTTTGCAGCTTTACACCGGGAATATCAGTCTAAATTCTTCAAAGCCTCTTTCTTCTTCTCGGCGTCTTTATCCAGTATTACCTGGATACCTTTTGCATCTCGAATTAACTGTTGCTCTTTGGCAAAGATGTTATTGGTTCCCTTGGCTGCAGGTTCCGCATCCGTAGTGGATTCAGGTTTCATGGTGCCTGTAGATTCGTTGCTGGAATCCCCGCCTCCACAGCTAACCAGCGACAGACAAGCTGCGAGTAAAATTGCACCACGTAATGCGATAGTCATGATTTCTCCCTTGTTGATGGGTAAGGATTGAAATTAGGGTTTGGATAATAATATCTAACACCTATTCTACAGCATAACTGCTCTGAATAAATTCGTCTGGTATTTTTTCAAAATAGCGGTAATTATCAGGGAAATAGCGTATAACTCTCCCCCGTCGAAATACCGTAATATAATGTACCCGGGCATTTCGGCTAGAACACGCTTGTCTTAGATACTAACATCGATATGATTTGTCACATCAAACCCTGGAATCACTCACAAAGGATCTTCATGAAATCCCTGGTCACAATCATTCTCATCACTGGCTTTTTGCTCATGGAAGCCAGGGCATCGGATGTTGAGCCTCGTCTCTATTCTAACATTCCCACAGGGGTGAATTTCATTTCTGTCGCTTATGCCCACTCCAGTGGAGAGGTGACTTTCGATAGTAGTATCCCGGTTGAAGATGTTAACGGCGAAGTAGATTCCCTGGTGCTAAGCTACTCCCGTGGTCTAAATATCGCCGGTAAATCGGCGTTGCTTACCTTTGCCGTACCCTACGCAGAAGTAGGGCTGGAAGGGTTGTTACTGGGACAACCCGCCTCGGGACAAAGAAAAGGATTTGGAGATCCTGTTGTTCGCCTGTCAGTAAATTTCTACGGCGCACCTGCTACAACCCTGAAAAACTTCGCTTCATACCAACAAAAAACAATAATCGGTGCGAGCATTAGTGTCGGTATGCCATTCGGTCGCTATCTCGATGACCGCATTATCAATGTCGGTACAAATCGCTGGAACGTCGTCGGTCAGCTTGGTTTTTCACACAAGATTAAGCGGTGGACGATTGAATCTGCAATCGGTATCTCCTGGTATTCGGACAACGACGATGTTGTCGGCAACCGGCGGTTGGAACAAGATCCACTCGGCCTGTTTCGCGGAACGGTATTGTACAATATTACCCGGGGCTTCTGGATTGGTGCAGGGTTTCTCTACGCCGACGGTGGAGAAACAAAACTCGACGGCGTCCAACGAGATGATCGACAAAAAAGCTGGAGAACCGGGGTCGCAACATCGATCTCGCTGGCACCCCGGCACAAGGTTCAGATTCGTGTTACAGAGGCGATCACCGCCCGGGTGGGTTCTGATTTTCGCACCTACACTGCCTCGTACACTTATACCTTTTGATAAACCTCAACCACCGCCTGGTCCCGAGCATCTAACCAGTCCCACTTTAAAAACTCGCGAATATCATTGATTCAAAAATTCGTGTAATAACGCCCAGCCTGTTGCAGGTTAGGTGGCGTTACAGACTAAAGACGACAATCCTGGAGATTTTACGACGACGACAGTTCGCTAACTGAACATTTCCCATCCTGTCGAATCGTTGCTAAATCAAGTCGGACAATGTATTAATAATATCTCTGAACATAAAATTCGAGTCCATACAAAGGCTCCATGACTGATCAATCTAGCAGGCTAGACGACAAAATAGTTTTAAAAATCAATGGCTTATCCGTCAGCTTTAATGGCGTCGAAGCCGTAAAAAGCATTAGTTTTGAAATTAAAAAAGGGGAAACAGTCGCACTGGTCGGGGAATCGGGCTCCGGGAAGTCGGTCACCGCTTTGTCCATCTTGCAATTACTCCCCTATCCAATCGCCAGCCATCCAAGCGGATCGATAATGGTCGATGGTATCGAATCCATTGGCGCCAACAATGAAGCAATGCGCAGTATCCGTGGCAGTAAGGTAACCATGATCTTTCAGGAGCCAATGACTTCCCTGAACCCCTTGCATCGAATAGAAAAACAAATTGGGGAAATACTTTTAGTTCATCGCGGCATAAAACTAAAAGCGGCCCGGCCGAGAATACTTGAACTGTTAAATCTGGTCGGCTTGCAGAATGCTGAAGCAAAACTGCGCTCATTTCCACACGAACTATCAGGTGGACAACGCCAAAGAGTGATGATCGCAATGGCCCTGGCCAACGAACCTGATCTCCTGATTGCCGATGAACCGACCACTGCACTGGATGTCACGATTCAGGCCCAAATTCTGGCACTGCTTGAGGAACTCCAGCAAAAACTTGGCATGGCCATATTGCTGATCACACATGATCTTGGTGTGGTCAGGCGAATGGCCGATCGGGTCTGCATCATGACGATGGGTGAAATCGTGGAAGCGGGTAACTGTGCCAGGATATTCGATAACCCCCAACACGCCTACACTCGACATCTGCTTGAAGCAGAACCAAAAGGGAATCCTATCGCGCTTGATGAACAATCGGCGGTAATGCTCGAATGTAAGAATATGACCGTCAAATTCCCCTTGAGTAAAGGCTTTTTCTATGTGAAAAAATACCTGCTCGCGGTCAACGATGTATCGTTTAAGGTGTCTCGAGGGCAGACACTGGGAATTGTCGGTGAATCCGGATCAGGGAAAACG
>Ga0114950_10004035_pt1 | contig 11376 bp, 12 predicted proteins | sample N075metaG_FD_83503 | JGI IMG/M metagenome (GOLD analysis project Ga0114950, IMG submission 83503) | Deep subsurface microbial communities from Kermadec Trench to uncover new lineages of life (NeLLi) - N075 metaG | ecosystem: Environmental > Aquatic > Marine > Ocean trench > Sediment | place...
GATACGAACAAATACCTGAGAGCGAAAAAGCATGTGGATGAATTAAAAGGGTTCTATGCCAATTTAGTAACCTATTGTGTTGTAATTCCATTTTTAATTTTTCTAAATTATCGTACAAGCTGGGATCATAAATGGTTTCTTTTTCCCATGTTTGGTTGGGGTATGGGCATCATAATTCATGGATTTACCGTGTTTGGATATGGTGCTGATTGGGAAGATCGAAAGATCAGAGAAATTATGGAAAAGGATTATAACCGTTAAAATATAAATTATGAAATCTGATAACAATCAAGAAACGAATAAGCTATATACGAGCCAAAAAACGAGTAGAAGAAATCAAAGGGTTTTATATGAGCCTGGTGGCCTATTGTGTGGTCATACCGTTTTTAGCTTTTATCAATTATCAAACAAGCTGGCACTATAAATGGTTTTTATGGCCTATGTTTGGTTGGGGAATAGGCATTGTAATACAGGCATTTATTACCTTTGGATATGGAAGGGATTGGGAGGAAAGGAAGATAAGAGAGTATATGGAGAAAGATAATAATTAATTTGTAGCATCATGAAGAATAGTTATTTTGAAGAAGAGCGTTATGCAAAGGCTCAAAAAAGAGTTAAAAAGATCAAAGGATTTTATATGCACCTATTTTGGTATTTGGTGGTGAATATATTTTTATTGGCGATGATTTATAAAAATTTAGATTCAAATGAAGATTTTTTTCAATGGGAGCATTTTACAACACCATTCTTTTGGGGTATAGGTTTGTTATTTCATTGGATGGGTATTTTTGGAAGAAATATTGTCTTCTCAAAAGATTGGGAAGAGAGAAAAATAAAGGAATTTATGGATAAGGACAAAAATAAATTTAATTAATATGGAACGGAATTATATTGAAGAAGAACGGTATGAAAGGGCAAAGAAAAGAGTAAAGGATATTCAAGGGTTTTATTGGCATTTGTTTTGGTATGTGGCAGTCAATATATTTCTAACTTTTGGTGGAGCCATTAGAAATATCTTTAATGGAGATTCCTTTGAAATTATACATTTCAATTTTGGAACCTTTTCAATTTGGTTTTTTTGGGGAATTGGATTAGTAGTCCATTGGATTCGCGTATTTGGTAAAAACATTATTTTTTCTAAAGATTGGGAAGACCGGAAAATCAAGGAATATATGGATAAAGAAAAAAGTGATTATTAATAAGAATCAAAGAATCTAATTTGAAATGAATATAATAATTATTGAAGACGAAAAGCCATCCGCCAGACTTTTGGGAAGAATGTTATCAGAAATTGATATACATGCACAGGCCATGCTGCATTCGGTAGCTGAGGCCGTTGAGTGGTTTCAAAACAACGAACATCCTGATTTGATTTTGTTGGATATTCAATTGTCTGATGGGCTTTCATTTGAAATTTTTGAACAAGTAGAAGTCAAGAGTGCAATTATCTTTACAACTGCTTATGATGAGTATGCCCTGAAAGCATTTAAATTGAATAGTATTGACTATTTATTAAAACCAATTGACGGTGATGAATTAAAAGTAGCCATTGATAAATTTAATACCAATCAACCGGAGCCGCACAATCTTCAGGTGGATATGGAGCAAATCAAAAAATTGTTAATCAGCCCCTTAGACAGGAATTATAAAGAACGTTTTACGATAAAAATCGGACAACACTTAAAAATAATACCGGTTGATGAAATTGAGTGTTTTTACAGCGAAAATAAAGGGACATACATATTTACCTCAGATCATAGAGATTATTTGATTGACAGCTCTTTAGAACAATTAGATCCCATGCTGGAACCTACAAAATTTTTTCGGGTAAGTCGAAAGTTCTATGTGAATATTAACGCCATCAAAGACATAATCTCCTACACAAATAGCCGATTGCAAATTATACTCAATACATTTTCTGAGCATAAAATTATAGTAAGTAGAGAAAAGGTTAGAGATTTCAAGAAATGGATAAATTGACAATTTATTTGATGGGTTTTAAGTGAGTTTAAATTATGCACTTAAATACATTTCGCTTTAACTTTATAAACTTTCAGAAATTCAAGGATAAAGAAAGACAAGGCTTGAAAGTCAGATTTGAATGACCATTGAAAATTCTTCCAGCATCCGGCCTAGGTCTTTCAGCCAAAATCAATCAGTATCCAATAGGCCAATTTCATTCGTTGTCAAGCCCATAATATTATAGTTCATTGCGATTTAGGTAAAATAAATCAATACAAAATGGTCTTAAATTTTGTTTTTGTTAGTTAAACCCGAATTATGCATTAAAAAATCCCTGCCTCGCCGGCAGGTGGGTATTACAGCTTCCAACCACTTCAAAATATGACTTTACTATGTTTTAAAGTTCAACCATAACGATGCTATGCTAAAACGTATAAAACACCATATTTTATTATGTTTGAAACCTTCATAACGAAGTTCTAATACATAATGAGGGTTAAAAGAAATGGACTATTTGGTTTTATGCTCAAAGAAACTAAAATTATTTTCCCCGTATTTTTTTGAATGAGAATAGTATTTATTAATCGTTAGATCGGTTTTTTTTGAATGCTCAACAATTAACAATCCTTCATGGTCAAGTAATTTTTTTTCAAAAACCAGGCTTATAATTTTTTGAAATTTATCCTCCGTAAAATCATAAGGTGGATCTGCAAAGATAATATCAAATTTTTGATTGCATCTTTCCAAAAAACGATAAACATCGCTTTTAACAGTTTGAATATCAAATTGTAATTCGTCAATTATTTTATCAAGAAATTTTATACATCCTGCATTTTGGTCTACACTGATAATTTTTCCTGTTCCTCTTGATGCAAATTCGAAACTAATACTTCCGATTCCTGCAAATAGGTCTAATACAGATATTTGATCAAAATAATAATGATTATTCAAGATGTTAAATAAGGCTTCTTTAGCCATATCTGTGGTAGGACGAACAGGTAAGTTTTTTGGAGCATTGATACGTTTACTCTTATGTTTTCCAGAAATTATTCGCATTAATATTGATTTATAAGCGTAAAATTACTGCGTTGAATTTCCTCTGTGAATTCGGCGCCGAATGAATATTTAGATCTTATTTCTAACAGGCTTATATTTCTTACATACTTATAGACTATTTTATAAATGTCATTTTTCTTATCAATTATTCCGGAAAAAATAAGCTCAAACTTTTCAGGATTAAAATTTAATTGCTCAGCGGTAAAAAGAATATAATATAAAAAATCTTCTTTTGTTTGATAGGCAAAGGAATTATATAACAATAACTTATTATTAGCAATGGCCACAATTTCAAAATGTTGTTTGGAAACATTAACAAACATATGAGGGCGTTCACTATATTTATATGTTTTCAATAAATTTTCAATTAAAACAGTTGATACATGTTTGTATTCAAATGCACCAAATTTTTCAAGCAGAAAATTATTTACATTAACAAATGGTATATAAACATTTACAATATCATGATTGTTTATTGGATCATAAACTATATAATCGTTTTTATAGACTTTAGAACTGTATTTGATATAACTTTTCAATTGTTCGGGGTCAAATAATGGTTTTGGAACTAAAGTAGACAGGTTATTAACATGTGTTATATTAACAGAATCATATCTTTTTTGCAATAGATCTTCTGTTTGAAACAGATACATGACATTTTCTAAATGTTTTTGAGGAGTAGGAGAGTTATTTTTAAACAATAAATTATAAAGAACGACAACTTCATTCAATTCTTTGTCAATAATACAAAAAGAAAATCCACCCAAACTAAGTTGGATGGATAAGTGACTATCATTAAGATTACTAAAATTTACTGATTTTTTAATTATCTTATTATTCTTTTCTACCATCATAAAATGGAGGCCAATTACCGTTTGAATTAACATCTTCAAGTGATCCTACAGAAATATATTCACCTGGAACATTAACACCGCCAAGAGCCTCTTTTTCCTGATTAATTAAGTCCTTGTCCATACCTTCTAAAACAATGGCTTTATCAACCTTCACTTCAAATACCCAAGTTTGAACTCCTTGAACTTTTTCAATCCTACTGATTCTTAATTCAAATTTAGCATCAGTTCCCGGAACCGACATCATATTTTTATAATCCCTACCTTCAAAAGATTCTGCAACACGTTTGAAACCAACAGTGTCTACTACTCTCTTTTCAACATCAATTGTGATTCGGCCTCTTTGTTCTGTTACAACAATATTTTTAATTTCCGTAATCGCAAAATTAGCTGTATCGATAAAACTAATCAATTCATTTGGGTTGGCCGTAAATCTTCTGTTCACCTCGGCATAAGCTATTTCAGCATCACGAATTATTTTTAAATTCTCAATTACTTTAGTATATCGAGCTTTTTTCTTATTGTTGAAATCAATCGGTTTCATAATGCTTTGGTAAATTTGATAACCTAAAAACACTATAAAAACCCATAATACAATTGATAATACAGGTTTTAATTTTCTAGGTAATTTATTTACAATTAAGTAAGCCAATCCTGCAACCACCAGTATAGCTACAAAAATTATTAAAATTGAAATCATTTTTTTAAATTTAATTATTATTAGGTTATTCGCAAATCTACAAAATTTTTTTTATCGTAAAAATATTTATATCAGATTATATAATATTTTTTTTGATTATTATTATTTAAAGCTTTTAAGGCAGTCTGAATGTACTAATAGTTTGATATCATTTTTTATGCCAATGGCAATAATTTTCTGACTATTTTTGTAGTTAAATTATTAGTTTTTTTATTAAATGATCAAGGAGCATTCAAAATTGTATCAAGAATTTATTAAGCGATTTCCTTTTACGCCAACCTCCAAGCAAGATGAATTATTAATGCAACTTGCTAAATTTGTACTGGACAAAAATAAACATAATCTATATTTATTGAAAGGTTATGCCGGAACAGGTAAAACAACTATCGTAAGTACATTGGTAAGCAATTTATGGCAATGCGGCTTAAAATCTGTTTTATTAGCTCCAACAGGAAGAGCTGCGAAGGTGTTAGGTAAATATTCAAATAGATCGGCTCATACAATTCACAAAAAAATTTATCATCCCAAAAAAGAAAAAAATGGGGGTGTTAGTTTTATCCTGCAAAAAAACAAGCATACCAATACCATTTTTATTGTTGATGAGGCATCGATGATTCCAGACAGGCCATCAGACGCCAAATTATTTGAAAATGGATCACTACTTGATGATTTACTATTCTTTATTTATTCAGGAAAAAATTGCAAATTAATATTGATCGGAGATACCGCTCAGTTACCTCCTGTAAAACTTGAGTTAAGCCCTGCATTGGATGCTAAATTCTTGTCATTACAATATAATAAAGATGTTGAGGGTATAGAATTAAATGAAGTAATGCGGCAACATCAAAATTCAGGAATATTGGTCAATGCTACTGATTTAAGACAAAAATTGCATGAAAATTATTTCGATGATTTCAAATTCGACCTTAATTATCCGGATATTATTCGATTAACCGATGGTTATGATATTGAAGATGCTATTCAAGAAGCATATCAAAATAATGGAGTAGAAGACACCGCAATTATTGTGAGATCAAACAAAAGAGCCTATCAATATAACCAACAGATTCGATCAAAAATTCTTGGACAGGAAAATGAAATTTCTACGGGAGATTATTTAATGATTGTTAAAAATAATTATTATTGGTTAAAAGATTCTTCAGAAGTTGGATTTATTGCCAATGGGGATATTTGTGAAATATTGGAAATATTTAATTATAAAAGTTTATACGGATTTCATTTTGCTGAAGTAAAATTACGAATGATTGATTACCCAAATCAAGTTCCTTTTGAAACGGTAATCTTATTAGATACCTTGCAAAGTGAGACTCCTTCGTTACCTTATGAAGAATCTAATAAATTATACCAAGAAATTTCTAAGGATTATGACCATGAAAAATCAAGGTATAAAGTCATGTTGGCCATCAAAAACAATAAGTATTTTAATGCTTTGCAAGTGAAGTTCTCTTATGCAATGACTTGTCATAAATCACAAGGCGGACAATGGGAGAATGTGTTTGTTGAGCAACCCTATTTGCCTAATGGACAGGATATTTCATATCTTCGTTGGTTGTATACAGCTGTTACGCGTGCTCAACAAAAATTATATCTAATAGGTTTTAAAGACGATTGCTTTGAAGGTTAATGTATTTTTTATTCTAGTATTAGGACTATTTATCAGTTCTTGTTCAACAACTAAAAAGATTGAAAGCAATTTTTCCAGTGAGTCACAAAGCAATAATTATTTTAGAGGATTGGTGGTTTATAACCCACAAACAAATAAGGTTTTAATTAATGATAATGGTCATAAATATTTCACACCGGCATCCAACACCAAACTATTTACATTTTATACGGCATATCGCACTTTCAAAGATTCGGTTACAGGCCTTAAATATATAGAAACCAAAGACTCTTTAATTATTAAAGGTACAGCCGACCCCTCTTTTATATATGGTTTTGACGAAAGTAAAACGCTTGATTTTTTAAAAAGTAAAAATCAGGATGTTTATCTAATAGATAATAATATCGGAGAAAGCTTGTATGGTTCAGGTTGGTCATGGGATGATTATACCTACTATTATATGCCGGAAAAAAGTATTTTTCCAATGTATGGTAATGTTGTTGACGTATCAAAAAAAGGAAATGATATTTCCGTTATTCCAGCATTTTTCAATAAAAATTTCAAAATAGAAGATCAAGTAAAATTTAGAAGAGATCCTGATGAAAATAATTTTTATGTTCAAACTAAAGCAGATATTCATGATAATAAAATTCCATTTAAGACTTCAAATCAATTGGTTGCCGATTTGTTAAGTAAAGAAATTGGCAAAAAAGTAGTTTTAATTCCCAATAAAAGTTTTTATAAATTTTTAGATTTTAAAAGTATTAAATACGATTCCTTATATAAGAAAATGTTGGTGATAAGTGATAATTTTATTGCCGAACAAATTATGTTACAAGTGGGTAATCAAGTGGATAGTGTTTATAGTGTTGCAAAAGCCATTGATTATTCATTAAATAATTATTTACAAGATATTCCACAAAAACCGCGATGGGTCGATGGATCGGGATTGTCACGATATAATTTATTTACTCCTGAAAGTTTGGTTTATTTATTATCTAAAATGTATCGGGAAATACCTACAGAAAAATTATTATCCTACTTTCCCATAGGAGGTGATTCAGGTACTTTGAAAAATTACTACAATAATGAAAAGCCTTATATTTTCGCTAAATCTGGTTCTTTATCTAACAATTATAACTTGAGTGGATACCTAATTACCAAAAAAGGAACCCTTTTAATTTTTAGTTATATGAATAATCATTATCAAGGAAGTTCTTCCGAACGAAAAAAAGAAATGGAAGCATTTTTTAAGAAGTTATATTTCGAGTATTGAATTTGGACTTGATTTATCTTCCTTTAATTCTGATATTTTTTCTATATCAAAATGTTTTAACAATTGCGCCGGTAAAATATACTTGATGATTTCTGCTTTCAATGGGTGAATTTTTTCTACAAAAATAACATTCTCCCCATATTTAGTAAAGAACATGCATTTAATTCTATTATAGAAAAAAACATCATAATTCAGTTCTCTTATCAATATAAGTCACAATATTATGTAAAGGGTGTTGATAATCAAACCATTCAATATCATTATCTTTCTTGAACCAGGTTATCTGTCTTTTGGCAAATCGGCGGGTGTTTTTTTTGATTTCAGAGATGGCAAAATCTAAAGAATAATTCCCGTCCAAATAATTAAATAACTCCTTATAACCTACAGTTTGAAGGGCATTTAAATGTTTATGTTTGTATAATTCCATTGCTTCTTCTAAAAGTCCACTTTGCATCATGATATCAACCCGTTGATTGATACGATTATAAATAATTTCTCTCTCGGCTTTAATACCAATTTTTATTGAGATAAAATTTCTCTTTTTAATCTTGTTTTTCAAAAATGACGAAAATGGTTTTCCGGTACCGATACAAATTTCAAGAGCTCTTATCAATCTTTGTTTATTGTCAATATCTATTTTTTGATAAGCTTTAAAATCCAATTTTTTCAATTTCTCTTGTAAGAATTCAATACCCTTTACTCTCAAATCCGATTTCAACACTAATCTTATCTGGGGATTCACATCCGGAAAATCATCCAATCCGTTTAAAACAGCATCGGTATATAAACCACTTCCTCCAACCATAATTATAATTTGATGTTTTTTAAAAAGATCATTTAACTTTGCAATGGCTTCTCTTTCAAATTCGCCAACATTATAATTATTAAATATGCTGTGATCATGAATAAAATGATGTTTGATTTGGCTTAATTCATTTACATTGGGAATAGCTGTTCCAATATACATTTCTTTAAAAAATTGCCGTGAATCACTGGAAATAATTTCAGTTTTAAAGTGCTCAGCCAATAGGATACTTAAGGCAGTTTTTCCGATGGCAGTGGCCCCAACTATAGCTATCAAATAATTTGATTTCATATTTGTCAAAAGTAATTATAAAATACTTAATTTGTAATTCAATAAGCCTAAATTGTGACAAAATATTGAAATTCACTCATGTATAATATAATTTCTTTTAAACCGTTTTGTTTTAACTATGATTTATGCGTTTTTGAATTTTTTTTTCTAGTGATAAACTTCCCCGAGCTCACAAGAATCTAATTTGATCATTAGCTTTTTTATGAATAGATTATTTTTATTATTTGAATTTTTCTTTAGACTAAATTTTTCAAGAAAGGAGATTATTGAATTATTTTTCAATAATAAGGTTTCTGCTGTCATCGGCGATATGAATTATACTAATATATTTTATATCAACTTGAATAGCAGTATAATGAATAGCATATGCCAATTTATTATTAAAAAGACTTTAGCAATTTTATTTATTAAAAAAGTAATATTTTCAATAATTATAATTACAATATTATCTCTTTTAGCCTTTAATTTAAAAGCTCAAACTACGACAATTCCTTCTGGATCTTTGATAATCGATATGGGTGTACTGCCTCAGACCTATGAAAACGGTTTAAAGCCTTATGGTCTGGTATACGAACTAATTGATATAATAAAAATCCCGGTTATTTGGTCTATCAACCCTTCGAAAGTAAAAGATGGAGTGGATTTTTCTGTAGATGGTCGTGATTTTAGTGGAGGAACTTTTATAGTTAAAGAAGAGTATGTTGCCGATTCAAATGTCCAATCTTCGATTGCTTCCTGGAAGGCTAAAGGAGTTGAAACATATATTACTTCTTCAGAGGTTACTGTTGATGTATATAAAGTTTTAGATATTTGGCCCCAATGGGTTGTAGATGCTGCGAATGGAAAGATAGCTACTGAATATCTAAAATTGGCAGGAATACCTGATAACGCTTACAGAATTGATTTACCTTCAGGCCTGAATATTTGTGATGACCTTTTTATTTTGCCTCATGCAGATCCCAATTGGACAGATCATGGATATTTATACGATTGGATTAATTCTTATGATAATGGCGGTAATAAAGGATCTCTCTGGGCTGGTTGTCATGCTGTTAGTGTGCTTGAAGCATTAGTAGATCCACTGGATTCTTCCAGAAGCATGAATTTTTTAACAACGGATGGATTGATTGAATGGACCAATCATGACAATGGTTCTGATATAAGTTATTCTTATGATTATTCAAACGATTCTTATATGCAATTTATGGGAACCATTGACGGTGCATCGAAAGGTGGTTCAGAACAAATATTCCTTCCAACATTAACAAGTAGTTGGAGATCTACTACTGATGTATCAGTATGGGATGTCAATCAAATAAATGTTTTAAGTGGAGATTCACCCGGTTTAGCAGCTGTAATTGCTTATGGACCGGCATTTGGTGATAGATTAAATGGGAATATTATGTATGAAGGGGGCCATGACCTGACAAAAAAGGGTACTATTGCTGAAAAGGTTGCAGCTATAAGAGCATTTTTAAACTTTTCCTTCGATGCCCGAACCGGTAAAGCAGCTCAGTTTACTGATAACTTAATTATACCATTGATTGTAGAAGGAGGAGCCACAATTAGTTTTGATGTAGATGTATTTTCAACAAAGCCTGGAGAATCCTTTACCTTTTCCTGGACAAGTAGTTGTGTGAATGGAACTTTTACAGGAACTTCAAGTAGCTCAAACAATACGTCCACCAATTATAGTACAAATCCCGTTTTGACACCGGAAGAATGTATTATCACGGTTTTGACCAGCGATACATGCGGAAGAGAAAGTTATAAGTCCTATGGGATAAAAATAGTCCCTCCACCATCTGCACCAGTTGCAAATGATGATAATTATACAACATACGATACAAATAGTATAACATTCAACCCTTTGAAAAATGATGTTGACTTTAATTTTAACATCAATCCAGCAACGCTATCTGCAAATACTCCTTTATCGATTCCAGGTGAAGGAAGGTTTGAAATAAACCCAAATGGAATTGTTACTTTTTATCCTGAAATTGGTTTTAGTGGCACTACTACATTAAATTATACAATTTGTGATGATACTTCATCTGCTGAGGGCGGTCCATTCTGTGATAGTGCAAACATCAGTATTCATGTAATTGAAAGTGACTGTGCACCTGGTGAAGAAGTTTTAATTGTGATAGATTATGGTACATCTGTTATAAGTTCGAAGGATTGGAAAAATACAGCTAGAGCATTGGGTGCTCCAGACAATCAGTTTTCTAAATCAAAAAAAAATAAAGGCTTTCTGGTAATTGATTTGGGTCATGATGCCATTATAGGGTCTCAAATCATTTTCAGAGTTTTTAGTGACAAAGGAAACTCTAAAAATGGTAAGGTGGATGCAGCTACTTCATCGGGTGGATTTCCCAATGTACCGGTTGATGTTCTTAATGTGACTACTAAAGATCCATCAACAGACTTAATTTATTACGAGGTAACTGAGCTTGGAACCAGATATGTAAAAATTGAGGGAGATAAAGATTTTGGTTTAGAATCTGTTGAGTTTAAATATTCAACATGTTCAAATTCGTCACCAAATGTTGGCGGGATCATGATTAGCCAATATTATGAAAATGGAAAAGACAATGATTATATAGAAATAAAGAATTTATCAAATCTTGCTACAAAGAACAAAGAATATTACCTGGCATTTTATAAGCGCCGAGATGACACCAATAAAGCACCTAAGAAAGGGAACCACATTGAGGTCAAACCAATGGAGCCAGGTGAGGTTAGGGTTTACAATAAATTTAAACTGGAAGGAAACGATATTGTTATAATTTCAACTTCCAAAGATGGAAA
>Ga0114950_10004039_pt1 | contig 11373 bp, 13 predicted proteins | sample N075metaG_FD_83503 | JGI IMG/M metagenome (GOLD analysis project Ga0114950, IMG submission 83503) | Deep subsurface microbial communities from Kermadec Trench to uncover new lineages of life (NeLLi) - N075 metaG | ecosystem: Environmental > Aquatic > Marine > Ocean trench > Sediment | place...
CACCGGTATCAATTTCCATCATCAGATCGGTTTCGATTGGCGCAACTAGAGCCTATTCAGGTATAATGGAACCATTCTGGCGGAGCGGATTTGCGACAAGGCCAAGGGGTGCGGTGAAGAGCATAGCCATAGCTATGGTCGAGCCGGAGTCCGCCGGCATTGCCGCAAAGCCGCCCGCCCCTTTCGGGTTGGCAATCGGCGGGCATCCACTTTGTCAGACGGCTTGCACGATGCTACGGCATCGTGCAAGCCGTCTTCCGCGTGGCTGCCGCCCCGACTACCAACAGAATTGATTCCAACTTACCTAAATAGGCTCTAGGCCAAACGTTATTCAACAAATCGCGGCGGCGTATCCGAAGGGATGCGCCGCCGTTTTCATTGATCGAGATCATTCCTGGGTGTAGGGGATTTGGTATCGTCCCGGAAAGTGGATACCGACGGTTTCATCGTCGAAGCCGCCGAGTAGGCCGCGAACGGTTTATGCCTTTTGGCGTTCTTCGGCGACCCGCTCTATCGCGTCGACGATAGCCTGATAGCCCGTGCACCTGCAGTAATTGCCGGAAATGAATTCGCGGATTTCCTCGCGCGACGGGCTGGGGTTTTGCGCTAACAATTCCTGCGCCGTCAGCAGAAAGCCTGGTGTGCAGAAGCCGCATTGCAGTGCGTTGCGCTCATGGAAGGCCGCTTGCAGGTCGGCGATTTCTTTACTGTCGGAGACGCCCTCGATGGTCTCGACCGTGGCGCCTTCGGCCTGCGCGGCCAACATCAGGCAGCCGCGCACGATGGCGCCGTCGACGCGAATCGTACAGGCGCCGCATACCCCGTGTTCGCACCCCACATGGCTGCCGGTCAGTTCCAGTTCGTAGCGCACGAAATCGACCAGGTTGGTGCGCGCCGGCACGCGGCGGCTGACCTGCTCGCCGTTAACGGTAAGGGTGATATCGACGTTCTGATCCATGAAACTCTCGTTTGCTCAGGCGGGCAATCAACGCGGGCCGGCCGCTCTTAGCCAGCCAGTTCCGCTAATACCCGCGCGGTGATAACGCGGGCCAGGTGCATTTTCATCGCCGGCGGGCCGTTCAAATCGTCCATCGGATCCAGGTCCGCGTCCAACGCTTCCTGGGCGGCGGCAACCGTCGCGTCGGAGTAGGCTTGACCCTCCAGGGCGGCGTTGGCGGCCTGCGCCAAGATCGGCCGGTCGCCGGCGCCGAAGAAGGCAAGGCGCATATTGGCGAAGACGCCGCCGTCTACGCTGCCTTGCGCGGCGAGGCCGACAATTGCGTAGTCGCCACGGCGGCGCGCCAATTCGTTGAAGGCGGCTTTTTCGGTGGCCGGGATGGCGGGAATTTCAGCGGCGACGATAATTTCGCCCGGCTCGCGCGCGGTCTCGAACAGGCCGAGGAAGAAGTCGTTGGCGGCGACAGTGCGCGTGCCGTTGCGCCCCTGCAGGACGAAATCGGCGCCCACCGCCCGCGATACCGCCGGCAGTTCGGCCGCCGGGTCGGCAAAGGCGATGCTGCCGCCGAAGGTGCCGCGGTTGCGGATCGCCTGGTGGGCGATATGGGGCATTGCCAGGGCGACCAGGGGCGCATGCTCGGCGATGACCGGCGATGCGGCGGCCTCGCTATGGCGGGTCAGCGCGCCGATGCGGACTTTGCCATCTTTCAATTCGATGCCGGTAAGGCCGTCGATATGATTGATGTCGATCAGCACTTCGGGCTCCGACAGCCGCATGTTCAACGTCGCCATAAGGCTTTGGCCGCCGGCCAGGATGCGGGCATCGTCGCCATGTTCGTCCAGCAGATCGAACACCTGGTCGAGCGTCTGCGCACGAATATAAGCAAAAGGCGCGGGCTTCACGTTTCTCTCCCCCCATTAACCGATGCAGTGTACGCGGAAGGCGGAGCCGGCGAAAGTTGTCTGGAATAAAAAGCCGGGGCCGGGGCCGGGCGCGCTAGCGGTGGCCGCGGGCCGCGGGGTCGAGCTCGTCGGGAAGAAAGCTCAGATTAGCTTCCAGGACGATGTCGGCGGTTTTGCCGATATGGGCGCATTGTATGGCAACCGCACTGTCGGCGTCGCGCCCGAGGACGGCCTCCATTAACGCCTTGTGCTCGTCGCGCTCATTGCGCTTGGGATAGCTCACGGCGGCGGCGAGCTGGCGGTAGCGGTCAGCCTGATCGACCAGTTGCTGGCAGAAACCGAGGAGCCAGTGAGAGTCGCAGCCGGCAATCAGGGCGTGGTGAAAATCACCATGCAGCCGTTCCCATTTGGCGTTGAACGCATAGGTCGCTTCATCCGACGAGCGCTGGGTCCGCGACAGCCGGTGGTAGGCGAGGACGATCTGTTCTTCCCACGCCTCGCCGCCACGCTCGATGGATTGGCGCAGGGCGATTTCTTCCAGCCAGCAGCGGGTCTTGGTCAATTCGATCAGGTCTGCCTTGCTGACACCGGCGACATGGAAACCGCGCTGATCCTGGCGGCAGACCAGCCGTTCCGTCGCCAGGCGGTTAAGGGCTTCGCGCACCGGGCTGATCCCCGCGTGGTAGCGGCCGCGCAAAAATTCCGACCGCAATTTCGCCCCCGGCCGCAAATCCCCGGTAAGGATATCCAGCCGAATTTGTTCGTAGACCGACGACGCCACAGTGGTGCTGACGCGTTTGGCGTCGCCTTGCAATTCATCGATTCGCGTTTGATCGGCCATTAGCACTTTCCTTCAAGGCAAATCACTATCTTAAACCAACGTCAGCATCAATGGTCCGGGATTTCCGGACGCGCGGCACGTAAACCACGCGGCCCAAGTTGCGGATCAGAACGAAGCTTGTCCCGGTAATACGAATAATGTATCCGGCTCCCGGCTTGGCGCTGTTGTAACAACCCGCTAACTTAGCGTTTCTTTAAGTTCACCGCGGTCGCGGGGGGGAGACATATGTTGATTATCTGGGGCCGGCACACGTCGTCCAATGTCCAAAAACTGTTGTGGGGCTGTGCCGAGATGGGCGTGCCGTTCGAGCGGCCCGACATGGGCGGAAAGTTCGGTTATACGGATGAATATCTGGCCATGAATCCCAATCGGTTGGTGCCAGCCATCGACGATGACGGGTTTATTCTGTGGGAATCGAACGCCTGTCTGCGCTACCTGGCGGCCAAACACGATGCGGGCGGTTTGTGGCCGGAGGATCTGCAGGTACGCGCCAACGCCGAGCGCTGGATGGACTGGCAACAGACGACGGTGTGGCCCGTCTTGCGGGTCGCGTTCCACCAGTTGATACGCACGCCCGACGATCAGCGCGATATGGCGGCGGTCGATAACGCGGCCAAAGGCGGCGGTGAGGCCCTCAAGATTCTCGATGCCTGGTTGGAAGGAAAGCAATTCGTTTGCGGCGACCAGTTCACCATCGGCGATATACCGGTCGGGTTCGTTGCCTACCGTTGGTTCGCCCTGGATATAAAGCGCATCGAGTTACCGAATGTCGAAGCCTGGTACGAGCGTCTTTGCGAACGCCCAGGCTATCGCGAACACATCATGATCCCGCTGGATTGAAGCGGGGATTGGGGAGAGAAAATGCAGATATTCAAGGACCGGGTCCCGTATTCGGCGATCGTCGACCGGCCGCCGCTGAAACTTCCCGACGGTAAGCGCATGGCGGTGTGGTTCATCGCCAATGTGGAAGACTGGGATATCGCCCGGCCGATGCCGCGCACGGTCTTGCCGCCGCCCATGGGCGTTCCCTTGCTGCCCGACCTGCCCAACTGGGCGTGGCACGAATACGGCATGCGCGTCGGCTTCTGGCGCATCGCCGAGACCTTCCAGAAATACGGCATCCGCCCGACCATGGCGGTCAATGGCCGCGTCTGCGAGAATTATCCGCGCATCGCCGAGGAAGCGCTCAAGCTCGATTGGGAGTTCATGGGACACGGCTATGTGCAGGTGCCGATGCACAAGCATGACGATCAGCAGGAGCAGATCGACCGCGCCTGCGCGGCCATTGAAAAGTTCAGCGGCAAGAAAGTGCGCGGTTGGGAAAGCCCCGGCCTGACCGAAACCTTCCAGACCATCGATTACCTCGCCCGCGCCGGCATCGAATATGTTGCCGACTGGGTGCTCGACGATCAGGTGGTCGAGATCGAGACCAGCGAGGGGCCGGTATATTCCGTGCCCTACACGGTCGAGACCAACGATATCTCGATGATGGCGCTGCAGCAGCATTCCTCGGACGAGATGTTCAAGCGCTCGAAGGACCAGTTCGACCGCCTCTACATGGAAAGCGAAACATCGACGCGGATCATGTCGATCAGCCTGCACATGTATCTGACCGGCGCGCCGCACCGCATCCGCTATCTCGAGGAAATCATCGAATACATGCAGGGCCATGAGGGCTGCGCGATCATGACCGGCGAGGAAATCCTCGATTGGTATCTGTCGGTCCGCTAGAGCGCCGGCAAGCAGCGAATTTATTTAAACGATGGCGTTATTATTAACCCCGCCCGTGCTTGGCGGTCAGGAAGAGGGGCGTGACGCGATCCTGGCGTTGATGCCCGATCTCGACGTGCGCCTATGGCCTGATGTCGGTGATGCGGGGGATATCGAATATGTGCTGGTGGGCCGCTTCGACATCGCCGAGCTGCCGCCGTTACCCAATCTGCGGGTGCTCATGGCGATGTTCGCCGGGTTCGAGTATTTCCTGGGTCACCCGGAGTGTCCCCCGGCGCCGTGCGTACGCACCGGTCCGCCGGCCGGCGATACGTCGATGACCGAATACGCGGTTCTGCACGTGTTGCGCCACCACCGCGCCATGCCAACCTATCTGGCCCAACAGACGCAAAAACTCTGGCAAACGATCCCCCACAAACAGCCGCATGAACAGCGGATCGGCTTTCTCGGCTTCGGCAACATGGCGCAGGCGCCGGCCAAGGCGCTGGCGGGGCTGGATTTCGATGTCGCCGCCTGGGTGCGCCGGCCGCGGAGCGATGGCGATGTCACCATCTTTGCCGGTGACGCCGGGTTCCTGCCGTTTCTGGCGCGCACCGACATTCTGGTGTGCCTGCTGCCGTTGACCGATCAGACTCGCGATATTTTGAATGCAGGGACCTTTGCCGGATTGCCGGACGGCGCGGCGGTGATTAATCTGGGCCGTGGCGATCATTTGGTTGTCGACGAATTGATCGCGGCGCTCGACAGCGGTCATTTATCGGGCGCGACGCTGGATGCGACGTCGCCCGAGCCGCTGCCGCCGGAAAGTCCCCTATGGTCGCATCCGGCCATAACGATCATGCCCCATGTGGCGCGCCGCGTGCGCCCCAGCACGGGAGCGCCGCAGGTGATCGAAAATATCCACCGCGACCGGGCCGGCGAGCCGCTATTGTGGCAGGTCGACCGCGAAGCGGGATACTAGGGAGGGAGTGTTACCATGGCGTTGAACGAACAGCAGATTGCCCAGGCCGTCGAACTCCTGGCCGCGTCGCATCGGGACAAGCAGCCGCTGGCGGCGCTGCCCGACGACGTTCAGCCGGCCACGGCGGCAGATGCGATGGCCATTCAGATGGCGCTCAACGAGATTATCGGCGTCGATCCCGGCGGCTGGAAGGTCGGCTTCACCAGCGCCGCCTTGCTGGAGAAAGCCGGCGCCATCGGGCCGATGCTCGGCGCCATGCCGAAGAACCTGATCCAGACCAGTCCGGCGAGCTTCAGCCGGAGCGACTTCACCGTGCCGGTGATCGAGTTCGAGATCGGCTACCGCATGGGCGCCGATCTGCCGCCGCGCGGCGGCGATTACAGCCAGGACGAGGTTCTGGCGGCGGTCGATAGCGCCATCGTCGGCATCGAAATCGCCGATCCCCATTACGAAGAGGTCTTCTCGCAGCCGATCCCCAGCCTGATCGCCGATAACGGCGTCGCCGGCGGCTTCGTCGCCGGACCCGATATCGCCGACTGGCGCGACCGCGATCTGACGGAAATAGCGATCGAGTCCTTCGCCGATGGCGAAAAGGTCGGCGACGGATTTCCGCGCGAAGGCCGTTGCGACGCGGCCTGGGTATTGACCTGGACGGCCAATAAGGTGGCGCAGTATGGCGCCGGCCTCAAAGCCGGCGACTATGTCACCACCGGCGCCGCCGCGCCGCCGGCCTTTCTCGATGGGCGCGGCGAGTGGCAGGGCCGCTTCGACGGCATCGGCGAGGTCACGGTGCGGTTCACCGATTGAGCCGCGTAAGGAGAAATAATGGACGCACCGGTTAAACACCAGCAGAGCTTGCGCGACGGTTTGCTCAGCCGCCAGTCGGTGCCGCCGCGCCTGCTCGAGGGGCCGGCGCCGTCGCAGGCCGATATCGACGACATGCTGGCCGCCGCCATGTGCGCACCCGACCACGGCGCCATCCGCCCGTGGCGGTTTCATGTGCTGCGGGGAGCGGCGCTGAACCGGCTGGGCGATATATTCGTCGCGGCGCTGAAACAGCGCCAACCCAATGCGCCGCCCGAGACCATCGAAAAAGAGCGTAGCCGGCCGCTGCGCGCGCCGCTGATAATCGCCGCTTGCGCCAAGATCGATCAGGCGCGTGCCGAGAAAATTCCGGCGGTCGAACAGATCGTCGCGGTCGCCACGGCTTGCCAGAATATTCTGCTCGCCGCCCACGACAAGGGCTTTGGCGCGATGATGCTGACCGGGACGAACGCCCGCGATCCCCACGTCAAGGCCGCGTTTGGCCTCGAAGGGCCGGATGAGATCGTCGGCTTCATCTATATCGGCACGCCCTCCGGCCCGGCGATCGAAAAACAACGCCCCGACCCGGCGGAATTCACCACTATTTGGTAGTCGAGACCGTTGGACCTATTGTCCGAGCGGTGGTGGGGTATTCCCCCGTCGCCGTTATCATAAGTGTTCACAGAAGAAAAACAGGATTAGCACGATGACTGAATTTGCGACCCCCGAAGACGTCAAGAGCGTCACCTACTACAAGGCGCCCAGCGATGGCCGTGTGGTGGCGATCCATATTCGCGCCGACTTCGAGGAATTCGAGCGGTTTCCGCCGTTTATGGATACCGAGGAAGAGCACGAGCATATCCGCAAATCCTATAACGTCGATCCGCTGTCCGAGCGCCACAACAAGGCTCATATCACCAAAGACGACTGGCCGTTGCAGGTGATCATGCTGAACCGCGATCCCGGCGGCACCACGGCGGCGCACTACCATGTTCCCGACGTGCCCTTGCCGGATCATCCGACGCGCCACCAAATTTTGCTGTGCCAGCGCGGCAGCGCGCGCATCGGCATCGTGCCCACCGAGGGCGATCCCCTGGGCGATGTCATCCTCAAGCCCAACGATCTGGTGCTGATGCTCGAAGGTCACGAGGTCGAGTTCCTGGAGAAAGGTACGCGGCTGGTCGAAATCAAGCAGGGGCCGTTCCCGGTCACCGACGAGGCCGACAAGGTCGATCTCAAGGTCAAGGCGGCGGCGGAATGAAGCTCGCCACGTTTAGGGTCGATACGCCGGTTGGCCCGTTCGACCGCTTCGGCGTGGTGCTGCTCGACGGCGGTCCCGCTGACACCATCGAGAGCTCGCGCCACGGCAGGGGGCGTATCGTCGATGTCCATTTTGCCCATGCGGCGATGGAGGCCGACGGTGGTAGTCCGAACCCGACTGGGCGCGCCGATGCGTTCTGCCCGCCCGATCTGCAGCGCTTTGCCGAACTCTACGGTACCGACTGGAGCCTGGCGAAGGAGGCCGTCGACTGGGCCGAGGCGCACCCGGGGGCCGAGGGCCCGCGCGGTGAAAAGCTGATCTGGGCGCTCAACGATATCGCCTTGCAGCCGCCGGTCACGCGGGTGCCGGTGCTGCGCGACTTCGCCGCCTTCGAGGATCATCTCGAGAACACGTTCGGCAAAATGGGGTTGTCGATTCCACCGGCCTGGTACGAGCAGCCGACGGCGTTCAAGGGCAATTCGACTACCCTGTTCGGCCACGATACCACGGTGCCGTGGCCGCGCTACACCAAGAAGCTCGATTACGAGCTCGAAGTCGCCGTGGTTATCGGCAAGCCGGCGTTCAATGTCGATGTCGACCACGCCGCCGAGCACATCATGGGTTATACCCTGCTCAACGATTTCTCGGCCCGCGATACCCAGCGCGGCGAAATGAACGTCAGCACCGGCCCCTACAAGGGCAAGGATTTCGCCTGGGGACTGGGTCCGTGGATCGTCACGCCCGATGAATTCGGCGAGGCGGCCGATTTGCAGATGGCGGTGCGCATCGATGGTGAGGTGTGGGCGGAATCGACGCCGGGCCCCATGCAGTGGACATTTTCCGAGGTCATTTCCTACACCTCGCAAGACGAATTAATGAATGTCGGCGAAGTGCTGGGGTCGGGAACGGTCAACAATGGCTGCGGGTTCGAGATCGACCGCTGGATCGCGCCCGGCGCCGTGGTCGAGCTGGAGGCCGACCGCATCGGCGTGCTGCGCCACCATATCGCCGAACCCGAGGGCGAGCCGATCCGCTGGCGGCGGGGGTAGGGACCCATGACTTCCGGGGCTGAAATTCCCATCCTTGACGTCTCGGCGGTTGCCGGCGGCGACCCCGAGGGCATCGGCGCGCTGGCGGCTCAAATCGGCGACGCCTGCCGCAGCATCGGTTTTTTCTATGTGACCGGTCATGGCATCGATCCGGTGGTGACGCAGCATACCTTCGACCTGGCGAAGGCGTTCTTCGCCTTGCCGCTGGAGCGCAAGATGGCGGTCACGATGACCCGCTCGCCGCACAATCTCGGTTACATGCCGTTCGAGGGCGAGACCCTGGATCCGACGAAGCCCGGCGATCTCAAAGAGACCTTCAATCTGGGTCTCGAACTCGCCGCAGACGACCCCGATGTGCTGGCCGGCAAACCCTTTCGCGGCGTCAACCAGTGGCCCGATTTGCCCGGGTTCCGCAGCGCCATGTTGGCCTATTTCGACGCCGTTTGGCGGCTCGGCCGGCAACTGCATTTCGCGTTCAGCCGCGACCTGGGCCTCGACGATAACTTTTTCGAAGACAAGCTGGACCGCCCGTTGGCGTATCTGCGGTTGCTGCGCTACCCCGGGTCGGCGGTGCCTAAATCAGCCGCGCAAATCGGCGCTGGCGAGCATACCGACTACGGCAATATCACTTTGCTGTTGCCCGATGCCACGCCAGGCCTCGAGGTGCGCACCCGTCAAGGCGACTGGATCGATGCGCCGAGCGTGCCCAATGCGTTCGTCTGTAACATCGGCGATTGCCTGATGCGCTGGACCAACGACATTTATGTATCGACCCCGCACCGGGTCCGCATTCCCGAGCGGGAGCGCCATTCGATCGCGTTCTTCCTCGATCCCAATCCGGACGCCGACGTCACGGTTCTGCCAGTCTGTGTCAGCGATGATCGGCCAGCCAAATATCCGCCGACAACGGGCGCGGCCTATTTGACGGAGCGCCTCGATGCAACGCAGGAATTTCGCCGCGGCCTGTGAGCGGCTGGCTGGGTCCCGCCAGGATCTATCGCTGCACCACTTGCCGATATTTCCGCGGCGACTATGTTTCGGGGAGTGTTCTTCAGTGTCCACATTCCAGTGGTCCGCCGGTCGCCCGGATATCCAACGAAAATAAGGAGAGAGCTATGATCCGCGCCTATTCCTGGCCGACGCCCAACGGCCACAAAGTGCACATCATGCTGTACGAATGCGATCTCGAGCACGAGATCATTCCCATCAATATCGCCAAGGGCGACCAGTTCGGCGCCGATTTTCTGGCCATCAGTCCGAATAACCGCATCCCGGCGATCATCGATAGCGACGGCCCAGATGGCAGCGAAATCTCGCTGTTCGAGAGCGCGGCGATCCTCTTTTACCTGGCCAACAAGACCGGCAGGTTCATGCCGTCCCTGGCCGGCGATCCGCGCGGCCACTACAAAGTCATGGAATGGGTAATGTGGCAGATGGGCGGCATCGGCCCGATGATGGGCCAGTCGAACCATTTCCGGAACTACGCCCCGGATAAAATCCCCTACGCCGTCGACCGCTACGTCAACGAGACGGCGCGCCTGTTCGGCGTCGCCGACACGCGGCTCGGCGAGACCCGGTTCCTCGGCGGCGACGACTACACCATCGCCGATATCGCCTGTTTCCCGTGGATGCGCGGCTGGGAGCGCCAGCAGGTTTCGCTCGACGATTTCCCCAATGTGAAGCGCTGGCTCGATGAGATCGACGCCCGCCCGGCGGTTAAGCAGGGCCTGGAAGTGCTCAAGGACAAGCGCCGCTCGAGCCCGCCGAAGGGTAAGGAATGGGAGATCATGTTCGGCAAGGAGCAGTTCAAGCGGCGGTAAGCGCGCTGCGATATACCGACAGTAAATATCTCGCCTTGGGTGGTGGTGATGTGGCGCGGGAATTGGTGGTTAAGACGCCGCCGATGACCTACTTTTAAGCCATGCCGTTTCTGCCCCTGCACGACGCCAACCCGCGGCTTTATATCCGCGCCCATTACGTCACTATCGGCCTGATTCTGCTGAATGCGGCGATTTTCTGGAATACGCTCGGGCTCACGGCGTCCGGTCTCGACGGTTCGCTGCTGGGCTACGCGCTGATCCCGGCGCGATTGTTCGGCGAGGCGCATTTGCCGGTCGATTGGCCCGCGGTCTCGCCGTCGCTCACCTTGCTCAGCTACCAGTTTCTCCACGGTGGCTGGCAGCATATTATTTTCAATATGCTGTTTTTGTGGGTGTTCGGCGACAATGTCGAAGACGCCCTCGGGCACCTCCGGTTCATCGCCTTTTTCCTGATTTGCGGCGTCGCCGGCGGTCTTTTTCACAGCATCATCGATCCCCAGTCGCTGACCCCGACGATCGGCGCCAGCGGCGCCATAGCCGGCGTCCTGGGCGGCTATCTCATGTTGTATCCGCATGCGCGCCTGCTGGTGTTGGCGTTCGGGTTCATTCCCCTGCGCTTACCGGCGCTGCTGGTGATCGGCGCGTTCTTCGCCCAGGACCTGGTATGGGGAATTACCGGCGCGGCGGCGACACAGGGGGTCGCCGTGTGGGCGCATATCGGCGGCTTCTTCACCGGCGCGGTCCTGGTTATCATACTAAAACGGGCGCACATCCCGGTGTGGCACCGCCCGCCGGGGCCGTGGAACTAGGCTTTTCGTGCTCGAAACACTCGAATTGGCACCCGATTGGCACCCGCGCGTTATTTTGCCAGCGCCGCGTCTATGGCTTCCGCAGCATCTTCGTCACTGGTGACGAACAGATGGGCGTAGACGTTGAGCGTTATCGCGGGCGATGTGTGCCCTAATCGACGGCTTACGGCGACAACATTGAGGCCGGTGGCTATCAACGCCGAGGCGTGGGTGTGGCGCAGCGCATGGAAGGTCACC
>Ga0114950_10004041_pt1 | contig 11370 bp, 11 predicted proteins | sample N075metaG_FD_83503 | JGI IMG/M metagenome (GOLD analysis project Ga0114950, IMG submission 83503) | Deep subsurface microbial communities from Kermadec Trench to uncover new lineages of life (NeLLi) - N075 metaG | ecosystem: Environmental > Aquatic > Marine > Ocean trench > Sediment | place...
ATCCGACCCACGAATCAGTTGATCTCGTCTGGGACGGGTCGCGGGATCCAAGGATCGACGGCTATGACGTCGAATGGCGCCGCGACTTGGATGTGGACTGGCAGCAGGCCAGGCTCGGACCGGTGATGCGCTACCGGGTTGGCGGCCTGTCCGATGCTGAGCGTTACGCGTTCCGGGTGCGCGCCCGGAGTCCCGGCGCAGCCGGCATCTGGACCGAGACGAGTGTGGTGGCGGTCGGCCCGGTCGAGATCGTGTCGGCCGCCAGCGCGATCGAGGGCGCACCGATCTCACTGCTCCTGCGAACCTTCTACTACGGGCTCGTGCACCTCTTCACGACGCCCTGACCGCCCCTTCTGGCTCCGTTAGTGCTCGGACACTCGTTCGTTGACGTTGGTCCCGCCGCCAATGCCGGCCGCGCTGACACGCCGTCCCCGCAGCGTCGTCACCGTTTCCGAATATTCCACTCCCGGCGCCGGCAGGTTCGTGATCTCGATCAGCATCATTCCATCGTCCTGGATCGTGGCCGTCGACGCCGAGACGATGCGCGTGGTCACGATGTGTGGGATGAACGCGAAAGCCGGGTCGATGCCGGGAACTGTCGAGATCACAAGCTGCGTCGCGGCCGTTCCGGTGAGCGTGCGACCCTCGACGGTGCCCTCACCCTTGCCGATCACCTCCGCTGGAACCTCGGCGTCCTGTCCCGGGTAGGTCGTGTTCAACTGGAACGTGGCCGTGTACTGGTTTCCTGCCAGTGCAAGGATCACGGTGCCGGCGATCTGGCGTTCCTGGCCCGTGTCCTTGGAAACGGTCACTCCGGTAACTTCGTACATCCCCGCGATCGGGATGACAGCCTCAGCAGATTCGGCGTCAGGCGTCTCACTGTCGCCGCAGCTCAGCAGCATCGGGATCGTCGCGAGCAGAGCGTGCTTGGATCGAACTTTCATCGGTGGCCCTCCGTATCACCCCCCAAGGGTTCCCTACACAGGAGTCTACGCCTGTAGGACCCCGAACTGGGCGAGAAACCCGGCCACGGAGGGTCTTTTGGAGGATTCGGTGAAACCATCAGGCCGAGTCCACGTTTCCCTCAAGCCGATAAGGCGGACGCTCCGATACCTACAGCGGAGTATCGCGCGGAGAGGTCTGCGCAATGCCGGAGGCCGTGTGCTCACGCTTCATCCGGATCACGAACTCGATGCCATCGCGGCGGGTTTGGGCCGTGCGGGCGCGTTTGCGCTCATATTGATCGAGTGCGAGCCCCTGGAACGCATCGAGCGTCGTTATGGCAGCGAGGCCTACCGCCAGAGCATGGATGGGTTGAAGGCGCTGGTGAAGGAAGTCGTCGAGGAATCTGCGCCCGGCGAGGAAATCCTGATCACCGAAGAGCGTTCGCGCTGCGCCATTGCGGCCTTCGTGTTTGCAGCCCGCAGCAACGATGGGTTCTACGGCGACACCCTCGAGGACTTGGTGCGACACATGACGCGCGACCTGCTGATTCGGGGCCGGCGCGCCGTCTATCCCTATCAGAAGAATCCACTCGAGCTCGCAATCGGTCTTTCGGTTGTGCTCTACAACTCGTCGATCATGCCCGAGCGTCAGATCCTGCACGCCCTGGAGGCGGCGCGCAAGGATGCCCACCTCGAAGCGGGCCTGCGTCGTCGGCGCTACGGTCGGCAGCTCCTCCAGGTGATCCTGAGCGGCGACATCCAGGTTCGTTACGAAGCCATCGTCGACCTGAACAACGCCCAGGTCCTGGGGTACGAGGCCCTGTCACGGGGTCCCGAAGGTACGGATCTCACCAATCCGCGCGATCTCTTCCGGCGGGCGGAGGAGGCGGGACTTCTTTACGAGCTCGACGAACTGTGTCGCAAGGTAGCTTTGGCGGGCGCGTCACGGCTACCCAAGGAGCGCACGCTCTTCCTGAACTGTCTTCCCACGGCGATCGGCGACCCGGGTCTGCGGGACGAAGGCCTGCGCAAGTCTCTGGAAAACTTCAACCTGCGTCCCAGCGATGTCGTGCTCGAGATCTCCGAGACGGAATCGATCGACAACTTCGGCGTGTTTCGCGAAGTTGCGCGTTCGTGCCGCGATCTCGGCATCCGTATCGCCATCGATGACGCTGGAACCGGTTACGCCAGTCTCGAAGCGATCATGGAAATTTCGCCCGACTTCATCAAGGCCGACATGACCTTGGTCCGGGGAATCGACTCGGATCCGTCGCGACAGCAGGTTTTGTCGGCCCTGAAGACCATTGCTGACGGGATCGGCGCAGAAGTCATCGCCGAGGGGATCGAGACCAACGACGAGCTACGCGTGCTGCGCGAACTCGGTGTGCGCTACGGCCAAGGCTTCTACTTCGGAGCCGCACTGCGCGCATCCGACTAGGGTCTCTCCAGATTTTCTTCGTAGCGGCCGCCGACTGCATTCGGCAGCCGCCCGATTTTGGAGGTTCGCGATCCACTGCCGAGGCGTGGGCGATCGGATTCAAGCCTGATCGCCGCGGAGGGCCTCGATGGCGCCTTCGAGGATGACGCGCGTCGTGGGTCGAACGGCACCGTTGTCGATCAATCGGCGAAGCACGGTCAGCGCTTCCTGAACCTCGTACTCGTTTCCACTGATTGCCAGCATCGAGCGATCCCAATTGTCCATTGACGGCTCCATCATTCCCCCTACGTTACGTGAGTGTCCTGCTGCGTCGGGAGGTGACGAATTTCGTCACCCTGGAGTCGGTATTGCCGTCTCGTTGCTACCGAGTTGCGTGTTGCGGAGGAATTTCTGAGGGAGCGGCCCTCCCGCGAATCGTTTCAAAACCGTCAAGACAGCTTCGCCCAAAACCGAAGGAGATGAGGGCTAGACCCGCGAGCCGTGCGCCGGAGAACGCATGATTCGGACCCTCTTCGCAGTGATGCTTCTATGCTTGGGCGCGCCGCCCGCGCTAGCGGCTGACGCCGGCAAGCTCGACGACCAGAATGGCTATCGGGGGATCGAGTTCGGCACCTCTCCAGACTCGGTGGAAGGCTTCGAGTTCGTCAGTGACCGCGGTGCCGGTGGCACCGAAATCTACACGCTGGCGTCGGAGCCGCTCGAGCTCGGCGATGCAACGCTAGACGCGGTGACCTACGGATACTTCGACGACAAGCTCTACTTCGTTGCGCTCTTCACCAGCGGCCGCGGCAATGGGATCAAGGCGCTGGCCGCTCTCGAGGAGAGGTACGGGAAGGGCACGCCCGTGATCAGCGAGGCCAAGGAATACGTCTGGTACGGGCGCCGCGTCACGCTGCACTTCCGCGAGGATTCCGCGACGCATATGGGCATGATCGGCTTCACCAGCGTTTCGCTTGCCGCCCAGGTGCGTGCGCGCATTCGATCGGTTGCCAATCAGGCCGTGCCCTGACCGGAGGGGCGCGCGCGCCCTGCTCAACGGACGCTACTCCTTCGGGCTGGGTCGGTAGGGTCGGCTGATCGCGACCTTCATCAGCTGACCTGCTTCGAGCTTGTCCGTCGTGTAGACGGCGTTCATCAGCGCCGTCTGTTGGATGTTCCAGGTGTTGCCGGTGCGTCGGCCGAGCTCGGTGAGGGATTCGCCCGCGAGGGCGGGGACGATCTGCAGTCGTGTCTCGCGAATCGACTTGATCTCTCGAGGCGTCAGCGGGCGGAAGCTTCGTGCGGTGCTGTTGAAGATGCCTTGCATGGCGCCGGCACGGCCGCGTGCGACGCCCATCAGCCGATAGACATGGCCGTCGCGTGCGATGAAGGTCAGGTGGACCGAGAGGGGCCCGCCCCGGGTGCCGACGCTGCCGGTGACCCGAACGGCATCCCAGTGGCCGATCTTCACGTGCTCGATCTTGTCGACGCCGAGTCCGTCCGCCCGGGCGTCTGCCAGGTATTCCTCGGACGCCGCGACCGGGTCGTCGCCCTCGCCCTGCAGCTCCAGCGCGACGTAGCCCTTGAGCTGGGGCTGCATGGCACCCACGGCCTGCTTCGTGTTGACCAGCCGCCAGCCCTGTGGGAAGCGCATGCTGAAGTCGAGATCGGCGTGGAGGAAGCGATCGCCCTGGAAAACGCCTTCGGCGCCACCCGTGCCGACGGTGAGCCCGTCGAGCCGGCGCAGGTAGTCGTTGCGGTCGCGCGAGAAGGTGGGCTTTCGGGTCCACGTGATGTGGCGCGCGCGCACGCCGGCGGCGGCCACCCGCTCCTTCGTCGCTGGGTGGGTGTCCCGGTAGGTCGTGAAGCGCGAGAAGCCGAGCTTCAGTCGCTCCGTATGTTCGAGGTCCGAAAGAAACCGGGCCAATCCTTCCGGGTCATAGCCCGAGACCGCCGCCAGACCCTGGCCGAGCCGGTCGGCCTCATTCTCCTGGCTGCGACTGTAGGCCGCGATCTGACCCATGGCCGCGAATCTGAAGATCTTCGGGATGTCGCGCATCAGGGCCTGGCGCGCTGCCGCGTGCCGCCTCGCCACATGCACGATTTCGTGGCCTATCACGTTGGCCAGTTCGTCTTCGGAGTTCGAGAGGATCAGGAGACCCCGCGAGATGTAGATGTAGCCCCCGGGAAGCGCGAAGGCGTTGGGCACATCCTGGTCGATGATCTGGAACGTGTACTGGAAGCGGCCACTCGGGGCGTTGCGTGCCAGGCGTTGCCCGATCTCGTTCACGTAGGCCGCGAGCGCCGGGTTCTTGAGCACCCCCATCTCGGCGGCGACTCCCTCCGACGCCTCCTTGCCGGCGCGACGGTCGTCGGCCGGCGTATGGAGCACGATGGGTGGCTTCTCGGGTTTACGCTTCGGGCGCGAAGATCCGCAGGCGCAAAGCGCGGAGACGGCGAGTGACGCCACAAGGACGAGGACGATGGGGAGGGTGCGTCGCATCAGCGGATGCCCGCCTCTGCAGTCCTGTCCGCTGGACGCAGCTTCTCCAGCGCCTGTTCGATCACTCCGATCTTGCGCGACTCGATCCGCTTGCGAGCGAGATCGGAGAGAGTTCCGGTGACGAGGATTTCGCGATCGCTGATCACTCCGTCGGCCAGGCGGGCGTTGAAGAGCAGGTTGGCGACGCGCTGGATCGGCCGGGTCCAGACGGCGTGGTCGAGGGGCAGCGGGACCACAAGACCTTGATCCGCCGTGAGTCCTGCGACGACGGGTCCGAGATTCAGCAAACGGACGATGGCTTCGCGATTCTCGTGGTACGCACGGAGAAGCTCGGCTGACCGTTCATACAGGATCCCGTCCTCCTCGGATGCGGCCTGGAGCGCGGCTTCAACGAAGACCTCCCGGTCCCGCGTCAGGTCCATGGCCGCCAGATGGGCGACGAGCTGGGACTGGCGCAGCGGCGAGTACCAGGAGTGGCCGATGAACTCCCGGCGCACCTCGTCGGAGACGCCCATCACCGACAGCTCGATGCGGTTGATGCGCCGCATGTCTTCGGGCGGATAGTCCAGGATCATGTCGCCCACACGCTCGGTGCCGAGGCCCGCCGACATCGGCGGCGGGGCTTCGTCACCTCCGAAGGGAATCAGGCGGGTCGGCAGACTGCCCATGGTTGTGACCCAGGCGATCCGGTTGAGCTCTCGTTGAAGGGCGGGATTCGAGGAGTACGGGTCCACGCCGAGCTGGTGGGCAAGCCTGCGCTTGTCGCGCTCGAAGCCGAAGAGCGAGGCCAGCGCGCCGTCTTCGAACTCGCTGCGCTCGCCCCGGGAGAGCTCGGCCGCGCTCCGGAGGGCGTTGGCGGCGCCACGGGGAATTCCGGTGATGGTGCGCACCGGGTTCGTCACCAGCTTCCAGGCGGCAACGAACGGGCTCTTGGCCGTTGCCGCCAGAGCCTGGCTGAACTCGCTACCGGACGACATCTCCCGGAGCTCGGCCAGCGCGGCAACCTCGCCCACCCGGATCCGCAGCAGGTCGTCACCGTAGGCCCGGAACTCACCGAACTCGGACGAAATCGTGTAGATCCGCATGTAGCCGTCCGACTCCACCGTGTCATTCACGGTGTGGTAGGGCCCCTGGCGGAGCGCGTCGGAAAGGAGCTTCGATGCCTCCACGCTGGTGGGCGTCTCGAAGCCCTTCTTGGGATCGGTGTCGCCGGCCGAGAGAGCGGGCAGCAAGGTCCGCACCGGGGCAGGAGTGTTGGCACAGCCGACCAGGGCCAACACGGCCAGTCCTGCCGCCCACTGCCAGCCTTGGCGTTGCAGCATGTTTCCCCCTTCCGACCGGCTGTCGCGACCGCTCATCGCGCCGCCCGAGTTGCGGCCGAGGTAATCTGCGGCCCGCCTGGCTCCGGCGCAAGCTCGGGCCCGATTGCTTCTGTTTCTGGGTTGAAAAACCCACGATCTCGCTTGCTGCTCCTGCGTCTCCGAGCAGAACACTCCATTTGCCAGCAGCATTGAGCAGTTTTCCGAATCCCTCCTAAGGCCAAGGGTGGGTGCCTGCCGATGAAGAGGAATGTTCCTGCCCCCAACGCGATTCGTACTTTTTTCCATCACCGCACCTCCCTTGCGGCAACGCAAGCGGCGATGGGGGGAGAAACTTTTTGATCGGACCCAACGAGCTGCACCTCGTCCCAGGCATTCACGTCACCCACAGCGATGCGAACAAGTGGGCCATCACGCTGCGCGGTTTCGACCGGTATGTCTCGAATCGCGACAACTCCGAGCACGACTGGCACCCCGTCCAGGCTGGCGTTCGCCTCGACGGGAACATCACCGACAGCCGTTGCCAGCAATTCGGTAGTCAGTTCTTCAACGCGGCGCTTTCGGCGCTTGCACGAATCAATGGAAGGGGGACCGGGTGATACATCTAAGCGGTAGACGAATGGGCTGGGCGACGGGCCTGACGGCGCTGCTGATGGCGACGCTTCTGGTGGGTTCGGCCACGAGTGCGCTGAGAAGAGAGTACGAATTGAAGGCGACCTTCGTGCTGAACTTCGCGAAGCTCGTCCAGTGGCCCGATGGCGCCCTGGGGACAGCCACGGATTTCGACATCGCCGTGATGGCGGACAAAGAGCAGTACGCCTCGATCGAGAGCGCAATGGACGGTAGGAGAGTTGCGGGCCATCTGGTTCGATCTCGTCGGGCAGTGTCGCTCGACCAGCTCGACGGCGCCCACATCGTCTTTGTGACCCGCGACTCGGGCGTCGGTGCCGAGGACGTGGTGTCGGCGACCCTTGGCAAGAACGTCCTCTTGATCGGTGAGTCCAGGGACTTTGCTCGGCGCGGTGGCGCAATCAATTTCTATACGGAGTACAGGAAGATCCGCTTCGAAGTCAATCCCGAAGCGGTGAAGAAGGCCGGTCTACAGATCAGCTCGCGTCTCCTCTCAGTGGCGAAAATCCTGGAGAACTGACGTTGGCGGACAAGACTCGGCAGTCGATCAACCGGCGACTTACGATCACGCTGTTTCTAACCACCGTTGGGTCGCTCGTCATTGCACTCGGTGTCGTAGGCATCCGAGAAACGCTCGAAAACAAGGATTCGATCCTGGGCCGTGCCGAGACCCTGGCTGAGATGACAGGTATCAACTCGGCCGTCGCCCTTTCGTTCCTGGATCCGATGAGTGCTGCTCAGACACTCTCGGCTCTTTCCGCTGCCGAGTCTGTCGTCGCAGCCGTCATCTACGACGAGAGCGGCGAGGAGTTTGCTCGCTACTCCCGCGAAGGCACCGTCTTCGATACACCTGCCGTGGCCGCAGCGGGGCACGATTTCGCGTCGGACCATCTGGACCTGCGCCGGCCGATCCTGTTCAGCGGCGCCGAGATCGGGACGATCCTGATTCGTTGGGACACCAGCGAGATCGACGATCGAATCATGGCGATGCTGGCTCTGGCCGCCATTCTCGCTGCCGCCGCCGCAGCGATCGCAGGCCTGATCTCGGTCTGGCTCCGCGGTCGCATCTCGAATCCCCTGGCCGAGCTCGTCAGCGGCACCCAGGCTATTGCCGACGGCGATCTCTCGACCCACGTGGAAATCGACAGCGGCGACGAGATTGGACTGCTGGCCAGCACCTTCAATGCCATGGCCGAGAGCCTGCGGCAGCTCGTGTCTCAGGTGAACCACAGCGTCAGCGACGTGGGCGAAGTCGCCCGCATGCTGGAACAGAGAGGTTCCGGGTTGGCCCAGAACGCCGAGCGTCAGGATGCGGCGACGTCGGACACGACCGAGGCTGTCGACCAGGTGGGCGAATCGATCCGCGGCGTGAGCGACGATGTCGAGAACCTGGCGGAGTCTATGCGCGAGACCTCTTCGTCCATTGCCGAGATGCAGGCTTCGATCTCCGAGGTGGCCGGCCATATGGACCATCTCTCGGACTCGATCGAGACGACTTCCGCGGCCGTGAACCAGGTGGCGGCCAACACGAGCGACGTCGTGCAGGGCGTCGAGACGTTGAATCAGGCAACCGGCGACTCCATTTTTCGCCTCGACCAGCTCGGTGCTTCGGTCAAGCGTGTGAAGGCGAACGCCCAGGCCAGCCACGAACTCTCGGTGGACACGAGCCAGGAAGCCAGCCGCGGTCTCGAAGCGGTGCAGCAGACGATCACGGCCATGGGCGAGATCTCCTTGAGCTTCCACGAGTTCGAATCCCGGATCCAGCGCCTGTCGGAGAAATCCGACAGCATCGACGCGATCCTGAAGGTGATCCGCGGCGTCGTCGAACAGACCAGCATGCTGTCGCTCAACGCCTCGATCATCGCCGCCCAGGCCGGCGAGCACGGCAAGGCCTTCTCGGTCGTGGCGGAAGAAGTCAACAACCTCGCCCAGAGCACCGAGCGGTCGACCCATGAGATCGCCGAGTTGATCCGGGCCGTCCAGGAAGACACGGCGGCGGCGGTGACGGCCGCCGAGGAAGGCGCTTCCAAGGTCGAGATAGGCGTGCAGCGTTCCAACGTGGCCGGCGAGGTTCTGCAGGTCATCAGCGAGAAATCGCGACACTCGGCCGATCGGGTGCGCGATATCCTCGAGGCCTCATCTGCCCAGGGAGAGGACCTCTCCAGTGTCGAGCAGGCCATGAACGCTGTGAACCAGATCGTCGAGAGTTTCGGGAACTCGGCCCGGGATCAGCAGAACGCGACCACCGACATCGCCTCGGCCATTGAGACCATCCGGATGCTGGGCCTCGACGTGCGGCGGTCGACCGACGAGCAGCGACATGGCAGCGTGCTCATCATGAACGCCGTCACCGAGGTCTCGGGTCTGATCAGTCACATCTCCGAGGCCACCAAGGACCAGACCAAGAGCGCCGAGAACATCCAGCACGCGCTCGAGGTTTTTCGCGAGGTGACGAGTGACACGAACAGCAGCGTGGAAGCCATCAACCAGATGGTGGCCATGCTGTCCGAGCGTGCCGTCAAGCTCGAAGCCGAAATCGGACGCTTCAGGACCGAATAGTCCCTCCAGTTGAGGCGCCGACCGCGGGAAGCTTCGGGTTCCGGCACCGGGCAGGACGCCTGGGCTCCGTTCGGTGTCGTGTAGCCTGGGGGCGTGTCCAGGCTACGCGTGCAGTTCGTTCACGGTCTGGAAGGCAGCCCCCAGGGTTCCAAGGCGCGTTTGTTCGCCGAGCACTTCGACGCCCGCATCCCCGAGATGGATACCCGTGACCGCGCTGCCTGCGTCGAGGTCCAGCGGCGAACCCTCGAGGATTTCCGTCCTGATGTACTCGTGGGTTCATCTTTCGGAGCTGCCGTGGTGGTCGACCTGCTGCGCGCCGGACTCTGGCGCGGGCCGACGCTGCTGCTGGCCCAGGCGGCCGTTCACTACGACCCGGAGGTCGAACTTCCCGAAGGGGTCCCGGTCTGGCTCGTCCACGGCAGCGGCGACACCCTGGTCGATCCCGAGCACAGCCGACGATTGGCGTGCACAGGTTCTCCCGAGCTGGTTCGGCTGATCGAGGTCGAGGACGATCACAGCCTGCATGAGCTCACGAGCGGCGGGGAGCTGGTGGCAATCGTTCGAGAGCTGGCCTCAAGTGCCTTGCCCGAAGAGAGCTGAGAGGCTTCGCCATTCCTGGAATGAGATGCGCGTCATCCGTTCGATGGGTCGGCGTCGTTCGCCGGTCTCGTCGAGTTCGGGGTTGAGGTACTCCCAGACGGTCTTGCCGGTCGGACTGACTTCAAGGGCCCTGCCCCTCTCGGATTCGACCACGAGCACGTTGCCGTTCCAGAGCTTCTGACAGCCACCCAGCCGTGCGGTGAAAAGAGATTTCTCCGGACGGCCCGAGTACTCCCATGTGATGTCGCCGTCCGGTGTGACCTCGATGACGCGGCTCCAGTGTCGGCGGCGCCCATTGTCGAACACGAGCACGTTTCCGTCCGCCAGGACCGAGGCGTGATGGGGCCCGTCGAGCTGCTCCGACCCCCAGCGCCAACGGATCTTCTGCTCCGCAACGTCGATCACAACCAGAAGGTCGACTTCGCGCAACGAGACCAGCACGTCGCCTTCATGACCGATCCCGCGAACGTCGGTGTCGAGCACGTCGATCGAGTTTGCGTGATAGATGTCTGCGCCCTGCTCGTCGAGCCGCGCAAGGCCGAGGTGGCGGCGCAATCGAGGCGCCAGTGCGCGCTGCTTTTCGACTGCTGCATCCAGGATCGCCGGATCGACGTATTCTCGAAGCAGGCGATCGAGCCAGATCGTTCGTTCGAGTTCGCCGTTGGGCGAGAGGATCGCGATGCCTTCGTCGACGATTCGAAGAGGCTGGCCTCGCCACATCACCTCGTTGACGAACCGTCGCAACACGAAGATCCGTCCGAGCGCATCGACGTCCACGTCGTGATGGGCTCCCAGCGTGTTGCTCCACAAGACACGCGAGTCGGGGTCGAGGGCCTGGACGGTCCGACCGTTGGCGATCACGAGGAGCTGCCCGGTCGGCGCCAGCTCCGCATGAAACCAACGATCATCGGGATCCGACGCAGTCCAGCGATGGAGCGTGCGGCCCTCCATGTCCACGATGCGGGCGTCCTGACCGAGGCGTGAGCTCACCAGATTGAGACCGGACGCCGAGCGCAGCGGATCGACGTGGCGGACGCCCTCGCCCACATCCTTCTCGTTGGCTTCGACCCATTCGGCATAGCCCAGCGCTTGAAGCCTTGCGCCCAGGTCGGCATCGGCGCCCTGCCGATCACAACCCGAGACCGCCGCGACCGCGACCAGCCACCACAACAGGTGCAGACGGGGACGTTCTTGAATATTCAACTCTCAGACCCCAGAAAATGGCCGCAGACCCGCCAGAGATGAATATTCAAGAACGTCCCCGCCTTCACCGCCTTGGCGTCCTGCGAGCTAGACGTTGATGTCGCTCTGGCCATCGGACTGCCACCAGCTCGCCGTGAGCTTCAGCTCGGGCTTGTCCTTGCGTGACTCCATCTCTTCGTAGAGGCGGCGGTAGCC
>Ga0114950_10004043_pt1 | contig 11366 bp, 10 predicted proteins | sample N075metaG_FD_83503 | JGI IMG/M metagenome (GOLD analysis project Ga0114950, IMG submission 83503) | Deep subsurface microbial communities from Kermadec Trench to uncover new lineages of life (NeLLi) - N075 metaG | ecosystem: Environmental > Aquatic > Marine > Ocean trench > Sediment | place...
GATCACCGGCCAGCACGTCATCGACGTCGCCGTGGGGGCGGGCGCCGTGTACGTGCTGGCCTTCTCGCCGTCAAACCACCGCACCGTCCTGCAGCTCGTCGATCCGGCTCACGGCGCCGTGACACGGAGCATCTCACTCGGCGGCTCGGTGGTCGACCTGGCGGGCGTGCTTGCCGATGGCCGGATCGTGATCGTAGAGGGAGGGCAGGTGAGGTTCATCGATCCGGAGACGGACCGGACGCTGCAGCGCGTGGCGGTGTCGGGAGGAATGCTCAGCAGCGGCCACCTCGACGGCGAGCGCCTGTACGCGTCACGCGGTTACGCGGGTGGGCTGGCCGTCATCGACACTCGCACCGCCACGCTCCTGGAGGTCATCGAGGTCACCGACTGGCTGACCGGGGCGGTGGTCGCCGGACGGCGCGCGTACGTCACGAGCAGTCTCGAGGGTCCGGGCGTCATCGACCTGGATACGCAGGAGTACCACCGGGTGGACGTGATCCACTTCTTCGCCAGACCCGGCGGCGACGGGTATGCACTGGTCGGCAAGGCGATCTACCGGCTGGATGAGCACGGCCGGCCCGTGCGGCGCACGAAACTTCCGGGCGAACTGAGCGACGCGGTCAAGGCCGCCGGCCACGCGAAGATCCTCGATGCTGCCGACACGCAGGTCATCATCGCGTGCGGGCTGAAGGTGTTCAGGCTCGTGCCGGCGTGGTCGACCAGGGCACCCGACGAGCTGCCGGTGGCGGACTGAGGGCGATCCCTAGAGCGGGTTCAGCCAAGGTGTAGCGTTCTGAGTGCGATGCTCTTCGCTGTGGTGGCGCCGTCGGATCGAAGGCATACTCCTGATATTCCGAGATTCGGCGACGCCGCCACAGTGGAGATGATCGTGCTCAGAACGCTACAGATGGGTTGAACCTGCTCTAACCCGGATCATGCATGAAGCTCCGCGGCCGTCGGGAGATCCGCGCCATCGTGGACTTCCACGGCCCCGTCATCGGCCAACCGTTTGATCGATCTGTCTCCACGCTCGCTCCATCGTCATCCGAAGGAGCCGCCCTGTGAACCAGGACACCTTGCGCGCCGTGCGGGTACGACCTCGTGACCATGGACCAGTGCGGCACGTGCCCGGAGTGCGGCGAAGAATTCTCGCCGCAGAGTCTGCGTCGCGCGTGGCGGCGCCGACCCCCTGTACAGGGAAGTCGATCATGCCGATGTCACCGTCTCCGCAGCCTCACCCTTCATCACTTCCAGCACGGCTCCGCTCGGACAAGTGCAAGTCGCGGATGAGTTCCTGCATCCGGCGCCGGTGCTCGCGCCCCCCGAAGCGGCTGGGCGCGGCAAATTCCACCCGCGGAAAGACGTCGGAATTGCGCGGGGCGGATGCCGCCCAATCGTGCAGGGACTCCGAGCCGCAGACGTACCGGAGGCCACGAAAGGTGCTGGACGAGCCCACTCTCCGGCGAACGGCCGGGCTCGGGCCGGCCCCGGCGTATGCGTAGCCCACCAGACCGAGTATCGGCGGCCCTCGCGGGTTGGGAATGTTCAGCCACAGGCTCGCGTTCGGAAACACGTCCAGGAACGTCGCCACGATCATGCGAAGCTGTTCCACGGTGAGCTGTTGACCCGGCAGCCACTGGACGAAGATCCCTCCCGGCGCCAGGCGCTGGGCGACGGTTCGAAAGTGCTCGGTAGTGTACAGAGACCCGGTCCCGGCATGCCAGGGAACGAAGAGATCGCCCACGATGACATCAAATCGATCCCGCGTGGCGAAGAGATGATTCCGTCCATCGGCCACCACGGTCTCGGTGCGCCGGTCCTGCAGCACGCCCCTGTTGGCGTCCGCAAAATACGCCGTCGCCTCCATCACCTCCGGAAGCAGTTCGATCGCCACCACCCGTTTGACCGCGAACTCCAACACGGCGCTGACACTCACGCCGGTCGCCACCCCGATGAACGCCACTCGCTCCGGATTCCGGTGCAGCAAGAGCGGCAGACCGCCCTGGCCTCGCTGGATGGCGACGGCCGTGGGACCCGTTCCCCCAAGGTTGTAGTGGTTGTTGACCTTCAGCGTCCGGTTGCCACGCTCGTCGTCGATGACGGCGACCGTCACGGACTTGCCTTCGTGGAGGTAGACGAGCTCTTGTCCTTCCTGCAATCGGATGGGCCGGCTGTCCCAGGTGTTCAGCGAGCCCAGACCGCCCAACAGAATCACCACACCGACGGCGGCCGCGACCGCCAGCCTGCGGCTGTACCCGCGAAACCAGCATACGACCGCCATCACGCCGTAGAGCGATGCAATCAGCACGATGCCGTGGCCGATGCCGAGCCACGGCACGATGACAAAACCGGTCACCACCGAGCCGACCACGGCCGCCAGCGTGTTCAGGCCGGTCAGCCGTCCCACGTTCCGGCCCGACTCAGTGGCTGCACGCGTTGCAATCCTCCACGCCGTCGGCAAGGCGGTCCCGACGAGCAGCGCCGCCGGGCCCATCACCGCCATCGACCGCAGCATCAGGCCCAGGAAGTAACTGGTCGACGTCGCACGCTCGCGGTCGCTGGAGCCCTGGTCGAAGAGATGCTGAAACACCAGGGGGGCGGTCATGATGGCCACCAGCCCCAGGGTCTGCGTCCAGGCCAGGAACCTCCACGGGCTTCCGAGGCGATCAATGACGACGGACGTCACGAGCGACGCCAGGGCCAGGAAAATGAGAAACGTCGCCAGCATCAGCGCGAAGCTGAACGTACTGCTGTCCGTAATGTTGACCAGCAACCGCGTATACAGCACTTCCAGCGACAGCGTGCCGAAACCGGACACCATCACGACCAACAGCACACTCCAATCAGCGGGTCGCCCGAGACCCGCCCCACGCTCGCCCGAATCGCGGACCGCTGCTGTCGAGGCCCGGCGTGATCTCCGCGCAAGGGCGATCGCCGCCACGCCGACCATGACGTTAATTGCCACCGCGGCATAGACGGTGTTCGTCGTTCCCAGGCGCGGCGGCAGAACGAAACCGGCCAACAGGACACCGATCGTCGCTCCCAACGTGTTCAGGGCATAGGCGAACCCGGCCCGGCGTCCGAAGTGTCCCGTGGTCCCAACCAGCGCCCGGATGATCAACGGCAAGGTGGCCCCCATCGCCACACAAGGTGTGCCCAGGGCGATGAACGCCAGCACGAGCTTGACCGTGGTCATGCCCCAGCCGTCGCCCAGGCCTGATGCGTACAAAGCTGGATAGACCGCGCTGAACAGATGCATCCACACCGGCACCAGCAGGGCCCCGGCCGCGATGCCGAACTCGGCCATTCCATACCGACGTAACGCGGTCGTGCGATCGGTCGCCAGACGCGCGCCGATCCAGCTTCCCAGTGCCAGACCGGCAAAAAAGCCCGCCAACACGGCGGACGTCGCCTCGCTGGCGCTGCCGAAGACCAGGCCGAAACTCCTCAGCCACATCGCTTCGTAGATGAGAGCGGCCATTCCGCTCAGCAGGAACAGCAGGTACAGGACACCGCGTCGTGGGGCGCCGTCACCACCGGCGGGAGCGACGGATTCCGGATTCGCTTCGTCGCATGGCGTTACGGTCATCAGAGTCGTCTGGTACGGCGAGTTCTGTCGTTCATGGAACCGGTCTCGGCTCGACGGCCCGCACTGACCTGTCCCTGGCGAAGCTCTCCGTACTCCTGATTGAACAGAGACTTCCGCCTGGCTGTCTGTGCATCGAACGATCGTAGCCCGTACGGATGTTCACGCTGCTCGTCACGTTTCTCCGGTTGCTCCTGCTCGCGCAGCGTCGCGACGAGCTCGTTGAGCGCGTCCCGTGTTGCGATGAATTTCTGTGCCGGCACGATGATGCCCTACGAAGTGATCACCGGGCGGAAGGTCGTGCCGCTCTGGACGTAGAAGTTGACCAGGTCCTCCTCGCACAGCGTATCGAAGTCCTGCTCTGCCGGAACGGTCACCCACATCGGCACGCTCACGTCCACGAGCACGCGTCGATGGGACTTGTCGATCGTGCACACCGTGCCGGCGACGATGCGCGGCGCGCCCCAGACCGGCTCGATGAACCGGCCACCGGCCTGCGCGCGATGAATGCGCAGCGCCGTGGCCTGGATGACACCGCTGATCCGCTTGCCCACGTAGCCGCCGAACTCGCCGGCAGGCACCGTCGGGACCAGGTGCAGCCGGTAGTCGGTGTGCGGGATCGCCAGCACCAACTCCTCGTCCGAGACGGACTCCAGGATGCCGCGGGCGAGGGCTTTGGGCTCGGTGTCGGTGGTCACTTTCGGCAGGCTACCAGATCCTAACCTTCCCGAGGATCCGCCGGAGCCGGTCGCGACAGCCCGAGGAAGTTCGCCATGAGTCCTGGGCCCGACGGAGTCATGAAGCTCTCCGGGTGGAACTGCACGCCATCCATCGGCGCCTCGCCCGGGGCCCCGGCGATCCACCGCAGCCCCATCACCTCGTCCTGGGCGGTCCAGGCGCTGATCTCGAACGCGTCGGAAACGGATGCCCGGTCGACGATCAGCGAGTGATATCGCATCGCCACCAGCGGGTTCGCCAGCCCCTCGAAGAGGCCGCGACCGTCGTGGTGCACCTCGGAGGTCTTGCCGTGCATGAGCGTGTGGTGGCGTTGCACGGTCATGGAGTGGACGTCGGCGATCGTCTGGTGCCCGAGACACACGCCAAGGACGGGCGTGCGCCCGCGGAAGGCACGGACCAGGTCGGCGCTGATGCCGGTCTCGCCCGGCGTGCACGGCCCGGGCGAGATCAGCAGGTGGCTCGGGTCCATCGCGAGGGCTTCGGCGACGGTGATCTTGTCGTTGCGAACGACCTGCACATCGATCGACGCGTCAAGCTCGCCGATCCTCTGGACGAGGTTCCAGGTGAAGGAGTCGTAGTTGTCGATCAGGAGCACACGCACGAGAACTCAGAATAGCTCTTCCCGATGCACTATGCCGCGACGGTCCCGGCGACTCCGTCCCGCGTGACGACGAACAGTGAATCCGTGATGGGGTACGGCAGCCGCCGGTACTCACGCTGGATGCGATCCAGGAGCCGATCGACGAAGTCACCTGGGTCGCAGGTCAGTGCCAGGAACATGTCGCGCGCGGGCGCGGCGACGTAAAAGTCACCGTGCAACTCCGGCGCCAGCCTGCCGTGCAGCGTGTCGAGCAGTAGACGGGCAGCGTCGTAACCGTCCTGTCGGGAAACGATCGCGGCCCGACCGCCCTCGGATGAATCGACGAACTGGATCTGGAGATCGGGAGCGTAGCTATCGAGATTCTGACGGGAGATCGTGTCGAGGTCGTCGACCTGGAGACCCCACCGCAGCATCTGCTCCACCGTGATGCTGACCGTCATCTGCGGCATGTCGAGCACGAACACGATGACCGTGTCGTTGACGAACGGCACGTGCGCGACCTGCTCACGATCGAGGTGATCGAAGATCGACAGCGGCTGGATCCTCGGCATGATGCGCGGCTTGGCCACCGACAACGGAAGCGGCATGGCCGACAGCGAATCGCCCTCGATCAGTCGATCGAGATAGTTCTCGACAAGCTCGACCCCGCGATCAGGCTCGTGCAACACCATGCGATAGAGATTCTCCAGGCCCAGGTGCTTGCCGCTGAGTACGAGGTCCAGTGGGCCGGCGAGTTCGACCGACTTGTCGGGATAGTGGCGCTTCAGGATTCTGGCCACGTGCTCCCCAAACGCTTCCGGCTCTCTCGGCATGTTTACCATGGACTTCTCCGGGCCTGAACTTCAAGCGCAAGGCCAATTAGGCCAAGCACTTATATTCTCGGCATGTGGGTCGAGGATTTCCACCAAAAAGCCGTGGCGGACCCCTCTATCGGCACGGGCTCGGCCGCGCATGCGTTTTTGTTGGTCCGACCCTGCACGCCCTGCCCCGTTCGGCACCCGATTGTGCGGCTTCCCCCGGGTCACCCCGATTCGCGCCGTCACGAACGACTACGCTACTGGCTGTGAATGCCCAATGCACGATCGGCTCGTTGGTGGCGGGCGGTGGCAGGCCGTTGGTCGTGATCGGTGGTCCGTGCGTCCTCGAAACACCCGCTGTGAACACACAAATCGGTGTGACGCTGCGCGATACTTGCGCCGAGCTCGGCCTTGGTTTTGTATTCAAGGCCAGCTTCGACAAGGCGAACCGCTCCAGCATTCACTCTCCGCGCGGACCCGGCCTCGATGTCGGCCTTGCGGAACTTGCGCGACTTCGCGACGAACTGGGCGTTCCGATAACGACTGACGTCCACGAACCTCGGCAGGCGAGCCGCGTCGCCGAGGTCGTGGACCTGCTCCAGGTGCCGGCATTCCTCTGTCGCCAGACGGACTTGCTGCTGGCGTGCGCGGAGACGGGCAAGCCCGTCAACGTCAAGAAGGGCCAGTTCATGTCGGCGGCGGAGATGACCCACGTCGCGGGCAAGCTGCGTGAGGGCGGCTGTGCGCAAATCATGCTCACCGAGCGAGGGACGTTCTTCGGATACAACCGGCTCGTCAACGACTTCATCGGGCTCGGCGATCTCATGGAGCTGGGACACGCCGTGTGTTTCGACGTCACCCACTCCACCCAGCTTCCCGGCGCAGGCGACGGGCACAGCGGCGGACGGCCTGAGCGGGCGCCCTTGCTGGCCCGGGCGGCCGTCGCCGCCGGCGTCCACGCCGTGTTCATGGAGTGCCATCCGCAGCCCTCGGCGGCGCTCTCCGATGCGACGACGTGCCAGCCGCTCGATCGAATGGCGCCGTTGCTGCAGTCGTTGGCGGCGATCCACTCTGCGATTTGAGCGCTCCGTAGCGGCTTCCGTCCGCCGCAGGCGGACTCGCTCCGGTACGCGACGGCGGATTCATCCGCCTGTGTTTGAGCGCTCCGTAGCGGCTTCCGTCCGCCGCAGGCGGACTCGCTCTGGTACGCGACGGCGGATTCATCCGCCATCGCTGAGCGGACCCGGACTGTGCTCTCTTGATGTCCAGTCGGGCTGCCCGTGACGCCGATGGGCTTGTTGCGGGCGGCCGCGCGCCTAGGATCGAATGAGCATGAATCCTCCGAAATGCGACCATTGTGACGAGCCGGCGGTGGTGCACGAGGTCACCCTCAAGAACGGGATCAAGACCGAGATCCACCTGTGCCAGCGGCACGCCCAGGAGGCTGGTGTCTCGATGCCGACGCACCAACCGATCAACCAGTTGCTGAGCCAGTTCGTCATCTCGCACTCGGCCAAGGCGAGGGCGAAGTCGAAGAAGACCTGCCCGGGTTGCGGCATGACCTTCGGACGATTCCGCCAGAGCGGCGCGCTGGGGTGCGCGGACTGCTACGAGACGTTCGAGCAGGAGCTCACGCCGCTGATCGAGCGGGCACAGAACGGCGCGACGCACCACCGCGGCAAGACGCCGCTTCGAGCCGGATCCTCCATGGACAGGCAGTTGCTGATCACCCAGCTCGTCAAGGAACTCGACCAGGCGGTCGGCGCGGAACAATACGAGCGGGCGGCGCAGCTTCGCGACCGGCTCCGCGACCTGAACCCCGCTTCGGCCGAGAACGGTCCGGGGCGGTCGGCTTCGAGCGAGGCCGCGCCAACCGATTCGTAGGACAAACAGCGCCGATGAAATTCTCCACACCAGGACCGTGGCTGAGCGACGACGGGCCCGACACCGACGTGGTGATGAGTTGCCGCGTGCGGCTCGCCCGCAACATCGCGGGCTTTCCTTTCGTGGGGCGGGCCAACGACGCGCAACGCCGTGAGATCCTCAGGATCGCCCAGCAGGTCGTGCTGTCGCTGGACCTCGCCGACGGCATGTTCTGGGTCGATCTCGCGCAATCGCCCGCGCGCGATCGTCAACTCCTGATGGAACGGCACCTGATTTCACGGCACCTCGCCGAGGCGGAGTTCCCGCGGGCGGTGGCGGTGTCCGGGGATGAGACGCTCAGCATCATGGTCAACGAGGAAGACCATCTCCGCATGCAGGTACTCGGGCCGGGGATCGGGCTCAGTGACCTGATGGAACGGATCAATGAAGTCGACGATGCGATCGAGAGCCGCCTGGACTTCGCCTTCTCGCAACGGTGGGGTTACCTCACCGCGTGCCCGACGAACGTCGGCGCCGGCATCCGGCTGTCGGTCATGATGCACCTGCCGGGCCTCAAGCTCACCGGCGAGATCGACCGTCTGCGCCGCGCGGCCAAGGACCTGCACCTCGCGGTGCGGGGGTACTACGGGGAGGGGTCGGAGTCCGCCGGTGACTTCTACCAGGTCAGCAACCAGATCACCCTGGGACGCAGCGAACAGGATCTTCTCGTCGAGTTCCGGGATCGAATCCTGCCGCAGATCATCGAGTACGAACAGCATGCCCGGCAGATGCTCGTCGAACGCAACGCGACGATGCTGGACGATCGGATCAATCGGGCCGTCGGAATCCTCCGGTCGGCCCACCTGCTCGGGGCCGAGGAGGCGATGAAGCTGCTCAGCCGCGTGCGGCTCGGCATCCATCTCAAGCGGCTCCACGGGATCGATCTCAACAAGGTCAACCACCTGCTGCTGCAGGTGCAGACCGCCCACCTGCAGCAGAGTATCGGCGCAGACCTCAACCCCGATCAGCGCCGCGAAGCGCGCGCGAAGCTCGTTCGGGAAGCGCTCGGCTAAATCGAGATGGTGGTGGCACGGTTGAGTCCGCCGCAGGCGGGCTCGGCCGTGGAGCGACGTCCGAAGACACGGCCGATCCGCCTGCGGCGGACTCAACCGTGCCACACCAGAGGATTCAGGAGGCCCCCTTCGCCGCCGGCATGCATCCTTCCGTGGCCCGGGCCGCGGTGAAGTCCTGTTCGGTCAGACCGCCGGCATCGTGGGTCGTCAACGTGAGCGTGACCTTGTTGTACCGGATCATGATGTCGGGGTGGTGCTGCATTCGTTCGGCCAGGTCTGCAATCCTGGCAACGAACTCCATGGACCCGGTGAAGTCGTCGAAGCGGAAAGTTCGCTGGAGCAAGTCACCGTTCAGCGACCACGTCGGCAGATCGCCGAGGTATTCGTTGATCTGTTCCGAACTGAGCTTCTGCATGAACGCCTCCATCCTCGACGGCCGCACTATATCGTATCTCGTCATGTGGCACCCCCTGTATACTCGGACCGATGGCCCGCCTCGCCCTGATTCTTGGCTTGGTGTTCTGCGCGACGGCCGGCTGCGATGGGATACGCAGTCGTGCCCAGGCCGTCACCGTCCAGATTGCCATTGGGGGTGAGCCGTTCACGATGGACGTCTCCGCGGACGACGCATCCCGCATTCGGGGCCTGGAGGGTGTCACCGAGATTCCGCCCGACGGCGGCATGATCTTCATTTTTCCGGACAGCCAGGTCCGGTCGTTCTTGATGCGAAACTGCCTGACCGATATCGACGTGATGTTCCTGGACCCCCAGGGCCGGGTGACCGCCGTTCACACGATGCCGGTGGAGCCGCCCCGGCGGGCCGATGAGGCCCAACCTGCGTACGAGCGGCGTCTGCCTCTCTACGCGAGTGGTTATCCGGCCCAATTCGCCATAGAGCTTCGCGCAGGCACCCTCGACCGGCTGGGCGTCGAGGTCAATTCCAAGATCCCGCTGGACCTTCACGGCCTCAAGGCCCTTGCCCGCTAGACCGATGAGGACGCAAGGCAGCCGCCGTTGCCGGAGGGACTCGCGCGCACATGTGCAACTGGAACATCGGCATCATCGTGTGTCCCGGCGCAGGAAGCGGGACGAGATCGATCCAGCGCACCCTGAGCGCGGCGTGGAACAGCGTCCCCGGGGCGGACTTCAAGATCATCAAGGTGCACAAGCTCGATCAATCGATGATGGAGCAGCTTGACGCCGCCGTGCTGCTGACCAGCGTAACGGCAAAGCAGCCGAACCTGGTGCGGCCGCTGACCGAACTGGACGAGCAGCACGTGCCGGTGATGGCACTCCTGGACGGCCCGCCCCAGCCCGGCGGGATCCTCGAGACCGCCGGCGTCCTGATCGAAGACCGGAGCACGAACGGGCTGGTCCTGTGTGCGCGGCTGCACGGCATGTTGCACCGCCAGCGCGAGATCGATCGTTTGCGCGACGCGCTGACGATGTCCGGACTGTCCCACTCCGGGCTCGGCGACGAGGTCCGGCGAATGCACGACGAGCTTCAACTCGCCGCGCACGCACAGCGCGAGCTGCTGCCGCGCGAACTGCCGAAGCTGCACGGCGCCTCGGTGGCGACACTGTGGCGCCCGGCCCAGTACGTCTCCGGGGACATCTACGATGTCCAGCAACTCGACGACGACCGCATCGGGCTGTTCCTTGCCGATGCCGTCGGCCACGGCGTGTCCGCCGCACTGATGACGATGGTCATCAGCCAGTCGCTGACCACCCGCGAGCCTCTTCCGGATGGCACCGGCTGGCGGATCCTGGAGCCCGCAGAGGTCCTGAACCTCCTCAACCGCCAGCTCGTCGACCATTGCACTCATTGGAGCAGGTTCAGCACGGCCATCTACGCCGTCGTCGATTGCCGGCGCCAGATCGTCACGGTGGCGACCGCGGGCCATCCCCCTCCGATTCTCGTGCACGCCGGCGGCGACACCGAGATCCTGGAGACATCCGGCGGCCTGCTCGGCGTCTTCGACGGGAACGACAACTACGAGCAGATCGAGGTGCAGCTGTCCCCCGGCGACCGCCTGCTGCTGTACACCGACGGATTCGAGCAGGCGTTTCCCGACAAGGACGCCGATGGCGAGCGGCTGCCCGGCTCCACGCTTCATTACCGCGAAGAATTCGGCAAGCTCGGTGAGACCGAGAATCCACAGGGACTGATCGAGGCGGTCTGCCACCGACTCGACGTTCAGCACGGCTCCCTGCACCAAACGGACGACCTCACGCTGCTGTGTCTCCAGGTCGGGCCGGCTTCACAGGTAGAACCCGCCGTCGACACGCTGGCGGCGTGAGAATCAGATCATCCCCGGTGTGTTCTTCGCAGCCAGCTGACGACGATCTTTGCCACGTAATCGGCTTCGATATTGACTCGGCCGGCCTCGCGCAGCCCACCCAGGTTCGTTAGATCGAGGGTCGTGGGAATCAAGGCCACCTCGAACCAGGTGTCTCCGACCGACGCCACCGTGAGGGAGACGCCATCGATCGCGATCGATCCCTTGTCGACGATCAACTCCATCAGGTCCGGGGGCGGCTCGAGGCGCACGCGGTGCTCGCCCGCATCGACCCGGATCGACCGGACGGTGCCCACGCCGTCGATGTGCCCCTGTACGAGGTGACCGCTCATCAGCGTTGCCGCGGTGACGGCTGGTTCGAGATTCACCGCGTCACCCACGGCCAGGCCGCCCAGTGCAGTCGACCGC
>Ga0114950_10004044_pt1 | contig 11364 bp, 10 predicted proteins | sample N075metaG_FD_83503 | JGI IMG/M metagenome (GOLD analysis project Ga0114950, IMG submission 83503) | Deep subsurface microbial communities from Kermadec Trench to uncover new lineages of life (NeLLi) - N075 metaG | ecosystem: Environmental > Aquatic > Marine > Ocean trench > Sediment | place...
TGAATGATGAAGTTGGGAAGCGCGTGCCGGCGGGTCTCGATCCGGCCGGCCATGTCCACGATGGAGATGTTCGTACCGCCCGAGTTGGCTACCATTACGATGTTGGCGTTGGCTCCGAGGGTATCCACCGGCCAGAGAGCAATACCCCAGGGCTTCGAACCGACGGGAATCGGAGTCCCGAAGGACCGCGTGGCGATGTCGAAGACTTCGAGTTGATCCTGCTCCCAGTTCGTGAGGTAGACCTCACCCGCAGCGCCCAGGTTGCGGTTCACGATGCCGTCGGCCACCAACCCGCCGGTGGGCAGCTCCTTTGTAACCCCTGCCACCACGGCGATGGTGTCTACCTGACCCGGCGCCACTATCGCCGTGGCGCCGTCGAACGAATTGGCGCCTCGATTGCTCGATCCGTCTAACCCGAACGTAGTGACGATGAGCCGCGTCGGGAACGTCGACACGACGGTATCGAGCCGCATGGCGAACGTCACCTGTTCGTTGGTGTTGGTTCCACCGAAGTCCGTCGAGTCACCACTCACCACCGTGCCGGACAGGTTGGTGACGATGTATCCGAGACGGGTGATGCCGCCGAGGTCCGTACCCTTGACCTGGACGTCGTCGTCCACCTCGACGCGAAGCTCGAGGCTGTCGAGAATCAGCGGCGGCTCGGTATCGGCGGGCCCGCCGCCGGACACGACCTCAATCGTGATCGGTGCCCCGGTACCGACGTTGCCTGCTGAGTCGAGGCCCACCGGGAACAGTGTCAAGAACCCGGGCGTGGTGCCAAGCGGAATGGGCAGCACGAAACTTTCCAACGTGGTGTCGGGTTGCGAACCGATCGCAAAGAAGGTCGTGTCGCCGTCTGTCACGACACCCGTCGTGAGATAGCCGACGTATGCGATCAGGTTGCCCTCGGCGAGTATTTCCACCCCGACATTGAAGCCGGGAGCGACCTGGGCGCTGTCGGCCGGAGCCGTAATCGTCAGGCCCGGTCCGGCGACGAGATCGATCCGGACCATCGCGGTGTCCACGTTGCCCTCGGTGTCTTCCACCACGGCCCGCAACCAGCCAACCTCCGGTGTCCGATCCAGTGGGGTGACGATGTTGAGATCACGGATAATCAGCGTGTCGCTCGTTCCGTTCAAATCGTCCACCTCTTTGGGTTCGAACCGCTGCACGGTGGTGTCGGTGCCCAACGTGGCACTGCCGCGGAAGGCGATGCCATCGATGGTCACCTTGCTCAAACCTTGAGTGTCGTCCAACTGCACCTGTACGCGAACGCTGTCTCCGACTCGCACCGCTTGGATTGGCCCCACGGGAGCCGGCAACACGAACGTCGCCATCGGCAACGTAGTATCGATCACACGAATGACGATGGACGGCCCATCGCCGGAGCGCTGTGGGGTGGCTCCATCCGTAGCGACCGTGCCGAGCTCGTAAAAGCCCGGAGCGAGATCGACGGGGATCTGCACCATCAGCGTATCTTCAACGGCACTCGGGAACGGCGTGGCGAGAGCAATCGTGGCTGTGGCAATCACAACCTTACGACCGAACTGATCTCTCGAGAAGAGATCGCCGACCATTTCCGCCACCCCGGAGGGGTCTAGAACGAGGACGACCAGCGGAATGATGTCGCCGGCGGAGTATTGGGCGCCGTCCAGTGGGAAGATGATGCTCTGGTTTGGGAATTGATCGTCGAAGACGGTGGCAGTTGCGGTGTCGGGAAGGGCCTCATTTCCTGAGCCATCCGTCGCGGTGGCGACGAGCTGAAACGAGCCGCCGGCAAACCCTTCGGTAATCGTGAAAGTTTGGGAGAACGACAAGGTGGTCGTGGTGAACTGAATTAGTGTGTCCTTCGTCACAGCTCCGGTCACACTCCACCCGACCGTATTCAGCGAGATGTTGTCGCTTGCACTGACAGTGAATTGGAGGCCCTGGTTGATGTTGACGAGGGTATCCGCCAGCGTGAGGCTAACCGTAGGCGGGTTCGGGTCTACGGTTGTCACACCGGTGTTCTCGTTACACCCCCACCAAACGACCGTAATAAGGCAAGCGAGTAGTACTCGCGTCATGTAGCGTTGCTGCATAGCGGTCCCCAAGAAGTCTAGTGCTGTCGCGTTTTCGCCGACTACCGGCGAACTAGCGCGGTAGTCTGGTTATACACGATAGTGGGCGTCACCAGAATCAGTAGATCGCGCCTCTGCTCACGTCGCGAGGTGAACCCGAAGATCCGTCCCAATATCGGTAGGTCTACAAGAAAAGGGATTCCGCTCTTAGCCACAGTGACTTGAGTCACAGTAAGCCCGCCAATGACCATGGTTTCGCCGTCGTTGACCAGAATTTCGTTGTCGGTCTCCTGTGTTTGCAAGGTGAATCCGATGTCCGACGGCGCTTCGCGAATCGAGGAGTTTTCAACATGGATCCGCATCAACACCTGCCCGGCATTGGTGACGTGCGGTGTGACACGGAGTCGAATACCGGTCTCCTCGAAACGGATGGTTGCCACCGGCGCGGTCGGCCCACCCACTGCACCCTGAGTACCAGCGTCTATTACGCGGATCGGCGTGCGCTCGCCAACGAGAATCTCCGCTTGGGTGTTATCCGCCGTCGTGATGAGAGGCTCCGCCTGCAAGTCCGCCAACTGCACTTCCTGCAACGCTTCAACGAACGCGGTGAGATTGAAATTCCCAATCGCAGTCGAGAAAATCAGCTCGAGTGCAGAACTCGGGAGCTGGGCTCCTGCATTTCCTATGGCCGCGAGCGAATTCCCGCCGAGGTCGATGATGTTGATATTTGGGGCGAATGTCTCTTCGGCAATGAGAGCGTCGTTTATGCCGTCGCCGTCGGTATCTACGCCAACCAGCGTCCTGGGATCCGGCCGCTGCACCAACTTGTTGAAGAACTGTCGGTCGTTCCCGAGGTCATAGCGTACTCCCAACTGTTCGATGTCCGTTCGGTCGACAAATATCAGCTTGGCATGAATAACAACTTGCGGCGTTGGAATATCCAGCTGCCGAACCAGCATCGTGTCCTCTTCGAGCCGGCTCTGGATGTCCGTTATGATAATCTGGTTCGTCAACGAGTCAAAGACGACCGTTCCGCGCCCTCCAATCGTCTGTGTAAGGACACTAGCGATGCCCTGCGCCCGCTTGAAGTTCAGCGACATGATCACGGTTTGCCTTGGCTCGAGCGAATCCCGTGCCGCAACCTCAAGGGGGTTTACAATCCGGATGATGCCCGTTTGCTCGTCCTCTAGAGCCTGGAGACCGTTGATGTCGAGAATCTCCCTGAGGGCAATATCCCACGGTTGATCCCTGATCTCCGCCCAAATCACCGCGTCCACGTTACGGCCCAAGAGAATCGTACGCCCGCTGAACTCGGCAAACGCAGCCATGATGTCCGCGACACTGGCTGAGTCCCACGTTACCGTGATCCGATCTTGGACGGATTGCTGCAACACCTCGCGTGCTTCAGCGAAGCTATTGCTCACCGGCAACGCACTGACGGTCTCAACCGGCGTCCGTGGCAACGTGCCAGACGACCATGCGACAAACTGATGATCGGTGTTGAAGACTATGCGGATCGTGTCGTCCACATACTCGAGCTGATAATCCCTCAGGGATTCCAACTCGAGGACGATGCGCACCACGTCCGGTCGGAACTGCGCATAACGGATGTGCACTATCCCGCCCCGAATCGCGCCGTCGTACAACACGCCCGGTATTTTGAGTCTTGCCCCCTCGACGTCCACCACCAGCCGCGCGGGATTGCTGAGCGTGAAATCTTTCACGTTGACGGCTCCCTGCACGTCCACCACTACAACCACGCTTCCCAAACTCGGCAAGACACTGATCGCGGTCACATCACCAGGACCGTTGGCTACGGGCAGCGGTGTCGCCATACCCAGTCCAACTGCAGCTAATACCCAAGAGTGCTTCATGGATTACCCTCCTGGCGACGCCGTAGCGATATCACTACCTCACGCGGTACGCCAAACTCTTCAATTGTGAGCACCACTTCGTACTTGCGTATTGCGGCCACCCGGAGCCGGCCGAATTCATCGTCCACGCGGACGTTGTACCGTCGTGCCTGGCTGATGTCCCGGAGAACGGCCACGCTTCTGTCGGGATACCGTTCGTCGTAAATGATCGAGGTCAAACGGAGGTCCTCAACAAACGGGCGGAGTTCGAACCCGCTCTCCACAAGAGACCGAAACGGATCGCGACTGCCTCCACGATAGGCAAACACTTCACGGGAGAGTTCGATCCGCGCGGATTCGACAGCCTGTACCGTATCCTCGGCTAACAGCCCGCGAACCGCGCCTCCGCTCGGCGGGGGCTCTATATCTCCACCGCCGCAGGCGACGGCAAAGACAACCAAGCCCGGCCAACCAAACATATTAGGTCGTGCCACCGCTACCGTCTCCGAGCGTGTCAGGCGAAGCCTTCACAAAAGTTCTGATATTGAATGTGGACCGCAGGTAGGTCCGCCCCTCCTCGACCATCAGGCCCCTAAGGTCGTTGTCATTGGCTACCTGCAGCGACACGCCGTAGGGTACCATCACTCGCCGAAGGGAAGCTATGTCGGATAAAAACTCGCCGATCTCGTCATATGGACCCAACACGGTGACCTGATTGCGAATCACCTGAAACGGAGGCACGGCTTCATTCGGCAACGCGCTGATGCTGATGAGCGCAACACCACGAAGTTGAGCCCGGCTCGCCACGCTGTCGATAAGACCCACCACTTCGTGTTGGGCCGGAACGAGCTCGCGCATCACGGCGAGAGCCTCCCCGTACTGCGCAACCGTTGCTCTGAGCGACGCGAGCGTGCCCCGCGCCAGTTCCGCCCGCGCCGTATCGATCCTGGCGTTCAGCGAGTCGATCTGGAACTGGATCTGCCGCACTTCCTCTACTTTGGGATTGCGCCAATAGACCCAAGACGCGATCGGCATACCCACCCCCACCGCAATCAAGAGCCCCAAGAGCTGGATCCTCTCCTTTTGTGGCAACGCCATCTCAGCCCCCCTCGATAAACATCTCGGCGACCGACAATGTGCGTATGAACGCCGAGTCCGCCACCTGATAGGTTGCCGTGATCTGAAACGCCCTGACGGTCCGCCCGTTCTCGACAACCGTATTGGTACCGGTGCTGCCAATATCCCGAAACCACGGCGAATCTTGCAACCGCGTCATAAACCGCGTATACGACTGAATGTTGGATGTGCGACCGTCGATAGTGAACTGTACGGGCGCCGGAATGATCGTTCCATCATCGAGTACCTGGTCCTGAACGGTGATGCCATCCAGGGCCACAATCCAGGTGAATTCCGGAAGCGCTTTGGTTACTTCCTCCATAATGTGCGGCCACACGAATCGGTCGCCATCGATTTCCCGGATGGCATCCAGTTCATTAACGAGAGAGTCCCGCAGCCTTGTCTCCCGCTCCTTTTGGACGATGATCTGAGAGAACCGGCGTGCCGCATTTTGCGCCTCCAGAAGTTGAGGCTCTATGGCAGTGAGCGCGTTGGTTTGCGTGTACCACATCCACCCCATCACGGAGAGGCCAACAACCCACGCAGCGAGGGCACCGATAAGCAGCGGATCTTTGACCCGCGCTACGATATCGCCAAAATCGGGCAGCGACAGCCCCGCTCCACCAGCCTTCTTCCTTGCTCCGGGAAGGAGATTGATCTCGATCTTCATAACCGCCGTATCTCCCGACTCACGTCCGGAGGGCCAGGCCGATGCTCTGCATCAGCAGAGGAGCAACCCGATCCACTTCCATCGTATCGAACACGCCTTCCCTCACCCGCAGCCGCTGCAGGGGGTTGGCCACCTCGACAGGTATTCCCAAACGGCTGTTCAACGCATCGGCCATTCCGTGAATTCGCGCGCCGCCGCCCGAGATGTACATCTGCTGAATCCCCGACGCTTCCCGAGAGGCCGCCTGAAGAAACGCGGCCGCTCGCTCCACCCCCACGGCAATCTCGTCGCCGCGGGTGGCTACGTACTGGGCCAGTTCGGGGCGAGGCTCTCCAGCGCTCAGGATCGCTTCCGCATCCTCCGACGACATTCCCAAATCACGCTGCAAATCCTCCCTGAACTTTCGAGTCCCTACGCTCAGATCTCTGCTCAGAAGAGGTATGCCATCCTGAAGGATGTTTATGTTGCTGACCTCATGGCCGATGTTTACCAGCGCGGCAACGCCCTCCATCGCCTCCGGATAGCTCAATTCAAACGCATTGTGCAGAGCGAACGCGTCCACATCCACCTTTTCCGGTTGCAAGCCAGCATCCGTCAGCAGCGTAACCTTGGTCTCCACCAGCTCGCGCTTCGCCGCTACGAGCAGTACATCCATCTGAAGCCCGTCGCCGTCGGGATCGAGTACCTGGAAGTCCAGCTCCACACCCTCAATGTCGAAGGGAACGTGCTGTTGCGCTTCCCACCGCACCACCTCCGCTGCATCGCCTGCCTTCATGCGGTCGACTTGAATCTTCTTGACGATCACGTCTCGGCCGCCCACAGCAACCACCACACGCTTTTGCTTGATGCCGGTAAACAAACCCCTGATCGCCTCGGACACCACCGCATGGTCCATCACCTCTCCCTCCACGATGGCATCGGCCAAGACAGGCGTCGTCGCAACAAGGGTCAGCTCAGGCTCACCGCTGCTGTGGTCGATGACCACGACCTTGATGAGCCCGCTGCCAATGTCCAGCCCTACAGTCGATCGCCTCCGTCCAAGCCCGAAAAGTGCCATATGTTCCCACAGCGTAAGGAGATAAGTGGCGGTGCGGGGCTCTACAGTATTAGGACCCGGATTTTTTGTCAAGCTCCAAGCTACTTTAAACCGTCGCCACAAGTGCCTTTTGGGCAGTGACTTACGTCACTTGATCCCGTACAGCCAACTTCGTGAGCCGAGAGGAATCGCCCGGGCCGCAGCCAGTGCCGCCCGGTCCAGAGTGCATTGGGAGTGCACCACCATCGCCCTGCCACCGAGCCAAATGCCTCCTGCGCCGAGGAGGCCCGCCTGAACAGACCCGACGACCCGGCCGGCCCCACCGGTCGAACGAAAGCTCCCGCCAACCAGGACGAGGCCCTCGAACGCGAAGCTGCCACGCACCGTCAGGTCCCCCTCGACGAGAAGCACCCCCTGTCCAATGCCACCGACCACCGTTAAGTCGCCAGGCACGAGAACGACAGGCCGGTAGTCCCGGCAAGCAGACCCGCCAGTTGGGTCGCCCCAATTCTCCGGGGCTTCGGTAATACAACCAGCCTTGCCGCCAGCCGGCCCTATGCTCGCGTAGCGCCCGGGCCTCACCACTTTGGTGGCCAGCCTGGCCCAGCGAGCAAAGTCCTCAAGTTCGCCGGTCGGCTGATTGCCACGGCCGAATTTGGTGTCGGCCCCTGACCAGCGCAGTGACGTACACCCCCCTTTGGTCCCGTCGGCCCGAGACCACCACACCTCAGCCAGAGGTCCGACCGACACCGGGCCGCTAGCCATGAGCGGCGCAGACGGGGCCATGGGAGGCGGCTGGAGGCGGACCAAAAGCCCTACCTGCACCGTTGCACCGCTCCCGCTCCATCCGGTAGACGCGAGTAGGAAAAGGGCCTCGCTCAGACGCTCGACCCGGGTCGCAACCTCGACCTCGCCGGACGGCCTCCTGACCGTGTCGCCGACTGAACTCCCAACGGGCATGGAGTTGTACCGCACCACGTCCCATCCAGCCAGGTGCACCAGAACTCCAGTCTCGGCCGTCCCCAATGCCTCTTGCAGCGCCAATGTTGCCAGGCCGGCTCGACGCTCCGCCACACCCAGATAGAACGCAGCGGCAACCAAGCCTCCCAGCACCATCAGCACGAAGACCACCATGGGCAATACAAGCCCCTCGCAACGGGGGTCCCGTGAGTGCCCCAACGGGGCCCGCGAGGCACCAAGCATTACCACGGGAGGGAACTCCGCAAGGCCACACGGAGCGTCAGAGATCTCTCGGGGGCGACGGCCCAATGGGGAGCCGACCCATCGCCCCCGGGCGTGGCCAGCTCGAGAACTATGCTGGCAATCCGGCTGGCCACTTGGGTGGGAACCCCGCCGGCGTCGTAGTACCCAAACCGCAGGCCACCCGGCGCGATAGGTCCGAAAACCGGCTGGATGGAAGGCCAGCGACCCGTAGATTTGCGATAGCGACGCATACCCACCCACCACTGCCCGTTGGCGGCCCGGTAGCCCTTCATCTCCCAAAGGGCCGCTCCTCGGACGGGAGCCCCGATGCCCACTCTCTGCAGATTCCGCGCTGATACGCCGGCGAGACGGACGGTAATCCCGGGACGACCGTCCGGACAGATCGGGCCGGGACTGACCTCCCGTATATCGGCGTGGATCCAGCGATCGTCCTCCGACACCGTGGGATCGCCGTCGGCAAAGAGGAGCAACGAATCAACTCCCGGATCCAGCGGCCGGACGCCCAAGAAGTCTGCATGGAGCAGGATGGTCGACCGAGCCAGGTTCGCTACCTTGCACGTCGTGTAGAGGCTGCGGAGGGCTCGGTAGGTCAGCGATGCGGGGCTGACGCGAAGCAGGTCGCTCCCCGACGCAGCCGACGCGTCGAGGCCCCGAAGCTCAGAGATCAAGATCGCCGTAGCCGCCCTCCTGGTGGCACTGGCGTCCGCCAGACTTACCTGACGACTGTACACCCGCTGACTCACCACCAAGACACTCAGGGCTGCTGCCGCAACCGTCGCCCCGAGAACGAGGGCAACCAGAAGCTCCATCAGCGTAAAACCGCAGCGCCTCACCTGGCGCACGCACGGGCGGTGGCGAAGCTGTCTATGCGGGAGGTCGCGGCTGGTGCCGCAACCGACACCCTCAGCTCAGACATGCCGGCGACACGATTCACCGTCCACACCACCGCCAGCGCGCCGACCGTGGTGTCGCCGTGCGCCCCGCCGTCGCAGGCGATGGGCAACAGCGATTCCAGAGTTCCCCTCCCAACCGCCGCCACCAGACCATACCTGGCACCCTCGCCGATCATGCGCGTGATGAACGCCAACGTCGAGGCCAGCGCCAGCACGCCGACTGCCAGCAGCGTCACCGCCACCATCGTCTCGACAACCGTGAAACCGCACCTCCCGGTTTCTTCCGACCCGGCCATGAGCCCTCCGATACGTCGTCTAGTCCCAGTCGCTTGCTGTGACTCCACCTTCATGCCCTCTTTTCGGAGTTCAATCATCAAGCATTTCTCATAGACGGATTCCAGAAACCCAAAAACCCAGCTTGTTATGGACACGGTATGCACACCCAATGATCTTCTCAGTGAGTTTCTTGTATTCCACCGCCAATACCTTCACCAGGTTATGACTTACCGGATACACACTGATTCACATGACGACATCCCGTCTATCCTGTCCAAAAACACAAATATGTCACCGAACAAATGAAACGGAGTACTAGCGCAACATATGAGACTTCGGCGGGGCCGCCGTCACCCTGTCAACGCGGCTAGTGGCGATTCATTTCGATCGGCCGATGGTCGATCAGGAGTGTGGCAGAGCTGCCGAGATGGCTCGGCGGGGCCGTGGGGGAAGGAGCTGAATATGGCGGCGACGACGGGCAGAGCTTACCTGGGAAGCATGCTCCACCCACGAACATTCACGAGCACCTCACTTGTCCCTCTGTAATCGCAGGTGCCGTCACCGGCGCAGTACCCATAAAAACGGCGCAGGTCTTGACGGTCAGGCCGTGGCTCGTGACCGCCGCCCAGCCGCCGACCGTCACGTTGGAAAGCGTTATTGAGACCCCTGACGTAACTCTGTAGGCGAGCGCGGCGGACGGCACGGCGCCGTCATAGTAGGTGGCCTCATCGGAGAGGTAGATCTCCTGCGCAGTAAGCAGATTCCGCAAATCGGACTTCATCGACGCGAGATAAGTCTTTTCTTTAGTGCTGGAGAATTTTGGGATCGCGATCGCCGCCAGAACCCCAAGGATCACCGTGACGATGACCAATTCGATGAGTGTAAAGCCTCGGTCGTCGGTACGCATAACACCCCCAGCCAGGCGTCTAGCAGATCAGCAGGTGATCCAAAATAGGGACTTCGCTCGCCCAGAACCAGAAGGGCACTTACCAAACTCAGCTACAGCCGGCCTCGCCATCGACTCCCGCGGGCGGTAGTGGTGGAGGCGATCCCACGAAGATCGTGCTTCATGGTCCTCCCCAATACCGACTGTGTTAAGAGGCGGTGCAGTTTTGAACCCGCACCGCCTCCAAGAACACCAACTCCTCTAGTCAGCGATTACGCGCAGCCAGGTGCGCCTTCTGCCACCGCAGGAGCGGAAAACGCTTCGTTGAGGTAGATGATGCACTGCTGAGTGGTGCCGCCGTGATCGGCAGTAGCCTGCCAGGAGACTCCACCTGTTGCGGATATGTTAACCGTTACACCGGCAGACTCATTATAGTAGCCGGCCAAGCCAGCCACGTTCGCACCATATGTGTTATTGTCGGCGAAAAACGATTCCTGCGCGGTTACCAGATTGCGCAGATCCGACTTCATGGCCGCTATGTACGCCTTTTCCTTCGTGTTGGAGAACTTCGGAATGGCGATGGCTGCCAAGATGCCGATGATCACTACGACGATCAGCAACTCGATAAGTGTGAAACCCTTACGGTTCAACATGAAACTTCCTCCTTGAGCAAGACCTCGAAACCAAATTATCTGCGAGCACGCAACAGAAACGGTGAAGGACCGATTTGCAATCTCCGTGCCCAGCTCACCGAAAACCGCGCAATAGCTTCTACCACAAGGGGTTAGCCTGAATCAAACCGGGCGGAGTCGGCCTCGCCATGTGATCCTAAGCCCTTCATTTTGCAAGGCGTGCGGACACTCGCAATACCAACCCCTACCGGCCACAGCCGTGGCTTCGGCTTTCTTTCGGAGATTCTCTAATCTCTAGTGGCTTTACGCGTCCGTGGCTATTCAATAGAATCCGAGGGGACTTCCCCGGAAATACCGGATGAACCAAACTTTTCCCCTTTCCCCCCACCTTTTCGGGAAAGGGGGGGAAACACGACTTCCGGGGCGGGGTGGAAGGGTCGAGAATCGTCCCTTCAATCACTTGCTCCGAAATTCTCGGAAGAACCGAAGTGATCGCCGTCGTAGAACACTCCCACGAACGCTGGGGGTTGGGCCCACCGCTCCACCGCGAAGACCCCTCAATCCGAGCAGGGGGCGCGATTGTGTCACCGAAGCGTCTCCGGTTCGCCGCGTACGAGTGTCAGCACCGGTTCACCGGTCGGATCGTCTACCGGCGGCGCGTAGCGCCAAACTTGCCAACCCTCAAACCGTGCAAACAACTCGGCGTTGTCTTCGTACA
>Ga0114950_10004045_pt1 | contig 11363 bp, 10 predicted proteins | sample N075metaG_FD_83503 | JGI IMG/M metagenome (GOLD analysis project Ga0114950, IMG submission 83503) | Deep subsurface microbial communities from Kermadec Trench to uncover new lineages of life (NeLLi) - N075 metaG | ecosystem: Environmental > Aquatic > Marine > Ocean trench > Sediment | place...
ATTGTCGAACCACACGGGCTTGCACGCCTGTGGCGGATCGCCAAGGAAAAATTGCGTCTGTGGCCATTTCCCCACTAGTTGGCACTAGACCGAAACGGTCGTTGGCGCGTCGTTAAAATGTTGTTTGATAGATAACCGGAGGAAGTAATGAAAATAAGAAGTTTAACTAAAACAATAGTGGCTGCCCTGTTCGCAGTACCACTTTTAAGCGGAATCGCCCATGCCTACGAGTTGACAATCCCCTCGTTTGACTACCGCACAGGTCCCTATGCGCCGAACGGAATTCCGTTTGCCAATGGCTATGGCGATTATATGAACATGATCAACGCGCGCGATGGTGGCATCAATGGCACAAAACTCGCCCTGCTGCCATGCGAGACGGCATACAATACCAAACGCGGTGTCGAGTGTTACGAAAGTGTTAAAAATGAAGGTGAATCGGGCGCGGTCGTAATCCAGCCGTTATCGACCGGAATTACCTACCAGTTGATCCCCAAGGCCAGCGTCGATGAAATCCCTATATTTTCGATGGGTTATGGCCGTACCTCGGCGGCTAACGGCAAGGTATTCCCGTGGGTGTTCAACTTTCCTGCCACCTACTGGAGCCAGGCAACCGTGTTCGTCCAGTACATTGCTGAGAAAGAAGGCGGCATGGACAAGCTCAAGGGCAAAAAGATCGCGCTGGTTTATCACAACTCGGCCTACGGAAAAGAACCCATTCGTACACTTGAAGCCGCGGCCAAAAAATTCGGCTTTGAATTCCTCACGCTACCGGTTGACCATCCCGGCCAGGAGCAAAAATCTACCTGGTTGCGGATTCGTCAAGAACGTCCTGACTGGATATTGATGTGGGGCTGGGGCGTGATGAACCAGGTCGCGATCAAGGAAGCCTCGTCGATCCGCTATCCGATGGATCACTTTATCGGTGTCTGGTGGTCAGGTTCCGAGAATGACGTATTGCCCGCCGGTGATGGTGCTGACGGCTATCTCTCGGGGGCATTTCATCAACCGGGTGACAATTTCCCAGCGCACGATGACATCAAAAAGTATGTTTACGATGCCGGTAACGGACTGGGTGATCGCGACCGAATCGGTGAAGTTCTCTACAATCGCGGGCTGGTAGCCGCCATGTGGACCACCGAGGCAATTCGGACCGCAATGAAGATTCACGGCACTAATAAGGTCACCGGTAAGGAGGTACGCGACGGTTTCGAAGCACTCGACGTTGACGAGGCTCGCCTGAAAGAACTGGGTCTGCCAGGATTCACTATTCCGGTCAAGATCACTTGTGAAAATCACGAGGGTCCAGGCCAGGTTGCGATACAGCAATGGGATGCCAAGGCAAAGAAATGGAGCCTGGTAAGTGATTTTTACGAGCCGCTGCGCGACATCACCGGGCCGTTAATAGCAGAAGACTCAGCACAATACGCGGCTGAAAATAATATTACCCCGCGAGACTGCAGTTAATCGATTTTAGACTGGATATTTACACCGGCAGGAATGAACAGCCAGTGAGTGCAACCGCGATTCAGACCGATGCCAGACCGATGTTGAGCGTCAACAACATCGAGGTGATTTACGATCACGTCATACTGGTACTGAAAGGGGTGTCACTCGAAGTTCCCGAGCAGGGCATAGTCGCCCTGCTCGGCGCCAACGGCGCGGGTAAATCGACCACGCTGAAGTCGATTTCCAATTTAATACGCGCCGAACGCGGTAACATAACCAAGGGTACCATTGAATTTCAGGGTCGGCGTATCGATGCGCTCAACTCGGCGCAACTGGTTCAGCAGGGTGTGATCCAGGTCATGGAAGGACGCCATTGTTTTGAACATCTGACGGTGGACGAAAATCTGCTGACCGGCGCCTACACCCGCAAAGATGGTGCCGCGGCAATTCAGCGGGACCTGGAACTGGTGTACAGTTATTTCCCGAGACTCAAACTGCGCAGAAAAATCCAGGCCGGCTATACATCCGGCGGTGAACAGCAAATGACGGCGATCGGTCGGGCGCTGATGTCACGGCCAAAAATGATATTGCTGGACGAGCCGTCTATGGGTCTGGCACCGCAACTGGTTGAAGAAATTTTTGAAATCGTCGAACGCCTGAATTCGAAGGAAGGGGTTACCTTCCTGCTCGCCGAACAAAATACCAATATAGCGCTGCGTTATGCACATCACGGCTATATTCTGGAAAATGGCCGCGTGGTGCTCGATGGTACTGCCGCCGAATTACGCGAAAACACCGACGTTAAGGAGTTTTACCTGGGAATCAGCGAAGGCAAACGCGTCAATTATCGCGAAGGTAAGCACTACCGTCGTCGCAAACGCTGGCTTACCTGATGAGTGAATTTTACGATAGCCTCGAAACGCGAGCGCCCGAAGAGCGGGAGCAAGCGCTGCTACAGGCAGTGCGTACCCAGGTCGCACACGCAAAAGCGAACACGATTGCCTACGCGGAACTGCTCGATGTTATCGACCCCGAGGATATAGTCGACGCCAAATCCTATAGCACAGTACCGCTGACAAGAAAGTCTGAACTCATCAAATTACAGAACAACAACTGGCCTTTTGGCGGTTTCACCGCTACCGAGGTATCGCAGTTTACCCATGTTTATGCTTCGCCAGGCCCTATCTACGAACCCGGGTATGCGGCGGCCGATTTCTGGCGTCTGGCTCGTTCGCTTTATGCGAGCGGATTTCGACCGGGCGATCTGGTACACAATAGTTTTAGCTATCATTTCACTCCGGCGGGGATGATGCTCGAGAGCGGTGCCCACGCGCTCGGCTGTACGGTCATTCCGGCAGGTGTCGGTCAAACCGAACTACAGGCCCAAACCATTGCCGACCTCAGGCCGCAGGCTTACGTCGGTACACCCTCTTTTCTCAAAATAATCCTCGAGAAGGCGGATGAATTAAAGCTTGATGCCAGTTCGATTACCAGGGCATTAGTGACCGGTGAAGCATTACCCCCGCCGTTGCGCGATGGTTTCACCGAACGCGGCATTAGGGTACAGCAATGTTACGCAACCGCAGATCTCGGTCTGATTGCCTACGAATCGAGTGCACAGGAAGGGCTTATTATCGATGAAGGCGTATACCTTGAAATCCTGCGGCCCGGCAGCGGTGATCTGGTCGACGATGGCGAAGTCGGTGAAGTTGTAGTAACCAGTCTGAACCGGGAATACCCGTTGATTCGGTTTGCTACCGGTGATTTGTCCGCAATCATGCCAGGACTCAGTCCCTGTGGCCGGACCAATCGGCGAATCAAGGGCTGGATGGGGCGCGCCGACCAGAGCGCCAAAGTACGCGGTATGTTTATCCATCCCGAACAAGTCGACAAGGTCATCAAACGTCACCCGGAAATTATCAGGGCACGACTGGTGGTCGACTGGATAGACCAGGCCGATGCAATTACCCTGAAGTGCGAAACCAGCAGTACGGATGAATCGCTGGTTTCCGCAATTGTCGAGAGCATCAGGGAAATATGCAAACTTCGCGGAAATGTCGAACTACTGGCAGCCGGTAGCCTGCCCAACGATGGCAAGGTAATCGACGATATTCGCGAGTACGATTGAAACTATCGTGCCACAATACAGGATAAAGGCGCAACGCTTCCTCGAAGGCGTCCGCGTCATCGACCTGTCTCAATATATCCCGGGACCCTTCGCGACACGACAACTCAGCGACCTGGGTGCCGATGTGGTCAAAGTCGAGCCGCCGGGCGGCGACCCGATGCGCCAATTTATGCATCAAAGCGACCCCGGGGGTCAGGCTTCGCCAATTTATCGGCACCTCAATCGCGGCAAACGAATCGTCACTCTCGATTTGAAATCGGGTAGCGGAAAGCGGGTCTTTAGCAGACTAGTCGCCGGCGCCGATATCCTGCTGGAATCGTTCCGCCCGGGCGTACTCGCCCGACTCGGTTTCGATCGCCGGACCTTCGATAAAATCAATCCCAGGTTGATATTCTGTTCACTTTCCGGGTATGGCCAAAACGGTCCCTATCGATTACGCGCTGGGCACGATGTGAATTATTGCTCGCTAACATCGATGCAGATCCTCAATGGCACAACCGATGCGCCAGTCATCGGTTTTCCGCCATTGGCCGACCATGCCGGGGCAATGCAGGCCAGCATCGCCATGCTGGCCGCACTGCACGCGCGCAATCAACACGATTGCGGCGCTTATCTCGATATCAGCCTGTTTGAAACCAGCCTGTCGTGGCAATACCTGCCTCTACTGGTCGATGGCGTAGAACGCGCACAAAGCCTGCTCAATGGCGGGGCCGCCTGTTACAATATCTACCAGTGTGCGGATGGCAACTATTTCAGTCTGGGCGCTCTCGAAACACATTTCTGGAAAAACTTTTGCATGGCCTTGCAAAAGCCGGCCTGGACAGAGCGTCAATATGAGACCATGCCGCAGCGTACGCTTATCGCAGAAGTTAGCCAACAAATCGGCCACCATCCCCTGGGTTACTGGCACAAATTGCTGGATTCGATCGACTGCTGCTACGCACCGCTGGTTACACCCGACGAGCTATCACAAAACCCGCAAATCCAGGCACGAAAATCGCTGTCGGAATCTGGCCCGAACTACCCGGGCTGGATCAATGATGCAATGGTTGAAATCGATGACCTGGTTGAAATTGAGCATCCTGAAACACTAGCCTGGGAATAACACAATCTTAACAAGAGGGAACCTGATATCGGCCAACCAACCCAGACAGTTTCGATTGCGCGGGAACGACGATCAGCCCAGAGGAATGGCGCCGAAAAATGAACTATAATTTGCCCCGATCGCTCCAATCGTCAACTGGTTAGAGAGCAATCATAAAGTGAGTGAGACAATGCAAGGCACAGATTTCAATATAGAGACAGTCGAGTTCCTGGACCCGTCAGGACAGTTGAAACGCCCCCTGCCCGACGCCCTTGGCGGACGTGACAAATTAATTCATCTCTATCGAATCATGGTGTTGACGCGGGTTTTCGACCGCGCCGCGATCAACCTCCAGCGTACCGGCGCGATGGGGACTTATCCATCCAACGAAGGCCAGGAAGCGATCGGCGCCGGTGTAGGCCTGGCGATGCAGGATACCGATGTGTTGGTGCCTTATTACCGCGATATCGCCACCCAAATCCAGCGCGGCACATTACTCGAAGAAATTCTGGTGTACTGGGGCGGGGATGAACGCGGCATGTGCTTTAGTAATCAAGCCGAGGATTTTCCAGTCAGCGTGCCGATAGCGACCCAGTGCTGCCATGCGGCCGGTATCGCCTATGCGATGAAATACCGCCGGCAGAATCGAGCCGTGGTGACCACCTGCGGTGATGGCGCGACCTCGAAAGGTGATTTTTACGAGTCGATCAATATCGCAGGTGCAATGAAATTACCGGTGGTTTTCGTAGTGAACAATAACCGCTGGGCAATTTCAGTACCATTGGAAAAGCAAACCGCGGCGAAAACCATCGCCCAAAAAGCCTTTGCAGTAGGGATTGACGGGGTCCGTGTCGATGGCAATGACGCTATTGCGGTATACCAGGTTGTGAGCGAAGCCCTCGAGCACGCACGCGACCAGCATCGCCCCAGCATCGTCGAGGCGCTTAGTTATCGCCTGTGCGATCACACCACCGCCGATGATGCCTCCCGCTATCGCGATCAAAAGGAACTGGACCAGGCCCGCGAGCTCGAACCACTGATTCGATTCAAGGCTTACCTGCAATCCGAACACCAGTGGAGTGAGACCGAGGACGAATCGCTTTACGCGGATTGTGATAGCCAGGTGAAAAATGCGATCGATGCATATAAGGCAACCCCCGACCAGCAACCGGGTGAGTTTTTCGACTATATGTTCGCCAAGCCAACTGCCAATCTGGAAAAACAGAAAAAAGAGTATCTCGCCGGGATTAAGCACCATGGCTGAATGGACCTTGTTGGAAGCGGTCAAACAGGCATTTGCCTGGGAAATGGGTGCCGATGAAAATGTCATCGTGCTAGGCGAGGACGTGGGTGTCAACGGCGGCGTGTTTCGTGCAACCGATGGATTACAGGAGACCTTTGGCGCCGAGCGCGTGGTCGACACCCCGCTGGCCGAGTCGGTTATCGTCGGTATGGCGATCGGCATGGCGGCACAGGGCTTGAAGCCGATCGTCGAATTGCAATTTATGGGCTTTATATACCCGGCAGTCGACCAGATCATCAATCATGCGGCACGTTTGCGTAACCGTACGCGTGGTCGTATTACCTGCCCGATGGTGATTCGGGCACCCTTCGGTGGTGGCATCCACGCGCCTGAGCATCATTCCGAGAGCACCGAAGCAATATTCGCACATATGCCGGGTCTGCGCGTCGTTATACCGTCGTCTCCGGCGCGTGCCTACGGTCTGCTGCTCGCTGCGATTCGTGATCCCGACCCGGTCTTATTTCTCGAACCCAAACGGGTGTATCGCCTCGGCAAGCAGGAGGTCGAGGATAATGGCGCGGCGTTACCGCTGGACAGCTGTTTCGTATTACGGGACGGCATCGATGTCACGCTGGTTAGTTGGGGTGCATCGATCAAGGAAACCCTGGAAGCTGCAGCCAAACTCTCACAAATTGGTGTTGATGCCGAAGTTATCGATGTTGCGACGATTTCACCGCTGGATATCGAAACCATACTCGATTCGGTTTCGCGTACCGGACGCTGTGTGATCGTACACGAGGCTGCACGCAGCTTCGGGGTTGGTGCCGAAATTGCCGCACAACTCGCGGGAGAGGGAATTACTTCACTGCTCGCGCCGGTAAAACGGGTAACCGGGTTTGATACGGTGATGCCGCTCTACCGTTACGAAGAGCAATATATGCCCGGCGTCAGTCGTATCATTGATGCCGTTAAAGAAAGCATGGAGTATCGATGAAAATTTTTAATCTGCCCGACCTGGGCGAAGGTCTACCGGACGCGGAAATCGTCGAATGGCATGTCAAACCGGGAGATGAGGTCAAGGAGGGCGATATGCTGGTGTCGGTGGAAACCGCAAAAGCAATTATCGATATTCCCTCGCCCCAATCCGGTCGTGTGAGTAAATTATACGGTCGTGAAAACGACGTTATCGAAACCGGCAAGCCGCTAATAGCCTTCGGCGAAGTCGAAGCTGAAGTCGAAGCCGAGCACAGGGCTCAGGATGGCGGTACCGTGGTTGGCGAAATGGAATCCACCGAGGAGATAATCCCCGAGGAAGCGATTGGATTACACCAGGTTGCGAATACCTTTAAAGCGACGCCGGCGGTGCGCGCGCTGGCGAATCGTATGGAGGTTGAATTATCGATGGTAACCCCAAGTGGGCACGACGGATTGATTCTTATCAGCGATGTGCGCCGCGTCGCACGAATTCTGGCCGAACATGGTCCGATGCAACCTTTACGCGGTGTACGTCGCGCGATGGCGCGTAATATGGCGCAGGCGCATGCCGAAGTCGCACCGGCAACGCTGGTCGATGATGCCGATATCAGCAGTATAAAATCGCGTGCGGATATCACCCCGCGCTTGATCCGCGCCCTGATAGCCGGTTGCAGGGCAGAGCCCTCGCTAAACGCCTGGTATGACAGTCATGCCAACGCCAGACGCGTGCTCGAGAGAATTCATCTTGGCGTCGCGGTGGATGCTCCCCAGGGGTTATTCGTCGCGGCATTACTCGATATTCAGGATGATGATGATAAAACCATCGTCGAACGTTTGAGCAACCTCAAGGATAAGATCAAGAGTCGGACACTTAAACCTGCGGAGCTGCGCGGATACAGCATAATCCTGTCGAATTACGGTGCGATTGCCGGGCGTTATGCATCACCGGTGGTACTGCCGCCCACCGTGGCGATACTAGGCGCGGGGAAATCACGCGATGAAGTGGTTGCCAGAAATGGCGAAATGGTGATTCGTCGTATATTACCCCTGGCCGTAACCTTTGATCACCGCGCGGTAACCGGTGGCGAAGCGGCGCGATTTATGAAAGCGGTGGTAGACGATCTCGAGACCTGATACATTAGCCACCGGCAAAGAAACGCTGTAATTCCGACCACGGAATCCTGGCGGTTTCTGAAAGGATCTGTTTTTTAAGTAACGCCTGCAGCTTTTGGACATTATCGTCGGCCATGCGCTGATTTTACCGAATAACGGACCAGGTTATATCAGGAAAATTGAATTATTTAGCGTTGGGCCCGCGCTCTGTAAAACGAGTTTATTCTATCCTTTCGCGTACCAGCCGTTGTCAACATACAGCGCGTTACCTGTAATAAAGCTGGCCTCATCCGAGGCCAGAAACACGACCGCTGAGGCTACTTCTTCAGGTTCACAGATACGGCCCTGGGCTTCGGCGAGTGCGCCCTCCTCCCAGGACTGACCGGCGATATCCAGTTCGCTGATTTCCCTTAACCCATGTGCAGTCTTGACAAACCCCGGACAAACGGCGTTACAGCGAATTCCCTGATCTCTGTACTCGACCGAAATAGCGCGCGCGAGTTGTAACACGGCGCCCTTGGTCATACAGTAAAGCGACTCAAGCGCATATCCCAGTTCCGACGCTATTGACGCCGTTATAACAATCGAACCACCACCATTATCGCGCATCTCCCTTACCGCACGCCGGCACACTAGAAAGGCAGATCGCACATTGATATCCATCAAACGATCGTAATCCTCCTCGGTCGATTCGTGCAGCGGTTTCACGATTATGGTGCCAGCGTGATTAAAAAGCACGTTGTAAGACCCGAAAGTTTCGATAACCCTGTCAAATGCGGCATCCACCTGCCGGGCGTCGGAAACATCGGTTTCGATAAATTCAGCGCTGCCACCGCCCTGCCGGATTAACTGCACGACTTCTTCACCAGCCTCTTTCTGAATATCTAATATGGCGACAGTAGCACCCTCGTTGGCAAAGGCTAAAGAAGTAGCCCGCCCCATTCCTGCTGCACCACCGGTAATTACGGCGATCTTCCCTGCCAGTCGACCCGATCGATTATCGGTTTGAGCAGTACTGGTATTACTATCGTTAGGCATGTTTCGCTCCCTCACTAGAATGTTAATCGCATATGTCTGACCACAGGCCTGTTTTCCAGGCCCAGCTACCTGCTCCTCGCCAACCTACTGATCAACTTCGAAGCCAGGCTTAAACGCATGACGAATTTTATTGCTATGTACGCACCGTTTTGATTTTATGGAAAAACTTGGAGAAAAGTTCCTGCTGCGATGATATTTGTAGCTTTCCGTATATATTTCGTCGGTGGATTCGCACCGTGCCGACGGATATTCCGAGACTTTTTGCAATCGAGTCCGAGGAATGTCCTTCGAGAACCTGTGCGACTACCTGGGTTTCTCGCGGTGTAATGCGTGGACTGAAAAGCGCACTCACCGTTTCCTCGATTATGGTTCGGTTTTCACCCGTCTCCAGACCCGGAGACTCGTCTTCAAAGCGGTTATGTAAATCTTTCCAGTGATGCTGCGACAGACTATTAACAATCGGAACAACGCTCTCCAGCAACCTGAATTCCTTTGCCGAGAACCTCGAACTATCTCCCGAGCGCATCAGCGAAATAACGACTGCGACTTCATGCGAGAGATAAAAGGTATAACAAATTTCCTCGGCGAGTCCTGTCTGTACGTAATAGGAACGGTAATATTCACTTTGATAAAAACGATCGGGCGCTATATCACCCAGTCGGTATAGCCCAGTCTCAACCTGACGGCCACATGCCTTGAAAAATGGGTCGAGTAGATAGGGTCCTTTCAGGTAGTCGTCGACAAATACAACCCGTTTGGCGGGCGAGAATGCCTGGTACAGGCAAAGAGGCGTCTCGTTCGCATGATAAGCGAAGGAGACAGAATAATCGAAATCCGCAATCGATTGGAGAGCAGCGACCAGGCTGCTCGAAAATTCCTCGGTGCCAATAGCATCAATGCATTGCGACAACAGCGATATCCGGGCAGTGCTTCCCAGGTCAATTTTTTTTGTCCTCGCGAGATTAGTCGCCATAAGAATTATTTTCTCTTGAAAGTCTATTCCACATTTAGCAGTTATTATTAGATTTGATGATATATACCCTAAATTAGACAAATGGTATACATTTGCTTGTCTCACATGGTAGACTATTTGTTCTATAAAACTCAAGAACAATTTGCATAGAGGAGAAAAATGCACTTGTTGGTGGATCGAATTGCCCAGTCAATCCAGTGAATCGCGAGAGATTGATATTGAGTTTCGCGGCGTCACGAAACGTTTTGACGACATTATGGCTGTCGACGATGTGTCACTTAGCGTCGAACGCGGGGCTTTCTTCAGCTTTTTAGGCCCATCCGGTTGCGGTAAAACAACCTCATTGCGGCTGATCGCCGGGTTTGATCAGCCCACCGAAGGTGATGTTTTTATCGGCGGCAAATCTGTCGTTGGAATCCCGCCCCACAAGCGGCCGGTGAACATGGTCTTCCAGCAATACGCGCTGTTTCCACATATGGATGTTTCTGAAAATATTGGCTATGGCCTGCGTCAGCGAAACCCGAAACCGGAAAAACGGGAAATAGCTAAAAGGGTCGACGAAACCCTGGAAATGGTGCGGCTAAGCGGTTATGGCAAGCGCAGGGCCTGGGAGTTATCCGGTGGACAGCAGCAAAGAGTGGCTCTGGCCCGTGCACTTATCAATCGTCCGACCTGTTTGTTGCTGGATGAACCGTTAGCGGCGTTGGACCGCAAGCTTCGTCGCGAAATGCAGATTGAACTGCAAACTCTGCAACGGGAAGTAGGTATTACTTTCATACTGGTCACGCATGACCAGGAGGAGGCACTGTCGATGAGCGACCGCATCTGCATCATGCGAGAAGGACAAATTATCCAGACCGGTAGTCCTCGCGAGCTGTACGATGAACCGATTAACCGGTATGTAGCTGATTTTGTTGGCAAGACCAATTTTTTCAGCGGTGAGGTAGTCGATGTCAAAGGTTCGAGTATCACTGTTAAATCTGAATCTGGCCAGGTTTTCGTTGGCGCTCAACCGAAAGGGGCACCAATCATGGCGAAAGGAAGTAAGGCCAGCGTGGCCGTTCGTCCTGAAATGATATCTATCACTGCTGCATCTGAAACCAGCGATAGTACCAACATCACCATACAGGGACGGGTGATGAACCGGATATTTCTGGGTGAACACTCCGAATATCTGGTAGCAACCGAAGGATTCGGTGAGGTAATGGTGTTAGCTCCAAAAACCATTGAGAGTATCAATAAAAGTTTTGCACCAGGTGACAATGTCTCGATAAGCTGGAGACCTGAAGCAGTGCTAGTACTTGGAGATACATAAGGCTGTACTGCATATCCGTCAGTAACAGCTTTTATTAAAATTACG
>Ga0114950_10004050_pt1 | contig 11357 bp, 8 predicted proteins | sample N075metaG_FD_83503 | JGI IMG/M metagenome (GOLD analysis project Ga0114950, IMG submission 83503) | Deep subsurface microbial communities from Kermadec Trench to uncover new lineages of life (NeLLi) - N075 metaG | ecosystem: Environmental > Aquatic > Marine > Ocean trench > Sediment | place...
CACCACATCCACGGCTTCGGCATGGGTGCATCCACGGTTGCGCTGTTCTCGCGCGTCGGCGGCGGCATCTTCACCAAGAGTGCGGATATAGGGGCGGATCTCGTGGGCAAGCTGGAAGCCGGCATTCCCGAGGACGACCCGCGCAACCCCGGGGTGATCGCGGACAACGTCGGCGATAATGTCGGTGACGTCGCGGGCATGGGTTCTGACATCTTCGAAAGTTACTGCGGCGCGATGATTGCAACCATCGCGATTGCATCGACCCTCGCGCTCGCCGCTTTGACCGATCTCGCCCCCGGCCTGGACGAGGGATCGGCACGGGCAGCGCTGATGGGGCTGCCGCTGATTCTGGCTTCCACGGGTCTCGTCTGCTCGTTGATCGGGATCTCGATGGTGCGTGTGATGTCGGCCCGTGCGCCGGCGGTCGCGTTACGCTACGGGACCTACGGAGCGCCGGCGATATTCATCGTGGCCGCCTACTTCGTCATTACCAATACCGGCCTCGAGACCGGCGTATGGTGGGCCGTGATATCCGGCGCGATCGGCGGCATCATCATTGGCCTGGTTACCGAGTACTACACCTCGTCCAGCCCGATTGTGCGCATCGCCGAGGCCGGCAAGACCGGGGCCGCTACGGTCATGATCACCGGCCTCGCAGTGGGCATGCAGTCAGTGGTCATTCCGATCTTCGCCATCTGCGGAATCATCTTCGTGTCGACCAACTTCGCTGGACTGTACGGCGTGGGCATCGCAGCACTGGGCATGCTGGCAACGGTAGGCATCACCATGGCCATCGACGCCTACGGGCCGGTTGCCGACAATGCCGGTGGCATCGCGGAGATGGGTGGTCTCGGCGCGGAAACCCGCGCCATTACGGATTCGTTAGACGAACTCGGCAACACGACCGCCGCAATCGGGAAAGGTTTCGCGATCGGCGCGGCCGCCCTTGCGGCCCTGGCCATAATCTCGGCTTATGTGGAAGCGATCTCTCAAAAAGATCCGTCGTTCACGCTGCACCTCGGCGATCCGCAGGTGCTGATCGGCCTGTTCATCGGCGGCATGATTCCGTTCCTCATCGCCTCAATTACCATGACCGCGGTGGGTGACGCAGCGATGGAAATGATCCAGGAGATTCGCCGCCAGTTCCGCGAGATACCTGGTTTGCTCGAAGGCACCGCCGAGCCTGACAATGCCAAGTGCATCGATATCGCCACCCGGGCGGCGCTCCGGCGCATGTTGCTGCCCGGGGTGATTGCGGTCGCGGCGCCACCCGTCATCGGCTTCGGTATGGGCCCGGCTGCTCTGGGCGGCATGCTGGGTGGCGCACTACTGGCCTGCGTACTGCTGGCATTGATGATGGCCAATGCCGGTGGCGCATGGGACAACGCCAAGAAGTACGTTGAGAAGGGCAACCTCGGCGGCAAGGGATCCGATGTTCACACCGCGACCGTGGTTGGCGACACCGTGGGCGATCCCTTCAAGGATACGTCCGGTCCGAGCATGAACATTCTGATCAACGTGATGGCGATCGTGAGCCTGGTGATCGCGCCGCTCCTCCTATGAGGAGGTATAAGCAGTCATAGGCACAACGGACCGCTCTGTTCGCAAACCGTTCCTAGCAGCGGACCCGACGGGGCCGCCGCTACGGGTGCAGCTTGAACGGCTTGAGCTTCTTCGGCACGAGTTCGTTCTTAAGCCGCACGTACTGCGGCAAGCCATTTCTATACGCAGGGTAGTCCTCTCCTTCGATGAGCGGCGCGAGATAGCGTTTGCCCCGGGCCGTAATGCCAAAACCATCCTTTGAGATATAGCTCTTGGGCATCTTTCGCTCAACGTTGGCAACGCGCGACAGCTTCACGCTACCGATCTCCCAGCGATAGGGCACATCGCTCTTGCGCACCACCACCGGCATCACCGCATTTTTGCCACCCAGAGCAAGAAGAACGGCGGCACGACCCACGGCATAGGCCTGCTCAACGTCTGTGGCTGAAGCTAAGTGACGGGCCGCACGCTGCAGATAATCCGCGACCGCCCAGTGACACTTGTAACCGAACTTGGCTTTGATCATTGCCGCAATCCTCGGCGCAACGCCGCCGAGTTGTACGTGGCCGAACGCATCGGCGCTCCCGGCATCGGCAACGAAGGTCCCGTCTGCGTAGCGCGCCCCTTCCGACACTACGATCACGCAATAGCCGCAACGTTTGACCGTTTCACGAACTTTGACGAGAAAACGCCGCTGCTTAAACGGGACCTCCGGCAGCAGAATAATATGCGGTGGATCTCCGGGCCGCTCCTGGGCCAGCGAGCCAGCCGCCGCAATCCAGCCAGCATGCCTGCCCATCACCTCCAGAATAAAAACCTTGGTGGAGGTCTCACACATCGATGCAACATCGAAAGATGCCTCCCGGGTGGAGACCGCCACGTACTTGGCGACCGAGCCGAACCCCGGGCAGCAATCGGTGAACGGCAGGTCGTTGTCGACCGTTTTGGGAATGCCGATGCACGTGATGGGGTAACCGAGCGTGCGTCCGAGCTGCGAAACTTTATGCGCTGTGTCCTGGGAGTCGCCCCCGCCGTTGTAAAAAAAGTAGGCAATATCGTGCGCCCGAAACACCTCCAGCAGTCGTCGATATTCCCGCGCGTTCTCCCGCAATGACTTCAATTTGTAACGACAGGAACCGAACGCGCCGCTGGGCGTCGTGCGCAGCGCGGCGATAGCCTTGGCGCTTTCCCGGCTGGTGTCGATGAGTTCCTCGGTGAGGGCGCCGATGATGCCGTTGCGACCGGCGAGAACTTTACCGATCCGATCACGGTGCTGGCGCGCGGTTTCAATGACTGCACAGGCTGATGCGTTGATGACGGCGGTCACGCCTCCGGATTGCGCATAGAAGGCGTTTGCTCTAGCCATGTTGGTTGAACACTCCTCGAATTGCTCCCCGATCAAAAGGAGGTAAAAAAGTCATTGTCGGCGAAGCGGGCATTTTGTGCGACAATTTCTCAGATGAAAGTCGTTTTCCAGGTGTTCTGGCAGATCTGCCGGCTCAAGCAAAGCCCCGAGTTCGTACCTACCCAGGGCTGGTTTGTCGCCGTAGTGGTCATAGCGAATCTGTTTTGCAGCCTGCTGGTCTCCATGACCGCCGATACCGGGCTCACCCTCCTGCCGGCAGCGACGAGCATCGTCGTGGGACAGACAACTACCGCTGCACTGACCTGGATTGCGTTAAATCTGCGCGAGCTCGGCGACCGCTTCACCGCGACCATCACGGCGTTATTCGGTTGCGATCTCATCATTACAGCGGCATTTGCGGTGGTATTGCCGCTAACGTCGCTGGTACCCGCCATGGTGACGTTGGTATTTTTGTTATTTGTGCTGTGGTCCATCAGCGTGGCGGGCTTCATTCTGCACCGCTCGCTAAAGACTCATCTGGCGATCGGGATCATGGTGGCGTTGGGTATGGCGGTCATGAGCGTGGCGTTGAGCCAGCTTGCAATCGGCGCAGGATGATCAATCACGCGCGATGGAAAATGAACAGGGACGACTCATGAAACGCCTGTATTTTCTCGGCATCGGCGGCACGCTGATGGGGAGCCTTGCGCAACTCGCAAGCGAATTGGGATTTGCCGTTTCGGGATCCGACAACGCGATCTATCCGCCCATGAGCGATCAGCTGGCGGCTACGGATATCGAGGTCTTTGAAGGGTTCGATCCGACGCAGCTGGAACCAGAGCCAGATCTGGTGGTGATCGGCAATGCAGGGTTGCCCAGGGGCCATCCCGGCATCGAATACATTCTGGAGCGTGGTTTGCGTCATACCTCTGGGGCGGAATGGCTTGGCAGCTACGTGCTGCGCAACAGGTGGGTACTGGCCGTTGCGGGCACCCACGGCAAGACCACCACCGCCAGCATGCTGGCCTGGATTCTCGAGCATGCCGGGTTAAGCCCTGGCTATCTGATTGGCGGCGTACCAAAGAATTTCCCACGCTCAGCGCGGCTCGGAAACGATCCTTTTTTTGTGGTGGAAGCCGACGAATACGATTGCTCGTACTTCGATCGTCGGTCCAAGTTCATGCACTACCGCCCACGCACGCTGATCATCGGCAACATCGAGTACGACCACGCAGACATCTTTGCCGATCTAGCCGCCATTCAGACCCAGTTTCAGCATCTGCTGCGAATCGTGCCGGCAGGCGGCTTGGTGATAGCACCCAGCAACGACGACCACGTGAGTGAGGTACTCGCCCAGGGTTGCTGGACACCCGTTTCCCGCATCGGCGCACCGCTGATCAAACAACCGCTGGAATGCGATAACGGCGAGCGTTGGAGCGCCGTTGACACTAGCAGGGCAGCGAGTCAATTCCAGGTTTGCTTGAACGACACGCAGCTAGGCGAGGTGCGCTGGGGTATGTTGGGTGAGCACAACGTGCAGAACGCGCTGGCCGCGGTCGCCGCCGCAAGGCACGCGGGTGTTCCGGTGGAAACTTCAGTGGCGGCACTGAACCGCTTCGAGGGTGTGAAGCGCCGCCTGGATCTCATTGCCCAGGTCGGTCATACGTATATCTACGACGACTTCGCCCACCATCCCACCGCAATTCGAACCACGCTACAAGGCCTTCGCAACAAGGTCGGAAACGACGAGATCATCGCCGTGGTCGAGCCGCGCTCGCACACCATGTCGTTGGGAACCCTGCGCCACGAACTCAGCACGTGCTGTGCTGCCGCCGACGAGGTGTACTGGTTTCGCGGTGAGAACATCAAGTGGGATCTGTCGGAGTTGGTGCAGAACTGCGTGATCCCCGCCCACCAGCACGACAACATGGACCGGATGCTGGATGCCCTGGCGAAATTGCCCGATAAACGCCGCCACATCGTGATCATGAGCAACGGCAGCTTCGGCGGCATCTACGAAAAACTCCCACCCAGATTACTGGCACGCTAAACTCGCCGAGCTTGCCAGCCTTCTCAACACTGATCGGGGAACATCATGCAACGATTGCTCATCATGGGCGCGACTCTCGCTTTGTCCGTTCATTTTCAAAGCACCGCTCTCGCCGAGGAATGGTACCCATCGAAGTACGGCGCGGAGGATACCCTGGGCGCCATCAACAACCTCTCTGCAGCGAAGGTCGTCGAAGCCGCGAAGCTGGTGACGACCGGCAAGACCTACGCGCTGGGGGTAGAAACCGGCCGCGACTCACCCGCCTACCCGCCACGCACATACTCCATGACCATCCTGCAGTTGGGCGACGGCACAGGCACGCCGCTCGGCAGCAACCTGGCAACCGGCAACGACGACCTCATGACGTTGTGGATGGGGATCGGCAGCCAGATCGACGGGCTGGGACACATGGGCATCAACCACGTGTATTACAACGGCAATCGCGCCCAGGATTTCGTTACGCCTACGGGGCTCACCAAGCTCAGCATCGATCGGCTGCCACCCATCGTCAGCCGCGGGGTGCTGATCGATATGGCCGCACATATGGGCAAGCCGATTCTTGATATCGGCACGGTGTTCAACGCCAAGGAGATCAAAGCAGCAGCAAAAGCTCAGAACGTGAAGATCGAACAGGGCGACGTCGTGCTGTTCCATACCGGCTGGATGAACGTGGTCGAGGACAAGGTCCGCTTCATGGCTGGCGAACCCGGGCTCGGAGTCGATGGAGCTCGCTACCTGGCCGAGCTTGGCGTGGTAGCCATTGGCTCGGATACCTGGGCGCTGGAAGTGCTGCCCTCGGAGGATCCTGCGCAGATGTTTCCCGTCCACCCTGAGCTGCTGGCGAAAAACGGCGTCTATATTCTGGAAAACATGGACACCCGCGCGCTGGCCGCCGATGGCGTCCACGAGTTTCTGTTCGTGTTAGGCCAACCGCGGTTCGTCGGTGCGGTGCAAGCGGTGATCAACCCCGTTGCCATAAAGTGATGAACCTCCTGGCGGAAAACCTCGATGAGATCTCCGCTCACATTCGCGCCCTCGGCTGGATAGACGCCGACGAATCCATAACAGGGCTTGCGAGCGCCGGCCCGGGCAACATGAATCGCACACTGCGGGCCATGGTCAGCAACCGCTCCATCATCCTCAAGCAATCGGTGCCGTTCGTGGCGCGGTATCCCGAGATACCCGCGCCAGTGGACCGTATCGACGTCGAAGCACGGTTCTATCGCGCTATCGCCGACCAGCCGGAGCTGTCGATGCGTGTTCCGGATGTGCTCGGTTACGATCCCGCCAACCACCTGCTGTGTCTGGAGGATCTCGGCGCCGGGCGGGACTTCACGGACATGTACGAACGCCCCGGGGCAACCGGCAGATGGCGCGAAGGACACCTCACCACCCTCATTGGCTGGCTTTGGAGGCTGCACGCGCTACCGATTACCCTGGAGCGGCTGCCGGATGGGCTCGACAACAGTTCCATGCGCGAGCTCAACCATGCGCACATCTTCGAAATACCCCTGGATCCGAACAACGGGCTGGTCCTCAGACCAGGGTTGGCCGGCATCGCAAGCGAGTACGCGGCGGACGATGCGCTGCAAGCCAAAGCCAGCCGGCTCGGTGAGCTATATCTGGGACGAACCAACCACGAATCTCCCGACGTGCTGCTGCACGGCGACTTTTATCCCGGCAGCTGGTTACACCACTCGACGATGGGCGCGAGGATCATCGACCCGGAGTTCGCATTCCTCGGCCCGCCGGAGTTTGACGTGGGTGTGCTGCTCGCTCATCTGACGATGTGCGGGTATCAACAGCCGGACCTGATGACGCTTTTGCGCAGCTATATCACGCCACCTGGCTTCGACTACAACCTAGCGATGGGTTTTGCCGGAATTGAGATTATCCGGCGGTTGCTCGGTGTGGCCCAGCTGCCCTTGTCGGTTGACGATGCCACAAGACTCGGCTGGCTCGCGACCGCTCGCAGTTTTCTTCTACAAACAAGCGTAGAAACAAGCGTGGACACACGAGCGGGCTCAACGTGACGCGGCTCATCATCGATACCGACGTAGCACTGGGCGCATTTCACGAAGGCCGTCCGCGCGACATCGACGATGGGTTCGCGATGGTAGAGGCAATCAACGCCGATGACCTTGAACTGATCGGCGTGACCACCGTATACGGCAATGCGCCACACGATACGGTGAACCGAATCGCCCACGAGATCGTTGCGCTCAAAGACACGGACATAGCCGTGCTGGCCGGCGCGGTCGAAGCGCTTCCCCAGCTTGGAGCCGATGCTGGTCTGCCACCGCCAAACAGTGCAGTGGAGTTTCTCGCGCAAATGCTCGCAGATGAACCAGCCAGCGTGGCTGCCATAGGTCCGCTCACCAACATCGCTCTGCTGGTGCATCACTTCCCGGAAGTCCTCGGAAACATCGAGCGCCTCATCATCGTTGCCGGACGCAGCCCCGGAGTGGAGTTCTTCATCGGCGATGCCGGCCCCGTGGGGGATTTCAATTTCGAAACCGACGTCAGGGCGGCACAGCTGGTAATGGGCAGCGGGGTACCGCTGGTGCTTGCAGGGTTCGAGCTCACAAGTCAGGTGGCGATTACGGCAATCGATCTGGAAACCATTCGCAACGCTGGTACCGAACCCGCCCAGTATTTTTACAGCAATTCACTGGCGTGGTGTCGGTACTGGGTGGAACAATTCCCATCCGACAGCGGCTTCCATCCCTGGGATTCCGCCGCCATCGCCTGGTTGCGCCACCCCGAATATTTTACTCACGACCAGCGGGGATGGCGAATTCGTAAGGCGGATCGAAACACCCATTGGTTGGAATGTGATTCCGCGTATCCGGGGGATAAAGTCACATATTGCACGGGATTCACCCCGGGTGGTGCGCGCGCGTTCGTGGCCGACGTCGTCTCGACCGTGTTCTGACCCGAGGGGTTCCAACTGAATGGACGAACCATCGGTATGTTCACAAAGATACGAAATTCGATCGGCTTGATCTACCTTGTTACTTTGCTGTGGTGCGCCGAGTCCACATCCGCTAACGATTCGACCAAGGTGCGCAACGTGGGCATACGGAGCGAAGAGCCACACGGCGAACAGTTGCTCGCGCGAGCGCCCGATGGTTGGCAGCAGGGGTTCGCAACCACGACGCCGGTGCTACGCATGGTGGAGTTCTTCCCGGACGACGACAGCATGAAAGACTGGACTGAAAAAGTGACCTTCGAATCCCTCAGCGGACACCCGTTGCCCGATCCCATCGAGTTCGTCACGGGCATCGGCGCCGATCAATCCGCCAGCTGCGAGCGGTTCGAACATCTCAATATTCGCTCGGGCCTGGAGAACAACTACCCAACCTCCGTGCGGTTGCTGACCTGCAACCACAACAAGCTGACGCAAAGGGCGCAGGTCACCTTGATCAAAGCCATCCAGGCCAACGACCATTTCTACGTGATTACGCGCTCCAAAAGGGTTCCCCCGGTTAGCCAGGGCACGCAGCCCATCAGCGAAGCGGAAATCGCTACGTGGGCCACCTATATGCGCGGCATATCGGTGTGTGACTCAGAACGCAATGAGCATCCCTGCCCCGCCCGCGAATAGCCCTTTTCCTAGAACAATTCGTCGGGCAAATCCATCACGACCGACGATTCACCATTGATGCTCTGCTCGAGCGCGATGGTGCGCGGCAGCAAGCGTGCAAAGTAAAACGCCGCGCAGGTACGCTTGGCAGCGCCGAAATCATCATCCGGAGCAACCTGCGCCATGCGCGCCCAGATCCACGCATACAACGTGTAGCCAACCAGATCCAGATAGTCGGTGGCCACCGCGCCAGGCAACGCCGGATCCCCCTGCGATCTTGCGATCATCGAGTCGGTGACCGTCAGCAATCGCTCGACGGCCGCGCCAAGCTCCGCCCGGAAACCCGCCGGTACCTTCTGCGGGTCAACCAAATTCAGCAACCCACGCAGCGTAGCGCCAGCATCACGCAGAACCTTGCGGCCGATCAGATCCTGAGCCTGGATGCCGTTGGTACCTTCGTAAATCTGGGCAATGCGCGCATCTCGAACAATCTGCTCCACGCCCCATTCTCTGATGTAGCCGTGGCCACCGAACACCTGCTGAGCAAGCACTGCGCAGTCGAATCCACGATCGGTTAGAAACGCCTTCGCGACGGGTGTGAGCAACTCGGAGAGCGCCTGCGCGCTTTGATCACCCAGATACTTGGCGCGATCAAGCTGCAGCCCCACAAAAACGGCGAACGCCCGCCCTGCCTCGGTGAGCGTACGAATCGTCAGCAGCATGCGCCTGACATCGGGGTGGACCAGCAGGGAATCCGCTGCGGCGTCGGGATTCTGCGCGCCCAGAGGTGAACGGCCCTGCAGTCGATCCCGGGCATAACGAACCGCCTGCTGATAGGCAAGCTCTCCAGCGCCCAGCCCCTGGAGCCCCACCGAAAGGCGCTCATAGTTCATCATTGTGAACATACCCGGCAGCCCCTGGTTCTCCTCACCGACCAGATAGCCAACCGCCGCGTCGAAGTTCATCACTGAAGTGGCGCTGCCTTTGATGCCCATCTTGTGCTCGATGGAACCGCTCGTGAGGCTGTTGCGTGCTCCGGGATTGCCATCGGCATCGGGCAGAAACTTGGGCACGATGAACAGCGAAATGCCTTTGCTGCCGGCCGGCGCCCCGGGCACTTTAGCCAGCACCAGGTGCACGATGTTCTCGGTAAGATCGTGCTCGCCGCTGGTAATGAACATCTTGGCGCCCGTGATGCGGTAGCTGCCATCGCCGTCGCGCTCAGCCTTGGTACGAATGATGCCGAGATCAGTTCCCGCATGCGGCTCGGTCAAACCCATGGCACCGCTCCAGCGGCCGCTATACAGGTTTGGCAGATATAGTGCCTTCTGGGCGGGTGAGCCATGCGCTTCAATGCAGATGGAAGTACCCACCGAGAGCGTGCCGTACAGATATAAGCTGGTGTTTGCCGCCCAGAACATCTCCTCGAGCAGGCACCCGAGCATTTTGGGCATGCCCTGGCCTTCAAACTCGGGATTACCAGACAGGCCCAACCAACCGCCCTGGGCGATCTTTTGATACGCCGCCTTGAAGCCCGCCGGCGTGGTGACGTCACCATCGTCCCAATGGCAACCCTCTTCATCGGCGGACTGATTGAGCGGCGCCATGACTTCCGCGGCCAATTTGCCACCTTCGGCGAGCACGGCTTTCGCCAAGTCCTCCCTGAAGTCGGCGAAGGCTGGTATTTCGCTCCAGTAATTCTCCGCCTGAAAAAGCTCGAACAACAGAAATTCGAAATCCCGTTGTGGGGCCTGATACTCCAACATGGCGTTACTCCCCGGAACCGACCTGATGAGCTAAAGGATCGTCAGCGCGTCTTCACCAACGTCCATCAACGTGTTCTTGCCTGCCTCGATAGCGGCCTTGTGACCCCTGACCCTGGGCAATAGCCGCGCAAAATAGAAGCGAGCAACGGCTAGCTTACCTGAAACGAACGGATCCGAATGATCGCCTGGGGCACCTGTGTGGTCCGGGGCGGTCGCCGCCCTGGCAATCAGCCCCCAACAGAACGCCAGAACCGCATAACCGCTGTAGAACAGATAGTCCATCGCAGCTGCGCCGAGCTCGTCGAGATCCTGCATGGCCTTTGCGCCGAGGTTCGTCGTGAGCTCGCCCCACTCTTTGCCAAGCGCCTTCAAATCCGCCGCGATTTCCGGCAATGAGTCTTCGATGGATTCTGCCAGCGCGTTCATCTCAGCGATGAACGTGACCAACCCCTTACCCTGGTTTTGTAGTATTTTGCGGCCCAGCAGATCCAGGGCCTGTATCTGAGTGGTGCCCTCGTAAATCGCGGCGATTCGCACATCGCGCACATACTGCTCAACGCCGGTCTCCCGGATGAACCCATGGCCCCCGTATATCTGCACCGCCTGGTTCACCGACTCGAAGCCGAGCTCGGTGAGAACGCCTTTGACGATTGGAGTGAGGAAATCCAGCAGCTCTGCGGCCTTGGCTCGCTCATCGGTCGGTCCGTACCTCGCGCGATCGGCCACCTGACCCGCGTAATAGACCAATGCGCGACCGCCCTCGGCGATGGCGCGCTGCAGCAACAGCATGCGCCGTACGTCCGGATGCACAATGATGGGGTCCGCCGGTTGTTCAGGCGCCTTTGGCCCCGTGAGCGAGCGCATCTGCAAACGCTCCCGCGCGTACTCGGCAGAGCGCAAGTAGGCGGCGTGTGCCTGGCATGCGCCCTGTAGACCCACCACCAGGCGTGCACCATTCATCATGGTGAACATGTAGCGCATACCGTTGCCCGTCTCGCCCACCAGATGACCGTGGGCCTGGTCGAAGTTCAGCACGCAGGTGGCGTTGCCGTGGATGCCCATCTTCTC
>Ga0114950_10004052_pt1 | contig 11350 bp, 8 predicted proteins | sample N075metaG_FD_83503 | JGI IMG/M metagenome (GOLD analysis project Ga0114950, IMG submission 83503) | Deep subsurface microbial communities from Kermadec Trench to uncover new lineages of life (NeLLi) - N075 metaG | ecosystem: Environmental > Aquatic > Marine > Ocean trench > Sediment | place...
CCGGCTTCCTCTCGGTGCCTTCTTTTTCAAAGAAAACGCCCAGTGTGGCCGCGCCGCATCCAAAGGCAGCGGTAATGCGAGATGCCAGGCCATAACCCGTTGATGAACCAATCACCAAAACACGCTTGGGGCCGTTTTTAATTTCGCCCTTTGCCTTTACCACGTCCATTTGTCGTTTGACGTTAGCTTCACACCCAACGGGGTGGGTGGTAACACAGAGAAAGCCGCGAACACGAGGTTTAATTATCATCTGAAAAGGTCTCGAAGATGGTGATTTATACTCCTGACAGGCAGGCAGGGCTCTGGCTGACAACGAGTGGGCAGTGTAGCATACCGCCGCATGAACAACCCTTGCCCAAAAGCCTTCCCAAATTCTCCCCTGCGATACGCAACGCCGGAATCCTGGGTGCAGGCAGTCATGTCGGATTTTGACAATTTCCTGCTAGACCACGCTGCGGCGGAGAAAAAGGCGTCGGGGATGGCCATGTCTATGTTGTCGCATTACCCGGACAAAATTGAGTTGGTTGCGGCCATGGCCGACCTCGCCATCGAAGAGCTCAGCCACTACCGGGAAGTGGTCAAATGGATTCACCAGCGGGGGCTGATAACCGCCGCGGATAAAAAAGACCAGTACGTGATTTTATTCCGCAAAGCTATTCGCAAAGAGAGCGAGGAATACCTGCTGGATCGCCTGCTCACAGCCAGCATTATTGAGGCCAGGGGGGCGGAGCGTTTTGCACTGGTAGCGGCAGCGCTGGAGGACATCCCGCTAAAGAAGTTCTACCAATCCATTGCGCGCTCCGAGGAGCGCCACTACGAATTATTTTTGGATTTGGCCAAAAAATATGTCGCGCCAATCGTGGTTGAACAACGGTGGGGCGAACTTCTGGATATTGAGGCGGATATCGTCAAACGTCTTCCAATCCAGGCGGCCCTGCACTAAGCCTCTGCTCATGCCTTCGCCCAGAAGAAAAGAGTTTGCCCTACAGCGCTATCTGCAGCGCTACATAGAACAGGGTCTGCCGGATGCTCCCGTGGGGGCAGCCCGCTGGCAACATGTACTGGTTATCCCAGCCTACGATGAATCCCCGGCGTTGCTGCAGACACTTTCGCAGTTAGTCGCCGATGGCAGATTACTGATCATTGTTGTGCTAAATCGACCGGATTCAGACCCGAACAGCCAGGTTAACAGCGCGTTGAGGGAGGCTATCAATAATCTTGATGGCAGCGATATCACTAGCCAGAAGCCGGGCTTCATTTATCCGCTGAACAGCTCGACAGATTTATTCTGCTACGACTTGGAACTGCGCAGTGGTCCCAGCCCCGCTGCGCAAGGCGTTGGCCTCGCCCGTAAGCTGGGGTGTGATATCGCACTGCTGTGGCAAAACCAGGGCGCAATTTCCAGCGACTGGATTTGCAGCAGCGATGCCGATGCGATACTGCCCCGGGATTACTTTTCCCGACTTGAGCTGGCGATAAATTCCGTGGCCGCCGTATACCCCTTCGTGCATACACCCGGCACTTCCGAGGATATTAACCGGGCAACCGCTCTGTATGAAATACGATTACATCACTATGTCCTGGGGCTGAGCTACGCACGCTCGCCCTACGCCTATCACACGCTTGGCAGCTGTATTGCAGTAAAAGGTCTGCCCTATGCCCAGGTAAGAGGCTACCCGAAACGCTCTGGCGGTGAAGATTTTTACCTGCTGAACAAGCTCGCCAAGCTCGGCCCTATAGCCTCACTGAGCGGTGACTGTATTACCCTCCAGTCGCGCGCCTCCCACCGCGTACCCTTTGGAACAGGCCCTGCGGTAGGGAAGATAATCGAAGACAAGCAGGCGCTGGACAGCGTTTTGTTTTATCACCCCCGGTGTTTCGAGGCGTTAAAAAATCTGCTGCTGGTGCTCCCTCAGCTGCGGGAGCACGATGCCCCTGAACTACCAGAGCTCCTGATAAACAAGGCCCTGGACGAAAAACTCGCGCGCGCCGCAACTGCAGTCCTATGCTCAATGGGCCTGGACAAGGCTGTCTCGCACTGCAGAAAACACGGTAAGTCGGAAGCGCAATTTATTCGCCAGTTTCACCAGTGGTTCGATGGCTTCAAAACGCTGAAGTTTATCCACGGCCTACGGGACGCCGGCTGGCCTATGCAAAGCCTGCCCGGCTTGCTCGACTTACAGCCGACATTATTTCCAACGGGTATGGCTGCCGACAGGGGTATCGCCTCGGTGCGCGCGACCATCCTGGACCATTGGCAATGGACTATCGGTAACCAGCACTCAAATTCCACCGCTACAGCAGAAACCGCCGGATATCGGACAACAGCGCCACGATTTGAGTAAAAAAGCGCCCGGCATCACCGCCGTTTATCACCCGGTGGTCATAGGACAATGCCAGTGGCAGCATCTTTCTTGGCGTGAATTCATCGCCATCCCAAACCGGGCGACTATCCGCTTTTGACACACCCAGAATACCCACCTCCGGCGCATTGACGATGGGCGTAAACCCGCGACCGCCGATACCACCCAGACTGGAAATGGTAAAACAGCCACCGCGCATATCGTCCGGACGCAATGCTCTATCGCGCGCCTTCCCCGCAACGTCAATCACTTCCTCGGCCAGTTCCCACAGAGATTTTTTATCCACATCACGAATAACGGGAACCAGCAAGCCTGCCGGGGTATCTACCGCCATGCCTATATGAATGTACTTCTTGTAAATCAGGCTCTGTCCGTCACCCGCCAGAGACGAGCAAAACTTGGGATTATCACGCAGTGCAACAGCACAGGCTTTCAAGATGAACGGCATGGGCGTTAACCTTGTACCGCGGCGCTCTGCCTCGGCCTTCAGGTCCTTCCTGAACGCTTCCAACTCGGTGATATCGGCATCGTCAAACTGGGTAACATGAGGCACATTCAGCCAATTTCGCTGCATATTCGCCGCGGTGAGCTTTGCCATTTTGCTTCGCGGCGTGGCCTCCACTTCACCAAAGGCGGAAAAATCGATGTCTGGAATTGGCGGTATGCCGGCGCCACCAACGGCGGCAACCGCGCCACCGCCCTTTAAGGACTGCTGCACAAAGGCGTGCAAGTCCTCTTTCATAATTCGACCACGGGGCCCACTACCGCTAACCCCCCCCAGGTCGAGACCAAACTCCCGGGCCAGTTTACGTACTGCCGGGCCCGCATAAACCGATTGGGCATCCGCCACGGGTGCGCTCTTGGCTGACGCTACAACTACTGCCTTTTCCGCAACGGGTTCGGGGGCAGCGCTAACGGCGGGCTCACTGCTGGGCGCAGGCGCGGGGACTGCTTCTTGGGTAGCGGTGCGCAACACCATCAAGGCATCACCCTGCTTCAGGCTATCGCCCTCAGACACCAAAATTTTCAGCACTTCACCGGCAAAAGGTGCGGGCACTTCCATGGAGGCCTTGTCGGACTCCAGTGCCACCAGCGAATCACCTTCGGCAACCTGATCACCTACCGCCACGCTGATTTCGATGAGGTCTACCGGGTCGTCGCTGCCAATGTCCGGCACTTCTACCGTGCGCTCCTGCGCGAAGACCTCGGGCGTTTCAACGGTGGGGGTAACGGCCTCAACCACTGCCTCCTGAACTTGCTCATCTTTCTCAGCCGGCGCCTCCTCAGCAACCGGAGACACTTCAACCCCGGCCGAAGATTCGATCAGCAGTATCGGGGCCCCCTCGGACAATTCCTGGCCCTCAACGACCAGTAATTCCACCACCGTACCCGCCAGTGTTGAGGGAATTTCCATGGAGGCCTTGTCCGACTCCAGAACAATCAGACTCTGCTCAATGGCTACTTCATCACCCACTGCAACCAACAGCTCGATGACCTCAGCGGCTTCCGCTCCACCTATGTCGGGAACGACGACTTGTTGCTTCGCCACGAAAACTCCTTTATACCGTTACAGGGTCAATTTTGTCCGCCGAAACGCCCAGCGCGCGCATCGCCTGCGTCACCACTGCCATCTCAAGAGAACCTTCATCGGCCAGGGCCTTCAGCGCCGCCACCACGACAAACTCCCGGCTGACTTCGAAAAACTTGCGCAGTTTGTCGCGGGTATCACTGCGGCCATAGCCATCCGTACCCAAAACCGTGTAGCTGCCCGGAACAAATTCCCGCAGCTGATCGGCATAGATTTTGATGTAATCAGTGGCGGCGATACAAGGGCCGCCATCTACAGCCAACAGTGATGACACATAGGGCACCCGCGGTTCACTTTCGGGGTTTAGCATATTCCAGCGAGCCACCGCTTTGCCCTCGCGTTGCAGTTCATTAATACTGGTGAGACTCCAGATATTTGCGACTACGTCATAGTCTTTTTCCAATATGGCTGCCGCCGCTTCCACTTCCCGCAAAATAGTGCCCGAGCCCATCAGCTGCACCCGCAATCGGTTTTTACCGACAGCGCGCTTGAGGCAGTACATGCCCTTGATAATGCCCTCTTCTACGCCTTCGGGCATAGCGGGCTGCACGTAATTTTCATTCATGGTGGTGATGTAGTAAAACTTGTTTTTACCGCGCTCATACATCTCGCATAAACCGTGCTGAATGATGACCGCGAGCTCAAACGCGTAGGTGGGGTCATAGCTTATACAGTTTGGGATGGTGCTGGCCAATACATGGCTGTGACCGTCCTGGTGTTGCAAGCCCTCGCCATTGAGGGTGGTCCTGCCGGCGGTCGCACCAATCAAAAACCCTCTAGCCTGAGAGTCACCCGCGGCCCAGGCCAAATCACCTATGCGCTGAAACCCGAACATGGAATAGAAAATATAAAAGGGAACCATGGGGTAGTCATGCGTGCTGTAGGACGTGGCTGTCGCCAGCCAGGCACAGAAGGCACCCGCCTCGTTAATACCCTCCTCCAGAATCTGGCCTTTCTTGTCCTCCTTGTAGAACATCATCTGGCCCGCGTCCTGCGGCGTGTAACGCTGCCCCACCGAGGAGTAAATGCCCAACTGACGGAACATGCCCTCCATGCCAAAGGTACGCGCCTCATCGGGTATAATGGGCACCACACGCTGGCCTATTTCTTTATCTTTCACCAGGCTGGATAAAATTCGCACAAAGGCCATGGTGGTGGATATTTTACGCTTGCCGCTGCCCTTGAGTTGATTGCCCATGGCAGACAGGGGCGGCACTGTCAGCGGCGCCATGCGGGAGCGTCGCACCGGAATTTTCCCACCCAGCACCCGCCTGCTTTCGTTCATGTAGCGCATTTCAGGGCTGTCGGGAGACGGGCGATAGTAGGGCACGTCCTTCAACTCGGAATCGCTGATTGGAATGCCAAAACGATCCCGAAATGCCTTCAGGCTCTCGATGTCGAGCTTCTTGAGCGAGTGGGTTTCATTGTTGGCCTCGCCGGCTTCGCCCATACCGTAACCCTTGACGGTCATCGCCAGAATTACCGTGGGCCGCTTGCGCTGGGCAACCGCCCTGGCATAGGCGGCGTAAACCTTGTACGGGTCGTGGCCACCCCGGTTGAGGTACATAATATCGTCGTCTGACAGGTGCGAGACCAGTTCCAGCAACTCGGGATATTTGCCGAAAAAATGCTCCCGGGTGTAAGCCCCGCCGTTGTACTTGTAATTTTGCAGCTCGCCGTCACAGACTTCGTCCATGCGCTGTTGCAGCAGACCTGTCTTATCTTTTTCCAGCAGGGGGTCCCATTTGCGACCCCAGATCACTTTGATAACCTCCCATCCCGCGCCGCGAAATACGCCCTCCAGTTCCTGGATGATCTTGCCGTTGCCGCGCACCGGCCCGTCCAGGCGTTGCAAGTTACAGTTCACTACAAAGGTCAGGTTGCCCAGATGCTCGCGGCCCGCCAGTGATATCGCCCCCAATGACTCGGGCTCATCGCACTCCCCGTCACCCATAAAACACCAGACATTGCGGTCGCCATGATCGAGCAGGCCACGACTCTCCTGGTATTGCATTACCCTGGCCTGGTAGATGGCCTGAATGGGGCCCAGGCCCATGGATACCGTGGGAAATTGCCAGTAATCGGGCATCAGCCAGGGGTGGGGGTAAGATGACAAACCATTGCCATCGACCTCACGGCGAAAATTATCCAACTGATCTTCGGAGATACGGCCCTCCAGATAGGAGCGCGCATACATACCCGGTGCGCTATGGCCCTGGTAAAACACCAGGTCACCCTTGTGGCCGTCTTCTATGCCACGGAAAAAGTAGTTAAAGCCAATATCGTAAAGGGTAGCACTGGAGGAAAAGCTGGAAATATGCCCGCCTAGCCCCTCGTCATTGTCATTGGCCCGCATCACCATGGCCAGGGCGTTCCAGCGCACCAGTGAGCGAATTTTTCGCTCCATAAACAAGTCCCCCGGCATGGGCTTCTCTTCGGTGGGGGAAATAGTGTTGCGAAACGGAGACGTTATGGCCGGGGGTAGACGCATACCCACGTCAACGGCATGCTTGGACAGTTCGGTCATTAGAAAAGCAGCGCGCTCCGAACCACCGTGCCTTAATACGGCATCCAGAGCGTCCAGCCATTCCCGGGTTTCTACGGGGTCTTTGTCTTCCATCATGCCGAGTACATCTCCTGGTCTGTTGCCCACGGGTGATAGTGCGCAAATCAGCTATGTGAGTTTCATAATGGAATCAATAAAACTCTTCGATTTCAGCAGTATAGCCTATATTTCAGAAATTTCCACCCCAGCGCCGGGTAACCGAACTGGGAAATATCTAAAACATCGCTGCCAAGGTCGAAATCATGCATTAATGGTTCCAATATAGAACTATAGTTAGTCGATGGTATACGCCTCGCGCCCTGCCCTGACCGCCGCAGGCTGCTGGTAGCGCTGGTCTTCGCCTGCCGGGAATTCACCCCACTTACCCGGGGCCACCACCTGCAGTGAATGCCTTTGCTCCAGAAACACCCGCTGGTAATAGGCCAACCAGGACTCCAGGGTAAATGCCCCCACCGCATCGGCCAATGAGGGGCGGCTGTCAAAGTTCTGTTGGTGCCTGGCTATCGATTGCCAGTAAAAATCGGCACGCTCCCAGATATTTTTGTCCGGCCGGAGAATATCGCTGATCAATGCCACCTTATGGCGCTCAAACTGATCCGCGTCTAACGCGGACTCCACGCCACGCATAAAAGTGTCCATGGCGGTCGCTACGTCTGCTGCATCGGTGCCGGGGGACTGAACCAGTAACACCAGGGCGGGTACATCGCGCTGGGGCCAGGAAAAGGCACTGACGAGATAACCCAGTTGTTGCTCAGTGCGCAGCTGCTGAAAAAAACCGGACTTCATGATTTGTGCACTCAGCGCTGTCGCAGCCCTGTCATTCCAGGTATTGCCCTCGCCCTGAAGATACCAGGCCACCACCGAGTCATCGTGGGGCACATCCGCTGCCAACAACAGCGACTCTTCGGCTTCCAGTTTCAGTACCTTCAATTTATCGGGCATGGGAGCAGAACCGGCTGAGAGCAGGGACGCTACTTTGGCGGATATCTCCCCGACAATGGCCTCGTCGTAATTGCCGTATATCAGTACCTCGGCCTGGGCATCGCGCCAGAATAATTCTGCGTAGGCCTGCACCTGGGACATACTCGTATCTTGCAACGCCGCTATCAGGGCCGCCTCCCCCCATTCGCCGTAGAGCAGTGCTTCGCGCAAGTCGTCTATCACCTGGCTACTGGGCCGCTTAGCCACTGAGTTTTGCAGGCTGCGAATCATATCCTTGCGGATATTATTGAAACGCTGTTCATCGAATTGGGACGCCTTGATAGTATCCAACAGCTTGTCCAACAGCAGCGCCTGCTTGCCATTGTAGCCGCCGATGCGCAAGCTGATGCCCTGTGCGTGCTTGTACAAATTAAAATTCAGGCCCGCCAGCAGTGCCGGATAGGCAAACTCATTGACCGAGTCCTTGAGCATCTCGGTGTACAACACGGCAACGGCGTTCTGGTGTGCACTGCGACCTACATGAGGCGAACGGAAATTAATATACGAAGCACCCTTGGGTACCCGGAACTCCTCGTCCTGCATAAACCAGATTTTCTGCCTGCCCGTCTCGACTACTACGGTGGGCACCGAGGGGTTATCCGCCGCTATGGCCTTTAGAGACACATCCCTGGCGATGAAATCATTGCTCGCCGGCAGGTGAAACTCACTGCCGTCGGCACCAGATTGCCACTGGGCGAGTACTTCGGCGGAAACCGTCTCGCGCGAGTAGGGAACGCCATAGTGTTCAGAGCTGCGGTCGGTGTTTACCTGCGCATCGTCCAGCACAACCAGGGCGTTGTCGGCTACCATGCCCGACAGCAACTCCCGCAGCATGGCGGCATCGTAGTCGGTCATCAGATAGGGGCCCTGCAAGATGTCATTGGGGTGGTAGTAATGCATTCCGGAGGCGAGAGCGCTGACATAGTTCATGGGCTCTGCATCCGCCTTAAACTGAAAACCCAGCGCGGCCAATTGTGACTGCTCATCGTAGAGGCGTTGTTGCGGACCCTGCTGCCGCACCATGTCCATATAGGCATAGAGCAACTGTAGAACCCGCTGGTAGTTGGCGACACCTTGTTCTGTCAGGGAGATATTAACGCTGAACAGGGCACCACCGCGCCAGCTTATACCGGAACCCGCGGACAGGCCCTCGGCCAGACCCTCGGCCTTCAGCTGTGACAACAAGCTGCCCTCCCCCTCGTGCCCCACCAGGTTACCCAGGTAGGACAGCGGTTTCACCTGATAGTCGGCCCGATAATCCGCAATGGGAAAGTTGATACTCAGTGCGCGCAAGGTGGCCTGGGGTTTCACCTGGACAAACATGGGTAGGCTATCCGCGCTGAACATGGGCGCCGTTATGACGTCGGGCTCAAAGGATTTATTGGGAACCTGGGTGAACATGGGAACCACCAGGTCTTGCAATTCATCCAGTGATTGCGCACCCATAACCACCAGCCGCATGACATTGGCAGAGTAGTGTTTGTTATAGAAAGCCAGTAATTCATCGCGCACCTTTGAGCCCGGCCTGTCCGCCAAACTCTCAAGACTGCCCACAGAAAATTGGCTAAAGGGGTGCTGGGGATTCATCAGCCCCTGCAATACGTCCAGGCCCCGGCGGCCGTCGCTTTTAAGCCCCATTTGATATTCGGCTTCCACCGCATTTTTCTCCCGCTGCACATACTGCGCGTCAAACTTGGGGGCGATAAAGAACTGGGCAAAGCGGTCCAGTGCCTCGGGCAGGAATGCCTGGTTGATATCAAAGAAATAATTGGTGTGTTCAAAACTGGTATAGGCGTTGCGCCGCCCGCCGTGCTCGGTGGTGTACTGCTCGTACTCTGCCGCGTCGGGGTATTTGTCTGTGCCCAAAAACAACATGTGCTCCAAAAAATGCGCCAGGCCGCCGCGCCCCGGGGGATTGTCGCCGCTGCCTACCATCACATCCAATGCCGCAGCTGCCTTGGGGGTATCGGGTTTAGAGATCAACAACACCTGCATTTCGTTTTCCAGTACCAGATAGCGATACTGGTTTTCGTCATTGGGGCTTTGCGCCGGGGACAGTTCCGTACTGGGAACCGAGGCACAGGCCACAAAAAACACGGCGACCACGGCAAACAGCAGTGCTCGCTGGACGAATAAAACAGGCATTAATTGCTCCCTTCAATTGTAGGCTCTGGCTCAGCGGCAACCTGCGGCCTGGGCCAGGCATAGATGATGGCTTTAATCAGAGTGGCCAGCGGAATGGCAAAAAACACCCCCCACACACCCCATATCCCCCCAAAAAACAACACGGCCAGAATAATGGCCACCGGATGCAAATTGACCGCTTCTGAAAAAAGCAGGGGCACCAGTACGTTGCCGTCCAGCGCCTGGATCAGAGCATAGACCCCAAACAGATAATAAAATTCACTGGTAAAGCCCCATTGAAAAAAGGCCACCATCACCACCGGCAAAGTAACCATTGCCGCGCCAATATAGGGCACGATAACCGACAGCCCCACCAACAAAGCCAGCAGCGCGGCGTAGTTCAAGCCCAGCCAGGCAAAGCAGATATAGCTCACGCCACCCACGATAAGCATCTCCAACACCTTGCCCCGGGCATAGTTCGCCACCTGGGTATCCATCTCGCCCCAAATTCGGCGCAGCAGGGGTCGCTCATGGGGCAGGAACGTGCCCAGCCAATCCAGAATTTTCTGCCTGTCCTTCAGAAAGAAAAACACCAGAATGGGGATGAGAATCATGTACACCATCACCGCCAGAACACCGGGAATAGAACTGAATGAATAGGTAAGCAGATTCTGCCCGGCCACACCCAACTCCGCCTGCATCAGACTGAGCAGGTCATTGATTTGTTCCTGACTGATAACGTCCGGGTATTTTTCTGGCAGCACGCTGAGCAACTCCCGACCGCGTTCCAGCATACGGGGTGTCTCGCCCGCCAGACTTACCATCTGCCGCCAGACCAGCGGCAGCAGACCCAGGGTAAAACCAAAAAAGGCGCCAATGAACACCAGGAAGGAAAAACCAAAACCGAACCACTGTGGCAGGCCGTGTCGCTGCAGCTGCGTGGCCATACCTTGCATCAGGTAAGCCAGGACCAGCGACGTTAACACCGGCGCTATCACATCACCGATGGTCATCAACAGGACAATAGAAACTGTGAGCAAGACCAGCAGTAATACTGCTTCTTCCTCGAACAGATAGCGCTCGTACCATTTCTTGAAGATATCTAGCATCCCAAACCTCGAGTCCAATAACCGCGCCCGTCAGGCAGCACTATTTTTTTACCAACAAATGAATATAAACGCCATCTTGTTCCCGGCTTTCGAGCAGTGTATTGCCAGATTGCTGGGCAAAAACTTCAAAATCTCGCACTGAACCCCGGTCGGTTGCCAACACCCTCAGGTATTGACCGGCATCCATAGCGTTCAGCGCCCGCTTGGCCTTTAACAACGGCATGGGACAGCGTTCGCCAATAACATCCAGCTCGATAGTTTCCACTTCATTCATATGATGGTCTAGCCCGCGCGCGCCCTGAGGCCAAGCCCACTAGTATAACGACTAGCTGGCATAACCGGTGAACTTTAAAGCGAAAGAACACTCCATCAGGTAACACTGGCAAAGATAGTCTGAACTTACCCGCCTGGAGTACAATGCCCCAGCTCAAGTCAAATAGCGCTCAATGATAAGGTGTAAACCCATCCCGTGGTAAACGTTTGGTCAATAGTTGAAAAGGTGCGGCAGCTCATGTTGACGGCACTGTTGTGCAATGGACTCTTTCTGGCCAGTGCAGCGAGCTCCGATGAACTAAAAATTCCCAACCTGGGTGATTCCAGCACCAGTCTTTTTTCTGCC
>Ga0114950_10004054_pt1 | contig 11349 bp, 5 predicted proteins | sample N075metaG_FD_83503 | JGI IMG/M metagenome (GOLD analysis project Ga0114950, IMG submission 83503) | Deep subsurface microbial communities from Kermadec Trench to uncover new lineages of life (NeLLi) - N075 metaG | ecosystem: Environmental > Aquatic > Marine > Ocean trench > Sediment | place...
CGACCGCGCCGCGCTCGAGGCGGAGTTCGCGCGCACGATGTCCGGCGCGCGGCTCGTCGGACTCTTCACCGAGACCGGCACGCCGGAAGGCACGCCGCCGAAGCCCGACAGCTACACGATCGGCAAGGTCGAGAAGGTCGAGGGCAACAAGTGGCGTTTCGAGGTGATCATCGAGTACAGCGGGATGAGCATTCCGATCCCGCTCCTGATCGACGTGGAGTGGGCGGGCGACACGCCGATCATCACGCTCACCGACCGCAAGATCCCGATGTTCGGCACGTTCACGGCGCGTGTGATGGTGTTCCGCGACCAGTACGTCGGCATCTGGATGGGCTCCGACCACGGCGGCCAGATGTACGGCATCGTCGTGCGCGCCGCTGTGCCGCCTCCCAAGGAAGAAGACAAGGGCGGTTCGATTCACTGGCCGTCGTTCCGAGGCAAGGACGCCCGCGGGCAGGCGGAAGGGTTCGCGACGGCCGCGATCTGGGACGTCGAGACCGGGCAGAACGTGCGCTGGAAGACGCCGATCGCGGGCCTCGCGCACTCCTCCCCTGTGATCTGGGGCGATCGCATCTTCGTGACGAGCGCCGTGCGCCTGGAGGGACCTGCCGAGCTGCGGGTGGGCCTCTACGGCGACATCGCTCCGGTCGAGGACGAGGGCGAGCAGGCCTTCATCACGTTGTGCCTCGACAAAGCCACTGGCGAGATCCTCTGGGAGGAGGTCGCCTGGGAGGGCCTGCCGAAGTTCAAGCGGCACACGAAGGGGAGCTTTGCCGCGTCGACCCCCGCGACCGACGGCGAGCACGTCGTCTCGTTCTTCGGCACCGAGGGTCTGTACGCGTACGACATGGACGGGGCACTCCTGTGGCAGAAGGACCTCGGCGACCTCGACTCGGGCTATTTCCGTATTCCGGTCGCCCAGTGGGGTTTCGCGAGCTCGCCCATCATTCACGACGGGCAGGTGATCGTGCAGTGCGACGTCATGCAGGGCGCCTTCCTCGCCATGTTCGACGTCGCCACGGGCGAGGAGGTCTGGCGCACCGCGCGCGACGACTATCCCACGTGGAGCACGCCGACCGTCGACGTGCGCGAGGGCCGCAGCCAGGTGCTCGTGAACGGGTACAAACACATGGGCGGGTACGACCTCGCGACGGGCGCGGAGCTGTGGCGGATCGGCGGCGGCGGCGACGTCCCCGTGCCGACACCCATCGTCGCGCACGACCTCGTCTATCTCATGAGCGCCCACGGTCGGTCGGCGCCGATCTTCGCCATCGACGCGCTCGCGACGGGCGAGCTCACGGGGGATGCCGAGGCTGTTACGTGGAGCCAGAACCGCGGCGCCAACTACATGCAGACACCCATCGTCGTCGGGGACTACCTGTACGGCTGTCGGGACAACGGCGTCCTGACCTGCTTCGATGCACGCACGGGGGAGAAGCTCTACTCCGAGCGAGTCAGCGGGGGCGGCACCGGTTTCACGGCCTCGTCCGTCGCCGCGGACGGCAAGCTCTACCTCACGAGCGAGGAGGGTGTGATCCACGTCATGAAGCTCGGTCCTGAATTCGAGCTCCTCGCGCAGAACGACATGGGGGAGGAGTGCATGGCGACGCCGGCGATCTCCGAGGGCGTCCTGTACTGGCGGACGCGACGACACCTCGTCGCGATTGCGGATTCCGCTTCAGGAGACGAATGATGACGCAGTACGCCCGCATCGCCGCGGTCTTCGCCGCTGCGCTGCTCGGATCCAGCTCGCTACTCTTCGCTGTGCAGGACGTCCATTGGCCCTCGTTCCGCGGCGATCATGCGCGCGGCATCGCCGAGGGTTTCGAGACCCCGGTCGAATGGAGCGTCCCCGATGGCAAGAACATCGCCTGGCGGACGAGGATCCCCGGCCTGGGTCACTCGAGCCCGATCGTGTGGGGCGACCGCATCTTCGTGACGAGCGCCGTGCGCTCGACGGGCTCCGCCGAGCTCAAGGTGGGTCTCTATGGCGCCGGGGACTCGGTGGATGAGGAGGGCGAACACGCGTTCCGCCTGTACTGCCTCGACAAGCAGAGCGGGAAGATCCTCTGGGAGCGGACGGCGCACGAAGGCATCCCCATGGTCAAGCGCCATCCCAAGTCCACCCACGCGAACCCGACGCCTGCGGCCGATGCCGATCACGTCCTCGCGTTCTTCGGCTCGGAGGGTCTCTACTGCTACGACCACGACGGCGAGCTGCTCTGGCAGAAGGACCTTGGCAAGCTCGACGCCGGCGCGCCCGGCCAGCGCCAGTACCAGTGGGGCTACGCCAGCTCGCCGCTCATCCACGAGGGCCAGGTCATCGTGCAGTGCGACGTCCAGGACCAGTCCTTCCTCGTCGTGCTCGCTCTCGCGGACGGCAGCGAGGTCTGGCGCGTGAACCGCGACGAGGATTCGACCTGGAGCACCCCGAACGTGCACCCGTCCGGCGCCGGCGGCCGGCCGCAGATCGTCGTCAACGGCTACAAGCACATCGGGGGCTACGACCTCGTCACGGGTGAGGAGGTGTGGAAGCTCGTGGGCGGCGGCGACATCCCCGTCCCGACGCCCGTGTTCGAGGAAGACCTGATCTTCATCACGAGCGCCCACGGTCGCCTCGCCCCGATCTACGCCATCCTCGCGGGCGCGGAGGGCGAGCTGACCATGAACCCCGACGACTGCGAGTACATGGCCTGGAGCCACGCCCGCAGGGGTATCTACATGCAGACGCCGCTCGTCTACGACGGCATTCTCTACTGTTGCAGCGACGGCGGCATCCTGGGTTGCTACGACATCGCCTCCGGCGAGGAGCTCTACCGCGAGCGTCTCGGCGACGGGAACACGGGCTTCTCGGCCTCCGCGGTCGCGGCGGACGGCAAGCTCTACTTCTCCGCGGAGGACGGCGGAATCCACGTCGTGCAGGCCGGCCCGGAGTTCGTGGAGCTGGCCGTCAATGACCTCGGCGAGACGAACATGGCGACGCCGGCCATCTCGGAAGGCCGGCTCTACTTCCGGACGCGCGGGCACATCGTCGCCGTCGGGGCCGAGGAGTAGCGATGCAGGGTCGCGTTGGAATCGCCAGGATCGCGTAGCGCGCGCGCGGAGCATTCGCCGCGCTCTTCGTCGCGTTCCCCACGATAGAGGCCCCGCTGTCGCCCAATCGTCGCCGGATGCGACGCGTACTATGCCTCCCCCGTGGCCGGCGACAGCAAGGCGTACTTTGTCAGCGAGACCGGGATCGTCACCGTGCTCCCCGCGGGAGGGAGCCTCGCACCCATCGCGACGAGCCACCTCGATGACCGGTGCCACGCGACGCCCGCGATCGCGGACGGGCGCATCTACCTGCGGACGGAGGCTGCGCTCTACTGCTTTGGGCTCGGTACAGTAGTGAGGCGAACTATCGCCAGTGCGCTGCGGCCAGTGTCGTCGGGCGAGTTGCGTAAGACCTGGCTCCGAGCTCCGGGGAATGCCGCGCGGGCGTTCCGTGCCCGAATTCGCATGGGGAGGGCCGGTAAGGTCGCGCTCGGCGCTATCTTGGTGCATCGCCCCGTCCTCTCCCGGCACTCGTTGCCGGCGTCTCCTGGATCCGTCCGTCATGAATCACCCGAAGCACACGCTCCTCGTCGCGCTCTTGATCTCATCCTCGTGGCTCATGAGCTCCGTGGCGCCGCGCGCTGCCGGCGACCCGTCCGACGGCGACTGGCCGCAATGGCGCGGGCCGGACCGCGACGGCGTCTCGAGGGAGACCGACTGGACGTCCGAGGGACAACCGAAGGACCTGTGGAAGGCATCGGTCGGGCTCGGGTATTCGACCGTCTCCGTGGCGAACGGGCGCCTGTACACGCTGGGCTACGACGTCGAGCAGGAGCTCGATGTCGTGTTCTGCCTCGATGCGGAGACGGGCGAGGAAGTGTGGACGCACGCCTACCCCGCGAAGATCTGGAACCTCATGCACGCGGGCGGCACGCTCACGACCCCGACGGTCGACGGCGACGTGGTGTACACCTCGAACCGCGAGGGCAAGCTCTTCTGCTTCGACGCGGCGACCGGCGAGATCCGCTGGGAGCGCGACCTCGCCGCGGAGCTCGAGCTCACGCCGCCGAAGTGGGGCTTCGCTGCGTCGCCGATCGTGTTCGGCAACATGCTGGTGCTCAACCTGGGCCGCATCCTCGCGCTCGAGAAGGAGAGCGGGGAGACGATCTGGATCACGGAGGAGAGCTCGGGCAGCGCCTACTCGACGCCCGAGCTGTTCGCCCGCGGGGACAGGTCACTCCTCGCCGCGTTCAACAGCGACGGGCTGGCGGTCCACGACCTGAAAGACGGCGCGCGGGTCGCGTTTCACGAGTGGAAGACGCAATTCGACGTGAACAGCGCCACGCCCATCGCCGTCGCCGGCAAGTTGTTCGTCTCGTCCGGCCTGGGCCGTGGCTGCGGCATGTTCGAGCTCGGAGACGACGGGCTCGAGGTCGTCTGGGAGAGCAAGATCATGCGCACGAAGCTCTCGGGTGTCGTTCTGTACGAGGGATATCTCTACGGCATTGACGAAGCCGAGCTGCGCTGCATCTCGCTCACCGGGGAGGAGATGTGGCGCGAGCGCGGGATCAAGGACGGTGCCATCGTGATCGCCGGCGGGCGCCTCGTCTGTCTCAACCAGGACGGCGACCTGATCGTGGCGAAGGCCTCCCCGGACGGATTCGAGGAGCTCTCGCGCAAGAAAGTGCTCGAGGGGGGCAAGTACTGGAGCACGCCCGTCGTCTCCGGCGGGCGGATCTACTGCCGCAACAGCAAAGGCGACCTGGTCTGCCGCGACCACCGCGTGGCCAAGGCGGGCGCCCGCTGACGACGGTTCCGATGGGCGCGTACTGCGTCCGCGTGCCACCCGATTCCGACGGTGGCTAAGGGCCCGTCCGGGAATAAACGTCACATTTCGGCGAGGCATCGGCGCTCGTGGCAAGGCGCGCCTCCTCGGAAACCAGCTAGGTTGCCTGCGTCGGCGCGCCTTGCCACGGGCGCCGAGGGCCGGCGAAATGTGACGTTTATTTCCGGACGGGCCCTAAGCGACCCGCGTCATCGTGTAGCGGCGCGGTCGTTCTACCAGAGTCTCCGACAGCTGGTCGAGGACCTCTCCGCGCCAGGGCGTCTCGAGGTACGCCTGGAGCGACCCCATGTCGGAGAACTCCGCGAGGAACACGAACCGCTCCGCATCCTCGTTGACGCTGAAGAAGAAGGCCCGCTCGCATCCGGGCTCCTCTCGGGTCCGGCGCACGAACTCGACCACGAGGTCCTCGACATCATCGACGTGGGAGGGCTTGAAGTGTAGTTCGACGAAGAGTTGCAGGAGTTCTGACGTCATGGGTGCCTCCAATGAAACTGGGAATCAGGGATCGGCATCTTCGACCGAGACCTTGAATTCACGTACTGCGCAGGTACTTCGTCAGTCACTTCTCCCCCTCTGCGCCGCGAAGCTGACGCCGCTTCAAGTAGGACGTGGAACCTCCCTCGGCCTCCTCACGTGCCAGGCGGCGGATTGTGCGCCGATTCCGCACAAGGTGGGCGGGCGGAAGGCCGAAATGAAATGGGTCCAGACCGCCGCTGCGCGTGGCGGAACAGGAGGGAACGCATGCCGAAATCCGACTGGAAGCCCGTTGAGAATAGCTGGGGCGAGTTGGCCCACCGCGAGACCATGCAGGTCCTGCACGAGGAGCCTGGCTCCAGGAGCGTTGCCCTGTGCGCCTGGTGCTACGCCCAAGACCCCGGTTGTGCTGCCGCTGTCATCGAGGCCCTGGCGCAGTGTGACCCCGAGATCCCCGCGACCACCGCGAGCGGGAAGAAGGTCACCGCTCCGGACCGCCGCCGGGCGCGCGAGATCCTCGGCCTGACCGCTCCGGGCAAGAAGCGCAGCGCCGCGCGCAAGACCAAGAAGGAGCCCAAGCTCTCCGCGATCGAGAAGGCGATCCTGGCCCGGTTCCAGGAGAGCATGCACCTCGTCGCGGAGTACGGGCGGCATGCCGACGAGTTGACGGCGGCGCTCGAGGCTTTCGAGTCCGCCAAGGACGCCCTGCGCGAGATTCCGCCGGAGCATGCGCGGACCCTCGCCGACGCGGATCCGCACGCCGCGGCGATCCTCTCCATGGAGGGAATCCTGGGTGACCCGAACCCGAGCCACGATTCGAGCTCGGACGCGCTGGCTTCGGACCCCGCCATGCTGCCCACCCGTCGGGACGGGGCCCGCAGCATCTAGCCGACGACTCGTTCCCGTCGCCGGAATCCGAGCTCGGTGGGAGGGGGCGGCGACGGGCGTGGACCGAGGTTCGAAGTCGCGCTCGGACCCACGCTCGCCAGGTGCAGATCGCGCTGGGTGGAACACGAGGCGCAGCGTCAACGCGCCAAGCCGACCGGGAGCCGGTAGTGGATGCCGAGCATCGGCTCTCCGCCCTCTCTCTCCGCCCCCTGCGGGGCGCGAGGAGCCGTGCACGCGACTGCGACTCCGACGAGGAGGCCTGCGACCCATCGCCGGTTCCTTGACGGCCGGCTCCTCCCCCCGAGGCTTGGAGATCGCCTGGGCCCGGTTCCTTTCATGCAGCAGCCGCTTCTCGCGTCCGCGATCACTCGGCCGGTGGGCGGCTCCTTCTCGCATCCGGAGATGAGCACGACGCTCCGGCCCGGGTCGGCAGGTTACGCAAATCTCCGACCAGCCCGACCTTTCCCGGAGCTCTGTATCCAGCGCGGGTCTTTGATTGCGGGGCCGCCCCAGCATCGTGAAGAACGGACTACGGCCGGATTGTCGTCGGGCAATGGGCGTCGGGCGAAACCCCGACCGACCGCTTGCGGTGGCGTGCCGACGTCCCGCGGACGCCCCGGGTCGTCCGCGGGGCCGATGCGCGCAAGCTATGGGCAGGAGTTGAGTTGAAGTGCTTTGGGCACTTCCTCATGAATCACCCGGGCTACACGAAGGAGGGGCTATCGCAGCTTCACGGGATCGAGGCGGGAGTGGACATCCTCGAGCAGCCCTTCCGCGTCTGCGAATTCATGCACCGCGTGCGAGCGGCGCTGGACCGAGGCCGGTCCGGGCTGGGGAATCGAGCGAGCCTGCTCTCAGGCCGTCGGCCCCAGGCACGCTCGTCCCTATAGTACTCGTCCCTAGTACTCGTCCAGTGCTCGTCGGCGCCGACCCCCGAGGCGCCGTGGACGGGCGCTGCCCGCGCCTCCCCGACGGAAGTCCCCATGATCCGGCTGCTCCTCACGCTCCCCGTTTTCCTGCAGGCGAATCCCGCCCCGGACGCGCCGCACGTCGTGTTCCTCGTGGGCGAGCCCGAGTACCGGTCGGAGGAGACGATGCCCGCGCTCGCGGCGCTCCTGCGGTCCGAGTACGGGATGCGGACGACGGTCCTGCACGACCGCAGCCGCGCGAACCGCGCCGACAACTCGATCGAGGGGCTGGAGGCACTCGAGGGAGCCGACCTCGCCGTGCTGTACCTCGGCTCCCGGCGGCTCCCCGCGGAGCAGCTCGCGCGGATCGAGGCGTACGTCCGTTCCGGGCGGCCGCTCGTTGGATTCAGGACCGCCCTGCGCGCCTTCGAGTACGAGCTCGACGACCCGCTCGCCGCGAAGTGGAACGCCTTCGGCCCGGACGTGCTCGGCGCGGCCTGGGTCCGCGACTACAGCGCCGACACGGGCACGGCGGCCTCGGTCGCGCGGGAGAGCAGCTCACCGATCCTGAAGGGGCTGGCGCGGAGCTTCGACGTGCGCTCGTGGATGGTGCACGTGAGCCCGAAGTACCCGCCGAAGGAGGCGGAGATCCTCGCCACCGGCCGACCGACGTTCCCTGACGGACGGTGGGGCGACGACGCGACCGTCAATCCCGTCGCCTGGACGCTCGCGAATCCGTGGGGCGGCGGTCGGGTCTTCACGACGACGATGGGGCACCCGGAGGACTTCAAGGACGAGAACTTCCTGCGCCTCGTCGTGGGCGGCGTGCACTGGGCACTCGACCTCCCGAACCCGCGGAGCTCGCCGCCGCCGATGGCGCGCGTGAAACAGCGCGGGGGACTGCCCTGGCAGCAGATGGACTACGGACCCTTTCTCGCGACCGTCATCGAGATCGACCCGGAGGACATCGTGTGCAAGGGTCTCGCGATCCCCGTCGAGTGGGTGTCCCCGGAAGGTGTTCACCGTGCGGTCGTATTCGACACGGACCTCGGACGCTGGGCGGCCGGCTGGTGGGGCGGGTTCCTCGACCTGCGCGGTATCGTCTACGACGGCGAGCACGGAGTTCACTCGCGCATCGATGGGACGGTCGAGTGGCAGAACCCGGCGCTCCCCGGCTGGTCGCTCGATGGGAAGTTCGTGGACCCGCGCGCGGTGCCCTACGGTCCGCTGCCCGCCGAGATGTATCGGTGGGAGGGACACTCGCGCAGCGGAAACGACGTCATCCTCCGCTACCGGGTGGGCACGGCGAGCATTCAAGAGCAGCCGTGGTTCCACCGACCCACGCACAGCTACGTCCGCTCGCTCGAGATCGGTCCGTGCGCTCACGAGCTCTTCCTGAAGGTTGCCGCCCCACCGGGCGGTGTCGTGAAGCGCATCCAGGAGTTCGAGGCGAGCGATGCGTCGACGGTGTTCGTCGGCCTCGGGACGGAGATCTACGCGAGCCGCGGCCTGATGCTGCTGGTCGCGTACAAGGGCGACCTCGAAGGCGTCCGTTGGCTGCGCGCCGAGAGCGGCGGGCTCGACCTGGCGATCGCACCGTCGGACGTCACGCGGCGCATCGACATCTTCCTGTCCCTGCACGACGCGGAGGGCGAGGCGCTCGATTCGACGTTCTTCCAGCTCGGCACGGCGCGGCTTGCGCGGGCGCCGTCGAGCAGGACTTCCGTGACGCCCACCCTCTGGGGCGAGCCGACGGAACTCGCCGTGCGGAGCGTGGACGAGAGCGCGGGCTCGATCCAGTATCGCGCGCTGTCCGCGCCGGCGGACGGACCGGCACGGACCGAAGTGCTGCGGTCGGACGCGCGGCTACGGTGGGAGCTCGCCGCCGTGGACGCGGGCGAGCCCGGCGCGGCCGCGCGGACCTACGCGATCGGTCGCCCGCTCACTGCCCCATCGATCGCGGAGGGTGGGCCGAAGCCGGTCTTCGTAGCGGACGAGTCGACCCACGCGCTCGAGTTCAGTACCGGCGAGCGCATCCTCATCACCGGGATCGCCGACTTCGAGTTCAAGGACGGGGATCTCACCTTCGCCGCGTGGGTGAAGCCGTCGAAGGACGGGACGCTCTTCTCGCAGACCACCGCGGAAGGGCCTTGGGTGCCCGACGGCAAGGCGTTCTTCGTGCGGGACGGGCGGCTCTGCTTCGACGTCGGCTGGGTGGGCGACGTCAACGGGCGCGCGAACGTCATCGACGGGCGTTGGCACCACGTCGCTCTGGTTTGGCGGCACGAGTCGTCGGAGGTGGAGCTCTGGGTCGATGGAGGACTCGATGGGGAGGGTGTGCTCGCGCCGAAGGCGCGCACCCACGACCACGTGGCGCAGCTCGGCTTCACGGCGGAGGACTTTCCCGAGGAGCCCTGGTTCGCGGGCGTCATGAACGGGGTTCGCATCTTCCGATCCGCGCTCACCGAAGACGAGGTCCTGGGCGTCGCCTCGGAGACCGGCGCGCCCGCGATCCACGTCGTCGCGTTCCTCGACCGGTCGGGCCGGGCGCGCTGGCGTGCGCGGGCGGAAGGCGTCGCGTTGGAGCTGCCGCCCGGCGCGGAAGGCATGCTCGTGCGGTGGCGCGGGCTCGCGAGCCGCACGCCCGACTTCTTGCGCGACGTCGGCCTCGTGCAGGACGAGTCCGCGCCGTTCGACATCGATCGCATCACGTGGCCCGAGTCGCACGCTTCCCTCTCGTGGATGCGCTTCGGTGACTTCGACTTCTTCGCGGACGACTCGCGCGCGGCGATCACGACGTGGAGCGGCGACGTGTGGACGGTCGCGGGCCTCCGTCCGGGCGCCAGGGAGATCACGTGGCAGCGCATGGCGACCGGCCTGCACCAGCCGCTCGGCCTCGTCGTGAAGGACGACGACGTGTATGTGCTCGGCCGCGATCAGATCACGCGCCTCGTGGACCGCGACGGCGATGGCGAGGCGGACGACTACGAGGCCTTCAGTCACGGCCAGATGAACAGCGAACACTTCCACGAGCCGTGCACGGGTCTGCAGGTCGATGCGGCGGGGAACTTCTACTACATGAAGGGTGCGCGCCACGCGCTCGAGGCGGTGCACCCGCGCAACGGCACGCTGAATCGCGTGTCGGCGGACGGCTCGCGCACGGAGACGATTGCGGGCGGGTTTCGGGCGCCCAACGGCCTGTTGCTCGACGGGGACGGCGTGTTCTGGGGCTCCGACCAGGAGGGCCAGTGGATGCCGGCGAACAAGCTCAATCGGATCGTCGCGGGCGGCTTCTACGGCAACAACTGGGCCCTGTTCAACCAGGAACGCCATGCGACGTTCGACCCGCCGCTCTGCTGGATCAGCCCGAAGATCGATCGCTCGCCGAGCGCACAGCTCCGCGTCCCGGCGGGAGTGTGGGGTGACCTCGCGGGCAAGTTGCTCGCGCTGTCGTACGGGACGGGGAGAGTGTTCCTCGTGCTCGAGGAGAAGGCCCGCGGCGTGTGGCAGGGCGGGATCACACCGCTCCCGATCGAGCTCCCGACTGGACTCATGCGCGGGCGCTTCCAGAAGAGTTCGGGCGACCTCTACCTGTGCGGCCTCTTCGGTTGGTCGTCCGACAAGCAGGAGCCGGGCGGGTTCTACCGCGTGCGCAGGACGGGCGCTGAGCTGCCGCACGTCCAGGGCATCGAGGCCGTGCGCGACGGGCTCGTCCTGCGGTTCAACACGCCGCTCGCCCCCGACTCCGTGAAGCGCGCGGGCGCGTTCACCGTCAGCGCCTGGAACTACGAGTGGACAGTGAGCTACGGCTCGCCGGACATCGCTCTCGACGGCACGAAGGGACGCACTCAGCTCGCCGTGGAGGGCGTGGAGCTCGCGCCCGACGCGCGCTCCGTGCGGCTGAAGCTCACGAACATGCAGCCGGCGATGCAGTTCCACACGGAGATCGACGTCGAGACCGCCAGCGGTACGCGCCTCGAGACCTTCGTACACCACACCGTGCATGCGCTGGGCGAGTGAACCGCGTAGGAATCATGCGGATCGGTCCTGACGGTTCACTCAGGCGTAGCAGCGCATCTCGAACACGCGCACTTCCTTGGCCCCGTTCGTCGCGCGCACATGCAGCCGGATGCTCGTGGCCAGGGTGGGTTCGAACGCATGCCGGCGGAGGCGTTGGTGGTTACCGGACACCTCGGCGAG
>Ga0114950_10004055_pt1 | contig 11348 bp, 12 predicted proteins | sample N075metaG_FD_83503 | JGI IMG/M metagenome (GOLD analysis project Ga0114950, IMG submission 83503) | Deep subsurface microbial communities from Kermadec Trench to uncover new lineages of life (NeLLi) - N075 metaG | ecosystem: Environmental > Aquatic > Marine > Ocean trench > Sediment | place...
CCGTCGTTGACTGCCACTGTTCGCTTGCCAATAACGACTCACGCAGCACGCCTCCCGTTCCATGCAGTCGGGCAAGGCGTACCAGAGACAACGGGTTCGAATATTCCCGAAGTGAGGCCAACGTGCGTTGCGCTGCTGGCCGGTCATTGCAGATCGGGATCATGTCACACCCTGCCTCAAGCGCAATTTTCGCCCGTTGTGTCATGGAACCGTAACCGGCCGCCGCTTCCATGCTGAGATCATCGCAAAATACGGCGCCGTCAAACCCCATCTGATTGCGTAACTGCTTCTTGATCCAGAAACTCGAAAAACTGGCAGGCGCCGCGTCAATTTCTTCGTAGATGACATGCGCCATCATGACAGCGCCGATTTCGCGGCGGCTGATCAGGTTCTCGTACGGCGCCATGTCGTCGAGGACGTCACTGAATCCGCGTCGATCGATCGGCAGTTTTTTGTGAGAATCAGCAACAACAGCGCCATGGCCTGGAAAATGCTTGGCAACGGCGGTCATGCCTGCATCACGCATTCCTCTGCTTAATGCGCTGGCAAGTATTGCCACTTTGCCCGGGTCTTTGTGAAACGACCGATCACCGATTATTTCGCTTACGCCCCAATCAAGATCTACGCACGGCGCAAATGAGAGATCGATTCCCATTGCGCGCAGTTCGGCGCCGATCAGCCAGCCGCAGGACTCCGCGAGCCGGATTCCGGCTTGCTCGTCCTCGTCGTAAAGATGACCGAGTCTGCGCATCGGCGGGATCGCTGTAAATCCGTCCCGGAATCGCTGTACGCGACCGCCTTCGTGATCGACTGCAATCAACAACGGCGGAGAACGCACGGCTTTGATCTCGGCGACAAGGTCGGCTATCTGCAGTGGTGACTCGTAATTTCGGGCAAACAGGATGACGCCGCCAACCGCCGGTTCGCGCAGCACTGTCCGGTCCGCCGGGTTCAGGGCGAGCCCTTCGATGTCCAACATGACCGGACCTAACGCCATTTCAGAAACTCTCGTTGCCTTAAGCGTTGCGCTGTGGCTGCTTTGTTCTCCAAGTCGGCATTGTAACCGATTATTTTTGCTGGTTTTTATCAAACACAGCAATCGACTCCACGTGAGCCGTATGCGGAAACATGTCGATAATTCCGGCTGCCTCAAGACTGAAGCCGTGCTTGTGTACGAGTTCGCCCGAGTCCCGCGCCAGTGTGCCGGCGTGGCACGATATATACACGATACGCTGCGGATTGAGCGTCTTCATGTGCTTGACGACTTCCATAGCGCCACTGCGGGCAGGGTCCAGCAATACCCGATCCCAGTGCTCATTCAGCCATGGCTCCGAGCCGTCAATTTTCGACAGATCGGCGCTGAGGAACTCGCAATTTTCGATGCCATTGCTCCTGGCATTGGCACGCGCGCGCTCAACCTGACGTTGTTCGCCTTCAATTCCCAATACATAGCCACTTTGACGTGCAATCGGTAATGAAAAATTGCCGATGCCACAATATAAATCCAGCACGCGGTCATCCGCTGCGGGCTGCAACATCTCGATCGCACGAGACACCATCAGGGCATTCACGCCGCCGTTTACTTGTACGAAATCGGTACCCTCGAACTCAATCGAAATATCGAATTCTTCAAGACGATAATAAAGTGCTTCGAAGTTTGACTGCGGGGATATCGGTTCGATCGAGTCGAGACCGCCCGGTTGCAGGAACACCTGCACGCCGTGGGTGTCACCAAACGCAGCCAACAGCTCTTTGTCTGCATCAGTTGGGGGGTCGAGAACCCGAAAAACCAGCGTTACGGCATTGTCGGCAACGGCCACCTCGATTTGTGGCAACCGGGCGCGAATCGTCAGTTTGCCGATCAGGTCGCTCAGCGGGTCGATCAGGCTGTCCAAGGGCTCGGCCAGGACTTCGCAGCGATGCATATTGGTGATGTAGGGCGCATGTCGCTCGCGAAATCCAACCAGGACCCGGCCTTTGGCAATCACGTCTTTAACGGCAAGCCGGCCGCGACGCCGGTAGTTCCAACTGCCCCCGCCATCGTCGTTGTGTAACGGCCCCAGCCATTTAGCCGGCGAGACATTGCCAATTCGTTGCAGGTTATCGGACAGGGTTTGCTGCTTGATTGAGCGCTGGTCTTCACCGGACAAGTGCTGCAGCGAACAGCCCCCGCAAATGCCAAAGACATCACAGCGAGGCTCGATGCGTGCAGGCGATGCTTGAAGCACCTCCAGCAATTCCGCCTCGTCAAAATTTCGCCGGCGTTTGCGACGAATAAAACGAACTTCCTCGCCTTCCAGCGCGCCCGCCACAAACACTTTTTTGCCCGACACTGCCGCTATGCCCCGCCCATCATGCGAGACACTTTCAATCGTTGCAGTTTCGGGCTCCCGCCGCTGTCGCGCCATATGCGACTAGGCCGCCGGCCAGGCAGCGGCGAATTCATTCAGGTGCGGTTGGTCCATCTCGGCAAGCGTTGAACGGACGATATCAAACTCGCGCGCCAGAGCCTTGTCATCGAGATTTCCTCGCATATGTTCAAACTTCAAATAAACGAGATAGGTATTCAAAACGTCTGTCTCGCAGTAGTTTCGAATTTCATCGAGGCCGCCATCCAGCCAGCATTGCCATACCTTGTCACCGCTCATGCCGAGTTTTCCCGGGAATCCAAGTAACAAAGCCATTTGGTCCAGGCTTGCCCGCCCGCGCATCTGGAAACCGGAAATAACGTCCATCAAGTCGACGTGCCGCCAATGAAATCGGCTTTGATAATTGTTGTATCGAAACTCGCGATTATTTTCGCCATGCTCCCAATAGGTGGGTGCCTGGATACCGTGTTTCATCGCGCGATAGTGCAACACCGGCAGATCGAATCCACCCCCGTTCCAGGAGACCAGGTCCGGCGTATACCGATCGATGCCGTCGAAAAAGCGCCGCACGATTTCGGCTTCATCGGCCTGGCGCTCTCCAAGACTCCAGACCCGGAACGAGTCACCGCTGCGCAGCGCCACTGAGATGGCAACGATCCGGTGCTGGTGCAGTGGCAGAAACTCGCTGCCGGTCTCCTGCTTGCGCTTGAACATCATCGCCGTGCCCACGTCGTCGTCGGACAAGCCCTCCAGATCGTACAGGCGGCGGCCGAATTCAACGTCCGGAATGGTTTCAATATCGAAGGAAAAACAATGCATTACGCTAATTCTCTAATGTTATTTATCTTACGACGCCGGCGTGTGACCTTGCATGACAACCGCAAAAGCCATGATCAGCCCGGCATCGTCGGTGAGACTCACATGCCCCTCGCCAATGCCAAGCGATTCACACACCTCGCGACCGCGCGGCGACCAGATGATCAGCGGCCGACCCCATTCGTTGTTGGTGATCCCCACGTCGCGTATCCACATGCCATGAGCAAAACCCGTTCCCATCGCCTTGACCGTCGCTTCTTTTGCCGCAAAATGCATCGCAAGAAAACGGGCGGGCCACCGGGTCTTCTCAAACAATTCCCGTTCTTCATCAAGCAGTAGTCGATTGACGAAGTGTTCGCCAAATCGACGATACGTCGCCTCGATTCGCGACAGTTGCAAAATATCCGTACCGACTCCATAAATCATCGAAGTCTCAACCCGCTCGAGCATCACGCATGATTGATTTCATGTCTGTGACCGCTTTCGCCATGCCATCGAAGACAGCCCGGGAAATAATGGAATGCCCGATATTCAATTCAACAATTTGCGGAATTTTTGCGATCGCCGTGACATTGCCATAGTGGAGTCCGTGGCCGGCATGGACAGTCAGTCCTATGTCACTGGCGTGTTTCGCTGCCAACACGATCCGCTCAAGCTCGAAAGCCTGCCGTGAGACAGGCGCATCTGCATAAGCACCAGTGTGCAATTCAACCACCGGCGCACCGGCAGTCTTCGCCGCGTCCAGCTGATTAAGGTCTGGATCGATAAAAATGGAAACGCGGATATTCCGCTGCGCGAGCCTGGCGCAGGCCGCTTTGATCTTGTCTGGTTGCCCAACGACGTTGAGACCGCCTTCCGTGGTCAGTTCTTCACGTTTCTCCGGTACAAGACAAGCATCCTCAGGTGCCGTATGTATCGCGATATCCAGCATTTCTTCGGTGACTGCCAATTCGAGATTCATATGTGTTTTCATCGCTGCGCTCATTGCAGCAAGGTCGGCATCCTGTATGTGCCTGCGATCCTCACGCAAGTGCAATGTAATGCTGTCCGCCCCGGATTGTTCGGCAATCAATGCAGCTTCTATCGGGTCGGGATAGTCGGTACCTCGTGCCTGCCGCAATGTCGCGACATGGTCGATATTCACACCAAGATGCATCTCTGTTCGCTTGCTCAACTCATTCCCTTTTCTTGCCGATTCTCTTGTCACTCCGACGTATTTCCATCAGCACTTTCCTGCTCTTGAGTTCCTTGCCATCGAGATGGTACGCAATGACATCGCGTAACAAACGACCGGCATTTCGCAGCACGTTTTCGTTCTCGAAGTCCTGCTCACTGATCGCAAGCAGTTCGGCACCGGTGAATCCTCTATCCCCAAGACCGTCCGCAACCGGCACCGGCCCATGCCCTGGCCGATAGTCATAGTGTCGGTCTGCCACGATTGCCTGATGCGACTCGGCATCATGCTGCAGATTGAGCTCATAGCCAAGCATTCTCAGCAATTCCATCTCGAACTCGCGCAATGATCTCGCTACCTCGCCGCCATCGGCCAGTTTCGCGATGACGTTGCTGTATATATCGAATATTCCGGGTTGCGGATCGTGTTTGTGCAGGAGCTTGAGCAATAACTCGTTCACGTAGTATGCCGACATCAACGCGTCGCCTGACAAGGTCAGCGGCGTCTCCCCCAGTTCCGCACCCGTCAGGGTGCCGAGATCGGATCGGCTTACCCAGGACAAGCTCAATGGCGTAAAGGGTCTCAAAATTCCGCGCAAGCGCGATTTTGCCGCCCTGGCGCCGCGCGCGACCAGCGACAATCGTCCGTGCTCGCGACTGAAGATATCCAGGATGCGGCTGGTGTCAAGAAATGGCCGATGATGCAGCACCCACGCGGGTGTGTATTCTACTCGCCGGCTTGTCGTCATCGATTGGGTCTCTTGGGGTACAGCTTCAGAAAAAACGTGCAGGATCTATTGTAGTTCGTATCCGAGCCGCAAAAGTTCGTTTTCGTTATCCGCCCAGTTTTCCTTCACTTTTACCCACAACTCGAGATGGACCGGCACGCCCAGGTTCTTTTTCATTTCCAGTCGGGCTTCCCGCCCGACTTTCTTCAGGTGCTTGCCACCCTTGCCGACAACGATACCCTTTTGACTGTCGCGCTCTACCCATATTATCGCATTGATTGCGACGCCTTCCGGTTCTTCTTCATAGCGCTCTATCTGCACGGTCAGCCCGTATGGAACCTCTTGTCGAAGACTGAGCGTCAGCTTTTCGCGTATCAACTCGCTTAAGTGAAAAAACTGGCTGCGGTCTGTCCGCATGTCTTCCGGGAACAGCGGTTCGGAGACGGGCAGAAAATCAACAACCAGTTCACGCAATCGATCGAGGTTGTCACCTTTTTTTGCGGAAAGCGGTACGACCTCACGAAAATCGCCACGCGCATTCATTTCTGTAATGGTTTCGAGGAGCAGCTCTCTCGGATGAACCTTGTCGATCTTGTTGAGCACGGCAATCGTCGGCACGCCGCTGTCCATAACCTTTTTAAGTGCCGCTTCATCTTCGGGCGTCCATCTATTTGCTTCACACAAAAACAGGATCAGGTCGGCGTCGCTCAGGGCGCTTGTCGCAGTACGATTCATCATACGGTTCATCGCTTTCGTCGCATTGCTATGAAGTCCTGGCGTATCGACAAACAGGATCTGAGCATTTTTTTGCGTGTGTACTGCGATTATGCGATGACGAGTCGTTTGCGGTTTGGGCGTAACGATGCTGACTTTGCTGCCGACAAACGCGTTTATCATCGTAGACTTTCCGACATTGGGTCTGCCTATTACGGCAACAAATCCACAACGAAAGTCGGGTGTTTCTGGCATCAGTTCGGGCTCTCCAGACGATCAAGCATATTCTTGGCAGCGTGTTGTTCTGCGTCTCTCCGACTGCTCCCAACACCAACCGAGCTTAAGTCCAGTTTAACGACAACACACGCGACCGTAAAAGATTGTTTGTGCGCTTTGCCACGGGTTTCCGTTATTTCATAGGCCGGCAGACCCAGCTTCTTTGCCTGCAGATACTCTTGTAGTCGCGTCTTCGGATCTCGCAGAGATGCAGGGTCGGGCAGGTTTTCCAGTCGCTCACCGTAGGCAGTGCAAATGACCCTCGCCGCCGCTTCGAAGCCGGCATCGAGGTAGACCGCACCGAACACCGCTTCCAGCGCGTCAGCGAGAATGGATGCCCGGCGATGACCGCCGGCCTTTTTCTCACCGGGACCCAGAATGAGGTGTTCGCCAAGCCCAAGGTCTGCGGCCAACTCGGCCAAAGACGTATCCTTGACCAGCGCCGATCGAAGCCGGCTCAGTTCACCTTCTGCCGCTTGCGGCTGATCACGATAAACGATCTCGGAAATGACCGTATCCAATACGGCATCTCCCAGAAACTCCAGTCTCTCGTTATTCGTCGAACTGGCGCTGCGATGCGTGAGCGCTTGTGTCAGGTAAGCATCACTGCCGAATTCATACTGCAGTGTGCTGCTCATCCAGGATTGGGCTTTATTCAATTTGATTTCTAGCGGCGTACGACCACATGCTTGTCGAATTTGACGGTGAAATAAACATTCGAAATAAACGGCGCAGTGTGATCGTATTTGGCAGTCACTTCAAAGCCGCCGTCGACCGCGACAATTTTTACGTCCTTGTAGGTTATCTCGTCCACGCTCTCAACGTCGAATCGGCGGCGAATCGATCTTAGCAACTCGTTTCGCGTCGGGTTCTGGCTGTCGTATTCCTCAAATACGCCATTGATGACGCCGGCCACTTTGAGATAGTTGAGATAAATCGGAGTCAATCGCATGCCTGCAAACGCAAACAAGCCAATAAACGAGACCAGAATTATGATGCCGAGTGACGTCATACCGCGCTGACGGCCAGGCATACGATCGCCAAACCGAGCCCTTCGTGAGGCCGTGCGAATGCGGCCGATATTGGCAGAATGTACCCAATTCATGCTGAAAACTCCGTTATTGAACGCCAATCGTAGCGCTATCTTAGCTTCCGATTCAGTGACTTGCACCACATTATTGTATCTTTGTCCCGATCCTGTCCCAATCCGGCCATTCCCAACCATCTATGTGCATCCAGATGCGAACTGCCTCGCCAACCAGATGAGATTCCGGTATTGCGCCAATGAAACGACTGTCCTTGCTGTGATCCCGATTGTCGCCCATCATGAAATAATGCCCTTCCGGCACCACATAGCCTCCATCGCCCGGACGGTTTCCCTCTTTCTCCAGCAATATTGCATGATCCCGATCACCGAGGGATTCGGTGAATCGCGGCACGCTGCCGAATAGCGGCTCAAGCTCATCGCGCATCGTCGGTACAAGCTCGCCATTCACAAAAAGCCTGTGTCGCCGGTACTCGATTTTGTCGCCCGGCAGTCCAACAACGCGCTTGATGTAGTTAATGCTCGTGTCCGATGGCAATCGAAATACGACAACGTCGCCTCGTTGCGGCTCGCCTGTCTCGATAATCTTGGTCTCCAGCACTGGCAAACGAAGTCCGTATTGGTACTTCTTGACGAAGATGTAGTCACCCTGTACCAGGGTCGGCATCATTGATCCGGATGGTATGCGGAACGGTTCGAAAATAAACGATCGAATAACCAGTACGAAAAGTAATACCGGAAAGAACGACCGCGAATATTCAATTAACAACGCCATTCCGGCCGGCGCATCCTCGCCTGTCTTATCGAGTTGATCGCGATAGTAGAAGCGATTGAAGGCGACAACGACACCGCTGACTGCGGTGAGCAACACCAGGATTAATGCCAGGTTAAATTCCACGTGTCACACTCACTTTCCAACTCGTAAAACGGCAAGAAATGCTTCTTGCGGTATTTGCACTGATCCGATTTGTTTCATTCGCTTTTTACCTGCCTTTTGTTTCTCAAGAAGCTTCTTCTTTCGGCTGATATCACCGCCGTAGCATTTTGCGGTTACGTTTTTTCGCAGCGCCTTTACGTTGCTTCTTGCGACAATCTGTCCTCCGATCGCCGCTTGAATTGCGACATCAAACATTTGCCGGGGAATCAGTTCGCGCATTTTGTCGACCAGATCTCTACCTCGATTCGGCGCTCTGTCTTTGTGGACGATTATGGATAGTGCATCGACTTTGTCTTTGTTGATAAGCACATCGAGCCGCACCAGCGACGCGGGCTCAAAACGGTCCATATGATAATCAAACGAGGCAAAACCACGACTGACCGATTTGAGTCTGTCAAAGAAATCGAGCACAACTTCTGCCAGCGGCAACTCATACTCAAGTGAGACTTGCGCACCCAGGTATCGAATATGTCTTTGCACGCCGCGTTTTTCGATACACAGCTTCATCACCGCGCCGACATAGGCATCTGGCACCAGGATATTCGCTACAATGATGGGCTCTCTTAGCTCGGCTATTTCGTTAGCAGGCGGCAACCTGGACGGATTGTCTACTTTGATTACATCGCCATTCGTTAATTCAACTTCAAAAACGACTGTCGGCGCGGTGGTAATCAGGTCCAGGTTATATTCGCGCTCCAGTCGTTCCTGCACGATCTCCATATGCAACATGCCAAGGAAGCCACAACGAAAACCGAAGCCAAGCGCCACTGACGATTCCGGCTCGAAATGCAGCGCCGCATCATTGAGTCGCAATTTCTGCAGTGCTTCCCGAAAATTTTCATAATCTTCCGACTGAATTGGAAACAATCCGGCAAAAACACGGGGTTGAATCTGCTTGAAGCCGGGCAACGGCTTTTCACTCGGATTTGCTGCAAGTGTCAGGGTATCGCCAACCGGCGCGCCATAGATATCTTTGATACCTGCAATGACGAAGCCAACTTCGCCAGTCTCCAGCGCATCCCGATCTTCCATTTTCGGCGTGAAACACCCTACCCGATCAGCGTTGTAGTTTCGGCCCGTTGACATGATCATCATCTTCGCCTTTTTTGGCAAACGCCCGTTTACCACCCGAACCAGTGAAACCACACCCACATAGTTATCGAACCAGGAATCAATAATCAATGCTTGCAACGGCCCGTCAGGATCGCCCTGCGGTGGCGGGATCTTCTGCACCAGTTGCTCGAGTAGTGCCGGAACGCCCTCGCCGGTTTTCGCGCTGATGCGCAACGCGTCTTGCGCGTCAATGCCGATTACGTCTTCGATTTCCTGTACAACTTTGTCCGGATCAGCGGCCGGAAGATCGATCTTGTTCAGCACCGGCAATACTTCCAGCCCATAGTCGATTGCAGTGACACAGTTGGCGACACTTTGCGCCTCCACGCCCTGTGCCGCATCGACGACCAGCAATGCACCCTCGCATGCTGCCAGTGACCGTGATACTTCATATGAAAAATCGACATGGCCGGGCGTGTCGATGAAATTCAGCTGGTACGTATGGCCATCTTCTGCCAGAAAATTCAATGAGACACTTTGTGCCTTGATAGTAATGCCCCGTTCCCGTTCCAGGTCCATCGAATCAAGCACCTGCTCGGTCATTTCCCGGTCCTGCAGTCCGCCACAATGCTGGATAAAGCGATCGGCAAGCGTGGACTTGCCATGATCGATATGCGCAATGATTGAAAAATTTCGGATGTACTTCATGAATTAAAGGGGGCGTGGGCCTGCAAAATGACCGGCGGAGTATATACGTTTCTAAAGGCCGGCAGCGCCCTGGCTGACGGTTTTTCCGTCGACAATGCGTTCAATCGCCTCCTTATCGAGCTTGAAATGGCAGATCTCATGGTCTTCGAAAACGACCACGGGCACACGCTGACCATAACGTGCCTGCCATTCGCTCTTTGTGTCGACGTCGAAGACCTGCAATTCAAGTCGATCACGAAGGATCAGCATCAGTTCATCCAGTAGAATCTCGCATAAATGGCAACCGGGCCGACTGTAAACCTGTATCACCGGTTTGCCACCCGCATCATGACTCATGTTGAACCCGACACCTGCCGGGTCGAAATACTCGGCACGAACTGCTCCAGGCAACGATTCCGGCCAAGCTTCGCCCGGCCGATCGCCAGGCCCGCCGCCAAACCGGCAATCGCAAGCCCTGTTGCCGTGACATCCGTCAACGGTCCTGCAACAAGCCAGCCCACGATCAATATCGCCACAACGCCGACCAGCGGCAGTCCATAAACAAGAAATGACGCTTTGAGCAGGCTATCGGGTGACAACTCAAGCGTAACCTGGTCGCCGAGCCGCAGGCCCATGGACTCGGGCACGCGCACCTGGATTATGGCAGGCTCCGAATTGCCGCTCAGAAGTCCGGCACCGCAACCCTTGCCTGCCGCACAGCGCGCGCAAGCGACGAGGCGCGAGACAGTGACTGTCGCCATGCCGTCTGACAATGCAGTGATTGTGGCTACTGGAGAATCCATAGGAGCATTATGATAGCGCGATTGTTGGCGCTGCAGGCGAGGCGGATAGTTGGCCGAATCAGACGATTAGCGTTGCCGCATCGAAGTTGCAATTAACTCGACTGTCTCCGGCGGCACTTCGCCGACGGCAGTAATCTGGTAGCCGTCTATCGCGGTGCTGAAGGAATTGGACGTTCCGCGCTGGGCGCTTCGGCGAATCTCCTGTTCCTGCATTTCCGAGATAAACACGGAAACGGTGGCCATGCCGTCGCTATACACAATATGCGTAGTGGCACGGTCGGATCCGTTAATTATCTCCTGATGGGTCGATTCGACCTCAAATCCGTTCGGCAGACTGTCGCTCACCCAGTCTGTTTCAATTTGTTCGCGCGACGGTTGGCGGCTGCGCGGATTGGTATACCAGGTGTAATCCGTGAGGCTCATCGAGGGCGCAAGCGCTTGCGCCGTAATAGGCGCATCGATCAGGATATCGGCAAACTTGAGCTGGTCAATTACGTCGCCATTCGGGGCCACGAGTTCAGTCTGTAACGGGAACCCCGTCGCCTGATCCAACCAGAAGCGATGCTCAAATCGAAAGCTGTCATTTGGCCGGATAGCCAGCTTGATCACGCTGCGCCCGGCGACCCGCTGATCGCGATCCAGTATCAATACGTCGTATTGGGCCCCCGGATCGATGTCGCTACTTGGCAAGGTAGAAAAAAGCGCGCTTGAATTCTGCCACTGCTCGATCAAAACGGACTTTTGATC
>Ga0114950_10004057_pt1 | contig 11346 bp, 8 predicted proteins | sample N075metaG_FD_83503 | JGI IMG/M metagenome (GOLD analysis project Ga0114950, IMG submission 83503) | Deep subsurface microbial communities from Kermadec Trench to uncover new lineages of life (NeLLi) - N075 metaG | ecosystem: Environmental > Aquatic > Marine > Ocean trench > Sediment | place...
CCCCCCAGATGGATTTCAGTCTCGCCGAAGTGCACGATGCGATCGCCAACGCGATCCCCGATCGCGAGGCTCTCGTTTTCCGCGACCGCCGACTCAGCTACGGCGACCTGCGGGATCGAAGCCGCCAGCTCGCCAACTTCCTGCTCTCCAGGGGTCTGAGCGTCTCCGCGGAGCGCAGCACGATCGCGGGCCACGAGTCCGGCCAGGATCACCTCGCGATCTACTGCTACAACGGCAACGAGTACGTCGAAGCGATGCTGGGGGCATTCAAGGCGCGCGTCGCCCCGCTGAACGTCAACTACCGCTACGTGGAGGAGGAACTGCTCTACCTCCTCAAGGACTCGAACGCGCGCGCGATCGTGTACCACTCGGAATTCGCCCCCATCCTGGACAAGATCCGCTCGGAGCTTCCTCGCCTCGAAGTGCTGATCCAGATCGAGGATGAGTCCGGCAACGGGCTGCTGACAGACGCCGTGGAGTACGAAGAGGCTCTCGCCTCCGCGTCGAGCGACCTGCCCGACGTAACGTGGTCACCGGACGATCTCTACATCCTCTACACCGGCGGCACGACCGGTATGCCGAAGGGAGTTCTCTGGCGATCGGCCGACATCTTCGTGGGCGCGATGGGCGGCCGACGCCTGAACGGGGAGATCTACCAGACACTCGACGAGATCATCGAGGCGGCGAAGGCCGGCGGCGACCAACGCAACATGCCCATCCCCCCTCTGATGCACGGCGCATCCCAGTGGGTGACCTTGGGTTCGCTGGCCAGCGGCAGCACTATCGTGTTGCAGAGCGAGCCGAGACGACTCGACGCCAACGACATTCTCAGCACCATCGAACGAGAGCGGGTCACAGTCTGCCTGATCGTGGGTGACGCTTTTGCTCGGCCGATCCTCGACGAGATGAAGAAGGGCGTGCACGACATCTCGAGCTTGAATGTCGTGGCCTCGGGAGGCGCGCCGCTCTCGACCGCTGCGAAGGAAGAATTCCTCGAGCTGAAGCCGACTCTGATAGTCGTGGACGCGATCGGATCGTCGGAAACGGGGTCTCAGGGCTCGAACATCGGCTCCAAGGCCTCGGGCGTGACTACGGGAAGCTTCACGCCCGGTCCCTCGACCGGCGTCGTCTCGGAAGACATGAAGCGCGTGCTGCAACCGGGCGACGACGAAATTGGCTGGTTCGCGCAACTGGGCTACGTCCCGCTCGGGTATCTCGGCGACGAGGCAAAGACGGCGCGCACCTTCCCGCTGGTAGAAGGCACGCGCTATGCGATCCCGGGCGACCGCGCCCGCTTCGTCGCGGGGGGCCTGATCGAAGTGCTCGGTCGCGACTCCGTCACCATCAACTCGGGCGGCGAAAAGATCTTCGCCGAAGAGGTCGAGGGCGCGCTCAAACTCCATCCCGCGGTGTACGACGCCGTGGTATGTGGTCGAGCAAGCGAGCGCTGGGGACAGGAAGTCGTGGCGATCGTGCGCCTGCGCGAAGGGGTGACGGCTAGCCAGCAAGACCTTCTCGGCGAGTGCAAGAAGCACATCGCGCGCTACAAGTTCCCCAAGGAAATCATCTTTCTCGACGAGATCGTGCGCAGTCCGGCGGGCAAGGCCGACTACCGCTGGGCGAAGGAGCTGATCGCTTCGCGAGCAACGAGCGGTGCCGCAAAACCCTGATGGAACTGAAGGAGACAACGAAATCATGAGCGACGGTATCCACAGCGGCACCAGCGCGATCGTAACGGGTGGCGGTTCCGGCATCGGGCGCGCCACCAGCGTGCTTCTGGCCGCCGAAGGCGCCCGCGTCTGCGTGGCGGATCTCGACCAGAGCGCAGCGAACGCCGTCGTCAAAGAGATCGAGGAAGCGGGCGGCGAGGCCTTCGCCTTCACCGTGGACGTGAGCGTTCCCGAGCAGAACACCGCGATGGTGGCGGCGACGGTCGAGCGCTTTGGCGGCGTCGGGTTGGCCCACCTGAATGCCGGAATCGCGATCGGCTCGTCGATCCACGAAGGCGACATCGAGACCTTCGATCGCGTGATCGCCGTGAATCTGCGCGGCGTCTTCCTGGGCATGCGCGCGGTTGCGGCGCCGATGATCGAAGCCCAGCGCGGTGCCATCGTGGCGACGGCATCCGTCGCTGGACTGCTCGGCGGCACGATGATGCCGTCCTATTACGCGAGCAAGCACGGGGTCGTCGGCTTGGTGAAGTCCGCAGCGGCTGAGTTTGCCCAACACAACATCCGAGTGAACGCGGTGTGCCCGGGTGTCATCGATACGCCGATTCTGGGGCCGGCGCACGGAGTCAAGGAGATCACCAACATGCTCGGACAGGGCCACCTGCTGAACCGCGTGGGTCAACCCGAAGAAGTCGCACAGCTCGTGTCCTTCCTCGCCAGCGACCGCGCGAGCTTCATGACGGGCGGCGCATACACCGTGGACGGAGGCATGACGGCTACGCTCGGCGGCAATATGAGTGGCGGCAACGAAGCCGACACGGAATCGTTCCTGAAGGTCATGGAAGGCCTGCGCGGAGAGAACTAGCCCGTTGAACAGCGCGCGTCGAACAGCGCGTCGAACAGCGGACGTTGAACACCCAACGTTGCGTGGCGGACGTTGAACGACGAATCGAGCAAGGCACCCAAGGGGCGTGACACGTGAGTGAAGGAGACAGCGAGACGAGCATCGCGCCGGGGCCGCTTGACGGCTACCGCATCGTCGACTGCAGCGCGATGATCTCCGGCCCGCTTGCCACGATGATGCTTGGCGACCAGGGAGCCGACGTCATCAAGGTCGAGCCACCCGGCACCGGCGACGGAGTGCGGGGCTTTGGCTCTCGCCGGCCGGGCTTTCCAGCTCTCTTCGTTACGACCAACCGTTCCAAGCGCTCGATCGCGCTGGACCTCAAGCAGAAACGCGGGCGCGAGGTGCTACTGAAGCTCGCGGCCGGCGCCGACGTATTCGTCCAGAACTTTCGCCCGGGCGTCGTTGAACGAATGGGAATCGGCTACGACGATATTCGCGCCGTCCGACCGGACATCGTCTACGTCTCCATCAGCGGCTTCGGCGAAAGCGGCCCCTACCGCAACGCGCGGGTGTACGACCCGGTCATCCAGGCGCTCTCCGGCCTGGCGGCCATCCAGTCCGACGAGAACGGGCGGCCGCGTATGGTCCGCACCGTGGTGCCCGACAAGCTCACGGCCGTGACGGCCGCTCAGGCCATCACCGCGGCGTTGCTGACGCGCACGCGCAGCGGTGAGGGACAGCACCTGCGACTCGCCATGCTCGACATCATGGTGGCATTCCTCTGGCCAGAGGGCATGGCGCGGCACACCTACGTGGGCGACAACGAGGGCAGCGGTCGACCGCTCTCGAAGCGCGATCTCATCTTCGAAACCCAAGACGGCTACATCACGGTGGGCGCCATCTCGAATCGGGAATGGGAAGGCCTGTGCCGAGTGCTCGAGCGCCTCGACTGGCTCGAAGATCCGCGCTTTGCCAACGCCTCGACTCGGGTGAAGCACATCGACGAGCGCCTCGAGCTGACCGCCAATGAAATCGTGAAGCGCACTACGCAGGATTGGCTCGAGCGTCTGCGGGCCGAGCAGGTACCCTGCGCGCCGGTGCTGCAGCGCGAAGACCTCTTCAACGATCCCCAGATCCTCGCCAATAAACTGCTGGTCGAGTCCGTGCACCCCCTGGCCGGCCGCATGATTCAGCCGCGCCCCGCCGCGCGTTTCGAAAAAACTCCCGCGGCGATTCGGCGACCGGCACCCGCTCTGGGCCAGCACACCGACGAGATTCTCCAGCAGCTGGGACTTTCCGACACCGAAGTCGCAAGCTTGCGAGATGATGGCGTCGTGAGCGGAGAGCTTGTTGCTATCGCTACCGAATCCACCGGGCCTGCCAGGCCCGCGGGATCGAAGTCCTGACACCCGGAACGAATTTGAGAACCAGTCAGCAATCGGCGCGGGATTGGCCAGCAACAGCAGCAAGGGCGAGAAAAGAGAGAGCCGGAGGCGACCCACGATGGATTTCAACGACACCCAGGAAGAAGCCGAGTTCCGTGCGGAAGCGCGCAGCTGGCTCGACAGCGCCGCCGAGCGGCTGCCCGATGGTGAGCGCGCGCTGAGCGTACTGGATGTGCGAGATGATCCCGAAGCGATCACGAAGGCTCAGGCGTGGCAGGCCGTCAAGGCCGACGGCGGTTGGGCCTGCATCACCTGGCCCGCCGAATACGGCGGCCGCGACGCCACGCGAATCCAGAATGTGATCTGGGGCCAGGAAGAGAGCCGCTACCGCGTGCCCCCGAACATGTTCACGATCGGCCAGGGCATGCTCGGCCCCACGCTGATGGAACACGGCACCGACGAGCAGAAGAGGCGCCACCTCGAACCCATGCTGCGCGCAGACAAGATCTGGTGCCAACTGTTCAGCGAACCCGCCGCCGGATCAGATCTGGCGGGCTTGCGCACCGCCGCGCGCAAGGACGGCGACGACTGGCTGATCGACGGTCAAAAGATATGGACCAGTGGAGCACAGTACAGCGATTGGGGAATGATCGTCACGCGCACCAACCCCAGCGCGCTAAAGCACGCGGGCATCACCTACTTCATCGTTGACATGAAGTCCGAGGGGATCGAGATTCGACCCATCGTGCAGATGAACGGGCACAGCGGCTTCAACGAAGTCTTCTTCACGGGCGTTCGTGTGCCGGATTCGAACCGGGTCGGTGCGGTGGACGACGGCTGGCGCGGCGCGATCACGACGCTCATGAACGAGCGCTCGGCGATCGGCGGGGGCAGCGCGGGTCCGGGCTTCGAACAACTGATGAAACTCGCGCGGCAAGTGGGCGCGGGCGACGATCCCGCAGTGCGCCAACAGCTGGCTGACTTCTACGTGAAGCAGAAGGGCCTTCAGTACACCGGATTGCGAACCCTCACCGCGCTGTCGCGCGGCCAGACACCCGGGCCGCAGAGTTCTCTCGGCAAGCTTGTCGGCGCCGCGCTGCGTCAGCGCATGGCCGGCTTCGCTGTTGACCTGATGGGCGAGACAGGTGCCATCAGCGATCCCGAACTCGCACCGGAGGGTGCAGCCTGGCAGAGCAGCTTTCTCTCGAGCCCGGGCGGACGCCTCGCCGGCGGCACCGACGAGATTCTCCGCAACATCATCGCCGAGCGCGTTCTCGGGCTGCCCGCGGAGGTCCGGCTCGACAAGGGTCTAGCCTTCGAGGACGTTCCGACGGGTCCGCCGGGTCGCTAAGATCTCTCGACTCGAGTCATCCGGCTCGCTTCCCTCCAACCTGCTCGCCGCATGGCCGAGTGCATTGCGCCAACTCCGGGGTTGTCCTTTTGAAGGCTACTAAGGGACCGATCGAGACTTCCTCGCGGGAGCTGTGGCGCCTGCGGGCCGTGCCGCTCTTGCTGGCATGCGTGGCTCTCGCCTGCGGACAGGCAACCCCCATCGACTATTCCGGGCCGACGGCGGAATGGCCCGAGTTCTCGGGCACCTCGAAGGGGCAGGGAATTCACTACTCGCCGCTTCGCCAGATCAACCGCGAGAACATCGGCCAACTCGAGCTCGCCTGGGAGCACCGGACGGGTGACTCGTTCCCCGGCAGCGCAGAACTCGCCCCGACCGCGCATCAAGTGACTCCTCTGGTCGTGAACGACACCCTCTACTACTGCACGCCCTACATGCGAGTGTTCGCGCTCGACCCCGAGACCGGAGAAGAGCGCTGGGTCTTCGATCCCGAGCTGCGGGCGCGAGAAATCGGCGGCCCATACCCACTTACGTGTCGAGGACTGGCGTATTGGGCCGCCGACACCCCGGAAGAAGGCCAAGACGATCCAAGCGGGGACCCGTGCCAGAAGCGGTTGCTCTTCGGAACCAAGGACTCCGAACTGCTCGCCCTCGACGCCGATACTGGCCTGCTCTGTGAGGACTTCGGAGAGGCCGGTCGCGTCGCCCTGCGCGAAGGCATCGAAGGCGACCTCCCCGCCTGGGAGTACTACCCCACCTCGCCGCCGCTCGTCATGGGCGACATCGCGGTGCTAGGGGCACTGGTCGCGGATCAGCTGCGGACCGACGCGCCCTCTGGCGTCGTGCGGGCATTCGACGTGCGCACGGGTCAGCTGCGCTGGGCCTGGGACCCCGTTCCGCCCGGCTGGAAGAAGAAGCCGCTGGGCGAAGAAGAGTACGCTCGGGGCACGCCCAACGTGTGGTCCCTGCTGTCGGGGGACGAAGAGCGCGGCCTGGTGTTCGTACCCACCGGCAATGCGTCGCCGGATTCCTATGGAGGCGAGCGCGAAGGTCTCGACTACTACTCGAGTTCGGTGGTCGCGCTCGACGCCAAGACCGGCGAGGTGAAGTGGCGATTCCAGACCGTGCATCACGACGTCTGGGATTACGACGTCGCGCCTCAGCCCGCACTCTTCCAACACCCCGAAATCGGCGACGGCGCTCCGGGCCTACTCCAGGCAACCAAGATGGGCTTGGTGTTCCTGCTGAACCGCGAAACCGGCGAGCCCCTGTACCCCGTAGAGGAACGCCCGGTGCCCCAGGGCGGCGTCGAGGGCGAATCCCTTTCGCCGACACAACCTTTTCCCACGCACCCCGCGCCGCTCAATTCCTTCGAGCTAGAGCCCTGGGGCTTTACCCCAGTCGACAGAGCCGGTTGCGAGAAGTTGTTCGCCCGATATCGCTACGAGGGCATCTATACACCGCCGACTCTGGCGGGCTCGATCCAATACCCCCACACCGCCGGTGGCGTGAACTGGGCGGGCGTCGCGCTCGACCCGAACAGCGGCATCATGATCACGAACCAAACCCACGTCGCGATGATGACCCAGCTCGTGCCACGAGACGAGTTCGACAAGCTCGACCTGCGGTCGATCTACTATCCCAACGAGGCCTACCCGATGGCGGGGACGGCCTACGGGGTCAGGCGCTCCCCGCTCTTCTCGCTGTTCGGAGCACCGTGCAACGCGCCGCCCTGGGGCAGCCTGATGGCGGTGGATCTGAAATCCGGAGAAGTCCTGTGGCGAGTCCCGCTCGGCACGACGCGTGACGTGGCGCCTTTCCCGCTCTGGTTGGAGTTGGGGATGCCGAGCTTCGGCGGCGGGCTCGTAACGGCCGGGGGCCTCTACTTCACGGGCGCCACAATGGACCGTTACTTCCGCGCCTTCGACACCGAAACGGGCGAGGAAGTCTGGAGTGTCCGAATACCCTTCTCGGGCAATGCCGCACCCATGAGCTATCGCCTGCGACAGAACGCAAAGCAGTACGTGGTGATCGCTGCCGGCGGCAACCCCCTCACAGGGTCGGGCGATGCACTGCTGGCCTTTGCGCTGAAGGGCGGGCGCCCATAGCGAGGCCCGGCCGGAGCGCGCTGACGTTGAATCCGCCGAAGTGCCCGCGTCGAGCCGAAGCTCTGGAGGGCTCTTGTGCAGCACTCGTTTCAGGCCTGCGAGTCCTCGAGCGCTGCGAGTGCGCGGACATACAAGCCGCGCTTCAGTGCCACCAGCGTCGCTCGATCCTTTTCGGTCAGCGCGCGTGCCATCTCGATTGCGCGCGGCAACACCTCGGCTTCGGACGCCACCGCGTCCACGATGCCGGCGGCCTCGGCGTCCACACCTCCGTAGCGACGGCCCGTAATGATTGCTTCATGGGCAGTCTGGGCGGACAGGCGCGACTGGATCAGCGCGCTCATGCCCGGCGTCAGGGGCATTTTCAGATCGATCTCGGGCAGGCAGAAGTAGCCGCGTTCCGCGCGCATCACCCGAAAGTCGTGAGCCAGCGCGAGCATGCCGCCGCCCGCAAACGCGTGACCGTTCATGGCCGCGACGGTCGCGGTGGGGAAACTCACCAAGCGTGCGAAGAGCCGGTGGACGGCGTCCATGAACGGCTTGGCCTCGCTCGCTCCCTCACCCATCAACCACGCGAGGTCGAGGCCATTGGAGTAGAACTTCCCCTCGCCCGTAGAGACCAACGCCGCCGCGCCCTGCGACTTCTCGACTTCGTCGAGCGCAGCGTTCAACGCCTCGAGAAAGGACCGATTGAAGCGGTTCTCGCCGGCCCGCATGTGGAGGATGAAGACATCACCGTCGCGTTCGAGATCGACCATCCGGCGAGTGTAGCGAGAGACAGGCCGTCCGAGGCAAGCGCCTGGGCCAGCAGACGGCGCACGCCCTGGAAGCGCATCCTCTTCCTCTAGCGATTTGGGGGATCGGCTGGCTTCGACAGGATGCGAAGGTGCCCTGACTCGAGCGACAGGACGAGAATCGGTTCGCGCTTCTGGAACAGGGTCGTCTCGAGGGCTGCCACATGTTCTGCGTGCATGTCCCGCTCGGGGACCACAGCGGACTGAGAGCTGTGCGATGTGGCGCGCCGAACGCTGTGATTGTTGCTGGCGTCGGGCTCGGGGTGGTTCATGTGCGGGAGCTTCTCCAATAGGTTTCGAACCCCTGTGTGGACTCGGTATTTGCGAACTGGGCCTCTGTGAATCCGTTCCCGAGCTGCGTCGAGGACCGGAGGCTCTCGGCTCACGCATCGGGCGAGAGAGAGAAAAAAAAGAGAAAGAGAGAGCGCCGACTGCTGCAGCTTTGTCGCCAGACCCGCGAGAACACTTTAGTTATCGTCGTCGCAGATGGGGAAACCCTACACATCGAACATAGAGCACGCGGTCGGGACCGAGCACTTTCGTGGTAGCCTCTTCTTCACCTCGACTGAACTTGGAACCCGCTTGGAATCCTTGGAACCTGCTTGGAACCCGCTCGGAACCGGGAGGACGACCCGATGGTGAACTCACATCGTCTAGCCACGTCGCTCGTACTGGCCGCGCTGGTCTGGCTCGGCCCCGCTGACCCTGGGGCGCTCGCGGACGAGACCTGCCAATCCCCCTACATGCCGAAGCTGGAAGGGCAGGAGGACTTCGTCTACGTGTGGACGCTCGGCATCGAGGGTGTCGGAGACGGTTCCGACAAGCTCGTAACAGTGGGCGCCAATCCGTCGCGCGATGACTACGGAAAGGTGGTCGCCTCTGTTTCCGTAGGGGGTCGGCACGAAGCGCACCACGGTGGTTTCACCGACGACCGCCGCCAACTCTGGCTGGGCGGCTTGGACGACTCGATGATCTACATCTTCGATGTCGCGACGAATCCGGGACAGCCCAAGCTCGTGAAGACCATCACGGATTTTGAAGCCAAGAGCGGCGCCGTGGGGCCGCACGTCTACTATGCCTTGCCCGGGCGCATGTTGATCCCCTCGCTATCGAATGCGAAGGATCACGGAGGCAAAGCCGCACTCGTCGAGTACAGCAATCAAGGAGAATACATCCGCACGACCTGGATGCCGAAGGGCGCCGAGTACGGCTACGACGCGCGTGTCAATGCGAGGCTCAACCGGCTACTCACGTCTTCCTTCACCGGCCATGCCAACTACATGCGTCCGCTCGGCGAGCTGATGGGAGATGCCGAGGCGATGAAGAACTTCGGTAGCACCATGGTGGTGTGGGACTACCACGCGCGCAAACCCCTTCAGACGTTGCAAGTCCCAGGCGCGCCCCTCGAGATCCGCTGGGCGCTACAGCCCGATCACGACTACGCCTTCACCACCACGGCCCTCACCTCGAAGCTCTGGGGCGTGTTCCGCAAGCAGGACGGCAGCTTCGAAGCCGTCGAGCTAGCCGATATCGGCGACCCGTCGACGCTGCCTCTCCCCGTCGACATCAGCCTGTCGGCCGACGACCGGTTTCTGTTCGTCGACTCCTTCATGGACGGCACGCTGCGTGTCTTCGACGTAAGCGATGCGCGCAATCCCAAGCTGGTACTCGAGCAGCGGATCGCCGCCCAACTCAACATGGTCTCCCAATCCTGGGATGGCAAACGGATCTACTTCACATCGTCGCTACTGGCCAACTGGGACAAGACTGGCGAAGACAACGAACAGTTCCTCAAGGCCTATGCCTGGGATGGCGAGAAGCTCACCCCCCGCTTCGAGATCGACTTCTTGGCAGAGCGCCTCGGTCGTCCCCACCTGATGCGCTTCGGTTCGAACGACTTCTATACGGGCCGCCTTTCGCCCCGGGAGGGAGAGGGGCAGGCCGAAGCACACTCGGCTCTGGCAGCAGCCGCTCGCTGAGGCGCGTACCCGCCATCTCGAGGGAGTTCCACCGCCGTCGCGCACCCGTGCCAGGGCGAGGGCCCGATTCTCCCGAGCGTGCGGCTCTGCGCAGACTCCTGGCAGCGCTGCTGGCCTGCGCGCCTTTCGCGCTCGGCGCCACGCCCGGTCTCGCTGAAGAGCCCGCAAACGCGCCTTCAGCCCGAATGCTTCTGCCCCGCGCCGGCAGCTACGAACTACCACCGATCGCAACCCTTCGCGACCGAGTGCTGCAGAATGTGAATGGCGAGCCCGAAGAGTTTCTGGGACTCCGGCCGGGCGAAGCCGCTGTGGTATCGCTCGTCTACACAACCTGTCCCCACGCGTGTCCCGTCGCGACCGCGGCGCTTCAGCGGCTGGACGCGGAGCTGGTCAACCGGCCTGCTCTGCACCATCGAGTGCGCCTGATCACGCTGAGCTTCGACCCCTTGCGAGACACCCCCGAGCGGATGCGCGCCTACCGCGAGGCGCTCCAGCCCCAATCCGACTGGCGCTTCCTCACCGCCGCGAGTCCCCTCGAGATACAGCCGGTACTCGATGATCTGGGACAAGACGTCCAGGCTCTTTTCGGTCCCGACGGGCGGGAGAGCCCGCTGCTGCGCCACGTGCTGCGCGTTTATCTCGTCGACGACCAGCGAGCCATCCGAAACATCTACAGCTCGGGCTTTCTCACGGCGGAGGTGTTGCTGTTGGATCTCGAAACTCTGTTACTCCACCCCGACCCATCCCGCTGAGCGGCGATCCCGTGCCCATTTCACCCCAAGGTGCTGACAGAGCCGGACCGGCCCTAGGCCGCAAGCCCACCTGTGGGCTACTCGTCTGACAACTTGACCGACTCGTTTCTCTTTCAACTGATCGTGCTGCTCGGCCTCACCGCAGTGGGCTTGGTCGTCTTCGAGCGACTCCGACTGCCCGCCATTGCGGGCTTCCTGGTGGTCGGGGCGCTGGCCGGACCCGGCGGGCTGGGCATTGTCGACGAAGCGGACCGAGTGCGAACTCTCGCCGAACTCGGCGTCGTGTTCCTGCTCTTCGAGATCGGCCTCGAGCTTCCACTCGAGCGCATGCGCGCACTGTGGCGAAACGCGTTGCTGGCCGGCGGTTCCCAGGTCGTCATCACCACCGTAGTCATCTGGGCGGGTGGTGTCGCGCTCGGCTTGCCCGCTACTCACGCAGTGGTGCTAGGTGGCATCATCGCCA
>Ga0114950_10004059_pt1 | contig 11339 bp, 10 predicted proteins | sample N075metaG_FD_83503 | JGI IMG/M metagenome (GOLD analysis project Ga0114950, IMG submission 83503) | Deep subsurface microbial communities from Kermadec Trench to uncover new lineages of life (NeLLi) - N075 metaG | ecosystem: Environmental > Aquatic > Marine > Ocean trench > Sediment | place...
GGTGGCACCCCCGCGAAAACAGCAGACCTCGCCGACGCCGACTTCTATCTGGACATGCCCAAAGCCGCGTGGAAGGCCATGGTAAAAGACATCGCAAGCAACGGTCACGCCACCTTGAACTATACCCTGAACACCCTCGACTTAAACCGCGATGAGGGCCTGGCAACTTCCGTACACGGTGATCAGTATCGTGAAGATCTGTTTTTTCGTTACAACCAAACCCTGCAATTTTATTTCGACGCATCAGCGCGAATAAAGACAAGTTTTTAGGACCTAAGTAGAGCGATGGCACGCAGCAAAGTAAATTTTGACGTTCTTAAAAAGGCCCAGACGCGGCTCAACAAGAATTCAGACTATCGCAAACTTGGCAGTACAGATGTAAAACTTGCCATTGCCATAGGTGACGAAGCTCGCCTGGTCACTTTCGAAGCGTTTGCAGTGAGCAGCATTGAAACCCTGCCTGTCAACGACATGCGTGATGCTGAGCTGATATTGACGATGTCCCCACGCAGTTGGAATGCTTATCTGAAAAAATGCAAACGAGGACAAGGTCCTTCATTGCTTAGTTTAGATGTGCAGGACAATATTATTTCAGCAGCAACACCGCTGGCCAAACTCAAGCTCGCGCGTTACAACAAGTCTTTGCAAGCTTTTATGGATGCCTGCGCCAGGTACGCAGCCTGAATGCCCACTTACGACTATCGTTGTGGCGCCTGTAACCACGTCACATCGGAAGTTCATTCCATGGCACAAACGCCAGCAACAGTGCCGTGTGAACACTGCCAGCAACAAGCCAGCAAAATAATTTCCCAGGTCACGGTCAAATTGTCGAACAGCTCCAAAATGAATCGACTGGACCCTAAGTACGACAAGATGGTTGACACAGCCATGCGTAATACCACCAGCGCCGACCCGAATAACTACCTGAAGAGAATGCGCCCTTTGGATACGGCTTCCGACTAGACGGTTTCCGACAGGCAGTTTCCGACAGGCGGTTTCCGACTAGACGACCCGAAGCTCGTGCAGGGATGCTATTTGTTCGTCTGTAAAACGAAGATCACGCAAAATTTCGTCAGTGTGCTCACCCAGCAACGGCGGTCTGGTCATGGGTTCAATCACATCCGCTGAAAATTCGATCGGTGTGCGTGGTAGCGGATAAGATTGCGCCAGGCCTGGAAACTGCATATCCGCCAGATACTGCATCGCCTTAACCTGTTCATGCTGCAAAGTTTGTTGCGGCGTCAGAACCTCGCCACAAGGTATACGCGCCTCATCCAGAGCCACCAACACCTCGGCGCTGGTGCGCTGTATCGTCCAAACCTGCATACGTTCGCTGATCATCTCTGCGTGGTCTCCGCGCAGGATATCGCTGCTGAACCGCTCGTCTTCAAGCCAGAAACTTTCACCCAGCAGATTCGCCCACCGCTTGAACAACGGGTCACCCACTACGCTGACCAAAACCCAACCGTCCTTAGTCTGGAATGTATCCGACGGCGCGGCGGTCTGGCCTCGATTACCCGTTGCGGTGCGATTAACCTGCGACAAAGCCTGCTCAATCAGCGCTCCACCGGCGATGGTCACCGCGGAGGCCAACAACGCCCCTTCGACATGCTGACCCGCGCCGGTTTTGTCGTGGTGCATGAACGCGGCGAGACTACCCAGCGCGTTCAGCGCACCAGTCATAAAATCAACATAAGGGAAATAGTTTTTGGTCGGGCTATCGGCCTGCCCGGTCAAGTGAAGGTTGCCGGACATCGCCTGGGCGACACCATCGAAGCCGACCCGATTGCCGAATGGTCCGGCTGAACCAAACGCTGTGCTGGTGACCAAAATGATGTCTGACTTGATCGATTTCAAGTTGGCGTAGTCCAGCCCCACATCCGCCACCCCGGTCGGAGTCATGTTCACCAGTACCAGGTCTGCGCTAGAGACCAGGCGCTGCAAAACTTCTGCGGCACCAGCTTTTTTCGGATTGAAGGTAAAACCACGCTTGTTTCGATTCAGGTGCAGAAACAACGCGCCAACATCCCGACCTTCAAACTCACCGACGGGAGAGGTGTAGCGATCCTCACTACCGTCTATTTTTTCAATGCGTATAACGTCTGCGCCTAAGTCAGCCAACATGGCGCCGCAGAATGGACCGGCTATGTAGCGACCGAAATCGAGCACTCGCTTACCGTTAAGTAGACTCATAGCGCTAAACTAGTTGGTTGCACCTGGCGGCCTCTTCATCTGATTACCCATAGATTGTAACGCCAACTAATTTAGCTTGGGAACCAACTTAGAACAGGACGGCGTCTTGACGTTGGCTCGCTCTTGGTCCAGTTTACATGACTTGAAAAACTCTATGGCTCACCACTCATCGTAACCTCCCCTATTGATTCTAATCTCGTGTTTCGCGCGCTTATCATGCTCGGCCTGATTCTTTTTGGCTTTTATATTGCGTTCGACCGCGGTGCGATTAAGCTGGTTCTGACGTCGGACCGAAGCTACATTTCTTATGTCATTCTGGCTCTATACGCTCTTGCCAGTGGCCATTGGTTGTGGCTCTCACGCACCCTTGGAGTGGAGCGTACACACTTCGCACAACTGCAGGACGCTCTGCGCGACCCCGACAAAGGTTTGCCGTCGGACAGTGATGGCTTAGTCGGTGAATTTGTCAGGAACTGGCATGCAAAGGGGTCAAACGGGGATCCCAGTGCCTTGCTTGAAGCGTTCGGCGATCAACTGGCAAATCGCCACGCACTAGGCCACTTCACCAGCGATGTATTGCTGAAACTGGGGCTGCTGGGCACCATCGTCGGTTTCATATTGATGTTGTTACCGATCGGCGACATCAAAGAATTTGACCCCAGCGTCATGCAGACGATGCTCGCCGCGATGAGTGGCGGCATGGCAGTTGCGTTGTATACGACCCTTGCCGGGCTGGTGACGAGCACTTTGCTGAAACTTCAGTATCACGTGCTGGACGCATCCGCAGCCGACCTGGCAACGAGATTGACGGTATTGTCCAATGTGCATTCAGGACCAGATGCAGCATAGCCGGTTCAAAAACCGTGAGGACGCCGATACATTCACAGACCTGCTGTTTAACGCGTTGTTAGGTTTCGCTTTCATGTTTGCCATTGCCTTTATGATGATGGCGAACCCCACCCAGGGCGGCAATATTGAGTCTAAAGCAGAAATTCTGATCACCGTACGCTGGCCAGATAGACACCCCGATGACATCGACACCCTGGTCGAGGGCCCCCAGGGAAATATGGTCTGGTACCACAATCGAGACACCGGGCTGATGCATCTGGACCGCGATGACCGCGGTTTGTTTCAAGATCGAATCATCCTCGATGGGGTCGAGATATCCAATCCCCTCAATCAGGAAACCGTCAGTATTCGTGCCCTGAAACCCGGCGAATATGTAGTGAACCTGCTGCACTACCAGGCGAACTACAGTGAAGCCCTGCCAGTGACAGTGAAAGTAGAAAAGCTCAACCCCACGGTGACGCTGGTGTTTTACGGTACCCTAGAAATGCACGGTGTCGGTGACGAACAGACCGCCGTCCGTTTCACCGTCAATGCCGCAGGCGAAGTCACCGGCACAAACACCCTGAGCAAACGCCTGCTCACCAAAGCCCTGAAGAGCAAAGCATGACCACAGTCATCGTCGCGCTTTCCATCGCTTATGCTGGCATCGCGGCCTTGCTGCTGAATCTGAATCTGGCGACCCAGTACAGCGCCGTGGTCAAAACCCTGGCCATTGCCTTGGTCACGGGTTTTTACGTGCTGGCCTGGCAGGGTCATCAAAACTTACTTGGCTGGGCCACCGCTGCAGATTTCCCCGAGGAATTTCGACTCCACTGGATCACCATTGACGAGCCAAACAAATCAACTGGCGAGAACGGCACTATTTATTTCTGGTTGCGCAGCCTTGATGAAGCTGGGTTCGCCGTCGGAGAGCCCCGAGCGCATCGTCTACCCTGGGACGAAAAGACAGCCGAAGCAGCCGAAGAAGCACTTTCAACTTTAGAGGGTGGCGAGTTGTTGAACGGTCGGTTCAGTCGGCAGATGATGGAACCGGCTGAGGAGCCGGATCCATCAATAGCTGACGACGCTTCTCCCGCAGTTTCCGGTAGCGACGGTTTTCGCCCTCAATTCGAGTTCGCGCGGGTGCCACCACCTGCGTTGCCGGCCAAGTCTCTGCCTGACAATAACCAGTAACCCACCGCTAAGAGGCTACTCTCCGGCCTGTTCTGACAATCGGGCTGAGCGATCAGCGTTCGCCTGAAAAAGAATATATCCCAATACTCTATCGGCGTCTTCCGTGGTCAGATATTCACTGAAATTACCCATACCCTTCTGCTCAAGCGCACCTTCCAGCACGATCTGCTTGAATATTGATCGCGTTGCTTCGCTCATTGCCCGCAGATCAGGCAGCGCACCAGCTCCCCTGACCAGGGCACCATGACAATTGGCGCAATGGGTATGAAACAAAATACTGCCCCGGCGCAACTCCTGACGATCTGTCATGGGCATCGGCTGTACCGGTGGCATAGTCGGACGCGCTTCAGGCTGTTCCAATTGCATAGCGCCCTCCAGGGCGAAAACCAGCAGTTGTGCCCGGTTACCGTAGGTGTTGGTCGCCGTATGTTCAGTGTCGCCGAGAAAGTGCTCAACCCCGGCAGCACCCGTCAACAACGCGACGTATTGCTTGCCGTCAATCTGATAGGTAATCGGCGGCGATATGATCGACGTATAGGTATCAAAACCCCACAGTCGTTCACCGCTATCCTTGTCATAGGCATAGAGGTGGCCCATGCCCTCCCCCTGGAACACCAGGCCGCCGGCGGTGGCCAGGACGCCACCATTCCAGAAATATGGCATCTTGTTACGCCATTTGTACTCACCGGTGAGCGGGTCGAAGGCACCTAGATAACCCTGTGTCTGGGGTCCATCGGTCATATCTTTGGTTATCTCGGCAAGGTCTTCGTCCATGCCGGTGTTGGTGCCGATACCACCGTTGTACTTCCAAATGCCGGTTTTCTTGAATTTCGGATCCACTTTGTAGAAGTAGGCCCAATCGTGCGTGCCCATATAAACAAGACCGGTCTCGACATCAACACTCATCGCCTGCCAGTTATGTGCCCCCAACGGTCCAGGTAGCACCCATTTGGCCTCGTCCAGATAATTTCCGCCCTCAATCTCTACCGGTCGTCCACTGTCGAGATCCACATGGGATGCCCAGGTCACCGTGGCAAAAGGATGGGCCCGTAACAACTCCCCATTGGTGCGATCGATGACATAAAAGAAACCGTTCTTAGGCGCCTGCAATATCACTTTTCGCAGCTCACCATCCACTTCGAGGTCAGCCAACGCCATGTCCTGTACCGACGTGTAGTCCCATTGGTCACCAGGCACCTGCTGATAAAACCAGTTCATTTTGCCGCTGTCTACATCCACGGCAACGATGGAAGCCGCGAACAGATTGTCGCCTCCGCCGGGCGATCGAATGACCCGCACCCAAGGTGCTGCATTACCCATGCCCAGGTAGACTTGTTTTAACTCTGCATCATAAACTATTGAATTCCATACATTTCCTCCGCCGCCAACCTTCCACCACTCGCCTCCTTTCCAGGTTTTAGCGGCCATTTCCATCTCAGCATGCTCGAACGGCAGCGACGGATCTCCAGGCACCGACCAGAATCGCCAGGCCAACTCACCGGTTTGCGCGTCGTAGGCGGTGGTATAACCCCGGGTACCCCATTCGGAACCACCATTGCCGATAAAAATCTTGCCGCCGCCAACTCGCGGGGCGCCGCTGATAAAATAGGCAATATCACGATCAACAATGGTGTCTACACGCCATTGTTCTTTGCCGGTGCTGGCATTCACTGCGGTCAACCAGCCATCGACGGTAGCGACGTAGACATTTCCCTCATAGACGGCGACCCCACGGCTGATAGGCGTCCAGATCTTCGACAAGCGTTTACGGTCCACCTTGGGATCGTACACCCAACGGACTTCTCCGTTGGTCGCATCGAGTGCGTAGATGATGTTCCACTCGGTGGGGAAAATGATCAGCCCATCGACAACCAGCGGAGTGGCCTCCTGTGCCAGGTAAGTCTCCAGGTCCCGACTCCATTGCAAACCAAGCCCGACAACAGTTTCTTTGTTGATCTGCGTCAGTGGCGAGAAGCGCCTTTCATTGAAATCGATGCCATGTGCGAGCCAACTGCCAGGCTCCTGTTCGATGGCATTGAGAATCCGCTCATCATCGACCTGGCCGATAACCTGGCCGATCGCTTCACCGTTTCCTGCACCAGGTACAGCAACAGGCGATTCCTCAACGACCGCCTGATCAGTGTCGCCGCACCCGGCAATCCCCAGCACTCCGATCAGGGCAACGATCAGGGCAGGTCTTGTATACACGTCGCTAATCTCCCAACCAGGTTAAGCGCGCCGCATCGGAATTGCCCAAAGCAACCTCACGGTCCTCGTGAGAACGATGACGAATATATTCATGCACACGTTCCGTATCCTCCGTTGACAACAGGTCGTCAAACGCAGACATGCCGTTGCTCACCAATATGCCTTCCAACACGATCTGGTTAAACAACTCATGCTTCTCAGGACCCATGAAGCGTAAATCTTTGATCACGCCACCAGAACGCGCCACCAGCCCGTGACAGACACTGCAATGAGCGCCAAACAAACGTTCCCCGCGGCCGATATCCTCCTTGCTCATGTCGCCAAGGGTTTGCTCGGGTATGGTGCGGTCCACCACCGTCGGCGCCGTCAGTTCGACGTTACCGCCAATCTTGAAGACCAGAAGTTTGCCGTAGTTGCCATAGGTCGCCGATGCCGGCAGTGGCACAGGGGCTACCGGTTCTCCGGCAAACAAGTCACCACCACCACTGCCGGTGAGGATGGAAATATATTGAACCCCATCAATCGCAAAACTGATCGGCGGTGCCAGCATCGAAGTGTAGGTATTGAATTTCCACAGCACTTCGCCGGTATCTTTGTCGTAGGCCGTGAGGTAGCCGAGCGCATCGCCCTGAAACACCAGACCGCCCTCGGTACCCAACACACCACCGTTCCAGTAGTGCGGGTGCTCTACGACCCATTTGTCTTCGCCTGTCAGCGGATCGAAGGCTTTCAGATAGCCTTTTTGTGTGGGTTGTTCTGCCGCGTTATCGACAAATATCTGCCCCAACGCGCCCAGCTCGATACCCAGATTCATGCTGCCCGGGTTACGTTTATAAACACCGGTTTTTTTCCATTCTTCAGACATTGCAAAAATCAGCGGATTGTCCTGGGCAGGCAAATAGACGACGCCTGCCTCCACATCTACCGACATCGCCTGCCAGTTGTGTGCACCCAGGGGCCCGGGCAACACCCACTTGGGCTTGTCTACATAGTCGAGTTCGGGGTTTTCCACCGGGCGCCCTGTTTCCATGTCGACATGAGTTGCCCAGGTTACGGTAGCAAACGGATGGGCACGCAGGAGTTCTCCGTCGGAGCGATCAAGTACATAGAAAAAGCCGTTCTTAGGCGCTTGCAGCAAAACCTTGCGCATGACGCCATCCACTTCCATATCCGCCAGGGCCATATCCTGCACAGCGGTATAGTCCCAATTGTCGCCGGGCGTAGTCTGATAGTACCAATTCATCTTTCCGGTATTGGCATCCAAGGCGACGATAGATGAGAGGAATAAGTTGTCGCCGCCACCGGGCGACCGTATAACCCGGGTCCAAGGCGAACCGTTTCCAACACCTATGAAAACTTGATCAAAATCCGGATCGTAGACGATGGAGTTCCAGACTGTACCGCCGCCGCCAATCTCCCACCAATCCCCACCTTTCCAGGTCTTTGCTGCCGCCTCAAGCTCAGGATTCTCAAAAGGCAGTGACGGGTCGCCGGGCACGGTATAAAAACGCCAGACCTGTTCGCCGGTGTCGGCATCATAGGCCGTAACATAACCACGAACGCCAAATTCCGCACCGCCGTTACCGATGAAAATCTTGCCGTTAGCGGCTCGAGGCGCACCGGTGATGGTGTAAAAACGGTCGTGATCGATGATCGTATCGACGGTCCAGATATGCTTGCCGGTTGCAGCATCCAAGGCAATCAGACGCCCATCCAGACTACCGACATAAACACGCCCTTTGTAAACCGCGACGCCTCGATTGACCACATCACAACATGCGCGCCGCCCGGTCTCGCCAGGCACTTCGGGGTCGTAGCGCCACACTTCTTCACCGCTGACGGCATCGATGGCAAACACCCGGCTCCATGAACTGGTAAGGAACATGATGCCATCCACCACGATGGGCGTCGCTTCCTGAGCACGACTGCTGCCCATATCCTTGACCCAGGCCAAACCAAGCTGATTGACATTCTCTCGATTGATCGAGGTGAGTGGTGAAAAGCGCTGCTCTTCGTAGGTGCGTCCGTAGGCCAGCCAGTTGCCTGGTTCCGAATCGGCATTGTTGATTCGTGCATCGTCGATCATACCAATACCAGACACCGGCACCTCAACCGACACCGCGTCATCGGTGACGGGTGCTGGTTCATCACCAGGGCCGAAACTATATATCAACGCAACGATGACCACCGCCACGACTATCCCAGCAAAAATACGCATTTTGTTATCCCCCTTGTTAAAGAGATAATACGCTGCATACCAGACAAGTGGTAACTCTATGCTTGGAAGCTGAAACCTAGGTAGCGCGCATCGCGAATATCATCCAGTCGCTGAACGTAGTCCGGGAAACCAACATAAGGCATGAACACCCGCGGCTTGCCAGGTACGTTCGCACCGAGGTACCAGGAGTTGCAGCGCGGAAACAGCGTCTGTTCAGAACGCATGTTGACCAACTCGACCCATTCATCCTCTGCCTCCTGGCACGGCACAATTTGCGTCTTGTCATTATTTTGCGCCCAGCGGATCATCTCGGATATGTACTCGGCATGTTGTTCCACGCCGGTCACCATGTTCGCCAATACGGACGGACTACCGGGGCCGGTCATCATGAAGAGATTAGGAAAATCCGCCGTCATCAGTCCCAGATAGGTACGAGGACCCGCCGACCATTTGTCCCGCAGCGAAACACCTGCAACCCCATGCAAATCAACTTTGAGCAAGGCGCCAGTCATGGCGTCGAAGCCTGTTGCAAAAACAATGGCATCAAAGGCGTACTCCTTTCCGTTGACGACGATACCTTGCACACTGAGCTTATCAATTCCGTGTTCGCTCACGTCTACTAACGATACATTCTCGCGGTTATAGGTCTCGAAATAACCACTATCGGCCACCAGGCGTTTACAGCCGAGAATCGTATCGGGACATAGCAATTCAGCGGTCTGAGGATCATCGACAATTCCGCGAATCTTGTTTCGTACAAATTCTGCGGCGTGATAGTTTGCCTCCTCACTCGAAGTGATATCGCCGAAGGCCGCCAGAAACGCGAACCCCCCATCGTTCCAATACGCTTCAAAGCGTTGCTCACGCTGTTCCGGCGTGGCGTCTAACACCGAATCACTGTGGCGCGAATAGTCAGCGCCAAAGGCCGCTGGTTGAAGCTTGTTACGCTGGCGAAACCCCGCGTAGTCAGCCTTGATTGCCGCCACCAGATCTTGGTCGATGGGTTTGTTCTGAGCAGGCACGCTGTAGTTGGGCGTACGCTGAAAAACAGTCAGCGTTTTCGATTGTTGCGCTATAAACGGTATCGACTGGATCGCTGACGACCCGGTACCGATGACTGCAACCCGCTTGCCACTGAAATCCACGCCTTCGGGTGGCCATGAACCTGTGTGATAGGTTTCGCCGGTAAAACTCTCCATGTCCTCAAAGTTCGGCATATTTGCAGCGGACAGGCATCCCGTCGCCATAATGAGATAACGACAATCAACGACTTCAGCTGAGTCTGTGCGTATTGTCCAAAGGCTGCTTTTATCGTCGAAACTTGCAGCGACAACCATGGCGTTGAAATGAAAAATGGATTCCAGGTCAAAGCGCTGGGCAACATGATTAGCATAAGCCAGGATCTCCGACTGCGATGCGTAACGCTCACTCCATTGCCAGGTTTGTTGCAGATCCTCAGAAAACTGGTAGGAGTATTCCATGCTCTCTACATCACAGCGGCATCCCGGATAACGATTCCAGAACCAGGTGCCACCAACGCCACCGCCTCGTTCGAAGCCGAGCACATGCAGATTCATATTGCGCAACAGATGCGCCATATACATGCCACCGAAACCGGCCCCCACCACCACTGCATCAACTGTCTTGCTTGCCTCTCCCATACCAGGCACCGTGTTCCTCACATTGACTTACTTCAAAAACAACCGTGGAGAATACTAGATGACAGCCCTATCAGGCCAACACGCATTTATCACTGGCGGCGGCAGCGGCATCGGTCTGGCGTGCGCACGCGCGTTTTTGCGTGATGGCGCAAGCGTGACCCTGGTGGGTCGTACAGAAAAAAAACTGGCGGAGGCGGCCGCCGGTCTGAGCGGTAAAGTGAGCGGTGAAGTGAATTACATCGTGGCCGACATCACCGATGAAAATGCTATCGAGGCTGCGGTAAAAAAAGCCAATGCCACCGTGCCCCTGAGCATCGCGGTAGCCAATGCCGGCACGGGTTCAGCAGGACCCTTCCTGACCACCGATGCAGCGGAATGGCAACGCGTGATCAACACTAACCTGGGCGGTACGTTCAACACCTTCAAGCATGCCGGGCAAGCCATTGCCGCCAACGGCGGCGGTGCCATGTGTGCTATTTCATCCATTGCAGGGCTGCGCACCCACAAACTCATGTCGGCGTATTGCGCCAGTAAAGCAGCCATTGATATGTTGGTGCGCAACCTCGCGGACGAGTTGGGAGAACAAAACATACGAGTCAACAGCGTCTGCCCCGGACTGGTGGAAACCGAACTCTCCCAGGGCTTATACATGCATGACGCAATGCGCGAAGACTACTTGAGCTGCATGCCCATCAGCCGGGTCGGACAACCCGACGATATCGGCCAGGCCGTACGCTTCCTGTGCGGCCCGGAATCCAGTTGGATCACCGGCCTGGTGATGCCGGTCGATGGCGGGCACCATCTAAGACGCGGACCCAACTTAGAAGTGATGATGACTGCCTGAACTGCTGGCTGCGGCGGCCCACCACAAACGATCGTATGGATCGCAAATCACGTTTTGTGTGAAATGCGAGATTGCAGCCATACCAAAACAGGGGGGAAGATCAGTTCTATCGCCGTGGCAACAATCATCCGAGCTTCCGGATCATATGCGCTAAACCCTATAATCCGCGCAAACCCACCGATGAAAATTGTCA
>Ga0114950_10004061_pt1 | contig 11338 bp, 8 predicted proteins | sample N075metaG_FD_83503 | JGI IMG/M metagenome (GOLD analysis project Ga0114950, IMG submission 83503) | Deep subsurface microbial communities from Kermadec Trench to uncover new lineages of life (NeLLi) - N075 metaG | ecosystem: Environmental > Aquatic > Marine > Ocean trench > Sediment | place...
AAACCGAGTAACCCTGACAACGCCAGCACGCATAACCCTACACGAATATGGCTGTCGGGGCCGTCAACAATCACGCTATGCAATCATGCTGCACCCGGTATCAGCAGATGGAATTGCTCACTGCAGCGCCTGTGTTGCAGGCCCGCCGGCCCCGGCGATTTCCCCAATATTTACCGTCATGCCGTCTTGTAGTCGCTCCGCACCACGGATCACCACACGATCTCCCGGTTTCAGGTCACCGATAACTTCGATCAGGCTACCTGCACCGAGACCTGTCATGACATTCACCTGCTCTGCGGTCTCATCACTCTTGATGCGGAAAACAAATGCGCCTTCCCGTCGCAGGACAAGTGCATCCCTGGGTATGGCAAGAACCTCTTTTGTGTTTGCAGTCGGCATCGCCAATCTGACGCTTTCGCCAACGGTCCACAAGTCAGGATCAACGTTCAGTCGCACCTCGAACATATGCGATTGTGGATTGCCAAAAGGAACGATGGTTCGCACACTGCCCTCACCATCGCGATAGTCATTGTGCAACTCGAGTACGTCACCAACTTTGACAAAATTCACCGTGTTGAGCGGAGCACGCGCGATGACTTCGATTGAGTCCGGATCGACCAGCCGAATTACCTCGTCGGCGACACTCAATCGCTCGCCAATATTGCGCATTCTCTCAGTGATCACTCCTTTGAATGGTGCGCGAATCTCGGTGATATACATTGCGACTTTCGCCTGTCCGAGTTGTGCCTCCGCAATCGCAACCTCGCTTTCGGCGACGGCAAGATCCGAGGCAGTCAGTTCGAGTTGGCTTAGCGCAGACAAATTGTTTTCAGCCAACTTCTCGAGGCGTTTTTTCTCAGAGCGCAGAAAAGTGACCCGGGCCTGTTCTCTTGCTACCCGACTTTGTGCCTCCATCTCAAGCAAGCGATAAGTAATGTCTTCCAGCCGCGCAACGGTATCGCCCTCCTCGACCCTGGTACCTACCTCGGCAATCCATGCGATCTTCGCTGGCAATTCAGATGCGAGCTTCGAATCGAAGCGGCTATATACAGTGCCCGGGACATTCACGCTTGGCGCAAGCTCCGTCAGACGGGCTTCCCTTACCACCACGGCAGGCGGCGGCATTTGAAACTGCGCAAGAGCACTTACACTCGACATGCAAATTCCCAGGACAGCCAGTAGTTTTTGTCGCTTAAGCATATTTAATAATCTTGTTCAGCCGGTTACCGGAGAATTTTCGAGACCTGCACCGACGGCTGCAGGCAATGACGCCTTTTCACCCAAGCCGAGCAGGCTTGGCAGGAATACCAGTGTGAAGATGGCGCTTACCGACATGCCACCGACAATGACGGCCGCAAGACCACGATATATCTCGGAACCCGGCCCGGGAATCAACAATAGCGGCAGCATACCGAAGAGGCTGGTCATTGTACTCATTAATATCGGTCTCAGCCTGCGGCGGATTGCCTGCTCCACTGCACTGCGACGATCGATGCCGCCACGTTCGGCGAGCCGGGTCTGGTGCACCAGCAAAATAGCGTTGTTGACTACGAGGCCGAGTAGCGTGATGAATCCAATCATGGTCAGCAAGTCCATCGGCAGATTCATCAGGCGTAGCAGACCGACGCCACCGACCGTCGCCAGGGGAATCGCCGATATCACCATCAGACTGTCGAGGAAAGAGCGGAACAGACCACTCATCAACAAATAAAGAACCAGTATCGCCAGTATGAAACTGCGCGCCATATTGCCCAGCGCGATGCGCAGATCATCAGCATTGCCGTAGAAACTGATCTCGCCATCGTCCGGCAACATCGCCAGGAGTTCGGGCTCAACTTTGTCGCGCAGTATCCGAATGGACTCCTCGAGTGACAGATCATCGGGCGGCGTCACCACCAGTGTCACCGCGCGACGTCGATCAACACGTCGAATCTGATTCGGTCCTGCCGTACGTTCCATGCGTACGAGCTGATCAACAGACTGAATTCCGCCGGCTGGCGTTGCCAGTGGTGTTGCTGCCAGTTCCTCGGGACTGTTCCAGGCCGGCGCCCGCCACACGATATCCATTCTGCGGTCACCGTTAAAGTAATCGCCGACATAAACGCCATCACCGAGTGCTCTCATGACCGACGACATCTGCTGCCGCGTCCAGCCAGATTCTGCGATCCGCCGTTCGTTCGGTATGAAGCGAAGTTCGGGCTCCGCGAAATCGACACCAGGATCCGGACGCGCCTGTGCGCCTGGCAAATGCTCGCTGACGAGGCGCATACCTCTTCGGGCAGCCGCGAGCATGGCATCCATATCACGGCTTTGAATATTCAGTTCAATTCCCTGGCTACCGGTCACTCGCTGAAAGACGCCCCAGGTGTCGGCAAATGCCATCGTATCCGGGAATCCTGTGAGAATCTCGCTGTTCAGTGCCCCGACCATACGCTCGGCGTCGTTGTCGTCATCCATCATCACACCGAGAAAGCCGAATCCGCCAAACATTCCGTTGAAGTAGGAATCGACCTTCAGGTCAGCATCATCTGCGAGATAGGGTTTCATTCGCTCATAAACTACGTCTATGAATTCCTCACGTGCCGAGGTAACGCTCTGCCCAGGCGGCGGAATAATAAACGCGAAAATCCAGCCTTGTTTTCCACCGGGAAGATAGTCTGCCGGTGGCAACAATGCCCAGGTAAAAAAAGTCGCAGCCGAAAACAAACCGGCAATCAATATGCGACGCATACGCACTGAATCTGTCAGCCGCATAACGAAAGCAGTTATCCGTTCCCACCAAACCGCGTGCGGGTCGTCCAGCCTGACATTCTGTAACCAGTTGGCGCCGGCGATTGGAATGACTGTCAACGCAATGATGAATGACGCTATTACCGCTACAGAGATAACCAATGCAAGATCGGCAAACAATTGCCCGGATATATCTTTAAGAAACATGATCGGCAAGAAAATGACCACAGTTGTCGCCGTCGACGCAAGCAATGCTCCGGCAACCTCCGTAGTCCCCACTGATGCGGCCTTTTGTGGGTCGACACCTTGCTCGCGCAGTCGCACAATATTTTCGAGCACGACGATGGCACCGTCCAGAACCATGCCCATTGCAAACGCAAGGCCGGCCAGTGAAATAATATTCAACGTTCGTCCAGTCGCCTGCATGACAAGGAATGCTGTGAACAAGGAGATCGGAATTGCCAGCGCTACTACCAGCGTTGCGCGAAATTTTCGCAGGAACCACCAGAGGACACCAACAGCAAGAAAAATGCCGATCAACAGGCTGGTGCGCAGCATCGCAATAGAATTTTTTATGTATTGGGTTTCATCGTAGGACTGGTTAACGACTAGCCCTGCCCGGTTTAAGGCACCCTCCTGAAGCTCCGCCACTGCGGCCTTGAGATCCTCCATGACCTCGAGAACATTTACACCTTTCTCGACCTGCGCATTAAAAGCGATCGCGTCCTTACCATTCGCAATCAAGTATCCGGTCGTGTCGCGCATGGTGACTCCCACGGTCGCGATATCACGCAAGCGCACAGGGTTGCCACCGCGCCAGTCGAGCACCATCTCGCCAAACTCAGGCAAGTCGTACTTGCCGGCATAACGGAGTGTGTATTGACGCCGGCCAATGTCATTGAAACCGCCTGATGTATCATAGTTGTTGCCGGTCAGGCCGGCGAGCGTTGGAATATCGATGCCAAGTGCAGCCGTCTCGTACGGATCGAAAGTGATGCGAACTTCCTGGTCGCGCCCGCCGAAGGAATTCGCATTTGAGATACCTTGCACCCGTTCAATACGCGCCAACACGACTTCTCTGACGAAATCACTGTAGCTCGCGATCTCACGCGGATTGCCATCCTTCACTGTCAGGTCGAACCAGGCGATCGGCTCACCGAAACTATCCTGGCCGGCAAAAATCTGCGGCTCGGTGACGTCATTGGGATACCGTGGCACCTGGTTGAGTCGGTTCATGACCTCGATCAGGGCACGCTGCAATTCCGTATCTATCGAAAAAGTCAGCGTGATACTGGCAGACCCTGCCCCGGCACTTGAGATCATTTTCTCCAGGCCAGGCAAACCCCGCAGCATATCTTCCTGTGGTTCGATAATTTCGGATTCAACTTCTTCCGGTGCGGCAGCACGCCAGCCGGTGTTTATCTGGATAAACGGACGCTGCACATCCGGAATCATCTGCACAGGCAGCGACGCGAGGCCGATGCCGCCCATTAGTACGACCAGCAAAATTGCGGCGATGACCGCAACCGGATTACCCAGGCTCAAGCGCGTCAGGTTCACTGTTGGCTCCGAATTCGTTTGTTCTTTGAGGTCCGTTAGTGAGACTAACGGCAGTAATACTAGTTCTTATTATCCCTGATAATCTGCAGGTCCGGAACAAGTAATGCCAGAATTCGGCCATGCGTCGGCCCTGAACCAATTCTGAAATGCGCCTCATACGTAGTGAATTGAGTTATCACAAGTTATTGCGATTAATGTCGCCGTGCCCCTGGCAGCATTGGCAGCGAACAAGGCAGTGGAACGGATGAAATTTCTGTCGCATCGTGGAATGCGGCAGGATGCCGCTCCTGCGATTTGCCACGAACTGGACAACATTCCGCAACAGCTAAGAAACCTGCCGGCACTGTTTCTTCAATGCCAGGAACAGTTTGTCGTGCGCTCGCAGGCGGCGCGCATAGTCGACTTCAGATTGCCCGCCTTTGGCCCGCATCAGCTCTGCAAGGGCTTTTTTCTCACGCGACTTCCACTTCCCGGGCTCGGCAGCAGCAATAACTGGACAAAAATGAATGAAAGTTTCCTGCTCTTTCCTGGTCCAGCTCCTGATCGAGCGCAAACCCAGATCCTTCATCATTTTTCGGCAAATAATCTGTAACGCCTTTTTGCGTGACAACTCGCCGGTCTTCGCGATTTCCCGGGTCGCCAGCAGCGAGCATGACTCGATCCAGCTTTCCTCAAACAACTCGCTTTGGCGCGCGCCGGGCAATACCAGGTGCATGTCGCATTTGGCGAGGCGGCGCAAGATGGTGACCGGGCTTCTATATCCTTGCCTGCCCTGAACCTTGTCGTACTCCTGACGCGCAAGTTTTCTGACAGCAGCGTCAACGGGACGGTATCCCAGCCGATAATAAAACCAGAAAGCGCCACTTTGCAGGGCCTCCGCATTGTCGCCCCCAAACTGGTAGGGGTTGGCAATGAAACGATTGCAACCACACAGCGTGTGAAAGACCCGCATTACCTGCACCCACAACCAGGCAGCTTCACTGCCACGATACTCATCGAATATGTTGATACCGGTATTCGCCTGTTTGAACAACACGCTCGCGCCACCGTAACCGATTGGTACGCCATTGGATAAAATAAGGAAACCGAGTGTGCACTCCAGTGGATAGCGATGCTCGGCAGCGAGACCCGTTACGGCGATACTGATTCCCTTGCCGACATCTGCAAGGTAGACGTCACCGGGATTGGCGTAGTTAAAGTGTATGGTTTCCCGATGTCGGGCAGCCAAAGAACTCATCGCGACATTAAGGATTCTTTTCCCTTCGATTGCACTGAGTACCTTGACTGAATTAAGTCGCCGACGAATTTCCCGTTTTGGAAATGCTATGCGGCCGCGCATACCGTCTCTGCGAAAATAGATGTCATCAATAATAAGCGTGTTGACAGACTTCGATATCGCCGTATCTGATAATTCGCAACGCAGCGGAATTTCGGCGGCGTTGTAGAGCGACGTCAGGAAACGAGCGTGCTGCACCCGCTCAGACATCTGCATCATTAGCCAGTCAAATCGTGTCGCAGAGTGATTGGCCGTAGCTATTCTGAGCCACTCTCTGGCATCGACCCAGCCACTATCGAAGTAATCTGCTTCAGATGACTCGACCAGGTGATCCATCAGTTCATCCAGCCTGTCCGTTTCTTCCAACTCCTCCCAGTCGACGGAAGTCATACCGGGAAAATGGTTCGCCATCCAGCTGGCAACTTCATAGGAGAAGGCGTAGTAAAGAACCGTACCGGCAATGCCGCTGTCGTCAAGCCTCGTTCGCTGACTCTTGCTTAGCTTGCCGACTACGGAATTGAAATCCTGTAGCAATGCACAAGCGCGTTGGTGAATTTCCCGGTTGTCCGGAAATGCGCGCATGAAACACAAACAATCGTGCAGTCGCTGGATTTCTGCTGCAGTCTTGATTGTCGATCCTGCGATCGATTCAAGCAGGCCCAGCCTTTCCTTTGCGAAGACCCGACTGAAAAAACGACGAATCTCACAAAGTCTGTCTATCTCTTTCCTGACTGGTGTCCTTTTCACTTATTTACTATCTCGCGGAAAACGGCCTTTACGTCTCGATCGTAGCCTGTACGGGCGTTGAGGCAATAGGTGATTACCGCTTTCATAGTATTAGGAGCACCCAGCGACTGAAAAAGTTCTGCTGCATCGTCTGATTTCGGTCGGGCAAACGCGGCAAAAGCCTGATTTTCTTTTAACAATTCAGGAGAACCAGGCACCAAAGTATGACGACAGTTGACCAGCCACAACGGTCCGGCTTGTCGCTTTCCGGTGACACTGTGACAAGCTATTCATTTGGGATTATGCTCGAGAAAGAATCCGTTGAGACAAGGGCCATTCATGTATTCACGACTCACGCACATTCGTATCGCAGCAACTGTTGTTTCCCTGCTGTTAGTTTCTTCCTGCGGTGGTGGCGGCGGTTCAACGGTGCAAAATCCGCCCCCACCTCCACCTCCACCACCACCTCCACCTCCGGCGGCAATCACAGTGGCGCTGTCCCAGGTCTTCGATCAGGTAACGCTGCAGTCGCCTGTCGCGTTTTTGCAGGCACCCGGTGATTCCAGTCGCTGGTTCGTTGTCGAACAACAGGGCATCGTCAGAGTTTTTCCGAACAACCAGAATGTGACAGATGCCGACGTAAATGTTTTTGTCGACATCAGTGGACGCGTAGTAAGTGGTGGCGAACGTGGTTTGCTCGGCATGGCGTTTCATCCGGATTTCGGCACCAACAATAACTTCGAAGTGTTTCTCTCCTACACCAGGAATAATGGCGGGCAGCCCGAATCCGCAGTCAGCAGATTTCGCAGCATCGATAACGGCGCGACACTTGATGACACGATGGAAGACATCATTCAGATTATTTCACAGGATAATTCGAATCATAATGGCGGCCATATCGCCTTTGGCCCGGACGGCAATCTTTACGCCGGCTGGGGTGATGGTGGCGGTGGTGGTGATCCGTTCGAACGCGCTCAGGACACAAGATACCTCCTGGGCTCAATGACACGTATCGATGTCGATGGCGGCGTACCCTACGCGATTCCCGCGGGTAACCCGTTTGCAGCAAATGCCGCAAATCCTTGTGTGCAGGGATTTGTCGGCAACGATTGCCCGGAAATTTTTGCCTGGGGCCTGCGCAATCCCTGGCGCTGGAGTTTTGATCGACAGACGGGCGAGATCTGGGCCGGTGACGTCGGCCAGAACGCCTGGGAGGAAGTCGACAGAATCCAGGTCGGCGAGAACTATGGCTGGGACGAGCGCGAAGGTGCCCATTGTTTTGAACCGGCAACTGGTTGCTCGACGATTTCCGTCGACCCGATCACCGAATATTCACATTCTTCAGGCCAGTCCATAACAGGTGGTTACGTGTATCGTGGCACCGCTATTCCCAAATTGCAGGGATTCTACGTCTATGGTGATTTCGTCTCAGGAAGAATCTGGGCGATTCCGGCGACCAGCCAACAAGGCGCGGTTGGTGAGGAAATATTGACCACGACACTTAGCATTGCCTCATTTGCAGAAGATAATGACGGTGAGATTTACGTCATCAATTACGCTGGTGAGATCTATCAATTTATCGATGCACCGTAATTGAAGAGCGCAGGAGCCGCTGTATTGACGGCGTAAGCATCCCACGGCAAAGCCTGGGGCTTTATTTTGTGAGCCGCTCAAAGCGGCATGACGGGACCGCGTAGCACTCCCTTGCGTCCCCTGAAGGGGACCAGGTTTACATCTGATTCAGCTGGTCGCCACATTGATCTTCTCGCCCGCTGGGCAGGCTCCTACAGGTGCTAATAAGTATTGTAGGAGTCTGCCCAGCGGGCGAATTTACTACGCCCAGCGGGCAATATGAAACTGGCCACTGATCCAAAACAAAACCATTTTGAAATATGGCCGACTGAAGTAAGCGCTGGAATGCTGGCCCACGCGTCGCTGATCGAATCAGCGACCGGAGACATAGGCCGGTTTAGAAGAGTCTGCCACCATCTCGACGTCACTTGCCTGATATTCAGCCAGCGTTCAGCCACATACCGCTAACGTAGTCGAAACTAAAAGCAGTTTCGGTGCGTATCGGGCTTTGTCCAGCCACACACGCCGGTAAAACCAACTTATCGAATGGGAGATTGCGTTATGACCGCTTTCCTTGATCGGCTTCGCACCGGAAATTCTCTGCGCGTTCAGATTATCAATGCATTTATCCGTGTGGCGGGCTTTTCGCTGATTATTGCTGTGCTCGTTTCGGCACAGGCGCAGGCGAAAGACACGCCGACCATACGCCTCTTCCCGACTACCGTGGTCGAGGACCTGCGCCAGACCAGTTCAGTGGCAAAAGAGATGGAAACCGGCCTGCAGGAAGTCATCGGTCGGCTTGACCAGCAACAACAGCTTTACCAGGAGAGTAAATGCGATGGCGCCGAATCCGATCCCGGCTGCCAGCGACTCGCCAAACAACTCGGCTCAACCTACCTCGAAATGCTTGGCATCATGGAGCAACGGCTGCCCGACATGGAGCACACCGTGAACAACACGCGTCTCAGCCTCGAAAAGCGACTCCGAAGCGAGCTTGGCAACAAGATGACTTCCTGGACGTTGCAGGAAACTTTGCTGGGCAGTAACCCGCATGGCAATGACGCGCCCGCACCGACAATGCGTGGCCGCTCCGGCATGCGACTCAGTGAGAGATTTCGCCAGTATTACCAACTCGTCGCATCATCCAGCAGTCAGGACAACAAGTCGCTGGCGGTGCTCGCCTCAGACATTTACCTCGACATGGAAGAGACCAGCGAGCTAATCGCCAGGACTCGTGAGGAGATTACACGCGCCACACTGATCGGGCAGCTGAACCAGTCCTTTGGCGCGATCACGCCGGAAATGATGGCAGTCGTCGGCGGCGTGAAGTCGATCCTGTTCGGTGACGAGGCCAGTCAAATACAAATCGCCGGGCCACCGCCAGGAAGCTTCGAGCAGGCGTATCGCAGCCCGCTGGAAAATTAAGCAATGAACCTCAGGAGTTTGATCATGAAAGCAACTGCCCGTCACAGTTACATTCGCAGCGTGCTGCTGATTATTGCAGGTGGCATGGTCCTCGCATCCTGTGCGACGTCCCCGCCAGCGTGCAATAGCCCACAGAGCAAGAACCTGACATCGGCAATAAGTACTGTGAAAAGCAATTTGAATTTCGGTTGTGCTGAGCACTTTGATCGCTATTACGATGATCTGTTGAGTATTGCTGAAGGTGATCCCAAAAAAGAGAACAAACGCATCTTTAGTGAATTCCTGGTTTGGTCCAGTGATGAGGGCCTGTTGAGCCAGCGACAAGCAAAGGATTACTACAACCGCTACTTCAATGTGAAATTCGTCTCACTGCAGAGTGATTACAACAATTGCACGCACACCTGTCCCAGGAGAGACCGGGTCATGCTCAATATGGAACGGGAACTCAGCGACAAGGAACGCGGCTTGCTGAAAGTCAGTCTGGACAACGCCGGCTATTACCGTGCCGACGAGTTGTACCAGGAAGTCGAGCTCGTTCTCGAGGCAACCTGCACCGCCTGTGCGGCCGGTCAGTAGCCAGGTCGCAGCAATGCGTCGCGAGCGTTTTCTCGAGGGTCTCACGACCGGCATCTTCGGCTCTGCAGCCGGAGCAGGTGCCCTGCTCTATATATTGCAGCGCAATGAGCTTGTTTCGTTTTCCGTCGAACGCATTTCGATTATTCGACCCTGGCTTGACTGGGTTTACAATAATCTTGGCTTGTCAATTCCTGTTTTTGCTGCGGTGCTTATCGCCTACTTTTTCAGTCTTGCGCGACTGCGCTCATATCTCAGTAGCGGGCGACCAGTAACCGAAATTGTTCAGCTCGATCATCTTACGGATATCTGGACAACGCTGTTTTTTGGCACGGGCGTGATCTGGACTGCAATCGGTATGCGCAGCGCCCTGATCTTTGCGCTCGGAAATTCCGAATCAGTGATCCAGCTGGGCGCCTTTGCAATGCTCGAGCGCATGGTTGACGGCGGAATCCTGCTGGCATTGTCGACCACAATTTTTGGTGGTATCGGCGGCTACCTGATGCGCATCTACAAGGCGATGAGCCTCGGTACCCTGCTGCAACAAAAATACGACCAGGCTGCGCGAGTCGATACCTCGAATATGCGTGAAACCCTGCAGCGCATTGAACAGCATTTGGCAAAGTCCGAATCCGTTTCAGCGGCGCCTGAAGTAAATGGCAGCACGCCATGAACCGGTCACCGCTTTTCTATCCACTCAATCGCGGTACCGATGCCGATGCCGGTGGTGCCGCGGATCTGCAAACTGATGTCATGCGTTTCATGGCGATTCTTTCATTGTGTCTCGTCGCAATATTTGCGCTGGTGCAGAGCATTCCGTTGACGCCCACCACTCCACAACCAACGCCAACAGAGCCCCAAGAATCGCGACAGCCACCGGTCGAATACAAGGCTGATGCGCCGGTTGAAATCCGGCTGGCACGGCCAGCAGCAGCGAAACCTCTGGTAAAGGAAGAAACCGTAGTAGTACAACGTCCACCAGCGACACCCATACCGCAGTCACCACCCCAGGCCTTGCAGCAAGCCGTCCCCACCGAATCGCAGCCGGTAGAAAAGGGTTTTACGCTGCGGTTTGAGACTGACCTGGCCCTGACACGACTGGTTGAGAAAAATACGGTAGGTCTTTACGTCATCACTGCAGGTGAGTCGGTGCGTATGAATATCGACAACAACGGGATTAGTTTCTGGCCAGCATCGACGCCGGGACAGTTTCATGAAATGGATGTATTGACCGTACCGGAACAGGTAACTGCAGCCTATCGCCGCAATCACAGCTACCGGCCAGCGGATAGCAAATGGGGCGTGACCCTGCCGAACGGGATGTCGCAGCAACTGAATCGATATTTGGCTGAACACGAGGGAGGTGCGCTGATTATCAGTGCCGCCGGCGACCTCAGGCTGGAGCAATGATATGCGTTCGGTAATGCTGAGCCGGTTATTCCTTGTCATGACTTTTGCGGCTTGTGGCGTTAATGC
>Ga0114950_10004062_pt1 | contig 11337 bp, 8 predicted proteins | sample N075metaG_FD_83503 | JGI IMG/M metagenome (GOLD analysis project Ga0114950, IMG submission 83503) | Deep subsurface microbial communities from Kermadec Trench to uncover new lineages of life (NeLLi) - N075 metaG | ecosystem: Environmental > Aquatic > Marine > Ocean trench > Sediment | place...
CGAGGCCGTCGGCGTCGAAATCAATCTGGGAGATACCCTGCGCGTGACCTTCAATGTCGGAGACCACATCGTCGTCGCGACCGGGAAGGTCGTGTGGGCGACGGACACGGACCTGATCACGCAGGAGGTGGGGATCGAGTTTCACGAAATCGATCCCGAGGCCGTACGCCTGCTGGAGGAGGTCGTCGAACCCGCCCTCGAGCCGGTCGGTCTTTTCTGAAGACTCCCTGAAAACACCCACGAATCGCGGATCGAGGCCGTTCCAGGCGCGTGCTTGACACCCGAAGGGGGCGAGTGCGAACGTCCCGCCCATGGCGGATTTCCACCAGACCGGGGTGATCACCTCGCTACACCGGCTCGGCGAGATCGATCTCGGTCGCCTGGAGAACGAACTCGTCCGCCACACCCTCGAGCGCCCGGTCGCGCTGGTGTTGCCTTCGCTGTATTCCGAGATCCACGGTCCCGCACTCAAGCGGATCGTCGAGGAACTCTCCCGGGTGCCCTATCTGACCCAATGTGTGCTGAGTCTCTCGGGCGAGGCGGACTTTCATCAGTACCAGGAAATGCGCGCACTCTTCGAGCCCGTGCGTAGCCGCGAGGGCGAACCGTCGACGGTGATCTGGAACCAGGGGCCGCGGATTCAGGCGCTCTTCCAGCGCCTGCGGGACGAGGGGCTCGATCCCGGTGCCGAGGGGAAGGGACGGGCCAACTGGATCGCCTATGGCTATATCCTCGCGACCCATCGCGCGCGTGTGGTCGCGACGCACGATTGCGACATTCTGGACTACGACCGTGTTCTGCTCGCGCGGCTCGTCTTCCCGACCGCCAACCCGAACATGGGCTACGAGTTCGCCAAGGGCTATTACAGCCGCGTCTCCGACCGGATGCACGGGCGCGTTACCCGTCTGTTCATGACTCCGTTGATGCGATCGATGAAATCAGTACTGGGACCGGTCGATCTGCTCGATTACCTCGAGTCATTTCGATCCCCGCTCGCCGGCGAGTGCTCGATGACGACGGAGCTGGTTCGGGCCAATCGGATTCCCGCGGACTGGGGACTCGAGGTCGGGGTATTGGCCGAGGTGTATCGCAACTGTTCGCTCAAGCGAATCTGTCAGGTCGAGTTGGTCGAGAACTACGATCACAAGCATCAGGAGCTTTCCGAGCACGATGCGAACGCCGGGCTCCACCGGATGGTGCGCGACATCGCGGCTTCGCTGATCCGGAATCTGGCAAGCTACGGTGTCGAGTTCGATTCCGGCTTCCTGAATACGATGATCGCCGCGTACGTCCGCACGGCCCAGGATGCGATCGCACGCTATAGCGATGATGCCGAGTTGAATGGATTGCTCTTCGATCGGCATGAAGAGGAGGTCGCGGTCGAGACCTTCTCGGGCGCGCTGCGTGCGGCGGGCCTCGACTTCGTGCGCGACCCGATGGGTTCGCCGCAGATTCCGAACTGGAGTCGCGTGCTGTCGGCGATGCCCGAGTTCCTGAACGATCTGGCGTCCGCCGTCGAAGCCGACGCACTCGAGGCGGGCTGACGAAGGGCGTGTCCGAGAGCGCAGACGCCAGGCAGGAACTTTCTAGAGACGGGCTGGGTCTGTTTGCGATCCTCCTCGTCGCGGGTGCGATTCGCGCGATCGCCTGGTCGCACACCAGCGTGATCTTCAACGACGGTCCGGTCTTTCTCGGGATGGCCGAGGCGATCGACGCGGGACGCTGGGCCGAGGTGCTCGCCCACCCTTTTCATCCGCTCTACCCGGCCCTGATCGTGCTCGTCGCCCAGGCGCCGATCGGCTTCGAGACCGCCGCCATCGTGGTCTCGATCGTCGGGGGACTCCTCTCGGTCGTGGGGATCTATCTCTTCGTCCGTCAGGCCTTTGGTCGCGACCTCGCCTGGCTGGCGGCGTGGATCGTCACGCTGCATCCCTGGGCGGTCGATTTCTCGAGCGATGTGATGAGCGATGGACTCTACGCGGGTTTCTATCTCCTGGGCTTCGCGGCCATGGCATCGCTGGTCGAGAAACCCCGGTTGGGGGCCGCGCTCGGATGTGGAGTCTTCGCCGGCCTCGCCTATCTGGTGCGTCCGGAGGGGGTCGGGCTGCTGGTCGCGTGCGGGTTTCTGCTCGCGATCAGGGCCTGGCTCGACGCCCGGGCGCGAAGGCGGATTCTCTGGGCGACGGCGGGACTGCTGTTGGCGGCGGGTCTCGTGATGGCGCCGCTCGTCGGGTCGATCACCCGGCAGGACGGCGAATTGAGCCTGACGCGAAAGAAGTCGCTGGCCGGACTGGCGGCCGGGAAAGCCTACGTGGGCGTCGAGGCAGATCGGACCGGGCGCTCTGGCGCGGCCGAGGTCGGCCCTCCGATTCCCTTGCCGCGCTCCTCTGAGCGCACGGACGCCGGCGGCGCGATCCGCCCGCCGCGGACGGTCGTGGGCTTCGCCGAGGCGGTATCGCGGGCCGGCAGGACGTCGCTTGCGGCGTTTCGCTACGAGGTCGCGCTGGTCGCCCTGATCGGTTTCTGGGCGATCCGCTCGCGACGGCGTTGGGTTCGAGAGGCCACGGTCGCGCTTCCGGCCGTTCTGTACAGCGGGGTTCTCGTGCTGCTCGTATGGGGCGCGGGGTACGTCGCCCGTCGCCACGCGCTGGCGGCTCTGCTGCCGATCTGTGCCTACGCTGCACTCGGTTGGCGAGCGCTGTGTGTTGGCGTCATCGATCGGCTTTCGCTGGGGAATCCGGAACGCGGGGCGCGGTTGAAGTCCTCGCGATCGGTCTGCTTTCTCCTCGTCGTCGTGTTGTGTGTCGTGTGGGGAGCGCGGGATCTGCGGTTTCGGCGGGTCGAGCGGGAACCACTTCGGCTCGCCGCCGAGTGGCTGCACGAAAACGCCCCGAGCGCCGCTCGGGTCGCCGCCCAGAAACTTCGGGTCGCGTATTACGCCGGAGCGGAGTTCGTCCCGTTGCCGTCGGGAAACGACGGGCGAATCGAGGCCTACTTGAGGGATCAGGGGGTGGGCTGGGTCGTGATCGATCCAGACCGCCTGGACGAGCATCTCGGGTTGGCCGCGGGTGTCGGCGAGTGGCTGGTTCCGATCCACACCGTCGAACGCGCCGGGCGTCGCGCGCTCGTTCTGGAGTTGCGCCCAAAGCCTGCGATTTGAGTCCAGGTGCGGCACCTTCCCGAACCGGACGGGGGCCGGCTCATGCTCTATCGCTACAGCGAAGTTTTCAGGACACTGCTGGCCGTTGCGGACTTGACGCTGGTCGCCGCGGCCTGGCTGGGTGCCTACCTGCTTCGTTTCGAGATCGGATTGCCGGTGCCTCGGGGCGTGCCGGCACCCGAGCCCTACGTGTACGCGCTCGCGGTGATCGTGCCGCTCTTCCTGGTGCTCTTCCGCTCGCACGGACTCTATGAAGCGCGTCGGATGGACTCTCCGCTCGGCGAGGCCTCGGCGGTGGTTCGTGCGACGGCGATCGGGATCTTGATCCTGGCGGCGCTCACGTTCCTCGTTCGTGACTTCTCGTATTCCCGCGGCGTGCTCGGCCTGTTCGCGTTTTCTGCGCCGACCGCTGTGATCGCGCTCCGGTCAACGATTCGCATGGCCCTTCGGCGTGCGCGGCGCAAGGGATTCAATCTTCGCTATGTGCTGCTCGTCGGGTCCGGTCCGCTGGCCGAATCCGTCGCGGAGCGGATCCTGGCCCGGCCCGATGCGGGGCTGCGCATGATCGGGGTCGTGGCCGACGGTGCGATCGGAGGTGCCGTCTCGGGCGCCCCGATCATCGGTGGCTATGCCGACCTGAAGAGCGTCCTGCACAGCCAGCGCGTCGACCAGGTGATCATCGCGCTCTCCCGGCATGAATTCGAGCGCTTCGAGAAGGTTGCGGCGGAGCTCGCAGACGAGGTCGTGAACGTCACGATCGTGCCGGACCTGCTGCACGGATTCAGCTTGCGGAGCAGCGTCGAGAGCCTCGATGGCATCCCCGTGATCGGTCTCCAGGAAACCCCTCTCTTCGGCTGGGCCTCGCTCGGCAAGCGAAGCTTCGATCTGGTGGCGAGCGCGGGTTTATTGCTGGCGCTCTCGCCGTTCATGGGAGCGATCGCGCTCGCGGTGATGGCGAGTTCGGGGCGACCGGTTTTCTACCGCCAGGCCCGCATGGGCCACGACGGACGTGTTTTCGACATGCTCAAATTTCGTTCGATGCGGCGGGATGCGGAGGCTGCGGGTCCCGGCTGGACGACCCAGGGCGATCCACGCAGAACGGCCGTCGGCCGCTGGCTGCGCGCGCGCAGTCTCGATGAACTGCCCCAACTGATCAACGTGCTGCGCGGGGACATGAGCCTGGTCGGTCCGCGCCCAGAGCGGCCGACCTATATCGAGACATTTCGACGCGAGATTCCCGGTTACATGCTGCGGCACAAGGTTCGGGCGGGCATGACGGGCTGGGCCCAGGTTCATGGCTGGCGCGGGGATACGTCGATTCAAGAACGCGTCGAGCACGATCTCTACTACATCCAGAAATGGTCCTTCTGGCTCGACCTGCGCATCCTGTTCATGACGGCCGTGCGCGCCGGACGCGATCACACGGCCTATTAGGCCATGCGAAACGACCGGTCCGACGTGGTGTAGGCAGGCGGATCATCGTTCGCACAATCTGGTTTGTACCCGGGCTAGAGCCCTCTGCCGAGGATGCGGGTGACGGTTTCGACGACGCGCTCGACCCCGTCGACGCCGAGTTCGGGGTAGAGCGGGAGGGCGAGCGTCTCGCGGCTGGCGCGCTCGGTCTCGACCAGCGGGGTTTCGGGGCGATAGGCCTCGAGAGCCGGTTGCTCGTGGAGTCCCCTCGGATAGTAGATTTCGCTCGCGATGCCGGCTTCGTCGAGCGCTTGGATCAGACCGGGACGCCTCGAGGCGTCGACGCGGACCACATAACGATGATAGGTATGGAGAGCCGGATCGGTGCAGGCGAGCGGGGTCTCGAGTGGCAGCCGCGCAGAAGAAATCGCTGCATGGCTCGACGCGGCTCCACTCTCCGCGAAGAGGGCATCGTAGCGCTGGGCGAGTCGACGACGTGCCTGGGTCCATCGCTCGAGATGGCGTAGCTTGATCGACAGGGCGACGGCCTGGAGAGCGTCCATGCGAGAGTTGATGCCGATCTCGCTGAAGACCCCGGTTTCGGACTCACCATGCACGCGCAGCCGGGCGATCCGGTCGCGCAAAACGGTGTCCGAGGTCACGAGTCCACCGGCGTCTCCCAGCGCACCCAGGTTCTTGGTGGGGTAGAAGCTGAAGCAGGCGACGCGCGTGCTTTCGCCGATTTTGCGGCCCCGGGAATCAAGGGCGCCAATGGACTGCGCCGCGTCCTGAATGATCGGCAGGCCGCGGTCCCTGCAGAGCGCGTCCAATCCGCCGAGCTCGCAGGCCCGGCCGAAGAGGTCGACGCTGATCACCGCTCGCATATTCGGCGTCGCGGCCACACGCTGGACCGCGTCCGTCGGATCGAGGTTCAGTGTGGCCGGGTCGATGTCACAGAAGACCGGGGTTGCGCCCGTGCGTACGATCGTCGAGGCGGTCGCGAAAAACGAGTAGGCGGGGCAGAGTACGGCGTCGCCGGGGCCGATTCCCAGTCCGCGCAGCGCGAGCCAAAGCGCGTCGGTGCCCGAATTGCACGAGAGACCATGGCGTGCCTCACAGAGCTTTGCGAGATCGGACTCGAAGGAGACGACCGCGTCACCGAGTACGAATCGACCGGAGTCGACGATCTCCGCAAAGCCCGCCAGTAGCTCTGACCGGATCTCGGCGTGCTGCGCGGAGAGGTCGAGCATCGGAATTCGCTTCTCGATTCGGCTCATCGCCCGCTCCCCAGGGCGCCAAGCGCGGCAGTGGCGGCAAAGGCGGCTTCGATCTCCCGATCGAGCGCCTCGTCGAAGCGAGCGGGCGAGAAGCGCTTCGCCCAACGCCGGAGCGCGTGCGGCTCGAAGCGTTGTTCATTCTTTTCAAACTCTTCGATGGCTTCGCAAAGGGCAAGGGGAGTCTGTTCATGGAACAGGATCCCGGTGGCCCCGGGATCGCTCGGGGCGTTGGAGTCGCTCGAGGGCGGGCTTGCCGGGGTCCACGGGGCGTTGCTTCGGAGGGGGCGAACCGTGTCCAGGATTCCGCCGGCAGCGAACCCTATGACCGGTCGGCCAGCCGCCTGAGCCTCGACGGCGACCAGCCCGAAATCCTCGTGTTGGGGATGCAGAAGCGCGCGGCATCCGCGGTAGAGCTCGGCGAGTGTGGCCTCGTCGACGCGACCCGTGAATTCGACGTTGGCCGGGGCCCCGCGTTCGAGCCGTGCGCGCATCGGCCCGTCGCCCGCAATCACGAGCCGCCGGTTCAGGCGCCGGAAGGCGTCGATCGCGAGGTCCTCGCGTTTGTAGGGGACGAACCCGCCGACCAGCAGGTAGTAGTCTTCTGCGGGAGCGCTTGCGACTTCGATCCAATCGACGTCGACGGGAGGCGGGACCACACGGGCGATTCGGCCATAATGGCGGCGAATCCGATCGGCGACGTCGGTCGAGATTGCGACGAATCGCGTGACGGATTCTTCGCCACTGGTTTCGACGTCGAAGCGGCGAAGTCTACGGATCATCGGGCCGGCCAGCCGCCGGCGAACGCCGTGACCGAGATACGTATCGACGTGGTCCCAGACATAACGCATGGGCGTGAAACAATAGTCGAGATGCGTGACTCCCTTTGGAATCCGCACGCTCTTCGCGACCGCGTGACTCGTCGACAGGACCAGGTCATAGCCACTCAGGTCGAATTGCCGAATCGCCCAGGGAAAAAGCGGTAGCAACTTGCGGTAGTGGTGGGCCCGGCCTGGGACGCGGTCCAAGGGGCTGGTGAAGATCCGCCGCGATTCGATCTCCGCGGGAACGCTGCCCCGATCATGGATCAGCGTGTAGAGATCCGCCTCCGGAAAGCGCTGCGCGAGGTGCTGCAGAACGCGCTCCCCGCCCCGATAGCCGGTCAGCCAGTCGTGTACGAGGGCGACTCTCAATGCGCGAATCCTAGCAGCCTCGGGAGGTTTCAGGCGGGCTCAAGCCGAGGTGGGCGTCGAGGCGGACGTTTTCGCAGGTGAGGCTGCGCTAAGGGTGAGTGCGAGCGCTTCGTCGATCGTATCGACGAGATGGATCCCGAGCGATTCCTTGACTTCGTCGGGGACGTCCAAGAGGTCCTTTTCGTTTCGTTTCGGAATCACGACGGTGTCAATTCCCGCGCGACTGGCCGCGAGCAACTTGCCCTTGATTCCGCCGACGGGGAGCACCCGGCCACGCAAAGAGATCTCTCCGGTCATCGCGACGTTGCTTCGGGCGCTCCGGTTCACGAGCAGCGAGACCAGCGCCGTCACGAGCGCGACGCCGGCGGAAGGTCCGTCCTTGGGGACGGCGCCAGCCGGAACGTGAAGATGGATCTCGCCCGGCGCGAGGGCCCCGTCCTCGAGGCCCAGGTGTTCGGCATGTGCACGCACCCAGGAGAGGGCGGCTTCCGCCGACTCGCGCATGACGTCGCCGAGCTGTCCGGTCAACCGCAGCCGGATTCCCTTTCCGCCATGGTTGTTCGTGGCTTCGATGAAGAGAATGTCGCCACCGTGAGCGGTGACAGCGAGACCGACCGCGACGCCGGGAATGCTCGTGTGTTCCGCGATCTCGGAGAGATGGGGTGGGGCACCGAGGGCTTCCGACACGAAGTCGGGATCGATCGAAAGGATCGCCTCGCGATCTTCGGAGATCTTGCGTGCGCACTTGCGCAACAGCGTCGCGATGTTGCGTTCGAGATTTCGGACACCCGCCTCCCGGGTGTACTCGACGATGACCTTGTCGAGGGCTTCCGTGGAGATCGTCACCTGCTCGGCTTCCAGGCCATGGGCTTCGAGTTGGCGGGGAACCAGGAACTCCTCCGCGATCACGAGCTTCTCGCGCTCGGTGTAGCCGGAGAGTTCGATGACCTCCATGCGATCGAGCAAGGCGGCGGGGATCGTCGAGAGCGTGTTGGCGGTGGCGATGAAGAGCACTCGCGAAAGGTCGAAGGGTGCCTCGATATAGTGGTCCGAGAAGGCCTTGTTCTGCTCGGGGTCGAGGACTTCGAGCAGCGCCGATGAGGGGTCGCCCCGAAAATCCGAACCGACCTTGTCGATCTCGTCGAGCAGAAAGACCGGGTTGCGGGATCCAGCGCGCTTCAGGCTCTGCAGGATGCGACCGGGCATCGAACCGACGTAGGTCCGTCGATGTCCCCGAATCTCGGCCTCGTCGCGCACACCGCCGAGGGAGGCGCGGGTGAAGTTGCGGCCCATACAACGGGCGATCGACCGGCCGAGCGATGTCTTGCCCACACCGGGTGGGCCGACGAAACAGAGGATCGGTGCCTGGGCATCCGGGGCGAGTTTGCGCACCGCCAGGAACTCGAGAATCCGGTCCTTCACCTGCGAGAGGCCATGGTGGTCTGCGTCCAGGATCTCACGGGCCCGGTGCAGGTCGAGATCATCGTCGGTCTGAATACTCCAGGGCAGGTAGACGATCCAGTCCAGATAGGTCCGGATCAGGTGGCGATCGGGGGCGTGCTGCGGGAGCGAAGAGAGCCTTCGCAACTCTCGATCGGCCAGGGCCTGGGCTTCTTCCGGGAGTTCGAGTGCGTCGAGTTTCTCACGCAGCTCGTCCACCTCGCGCGCTCCCGCGTCCGTTTCGCCGATCTCCCGCTGGATCTCGCGCATCCGCTGGCGGAGCATTCGCTCACGGCGTTTGGGGTCCGTCTCGCCGCCTGCTTCGTCGGTGAGACTCCGCTGGGTCTCGGCAATCGTGACCTCCTTCTGGAGGTGGCTTTCGACCAGCGCGAGGCGGGTCTTGGGGTCGGGTTCTTCGAGCAGCTCGATCTTCTGCTTCGGCGTGAGAGCGATATTCGAGGCCACGAGGTCGGCCAGAATTCCCGGGGTCGGAATGCCCTGGATGAAGGCCTTCCACTCGTCGGGCATGTCCTCGCGCAGCTCGACGATCTTCTGGGCTAGCACCACGACGCGACGCCAGGCGGCTTCGAGTTCCGGCGACTCTTCCGCGGACTCGACGAGCGGTTGGACCTGGACGCGCAGCGTGGGCTCCCAGGCAACCGTGCGGGTCATCACGGCGCGGGCGAGGCCGACGACCAGAGCTTGCTTGCCCTCACGTCTCGCGTCGATGATTCGCATCACGCGGACGATCGTGCCGACCTCGTAGAGATCTTCGAGTCCGGGGTTCTCGGTGAGCGGATCGTGCTGGGAGACGACGAGCAGATAGCCGTCCTGACCGGCTTCCTCGAGTGCGGCGAGCGATCGCGGTCGACCGATGGCCAGGGGCATCGTGACTCCGGGAAAGACCACGACGTCGCGCACGGGCAGCACGGGCAGGATCGCCGGAATGTCGAGAATTTCCGCACCGGGAACCTGGACCGAGAGCGAGGCGATGCCGCCGCTCGAGCCGGTCCCTTCCGGGTTGGATTCGTCGTCGTCTCGATCGTGGTCTGACACGGAACTCCTTGTCTCGGGCATTCGGAGGATTGGGCGCTGGTTCGGGCTGCGCCGGGCGCAGCTGTCCAGCAACCGAATGAACGTAAGCGCCGCGAACGCCGGGTCAACCGGTCGAGCGAATTCCTGTGGCGGGGGATAAAACTTCCTGTAATGCCGTGAAAGGGCTCATATTTTTTTGATTTTGAACGGCTAAATAGGGTTTCATTATTTGAGCCAATGTGGCCGCTCGACTCTTTCCATGATTTCCACCCGGCCCTTTGGTCGAACCGGCTTCGACAGCGCCCGCATCCTTTTCGGTGTCGCCGCCCTGGCGGGGATGCGGCCCGCCCGGGTCGAGGCGACCCTCGAGATCCTCGAGCGTTATGGGGTGAACCACATCGATACGGCGATCAGCTACGGAGATTCCGAACTGAATCTGGCGGGCTGGTTGGCGGGGCACCGGTCCGAAGTGTTTCTCGCGACCAAGACCCACGAACGCGAAGGGCAGCGGGCCCGCGCGAGTCTCGAGGCTTGCGCTCGGGCGAGCGGTGTAATGGGTCCTGTCCCGCGAAGACGTCTTCTTGAACAGCTCGAGCGACGGCCGGATCCACGAGCTGACCCTGCAGGCGGCCGCGGACCTGGCCGCCATGGCCGACCGACCGACCGATGCGCTGATGCGGGCGGACCGGGATGTCCTGGGGATCGAACCGCTCTTCGTGCGGGGTGTGAGCGATTCGATCTAGTCATCAATAGATGGTTCGCGCCGACGGCCACTCAGTCTTCCGGGGCTTCTGGCCAATCGGGCCAGTCCCGACCGACGCGCAGACTCCACTTCGGTGCGCGCCGTTCGACGTAGGCGACCGGGCCTTCGATCGCATCCGGCCTCGACATGATGTGCTTGTGGAGTTCGCTCTCCTTGTACTCGACCTGCGCAGCCGAAAGCCCCGAGGATTCCCAGAGTAGTTTCTTCGAGACGGCGATCGAGAGCGGGGCCGCGTGGATGGCGGTGTCGCGCGCGAGGGCGAGCGCCGCGGGGAGCACCTCTTCGGAGGGGAGCACCTGGCTCGCGACGCCCAGTCGCTCGATCTCCTCCCCCGTGAAGGTCCTGCCGGTGAGCATGATCTCCGCTGCCCGGGCCAGCCCCACCAGGCGGACCATCGTCCAGTGTGAATAGGCGTCGCCCATCACGCCCCGGCGAACCTGCACGATTCCGTATTTCGCCTCACGCGCGAAGATCCGGATATCGCATTGCATCGCGAGGGTCATTCCCAATCCGATCGCATGTCCGTTCACCGCCGCGACGACGAGTTTGCGGATCGCGAAGGCCGGAACGGCACAGCCGGCCGCGCTGAAATTGTCGAAGCCGCCGCTGTCCGAGACGTCGAAGGTCTTCGCCGCGTCGGTCATGTCGGCCCCGGTACAGAACGCCCGTCCGGCGCCGGTCACCACGACTGCGCGGATCTCGTCGTCCTCGTCGCATCGCGTATACGCCGCCGCCAATCCCTCGAGCAGCTCCCCCGAGCAAGCGTTCATCTTGTCAGGCCGATTCAGCGTGATCAGGGCCACGCCGACATCGTCCACCTCGAATAGGATCGATTCGTCGCTCATGCGGCGACTATAGCCAGCCGGGCAGGGTCGGGCGTCTGGTCAGAGACGTTGGCCACGCTCGAGGCCGAGGCATTTAAAGAAGACGCCGTGGCGCAGAGGACGCCGTGGCGCAGCGAATGACGTGGCCCAGTAACAAAAAGCCTCAGCGAAAAAATTCGCCGAGGCCCAATCCTCTGCTGCAAACAACAACGTGTCGCCAAACAGCTACTCTGTC
>Ga0114950_10004064_pt1 | contig 11334 bp, 9 predicted proteins | sample N075metaG_FD_83503 | JGI IMG/M metagenome (GOLD analysis project Ga0114950, IMG submission 83503) | Deep subsurface microbial communities from Kermadec Trench to uncover new lineages of life (NeLLi) - N075 metaG | ecosystem: Environmental > Aquatic > Marine > Ocean trench > Sediment | place...
AGCAAAGGCAAAGTGGCGCGGTACTATCTCGCGACGACCACCCGGATGGATGTCGAGATGGGTATATCGCCCGAAACAGGCGAGCCTGAGCATGACGAATGGCGTTGGGTCAGTTTCGACGAGGCCCATGATATATCGACGCCCAGGGTGCGCAATGTCGTCCGCTGGGCAAGGCAGATTATCGGCGCCTGAGGCTGTCAGACGATTCGGTTGCGCTCGCGCCCGTCCAAAAACGCGGCGATATTTTCGACCAGTTCATCGATTGCGGCCTGGCGTGCTGCACCTGTTGCCCAGGCGATATGAGGCGTGACAAGCAAATTGGCGCCGTCGTAATCAAGCAGCGGGTCGCCATCTACCGGCGGTTCTTGTGGCAGGACGTCAACTGCCGCGGCCGCGATATCGCCGGCCCGCAGCGCATCCACGAGCGCTGTTGAGTCGATGAGGCCACCGCGCGCGGTATTGATCAGGATGGCGTCTGACCGCATTTTCGCAAACTCTGCGGCGCCGAACAGCCCGCGAGTTGCGTCATTGAGAGGGCAGTGCAGCGAAATGACGTCCGCGCGCTGCAGTAGTTCCTCGAAGGAAACGCGCCCATCATTGACGATGGCAGATCCGGGTCGCGCCGAGACGATGACCTGCATGCCGAAATTCCTGGCGATTTTCTCCACGCCCTTACCGAGTTCGCCGTAACCGACGATGCCGAGCGTCATCGCGGACAGTTCGCGAACCGGGTAACTCAGGAGGCAGAAGTCATCTGCGCGTTGCCATTCTCCTGCACGCACTGCGGCGTTGTACTGGCCAATACTGTGCGTCAGGCTTAGCAGGCAGGCGAATACATGCTCAGCGACAGAGTGTGTGCAGTACGCTCGAATATTGCAGACGGCCACGCCATGTTGTTGTGCTGCCTCGAGATCAATATTGTCGGTACCCGTTGCGGTCAGGCCAATAAAGCGTAACTGTGGGGCCCCCTGCAGCAATTCAGCGCTGAGTCGAATCTTGTTGGTGAGAATAAAATTCGCGCCCTGAATCCGTTCTGCGACCTCGTGATCCTCTGTTACCGGGAATATTTTCAACTCCGGCAACAAATCGCGCATGCCGTCAATATTGAGATTCGGCCCCATTGTTGCGAAATCAAGAAAAACAGCTTTCATATGGCAATTCGATACTTTGTGTCGCAAAGTACGGGACGATGAACGATCAATTCTGGAAACGCAAATCGCTGGCAGAGATGTCCGAGACAGAGTGGGAGTCGCTGTGTGACGGTTGTGCGCTGTGTTGCATGCACAAGATCGAGGACGAGGAAACGGGGGAAATTTTTTATACTGACGTCGCCTGCCGCTTGCTGGATCTCGATACTTGTCGATGTACTGACTACGCCAATCGAGCGAAGCGAGTGGCGGAGTGTCTGATGCTTTCGGTCGATGAGCCAGAGGCATTCCATTGGTTGCCGGCAACCTGTGCATACCGCCGGCTCGCGAACGATCAGGATTTGCCCGACTGGCATCCGCTGTTAACGGGACGCCAGGACAGCGTTCACGAAGCAGGCATATCCGTTCGCGGCCACGCGGTTTCTGAAAATGACACCAGGGAGTGGAGCGTGTTGCAAAAAAGGAGTTAGTTTGACCAGTTACCCAACGATTGCACTGCCGCAGACGCCTAAGGTTCCGATTGAGGAAATGCGCCAACGCCTTGGTGAATTCTACGAAGAGATGAATCGGCGCAGGACGGTACGTGAGTTTTCCGACAGACCCGTCCCGCGGGACATCATTGAATTGGCGTTGCGCGCCGCCAACACGGCGCCGAGTGGCGCGAATTTACAGCCATGGCATTTCGCGGTTGTCAGCGGTCCCGGGACGAAGACAAAAATTCGTGAGGCGGCGGAGGATGAGGAGCGCGAGTTCTATGAGCATCGCGCGACGCAAGAGTGGCTCGCGGCGCTTGAACCTCTTGGCACCAATGAGCACAAGCCGTTCCTGGAGACGGCGCCGTACCTGATTGCCGTATTTGTGCAGAAGTTCGGCGTACTACCGGACGGTCGAAAGGTAAAGCATTACTACCCAACCGAATCGACAGGCCTCGCGACTGGCATACTTATTACGGCATTGCACAAAGCGGGCCTGGCTACGCTGACGCATACACCGAGTCCGATGAAATTTCTCAACGAGATTCTGGGGCGACCGAAGAGCGAACGGCCTTTTCTCCTGCTGGTCACCGGATACGCGGCTGACGATGCCCGCGTGCCAGACATTGAACGCAAGCCACTCGAAGAATTCACCTCTTTCATCGATACCTGATCTCACTGGCGGTTGGATGCTCGTATCGCTCAACCTCGCTCGCATCGGGCTTCGCTTGCTTTGGCGCGGTTAGGGTGACAGGGACCCTAACTGTGAGATCAGTAATTTCTGTACAGACAGTTAGGGTCCCTGTCACCCTAACTAGGGTCACTGTCCCCCTAACCTCACGACCCGCACCATGGGTGGACGGTCGGCGGGCGATATATTCCCTAGCGGACTGCTCGCTTTAGCGAGCTTTATGTCTCGCTACGGAATGATGTCGACCGACGGCCATTTCGAGACGTGGGTCGTGGGTGGTGGTGGAGTCAGCCGGTGTTTTGTAGCGCCTGTGCGATGCCATTGACGCTCGCCAACAAGGCGCTGAAAATCTCTTCGTCTTCGCGATCAGATGCCCGCCATTTCGATAACAGGTCAACCTGCATGAGACTCATCGGGTCAACGTATGGGTTGCGCAACATGATGGCTCGCTGCAACGTGAGGTCGCCTTCGAGCAGGGTTTCATGGTTGGAGTAATCCAGTATCAGGTCTCGGGTGAGTTGATATTCGGCCTCAATGATCGGGAAAAATTCCTCATGTAAATCACCGGCGAGCTGCGAATAAAGCTTTGCGATATCGAGATCTGACTTTGCCAGCACCATTTCGGCGTCCGCCGTAAGGGAGCGCTGGAAGTACCACTCAGTGAACATGTTTCGAACAGCGCTTTCGCCAAAATCCTCAATAGCCTTCCTGAGGCCGCTACCGATACCGTACCAGCCGGGCAGCACGAATCGCGCCTGAGTCCAGGCAAATACCCAGGGAATGGCACGCAAGTCCTCAACGCCCGATTGACGCCGTCTGGATGAGGGCCTTGAGCCGATCCGCATGCGTTCAATCAGGTCGATCGGTGTTGCCTGCCTGAAGTACTCGTAGAAGCTGGGTGTCTCGTATATCAGTCTGCGATAGACGCGACGACTCTCGTTTGCAATGACATCCATCATCGCGTGCCATTCGGGCCGGTCATTGCCGCGATGTCTTGGCATGGCCGTCGCCAGGGCGACCGACCCGGTCATCTGCTCGAGGGTGCGCAGCGCTATGCCGCGCAAGCCGTATTTTTCATTGATGATTTCGCCCTGCTCGGTAACGCGAAGGCGCCCATTGACGGTACCGGGTGGCGCGCCCAGCACCGCAACATGCGTTTTGCTGCCACCGCGGCTGATAGTGCCGCCGCGGCCGTGGAATAATGTCAGCTCCACCCCGTGCGCTTGTGCGGTCTTAACGATGACTTCCTGCGCGTTTTGCAGCGCCCAGCGTGCGGAGGCGAGACCGCTGTCCTTGTTGCTGTCCGAGTAACCAATCATCACGGTCTGACGGTTGTCGCGTCGAAAAAGATGCTTGCGATACAGGTCGACAGACAACAATGACTCAATTATCGCCGGCCCGTTTTGCAAATCATCAACGGTTTCAAACAACGGCGCTATGTCGAGCGGCACTTCGCCGCGTTTGTTATGCAACTCGCCCCATTGCGCCAAAAGCAGGACCGAGAGAATGTCGTCAACGCCCTGAGTCATGCTGATGACGAACGGCCCTATGGCCTTCGGACCGTACTTTCTGCGACAAGATGCGATCGCCTGGAATACAGCGATGGTCTTGCGCGCCGTTGTGCTCAGATTCATCGGCACGCTGTCGCGCGTACCGATTGCTTCCACAATGCGCTCCGTGCGATCCGCCGCCGACATCTCGATCCAGTCGTCTTCGCCGAGGCACTCGCCGACGACGCGCCGGTGGACTTCCGCATCCTGTCGGATATCCAGCGTTACCAAATGAAAACCGAATGTGTTTATACGTCGCAATAACCGGCGCACAGCGAACAAGCCGGCATACTCGCCTTTATGGGCAGCCAGGCTATCTGCGATCAGTTGTATGTCACTCGTCAGCTGCTCGACTTTTTCGTACGGTAATACGTCGTCGTCGTATGTTGATTGCAGGCGCTGCTGAATAAGTTGCAGAAGAACGCGATAGGGCATATCCCGATGGCGAGCGGGAACAGCGTGGTACGCGGTTGCAAATACGTGACGGTACTCGTCAATCTTGTCCAGAATTTCCTGATTGAAGTTTGAACGTCCCATTGACTGGCTCAGTTTGGCGGCAAGCAAGCCACATTCGCTGTAGTAGAGATCGAGAATTAGTGATCGTTGGCGCGCCAATGTTTCGCGAATGGTTTTTGCGCCGACATTGGGATTGCCATCCATGTCGCCGCCAACCCAGGAACCGAAACGTACAATCTCCGGTACTTCGAGATTTTTGGCGTCATCGCCGTAGATTCTTTTGACGGCACTCTCTATATCTTCATAAAACGGCGGAATAGCGCGGTACAAAACGTCAGTGACAAAGAACAAGACATGTTCCAACTCGTCAGACACCGTCATTTGTTCAGATGGGTGTTCGTCAGTCTGCCAGCCCGTCGTCGCAAGCGAGCGGATGTTCTGAATGGCAGCATCTGATTCCTGTGGCGTCATGGTTGGATTCAGCAGATCGATAAGATGCCTGACGATTTTCTGTTCCTTGCGCAGCATCGTTCGTCTGGTTGGCTCGGTCGGATGCGCCGTAAAAATAGGTTCTATCACCAGCGAGTTGAGCAATTCCTGCAGGCTCTCGGCGTCAGTGCCGGATGCCTTGAGTTTGATGAACGTGTCCTCAAGACCGCCGGGCTGGTAATGAACAACATCGCGCAAGTACTCGCGCCGACGCCTGATGCGGTGCACCTTTTCAGCCGTATTCACCATCTGAAAATAGGTCGAAAAGCTACGTATGACCTGATGGGCCTGACTGGGGTCCAGGCCGCTCATCAGTTCGGTGAGTTCCTCGCCGGGCTTCTCGTTCCCTTCACGGCGGCGGATCGCGCGCAATCTGGCGCTTTCCACGAACTCGTATAGTTCGTCGCCGCACTGTTCGCGTATCAGGTCGCCAACCATAGCGCCCAACATGCTCACATCGTGGCGCAGTGCCTGGTCTTTGTCCTCGAACGTGATGTCCTGACGGCGCAGAGATTTGTGTGCCCCGGTACTCACGATCAGTCGCGAAAATTTTCGTACTGTAATGGCAAACCGATGTCTGTTTCCTTGAGCATGCTGATCACGGTCTGCAGGTCGTCGCGTTTCTTGCCGCTTATGCGCAGCTTGTCGCCCTGGATGGCCGCCTGCACTTTGAGCTTGGCTGCCTTTATTTGTTTAACCAGCTTGCGCGCGCGATCAGCATCAATGCCGCGGCGCAAGATGACCTGTTGGCGTGCCGTGCTGCCGGTCATCTCGGATTCCTGTTCATCAAGGCAAGCGATGTCGATACCGCGCTTCGACAACTTCTGGCGCAGGATGTCGAGCATCTGTTTGAGTTGAAAATCGGACTGTGTCGTTAGCGTGATCACCTGCTCTTCGAGTACGTATTTTGATCCGCTACCTTTGAAATCGAAACGCGTATTCACCTCTCGATTGGCCTGGTCGACGCCGTTGCTGGCCTCGTGGGCATCGAAGTCACTGACTACATCAAAAGAAGGCATTTGCTGGTCCTGGATATGTTGCGATTGTTATACGTCAACGCCTGCAGCGAAAGGTACACCCGCGTAAGCGTTCACACCAGACCTGAGCGCCATGGCGCACACAAAAACTCAACAACGTGCCCAGTAAGGACAACAGTCCTGCGGCTGGCAGGACTGCACAATGAGCATCATGTTTCTCGTCGTCGAACCATCGGTTGTAACCTCGCCTTGCCCGCTATTGCCAGCAGAAAAGGCCGACGAGTTCCTGCCGTCCGCGTGTATGCCGGTGCCTAAGGGCTCAGCATGGATAGCCATGCAGCTCAACCTGCCCGAGTACGCCGGGCCAAACGGCGACATCTGCCGAAATGCGTTGGAGAATGCACTGCATCTCTGTGTTGATGATGGCGATAGACTCCACGATCAGACTGACTGGAACGAGCCGCGAGTTGAACGGGATAGCTGGCTGAATCGCCGTCTTGCGATTGCGGTGCGCGGTTGGGGTGATCTCGTCGCGTTGCGGGGCGATGATCCGAAATCATTGCAAACGCTTCGGGACATGGAAGACCTCGCAGAATGGGTGTGCGCAACGCTGCACGCGCGTTCCCGGCATCTTGCCGAGACGACCGCCTGGTGCCCGGCGCTTGACGAGGCCGGCAAGCGCATGTTTCAGCATGGCTCATCTGCCCGCTGGCGCAGTTGCTGGAAGCGGGCTGTCGCCAGTGTCGCGGTGCGGCACAGGAACCTGACGACGATGTCGCCATGGGACATTTTCCCGGCACATCAACCGGCCGATCTGCGCTATGTCGACCTGTTGCCGCTGACGCGTTTTGCGGATTCACTGTCATTTCAGCGAGATGTGACGATAACGCACTGGAATGCGAAGGACTTCAGGGGCTTCTATAAACACGTTAGTGCCATTGTGCGCTGCAATGGGGGTGCAGGACTGATTGCGAAACAGGTATGAACTAGGATACGGTTTGCTTTGTATTGCCTGAATGGGCAACAAGAAAAATGAGGGTGCGCATTGCAACCGATAACACCTGACGCTCACGGAATCGCCGTACTGCTCCTGACGGTCGTCGCGCTCGTTCTTTTTACGCGCGACAATATTCCGCTTGAGTCGTCTTCGCTTGCCATATTGATTCTGCTGGTTGCCGGATTCCAGTTGTGGCCGTACGAGAATACGGCCGGAGAAGTGATCCTCGGCCCGGTCGACTTTTTCGCGGGCTTCGGCAATGAAGCGCTGGTTGCCATCTGTGCATTGATGATGGTGGGCAAAGCGCTGGAGACTACGGGAGCGTTGCAACCACTGGCGACGATCGTTGGCAAGGCATGGTCAACGCGGCCGGTACTTGCGCTGGGTACAACACTGGTTGCGAGCGCGATTCTCAGCGCATTCATGAACAACACGCCGATCGTCGTATTGCTCATGCCAATACTTGTCGGTGCGTCGTTGCGCGTTAAGTTTCCTGTATCCGGCGTGATGTTGCCGATGGGTCTGGCCACAATTATTGGTGGCATGTCGACCGCTATCGGTACATCGACCAACCTGCTGGTCGTCGGCATTTCGCACGACATGGGCGTTCAGCAGTTCGGCATGTTTGATTGGGTGTTGCCCGTCAGTATCGTCGGTGGGGTCGGACTGCTATTTCTCTGGCTTGTTGCGCCACGCTTGTTGCCGGCCCGCACACCTCCGATGGCTGATACGTCGCCACGCATATTCAGCGCCAGGCTGCATGTCAAAGAAGGCGGCTTTGCGGACGGCAAAACGCTGTCCGAAGTGCTCGCAAAAGCGGATGGGACATTGCGCATCGACAAAATTCAGCGATCCGAAACATTGTTTCTTGCCAAGCTGCCGTCTGTTATTTTGCAGCCGGGCGACAGGCTGTTCGTTAAGGATTCTCCGGAAAACCTGAAGCATTACGAACAGGTGCTCGGCGCGACATTGTTCAACATTTCGGATAGCGAACATCCGGTCGACGACGAAACGCCGCTCAAGGCGGAAGGCCAGCAGTTGGCCGAGGTCGTCGTGACGCGCGGTTCGCCATTGCACTTGCGCAGCCTTGCTGCGGCGCGCTTTACAAGCAGCTATGGTTTGCTGGCCCTGGCGCTGCATCGAGCCCGGTCAGCCAGTTCTCAGGTAACAGGGGATCTGAACCTGATTCGCCTGCGCGCAGGCGATGTCTTGCTGGTACAGGGAACCAGCGAGGCCGTTGCCAACCTCAAGGACAGCGGCACGATGCTTGTGCTGGACGGCACCACCAATCTGCCTCATACACACCGCGCGAAACGCGCATTGGCGATCATGGGACTGGTCGTTCTGACGGCGGCATTCGGAATCGCGCCGATTTCGGTAAGTGCGATTGTTGGCCTTGGCCTGATGATAGCCACCGGCTGTCTGAGCTGGCGCGACGCGGCGAACGCGCTTTCGATCCCTGTCGTAATGATTATCGTGACGGCGCTCGCGCTTGGTAAGGCGCTGATGGGTACCGGCATGGCCGACTTTCTTGCCGTTAGTTTCGTCAATGCCGCGTCGGGTCTGCCACCGCCAATGATTCTCAGCGCGTTTATGTTGCTCATGACGGTGATGACGAATGTCGTGTCCAATAACGCTGCGGCCGCTATCGGCACACCGATCGCAATCAGTATCGCCGCGCAGCTCGGAGTCAGTCCCGAACCCTTCATTCTCGCCGTCTTGTTTGGCGCCAACATGAGCTTTGCGACGCCATACGGCTATCAAACCAACCTGTTGGTAATGAGCGCTGGCGGCTATAAATTTGGGGATTTCCTGCGTGTCGGCATCCCATTAACCATCATTATGTGGCTCGGTTTCTCATTGATTTTGCCGGTCCTGTACGACTTACAACCCGCGATTGTTCCTTGACGGCCGCCGTAGCGGCAGTAATACTCGACCCAATGAATGCTCAGATCATCAAGAACTGGTGGTGGCTCCCCGCACAGGAGAGGGCTGCTGGCTGACTATTGTCTGAACAAAGAAAGCTGAGCAAACGATAGCGTCGCCCATCTCTGCCGAAATCAGAGATGGGCTTTTTTATTGGGCATCGTAGAAGGATCGTGGGAGCGCGCCTTGCACCCAGACGGGCATAAACGCGCGATAACAGAGATTGGAATAGCACCATGCAGGCACCTTTTGACATTGCCGCCGACCTGGATACGCCAGTATCGGCGTACCTGAAGCTCGGCCCCCTGCGGCCTCGTTTCCTGTTGGAGAGCGTCGAGGGCGGCGAACGACTCGCGCGTTACTCGTTCCTGGGTTTTGGCGATGCTGTTGAAGTGCGCATGGACGCAACAGGGTTTCACATTGACGGAGCAAGCGAGCCTCGCCCGACCAATCAACAGCAATATCTTGGTGCACTCAGGCGTGTACTCGAGCTCGCGCCCAGGCCGCGGCCGGACGATGGTCTGCCGTTCGCCGGAGGCCTGGTCGGTGTAACGGGATACGATGTCGTGCGCTTGTTCGAAGACTTGCCTGAAGACACGCAAAAACAAACCAATATTCCCGACGCCGCATTTGTTGCGCCTGTATCGCTACTGGTCTTCGATCATCTGACACGTCGGGTCGCGATACTGCATGACGGGCCGGAGGAGGAGCGGCAGAGACTGCGTGTTGAAGTGGTGAAGTGCCTGCGCGGCTCGATACCACTGACGCAGCACGACGTATCGATATCTCCGGCTACGGCGAGCTTCACCGAGCAGGAATTCTCGGAACGTGTCGATGCCTGCAAGGAGTACATTGCGGCCGGGGATATTTATCAGATTGTCTTGTCGGTGTTGTTCCGCGGCGAGACCAATGTGCCACCTTTCGAGGTCTACAGGGCGCTGCGTTTATTGAACCCGTCACCCTACATGTTTTATTTCGATTTTGGTGACCTTCAGGTCGTGGGATCTTCGCCGGAGGCGCTTGTGAAACTGAATGGCGATGCGGCGTCGTTGCGACCGATCGCGGGTACATTGCCACGAGGCGCAACACAGCATGAAGACATGGCCAACGAGCAGGCATTGCTCGCCGACCCGAAGGAGGCCGCCGAACACGTAATGCTGGTCGACCTGGCGCGCAATGATCTGGGCCGCGTAGCGACTCCCGGCACGATACATGTTGAGCCCTATCGTTCTATCGAGCGTTACAGCCATGTCATGCATATCGTGAGCGGCGTTCAGGGTGAGCTGGCAAAGGAGTTTGATCAATTCGATTTGTTCGCTGCGAGCTTTCCGGCGGGGACGCTCGTTGGTGCGCCCAAAGTTCGGGCAATGCAGATCATCGAAGAAATGGAACAGGTTGGCCGCGGCCTCTACGCGGGCACGGCTGGATGCTTTGGTCTCAGTGGTGACATGGAGCAGGCGATAACCATACGCACGCTGGTTTTCTCGGGTGATGAGTACAGTTTTCAGGCAGGTGCCGGTATTGTTGCCGACTCTGTACCGGCGAGGGAGTATCAGGAAGTGCTGGCGAAAAGCGCCATATTGAAGCGCGCCCTCGAAATTGCCGGGGAGGGCTTGTAATGTCGAGCTCAGCAAAATTTGATCACGTGCGCATGCTACTGATCGACAACTACGACTCCTTTACCTACAACCTGGTGCAGGCCTTCGCGGCACGAGGGGCCAATGTCATGGTCTATCGCAACGACGCAATCGGTGTCGAAGAGGCCCTGGCTCTGGAGCTAACGCATCTCGTTATCTCTCCGGGACCGGGCAGGCCGGAAGATGCGGGAGTGTCGCTAGAGATGATCAAGGCGTTTGCGGGCCGCGTGCCAACACTCGGCGTTTGCCTCGGTCACCAGAGTATCGTGCAGTACCTCGGTGGCGACATCGTGAGGGCGGAGCGCCTGATGCACGGCAAGACGTCGATCGTTAGCCATGACGGCGAGACGATTTTTGCTGGCATCTCCGCAGCGTTCGAGGTCGGTCGCTACCATTCACTCTGTGCAAACAACGACACGCTCCCGGACACGCTGGAAATAACGGCGCAAACCAGGCGCGGCGAAATCATGGGTGTGCGCCATAAGACGATGCAGCTGGAGGGCGTGCAGTTTCATCCGGAAAGCGTCCTGACACCAGAGGGAGACATGCTGATGGCGAATTTCATGTGCATGAACGCCGTTGGCAAGGAGAGATCGTGAGCAAAGAGTACAGTCAATTGCTCGACAGTCTGCTCGATGGTAATCCGCTTGCCGAACGGCAGGCCTACCAACTGATGTACAAGCTAGCCGAGGGTGAGTTGCCGGCGGCGTTGGCAGGTGCCTTGCTCGCCGGCTTGCGGGCGAAGGGCGAGACGGCCGATGAAATTCGCGGCTTCGCCACAGCAATGCGGGAACTGGCGTTGCACCTCGAGATTCCAGACGGTACGCCGACAGTGGACACGGTCGGGACTGGCGGCGATGGCTCGGGAAGCCTCAATCTATCAACGGGCACCGGGCTGCTGGCTGCCGCCTGCGGGTCCAGGGTCGTCAAGCACGGCAATCGCTCGGTTTCCAGTCGCTCCGGCAGCGCTGACATGCTTGAGTGTCTTGG
>Ga0114950_10004065_pt1 | contig 11333 bp, 10 predicted proteins | sample N075metaG_FD_83503 | JGI IMG/M metagenome (GOLD analysis project Ga0114950, IMG submission 83503) | Deep subsurface microbial communities from Kermadec Trench to uncover new lineages of life (NeLLi) - N075 metaG | ecosystem: Environmental > Aquatic > Marine > Ocean trench > Sediment | place...
CCTGTGAGGGCTTCTAGACCTCGTATTGAACTGCAACGCGCTCCGCGAGGTGGGGCGCGATGCGTTCGCGGATCAGGGCCTGGTGCAGGGAATGCTGGGCGTAGGCGGTGAATCCATTGGCGTCGTCGAAGTCGGCGACTACTGCGAAGTCGAAGTTTCCTTCGACGAGACCGGCGTCGTCCCCGTACTCGTAACGTCGGATGCCAGCGATGGCGTTGGCAAGATCGGCGAGACCGTCGCGGACGGCCTGCTTGGCCTCCTCGGTCGTGCCCTCCTTCCAGCGGAACAAGACAACGTGGCGGATCATCGACGACTCTCCTCGGGTTGGAGCCAGGTTGGATGCTTCTGGGGCAGCGCGCCACTTCGACGCGGTGAAGGCTGGCCCAGCGACAGCTTATCGAACGGACGCTGGCCGAAGGGCAGCCATCGAGCACAAGACGGACGCTCTCGGCGCGTGGTACGGTGCTTCTCTTCCGTTGCCAAGGAGAGCCCCCGTGGAATTCAGTTTCGTTGAAGTGAACGAGGCGGTTTCGGCCGCGATTCCGGACCGTGAGGCCGTCGTCTTCCGTGACCGCCGCCTGACCTATGCGCAGCTCGCCGAGCGAAGCCGGCGTCTGGCGAACGTTCTGCTCGACCACGGTATCGAGGTGCGAGCCGAGCGCTCGACGCTTCAGGGCTTTGAATCGGGCCAAGACCACCTGGCTCTGTATCTCTACAACGGAAACGAATATCTCGAAGGCATGCTCGGAGCTTGGAAGGCCCGGTCCGCAGCCTTCAACGTCAACTATCGCTACGTCGAGGAGGAGCTCCTCTACCTGTTCGAGAACTCCCGATCCCGGGCCGTGATCTACCACTCGGCGTTCGCGCCCCAGATCGCATCGATTCGCGACCGGCTGCCGCAGCTCGAGCTGCTGATCCAGGTTGCCGACGACTCGGAGATCGCGTTGCTGCCCGGCGCCATCGACTACGAACAGGCGCTGGCGGCCGCCTCGTCGCAGCTGCCGGACATCGGACACTCGCCCGACGATCTGTATATCCTCTACACGGGCGGCACCACCGGAATGCCCAAAGGCGTGCTGTGGCGCTCGGCCGACATCTTCGTAGCGGCGATGGGGGGACGCAAGCTCGACGGTACCGAGTTCGCGTCGCTCGATGATGTGGTTGCCCAGGCGGCGGGCGGGCCCGGCATCAAATCGCTGATCGGCCCTCCCCTGATGCACGGTGCCGCCCAGTGGGCGACGTTCATCAATTTTGCGATGGGCAGCACCATCGTCTTTGGCAGCCAGAACGAGAAACTCGACCCCGACGACTTCCTGTCGACCATCGAACGCGAGCAGGTCAATACGGCCACCATCGTGGGAGATGCCTTCGCCCGGCCGATTCTCGATCAGATGGAGAGAAAGAAGTACGACCTCTCCAGCCTCTTCCTGATTGGTTCGGGGGGCGCCGCACTCTCGACCGCCAACAAGAAGGAGTGGCTCCAGAAGCTGCCGAACATCACCGTGATCGATGCGATCGGATCGTCGGAGACGGGAGCCCAGGCCATGAATCCCAGCAACAAGGATTCGGAGGTCACGACGGGCGACTTCAAGCCCAGCCCGGGCGCATGTGTCGTCTCCGGGGATCTCACCCGCCTGCTCGATCCCGGCGATGAAGAGATGGGCTGGTTTTCCCAGACGGGCCGCGTTCCCCTCGGCTATTTCGGTGACGCCGAGAAGACGGCGAAGACGTTCCCGGTGATCGGCGGGATCCGCTACTCGATTCCCGGAGACCGCGCGCGTCACCGCGCGGACGGCCAGATCGACGTGCTCGGGCGCGACTCGGTGACGATCAACTCGGGTGGCGAGAAGATCTTCGCCGAAGAGGTCGAACACGCGCTCAAGCTGCATCCCGACGTCTTCGACACGGTGGTGGCCGGTCGACCCAGCGAACGCTGGGGACAGGAAGTCGTGGCCATCGTGGCACTGCGTGAGGGCAAGACGCCGGACGAGGCCGCACTGCTGGCCGAGTGCGGGAAACACCTCGCCCGCTACAAGCTGCCCAAGGCGTTCGTCTTCCTGGACCAGATCCAGCGCAGCCCGAGCGGCAAGGCGGATTACCGCTGGGCCCAGGAACAAGCTCGAGACGGCTCCTGAAACCGTTGTATTCCAGCTAGTTAGGATTCTCGCCCTCAGCTTCGTCAAGACCGCCTCCGAATCACTCGATACGCAGGATTCTGGATCGGGATCTCGAGGGGGTGTGGGTGATGAACCGTCTTGCGGCGCAAAGTACGTGGCTGCTCTGGCTTTCGATGCTGGCTTTGGGCTCGACCGCGGCGGCCGAGATGCCGCGCGGCGAGCTTCGGGTCGAGATCCACGAACCCGCGGGCGATCGCGTGCTGACCGATCTCGAGGACTCGCTCCGGGTCGAAGGGGGCGCCTCGGTCTTCGGCGGCGTGAAGTACCTCGACCTCTTCTTCGTGCTCGACAGTTCGAAGAGCCTGCTCCGGACCGACCGTCTCGACCATCGTTCCCAGGGCGCCATCGGTCTCGTTCGGAATCTGCCGACCAAGAGCGATATCCAGATCGGCATTGTTGAATTCGATCGCAACGCGGAGATGATCTCAGCGCTGACCAGCGATCGGGCCGCGGTGATCGAGAAGCTCAAGGGGCTCGATCGCAAGGGAGCGACTGACATCGCTGAAGGCATCCAGACTGCCCTGGCCGGCTTCCGGGAAGGGGCGCGAGCGGATTCGACTCGCGTGATCCTGCTCTTCACCGACGGGAAGTCCGACGAGGAGGAGGCCTATGCGGCCATGGATCAGGCTCGGCAGGAGGGCGTCGCGATCCACACGCTGCTGCTCGGAAGTGACGAAGACGGCGCGGAGATGCTTCAGAAGATTGCCCAAGGCACCGGCGGGAGCTTCATCCAGGTGACCGATCCAGCACGGCTTCCCGAGGCCTTCCTGAACCTCCGCACCACGGGTGTCGAGTACGTGACCCTGCGGGTCGGCAACGGCGAGCGGGTTCGGACCACGCTGATCGGCGGCAGCTTCTCGGGCGACGTGGCGCTCGAGCCCGGGCTCAACCACATCGTGGCCTCGGCCACGAGCATCGATGGCGAGACCCGTGAGGACAGCGTGGACGTTCTCGTGTCGGGACCGTTGACTCTCGGCATCGAAACGCCCTTCGACGGCACCCTCTACGAAGAGCGTGACAGCGAACTCCTCGTCGAAGGACTCGCCTCGATCTTCGCGGGTCTCCCTTCCTTCATGTTGGAGAACCATGCCGATCGAGGCATCGCCAGAGTCGTGCTTCGCGTTGGTGAGGGCCCCGGACATCCTGCGCTTCTTTCCGAGGGACATTTCCGCGGACGGGTTTCACTCGAAATTGGAGAGAATCGCATCATCGCTACCGCCACGAGTCGCGACGGCCGCGTGGCGGACGCCTTTGTGACCGTCACGGTTCGCCCGCCCGGCTGTGCCGAGCTCCAGGTCCAGGCCGAGCGAGCCGGCGAGCCCGTCGTCTCCCTGTCCGAGCGCGGTATCGAGTTCGTGTTCGACGCGTCGGGCAGCATGTGGGCCCAGCTCGACGGTAAGACCAAGATCGAGATCGGTCGCGAGACGCTGATGAGTGCCTTGGATTGGATGCCCGCTGATCTCCAGCTCGCGTTGCGCGTCTACGGCCATCAGCACGGTCGCGAGCAGAAGAACTGCACCGATAGCGAACTGCTGGTACCCCTGGCTGCAGGCGATCGCGAGCGCGTGCGAACCGCGCTCGCGAGCTTCAAGCCTCGCGGCCAGACGCCCATCGCCTACACCCTCGACCAGATCGCGGGGGACATGGTGTCATTTACGGGCATGCGTGCCGTGGTGCTCGTTACCGACGGGATCGAGAGCTGTGGCGGTGACCCCGTGGCATCTGCGCGCAAGCTCAAGGAAACCGAAGACATCACGGTTCACGTAATCGGCTTCGGCATGGGCGGCGCCGAGGATGAAGACCAACGCAGCTTGCGTGCCATTGCCGAAGCCAGCGGTGGACGTTTCGTGACGGCTCGCAGCGCGGCCGAGCTTCGCGATGCGCTGACGGCCACCGTCGGCACCGCCTGGACCGTTCGAAAGGGCGACGAAGTCGTGGGCCAAGGGTCTCTCGGCTCCGACGATGTCGTTCACCTACGCGAGGGCGACTATACGGTCGCCTTTGCCAGCGAACCGCCCTTCGAGGTTCCGGTTCATCTCACGAGCGAGCAGCACACCAAGCTCCTTCTCACCCGCAATGCCGACGGCGTCACAGTGTCGACCCGGCACAGCCAGGCCGAATACCGTATTTGTGAAGCCGCCGACGTCGCGGACTCCAGCCCGTCCACGCCCGCCGTCAGATCCGATGAGACTGCGGCGCCTCCGGCGGCGCTGGGGGTGAGCGTCGATTAGTCCCCGCGCGGCAGGCGATCGATGCTTGGCTCTTGCGTGCAGCGCCAGCGCCGATTCGGAACGAGGCGACTACTCGTCGAGATAGCCCAGATCTCGGAGCCGTTCGAGGGCCTGCGGATCGTCAGCAAAGGGTTCAAGACCGGCGTCGGGGACCGGCGTCAGGTCGGTTATGGCGCGTTCGAAGCGCTCGCGCAGCGCGCTGAGCCGGTCGGGCTCTTCGGCGGCGACGTTACGCTCCTCGCCGGGGTCGTTCTCGAGATCGTAGAGCTCTTCGGCGCCGTCAGACTCGCGGCGCAGATACTTCCAGGTGGGAGACCGGACTCCGAGGTACTTGTCCGGATAGCGGTCGGAGCTCTCGACCACGATCAGCTCGTCTCGAGCGCCTGCGGCCAGCAGGTTCCGCCCGCGAGCGTTGGCGTCGTCCGAGACGCGGGCCAGCGCCAGCAAGGTGGGTCGAAGGTCGAGGTTCGAAACCGGAGTGGAGACGCTGCGTGCCTCCGACTGGCCGGGCTCACGGATCAACAGTGGGATGCGAAGGCTGGGATCGTAGGCGAACCAGCCGTGCTCGAACCAGTAGTCGTGCTCGCCCAGGCTTTCGCCGTGATCCGACGTGAAGACGACGGCGCTGCGGTCTTCGAGATCGTGCTTTCGGAGGAACCTCAGGACCAGCCCGAAGGCGCGGTCGACAGCGAGGATCTCGGCGTCGTAGCGAGCCACGTAGGCGGCGGCGCGAGATTCTTCTTCGATGCGCTGATAGCTCGGAACGGCGCCGAGGAGCTTGCTGGGATTGAAGTAGTGGCTGCCCCTTCCGAATCGGACCTGCTGCTCACTCTGGCTCCACTCGTCTTCGAGAAACGGTTCGAGCAGGTCCTGGGGGGGATCGTATGGACCGTGGGGGTCGATGTAGTGAAGCCAGACGAAGGTCGGCTGTTGCCAGCCCTCGAGCTCCCGTCCCCACCGCAGGAATGCGTGACTGACGGCCGCCGGACCGCTCTTCTCGTCCAGCAGGAGATACGTGTCGAAGCCGCGCGTGTAGCCCTTCTCTTCGCGCAGCACCGGATTGCTGACGAAGGCGGCCGTACGGTAGCCGGAATCCCGAAGTCGCTCCGCCAGCGTGGACAGGCTCGGCGGAATCGCGTTTGCGTTGGAGCGCACGCCGTGTTCGCGCGGATGACGACCCGTAAAGAGAGTGGCAAGGGACGGGCCCGTCTTCGGGATCACCGTCACCGCCTGGCTGAAGTTCCAGGCGGCGCTCGCAAAGGCGTCGATCTCGGGCGAGGTGTTGCGCGGGTAGCCGTTGATCGAGAGATGATCCGCGCGCAGCGCATCGGCCGTCACCAGCAAGATGTGGGGACGGGCCCCCTGGGCTTCCGGATTCATGTCGGCACAGCCCGCTGCCGTCGCGACCACGAGGGCTCCGATGGCCCCAAAGACTGTCCGGTAAGGCTGATTCACGCGATGAGAACGATAACGAAGCTGGGCCGTGGCGCGGTCGGTGCGCCGTGGTCACGGTCTTGTGGCGCTCGCACCGGCGCTGGAGGTTGCGCGCAGATGGCGGGAGAAAGCGTGCGCGCCCACCCGTCTGTGGCCGGAAGTCTCGCGGCCGCAAGACCGGGTCCAGGTCTCCGTTGCATTCCGAAGTTGCTCCGGGCGGCGCCGCCGTGTACTCGATGGGCGTGGGAATCTCATTGCCGGACTGCGGTGTTGCCGCCCACCGCGGCGGCGCCGCCCATGCCCCGGAAAACACCTGTTCTTCGCTTCGGGAGGCGGTTCGGCTCGGCGCCCATCAGATCGAGTTCGATCTCCGCCGCAGCGCCGACGGGGCCGTCATCGTGATCCATGACCCACGGGTCGACCGGACCAGCGATGGTCGCGGCGCCGTCTCGAAGCTGACCCTCGCGCAGTTGCGCAAGTTGGATGCCGGTGCCTACTTCGGTGCCGACTTCGTCGGCGAACGGATTCCCACGCTCGAGGAAGCCCTCGATGAACTTCCCTTTGACGTCTGGATCAATCTGCAGATCAAACGCGGCGAGGACATTGCGGCCCAGGTGGTCGAGACCGTGCTTCGTCAGGGCCGCCTGCAGCAGTGCGTGCTCGCCTGTGGAAATGCAGCCGGGCGCGAGGCGCGCCGGGTCGTTCCCGAGGTGATGCTCTGCAATCTGGTTCGACAGCGATCACGGCTCGACTACATCGCACATGCGATGGAATCGGGATCCCAGTTCGTTCAGTTCCACTATTTGCGCGGCCTACCCTCGGAACTCGAGGTGAAGCGGGCTCACGAAGCTGGGCTGCGCATCAATTTCTTCTGTACACCCGATGCCAAAGACACCCAGGGCAAAGAAGTCGACGCGCTCTTCGCGGCCGACGTCGACTTCGTCCTGGTGGACGATGTCGCCGGCGCTCTGGCCGTTGCGGCAAGGCACGGAATCTCGGCTCTTCAGAGGAATTTCTAGAGCGTGAATCGCTTGATCCAGGACTCGACGTAGCCCCGGAGGAGATTCATCGACTTCTCGTTGACATGGCTGAATACGACGCCCATGCCGTCGGGGACGTCGGCCCGCCCAGCGATGTCAGCGGTCTTGGCACTGCGCACCTCGCCCTTGGCCAGGAAGGTACCGTCGGGCAGGGGGATCTCGATGTTCAACTGGCTTGCCGGCAGGAACGGATGCGGGCTGGCGAAGTAGACACCACTCAGCGAGAGATCCCGGACGGTCACGTCCTGGCGGTGGCGTCCCATGAAGACGGTGGTGGGAATCTCGGTCGGAATGCGCAGCGATTTTCGGCGCTCGTCCGCATATTCCTTGGACATGGCCAGGCTCAACACGAAGCGCAGGTCTCTTTCCTCGTACGGCTCGCTGAGGCGCCAGCTAATGCCCAGTTTCCGAAGGGAGCCTGCTTTCTCCTCGGACATTTCCGGTCCCACCAGGACGAGGCTGCTCGCGCCGGCGTCGAGGCCGGCACAGACACGGTTCACGATGTTCTCGATCTGGCTGAGCGGGCCCTCGGACGAGGTGAGCACGGCGCCCAGCCGACCCACCTCCTGGCGTGACAGCAGGGCGGCCTCGTCGAGATCGTTCGCGTACATCGTGTCGATCCCCAGCTCGAGCAGCCGTATGGCCAGGCCGCCGAACTCGGTTTCCTGGGAATCGAGGAGTAATGTGAAACGCTCGTATTTCGGCATGATGGAGCCTCAATGCACATCGGTTCGGAAGTACCCATGCATGAAGTCTGTGCAAGGGAAGGTCGTGGCTCGTCCAGTGGCACCACAATCCTGAAAGCAGGTCGGAAGCGTGCTCAGTCGGCGGGCTGGGTTTCCGGCTGCCGCCGCAGCAGGTAGCGCCGGTAGGCCACGGGCGGCGAGAAGGCCAGCAACATGCAGGGCGTTGCGATGAAGCCGATCAGCGAGATCGTCAGGTTCAGCACGTCTCCGGCGGCCAGGGCTGACGCCGTCACGCAGGTCGAAGCCGCCCCCCGGCGCCCGAGACGGCGATCACGACCGGAGCGAATCCCACCGGGCCGAGGCCCAGGATCGAGACGCCCACCAGCAGCTCGGGCTGCTTTCCGGTCGGGAGCAACAGGCGCACGAGCCAGGCCCCGATGACAGCCCGACGAGCAGGAACGCAGCGAGCACTGTGACCGCGATCAAATCCACCGCAGTCTGATCGGTCCCGCCCTGTCTGGACGGCGCTCTTCAAAAAAATTCCATGAATTCAGTCGGAAGAGGCGTCTTTCGAGAAGAGCGACCGAAGCGAGACTCGTTGTGATTTACCCCCGTCTAGCCCGTCCTGGAGGGCCGCGAGACGACCTTCGTAGGGACCGATCAGCCAGACGTCGTCATCGTCGAGCCCCTCGATCGGAGGACCGTCCAGGTTGAGCTCGCAGATGTCCCGCTGTTCCCGGATTTCGCCGCTCGGGGATTCGCTGAACCAACGAAGCGGCAATCCCTGGGTGCGACACACGTAGGGACGATCGGCGTAGATGCGACAGGCCCCTTCCGCGTCGAGAAACGCGCAGGCCCCGCTGGGACCCGCCGTGCCGCTGGCCAGCAGCCTGGCGTGGCCTCGACGGATGCGCTCAGCTTCGATTTCGAGGACGCTGAGATCGTCGATGCAGCAGGCCGAACAACCTCGGCCACAGCGCAGCCGGCCGACGTGACGGACCGCCAGCTCGGCGGCCCGTTCGTCGACCTCGGCATGTAGCGAGTGCAGGGCCGTCAGCGCCCGTTCGAGTTCCGTGTCTTGGGTCGAGGTGTCTCGCACGTCCACGACAGGATCCCACGGATTCCGACGCGATGCGAGGGGCAGGCGCGGACCCGAGGTTTCCAAGAGATCGCGTCCGTGGCGTGTGCGGGCCGACATTGGTGAGCTGCCGCCCCGCGAGGGCCGATCTCGGAACGCCCTGATCAGGCCAGGGTCGGCAGCTTTTCGGCAGCGAAGAAGCGGCGCGGGTTGTCCACCAGCAGGCGATCGATCTGTTCGTCGGTTGCGCCGCCGTCTTTCAGCATCGGCACGATGCGTGTGCTGAAGTGACTCGGATTCCAGACCTTCTGCATGCTCGCGTGGATCTCGGGCGGCATCGGCTCGCCGCGCCAGCACCAGACGGAGTCATGGGATACCACGATGCGGTCCCCGGCACCGGATTCGAGCAGACGAAGCAGCGCGGCGACCCGCTCGATGTCCGGCTGGATCACGTCGAGCCCGAAGCGGTCGAACCCCAGATACGAACCCTTCCGCGCGATTCTCAGGTGGTAGGCGGTGTCCGCGGTTCCGCAGGAGTGGCCGATCACGATTCGGTGGGCCGGAACGCCCTTCGCAGTCAGGAGATCCTGCTGGAGATCGCCCACCGTCCCCTTGTCGGTGTGGGTCGTGATGGGAGCGCCGGTTTCGACGGCAGCCTCGGCCGCGGCCTCGAAGAGTGTGCGCTCGTAGTCCGTCATCTTCCCGGGACCCGTGGCGACCTTGATGATGCCGGCGCGGACGCCGGTCTCGCCGATCCCCACGGTCAGCTCGTGCACGAAGAGTTCGGCCAGTTGCTCCTTGACCGAGCCCAGGTTCGACTTGAAGTGCCAGTAGGGCACGCCGCCCTCGCTCTGCTTGTAGAGCCCGGTGGCGCAAATGATCTGGAAGCCGGTCTTCTGGGCGACCTTGGCGATGAATTCGACGTCCCGGCCGAGGTCGTTGGGACAGGGGTCGACCATCGACGTGAAGCCCAGCGCCTTGATCTCCTCGATGCGATCGACGCAGATCGAGAAACGCTCCTCGGCGTTGGGACCGGGATGGTTCGAGTGTGCTTCCCAGCCCGGATAGCCGATCACGAGGTGTTCGTGCATCAGCGTGGGGCCGAGTGCATCGGGCGTGGTGGTTCCGGTGACCGTCTGGATCAGAGTCTGGATCGGGGGATTGCTCACGGGTCTTGCCTCATAGCGGATTTGCGGTCTCTCCATTCTGCCAGAATGCGGACTGCGTGGGTGTCCGGATCTTGCGATGGCCGCCCGAGCGCTGCCCAAGACCCTGCTCGCCTGCGGCTCGCCCGTTCCAGCTTGTGGGACGCTGCAAGCATCGACTGCTTCCGGAGCTGGATCTGCCGGACGCGGCCTTCGCTGCCGGGCTCAGCGGGGCAGGGTCTGCGCCGACTCCTCGAGCTGCCGCAGCAGCTCGCTCCGCACACGGGCTACATGGGTCAACGGATGGCTTCGATGCTGCGCCACCTCTTCGGCCGTGTACGGCTCGAACGTTGCGGCCACCTGGGCGGGGCCGAATTTGCGGATCATCCAGTTCAAGACGGCGGCCAGCCTGGTGTCGTCGAGCGCTGACTGGGCGCTGCCGGGTACGCGCACCAGGAAGCTGCGGCCAGCCGGGACCGTGACGAAGCGCCCGACCGAGTCCAGCAGCGAGGGGACGGAGCCCTGGGAGGATCCGGAGCCGTCAGGGAGATGACAGCCCTGGCACTCGAGCATGTAGTCGATCTGGGCGACGGACTGCACGACGGACTCGGCGACCGACTCCGCGACTGCGCCAAAGGCCAGCACCGCGAAGCTTGCGGCCGACGCTGCGATCGTCCGCATCGCGCTACTCGGTCTCGGTCGCCACGCCGATGACGATGGCCACCGTCGAGTTGTAGATCACGCCAACCCGACCCATGCACCAGTCGATGTCATTGCTCTTGCTCGGGTAGTAGACGGGCTTGTCACCCTGGTTGCGATTGCAGAAGCAGCGGCCACAGGCGTCCTTCCCGCAGCAGTCGTTGTAGGAGATCACGTAGTCCTTCCCGTCGGCCGGATTCCGACAGCTGCCGATCCAGGTCACGGGCGACATCTCGGTGCCGGGCGGGCACGACCGATGGGTGCCCCCGCAACAGCTCGAAAGGAATCCGTCGATCGAGCAGTAGCGCCAGTAGTCACAGCTGTCCGGATCGCCTGTTGGAGTATCGGGCGACGGCTCGCCCGGAGCGCGCAGCTTTGGCGCGTCTGACGCGCGCGCCACAGGAAGCAGCGGCAGGCTGGCGCCTCCGACCAGCAGCGTTCCGAGTCGCGTCAGGAAGCTGCGACGCGACGTGCGACGAGCCACGTTCCGTGCCAGCTCGCTGAACCACGCATCGATCCGACTCATGGGTCCTCTCCCTCAGGCGACACGTTGGTCGTCGTCGCGCTTCTCGAGATAGTCCTGGATGGATGCGACGCCGCGCTCACCCGCCTCGAGCAGGCTCTCCAGATGCTCGCGGGAATTCACCAGTCCCCGAGCGCGAACGACGCCACTCGGGTCGACGAGGACCGCGTAGGGCAGCCGTGCCACCTGGTAGGCGATGCCGAGCGGGCCCGATAGTACGTAGCGATCCGGATCGAGACGGTGCTCGAAAACGAACGATTCGTGCTCGGCGCGAGGTCCATCGCTCGCCAGTATCACCCGGAGCGCGTTGCCCTCGTTGC
>Ga0114950_10004067_pt1 | contig 11329 bp, 14 predicted proteins | sample N075metaG_FD_83503 | JGI IMG/M metagenome (GOLD analysis project Ga0114950, IMG submission 83503) | Deep subsurface microbial communities from Kermadec Trench to uncover new lineages of life (NeLLi) - N075 metaG | ecosystem: Environmental > Aquatic > Marine > Ocean trench > Sediment | place...
AAGCTGTTTTTACATGGCCCATGGGGTATTCAGACGCGCGAAATCAGGGCTGGAGAAAGTTACGGGATTGGAACTTCTCTTATTCAAAATTTTGGTCTAGGTAATGTTGACAAGGCTGATAGTCTAGTCATAATCTGACCAAACGGGAATCGCCAATCTCATACAGACATTCCTGTCAATACTACGGTGACAGTTGTTGAAAATGGCTGCTTAAGACAAGTCGAATCACTGGATCAAGGCCCTTTTGTGCAATGTGGTTCAGATACCTTCAACATCAAAGCCCCGGATGGCTATGATGCGTACGTGTGGAGCAATGGGATGGGATCTCAATCAATCGATGTCTACGAACCTGGTATTTATCATGTAACCATGTTTGAATTTGACGGCTGTATGACAGTGACTACGTCTGTATCTGTAATCGAAAATGCAGAAAGCGGAGATGGTGAGATCGTCAATGAAGGTGGTAGCGTTGTTTGTTTTGGAGAGACTGTGATATTATCAGCTCCCGAAGGTCTGTCGTATTTGTGGAATACAGGCGAGACATCACCCACTATTGAAGTTTTGGAGACGGGAACTTACGGAGTCACAGTCATGCGGTCATGTTATGAAGCTGTTCCGGAACCTGTATTTATTGAGGTACATAATCCAAATCTTCTCGAGGTCGTTAATGACACCATTTTGGGGCCCGGACAGGGGATGTTGTCGGCTCTAGGTGATTCGGTCTATTGGTATGAACACCTAGACGATCTCAGCCCGGTTGCCTCTGGAAATTCCTATATGACCCCATTCGTGGATACTACTACTGAATACTATGTCGAGCAATCATTGATAGTGGAAGGAAATTCATACGCAATTGGGATGAAAGAACATTTGGGTGGTTCCAAATACAGTGGGGACGAATTTAACCTGGGCCTCATCTTCGATGCCATAAGTGCTTTTCGACTTGACAGTGTAATGATCTCCACGGACTTTTCGGGTAAGCGCGCAATCATTTTATTGGATTCTCTAGGTGAAGAACTTGACAGGAGGACCGTGCAGCTAGATTCGGGAGCACATTGGGTATATCTTGAATTTGATATCCCGACTGGTTCTGAATTTATGCTTACAACAGATGTGGACACGAATCTAGCCGTGTTTGGTGTGAATAGCCCAAAGTTGGTGCGGAGTGAAGAGTTTGTGGAATATCCTTATACCGTTGAAAATATCGCATCAATTACTGGCACCACGGCAGGTGCGCAATTTTATTACTATTTCTATAATTGGCAAATCACACAGGCCATGCAAGTTTGCGTTGGCGAAAAAAGACCAGTTTTGGTAGTGGTTCAGGATACCTCTACAGCGGTAAGGTTTCTCACTGAAAGTAAATTTCAAGTGTATCCGAATCCCACCTCAGATATGATTACGATTAAACTGTCCAATTCTCTTGATGTTGTCGAAGACATAACTTACTTGGTTAGAAGTATCGACGGCCGCATTATCAGGTCGGGGGAATGGCGACCGGGCCTGCAGATATCGATGCAAGACCTTTCCGATGGAATGTATAATATTGAGTTGGTGGGAAAGGGGATTCAGGGGAGTGTACGGATTGTAGTTGTAGGAGAGTAGCAACGCCGTCGCTACCTGGTCACGCCTCAATAGCTATCTGGAATTTGGGACTTGAGATTTGGAATTTGCTTCCCGATTTGGTCCTAGTAATTTGGAATTTGCTTCGATAATTTGGTGCTTATCCCTGAGAAAGACCGATATTCGCGCAAAATATTGAAATTATGACCATAGATCGCATTTCAGAACTCCTGGGTAACGAATCAGACTACCTTCTCGCACACGAAAGCAAGACAATAAGCAAGTCTCTTTTGCACCTCCCGGGTGGTGATTTTATTGATCGCATCATGATCCCTTCGGATCGTCCGATCAACGTATTAAAGAACATGCAGGCACTGCACGGACATGGGCGGTTGGCAAATACGGGTTATGTTTCAATCCTTCCTGTGGATCAGGGAATAGAGCATTCGGCAGGCGCGTCATTTGCACCCAATCCGATTTACTTCGATCCTGAGAATATTGTGAAGCTCGCTATCGAAGGCGGGTGCAATGCAGTGGCTTCAACGCTAGGCGTATTGGGCTCGGTGGCAAGGAAATATGCCCACAAAATTCCATTTATACTGAAGATAAACCACAACGAGATTTTATCGTACCCGAATACGTACGACCAGATCCTTTTTGCAAGCATAGATCAGGCTTACGACATGGGTGCAGTCGCGGTAGGTGCGACAATATATTTTGGCTCAGAGGAAAGTGCACGCCAGATTGTAGAGATATCCGAAGCGTTTGAATATGCCCACAGCCTGGGGCTGGTTACCATATTGTGGTGCTATTTACGCAATCCAGCGTTTAAAACTGCAGAACAGGACTATCATGGGAGTGCTGATCTTACGAGCCAGGCAAATCATCTTGGCGTAACAATTCAGGCAGATATCATTAAGCAGAAAATGCCTGATTCTAATGGCGGTTATACAGCATTGAAATTCGGAAAAACACATGATAAAGTATATTCTGAACTCACAACCGATCATCCTATTGACCTCACCCGCTACCAGGTGGTGAATTGCTATATGGGGCGTCAGGGACTTATAAATTCAGGAGGAGGATCAGGTGAAAACGATCTTGCCGCAGCTGTGCGCACGGCAGTGATCAATAAGCGCGCCGGAGGAATGGGTCTTATTCTCGGACGCAAAGCATTTCAGTGCCCAATGAATGAAGGGATTGAAATCGTGAATGCCGTGCAGGATGTGTTTTTGAACGATGAGGTAACAATAGCCTGATCATTCTCATATCCCAATTCGTACTTGTCGGTTATCAATAGTCAGGTATCAATTGTCCGTTGTCAATTGAGTTTCCGCATCAATCCAATGCGCAAATGAATCGTTGACCTCGGCTTCGACCATCATGATGCATGGGACTTCGAAGGAATGTAATTGCTCAATACGTTCGCGCAATACAGGCCAGAGTTTAATCGAGGACTGAACGACTGCAACGAATTCACCCCGATGGACAATTTCCTGTTTCCAATGGAATATTGCCTCGATCGGGTACAGATGCACACCCGCAACAAGACGTTCATTTATGAGGAGATTACACAGACTATGCGCTTCTTCTTCCTTATCGAATGTGATATAGACCAGGCAAATTTTCATTTACATAGACAAGATTTCGGCCATTTTAATGAGCTCCGGGTCAGGAGACTTGCTGCCTTTAATTGTATCGCCAAGGGGCACGTATTTGACCTCATTTTTCTGAATACCTGCCATGACACATGTCTGGCCGTTGATCAGGCCCTCGACAGCTGAGTACCCCATACGGCTGGCAAGAAGGCGATCCAATGCAGATGGGGCGCCTCCACGTTGCAAGTGACCAATGATGGCAACCTTTGTCTCAAATCCGTCAAATCGCTCCGATACGAGATCAGCAAGTTGCTGTGCCGTTCCATTTTCATTGCCTTCTGCCACGATGACAAGGCTGAACAGCTTATTGCGCATTTTCATTTTATTGAGCCTTGCAAGCAAACCATCAAGATCAGAAAGAGATTCAGGAATAAGAATGCCTGCGGCACCACTGCCGATGCCGGTATTCAATGCAATAAAGCCCGACTGTCTACCCATGACCTCCACGAAAAATAGCCTGTTATGTGAGTACGCCGTATCCCGAATTTTATCAACAGCTTCTATTGCGGTATTTACGGCTGTGTCAAATCCAATTGTATAGTCTGTGCCGGCAAGATCATTGTCAATTGTACCCGGAATACCAACAACCGGCATACCGAATTCTTCATGGAAGATCTTTGCCCCTGTGAATGTGCCGTCCCCACCGATCGCGATCAGACCGTCAATGTCATATGCCATCAACGTATCATAGGCTTTTTTGCGCCCTTCTGCTGTTCGGAAAGCCTCACTTCTCGCCGTCTTTAGTATCGTACCTCCACGATGGATGATATTACCGACATCGCCTTTTTCAAGTCGTTTGAGATCTCCTTCAATCATGCCTTCGTACCCGCGATATATACCATAAATGTGCAGATCATGATAGCTACATGTCCTGACTACCGCGCGGATTGCCGCATTCATACCAGGTGCATCACCGCCAGATGTGAAAACTCCAATTCGATTCATCTTTCCGTTCATACAGTCAATTGAAATTTGATGAGCGCATTCAAAGGATCCTTCAATACATTTCCCAATTGTAGGTCATGCCTGATAAGGGACTCCTCCAGGATATCTTTAAAAGACCATGCGACACTTCCGACAAAATGAATTTCACTCATCGGCCGCAAAGGCTGGAGATGGGTGATGACAAATTCGTCAAAACACTTTCGTATGGTTTTCCTTATCCAGGGATGCGATTTCTGTTCGCCGGCAAAATTAGCAAAAGAGCCCAAATATGTATTAGGGGTGGGGGAGTGCTTGACATACTCCAGGAGTTCTACTCTCGAGTCCGGGAGCAGGTCCTTTATTTCAGTGGTTAAATCCTTTGGCATGGTCCGATAGTAGTACCCTCTGAGCATGGCTAAACCGATTTGCCAGCCACTCCCTTCATCACCCAATGGGTAGCCCAATGAGGGAATACTATCTGTAATTTGCTCTCCATCATAAAAGCAACTGTTACTTCCGGTGCCTAAAACTGATATATATCCCGGATTTGTACCACAACTTGCACGTGCCGCCGCAAGCGAATCCGAATACACTTCGATCCGGGCATCTTCGAATTGTGCCGAAATTTTCCCTGTTATCATATCAGCTACCTCCGAATTGACCACCCCCGCACCGTAGAATACGATAAGCTCTGGTACACTTACCTCTCCCTTGATCTTTATTAGAATTCGCTCGAGGATGTATTCACTATGGGTGTGTGGATTATACCCTGGTGTGCTCATGAGTTGAGGGGCGGCACTTCCTTTGTGAATGTACGCCCAAGATCCCGAGGTCGAACCAATTTCAGCAATGAGTATATTTTCTTTCGACTGCATTAATATTCCTTTATAAATGTGTCAAATCTGACAGTGAAAAACCCACTTTCTCTCTTTTTTGTGGGAATATTCCATGTCCCATCGTATTTCACGTAAGAAGGATAATATGCTCCGTCTATGCGCACGAGGTCAATATACATTGTCACATCAAACATATATATTAATGTGCTGTATGCAAGGCGGTACGTGCGGGATAGCACCTGAAAATCCGATTTTGCAAAATAAGTGGTGAGCGTCTTGAATACTGTTTTACTTTCCTTGTTCACATAATCGCCCTTAACGGTGGCATCGAATACATATACTGGCGTGCCATTAAATGTGTCGGACTTGATCGAAAAATCGTAGTACTGCCACATATCCTCCGAAAATAATTCTGTTTTGGACCCGATAAATGGAATATTGGCTTTTGTGCCGGGTGAAAAAATCAACTTCTTCAATTCTTCTGTTTGACTTTCAATGGCATCACCTCTGGCTTGTTGACCTTCTGCACTTCCCGGGTGGTCACATACATCATTATGCGTGACGAAAACGTGGTCGTACAATCTGGCCGTATAATAGCGTAATTTCCTCTTGCTCCCCTTGAAATAGTTACCGCTATCCATCTCATTGATATCGATGAGGCGACGGCATGTACCATCGTATTGTTGGTTGTAAATCCCGGTCATTCCTGCCTTGATACGATCTTTTTTGTTTTTGAATTCCATTTCGCTTTCAAAATGACATGATATTTTTCTCAGATTGCTAAATGCCTCGTGGAGCGACTCATCTTCTTTCACGAGCTGGATAAAATCCTCAACTTCGAACCCTTGCCGTGTCGCTGCGATCACAACCGAATCAAGATAGACAGATGCAGCGATTGACCGGGCGAGAATCGAATCAAGGTTTTGGCTATGACCCCAAAGGCTGGAAACAACACAACTAATGACAGCGAGCATACGAATACACATGAGACGTAAGATCCATTTTTCTAATTTCACACCACAATAATGAAGATTAAAATGAAGGAAATAGTCGTAATCGGTGCCGGAACAATGGGAAACGGTATAGCACATGTTTTTGCATCTGGTGGCTTTAATGTCACGATTGTCGATATCGATCAGAGTGCACTGGATAGAGCCCTTGCCACAATAGAGAAAAACCTTGATCGGATGATCCGGAAAGAAAAGATCACGGAAGCAGAGAAGGAGATCACACTCAGCCACATCCGTCAAAGCACCGACATGGCTCAAGCTGTCGTTTCTGCTGACCTTGTGGTAGAAGCCGCAACCGAAAATGTTGACTTGAAATTGAAGATATTCGCTTCCATTGATCAACATGCCCCGGATGGATGCATTCTCGCGACAAACACGTCTTCCATTTCAATTACCAAGATCGCCGCCGCTACCAGTCGTCCGGACAAAGTGATCGGCATGCATTTTATGAATCCGGTTCCAGTGATGAAATTGATAGAGGTGATCCGTGGATATTCGACATCCGATGAGGTAACCTCTACAATCATGGATGTCTCGAAGCAACTGGGGAAAGTACAGGTGGAGGTAAACGACTACCCGGGGTTTGTCGCCAATCGAATTCTTATGCCTATGATCAACGAAGCAATCTATACACTTTATGAAGGCGTTGCCGGCAAAGAAGAAATCGACACAGTGATGAAGCTGGGTATGGCGCATCCGATGGGCCCGTTGCAGCTCGCTGATTTTATTGGGCTCGACGTTTGTCTTTCAATTATGCGTGTGCTTCACGATGGTTTTGGCAATCCAAAATATGCGCCGTGCCCTCTGTTAATCAATATAGTGATGGCAGGAAAGCTTGGGCGAAAAAGCGGAGAAGGATTCTATAGTTATTAGTTTGTGGTTTTAAGTATATGGATTTAATTGAAAATGGAGAATTGAAAATTGTCCGATCCGAAGGATTCCTTTGGTAAGGACTCCTTTGGACATAATTAATGAGAGGCACGATGTCTGAAATCAAACACCAGATAATAGAAAATCATACCTTTAAATCAAACGTCAGATATCAGATATCATACCTTCCAAATCAAATGTCAGATATCATACTTCAGAACGCCTCTTTGTTCTTAAATTCCAGTCAATATTATTATTTTTTTATTCGGGGCAAATGCGATATTCATTGCCCTATGTATGATACTTACGATAGGTATTTACAACAGGGCTCTTAGGAGATTTTTGATTGTTGATTTATGATGTGTGAATATTGATATTTAATTCCTTGCGTATATTGAAGGTATTAATTAGAATTAATAAAATATATATAATGTTCAAATCACTTACACTTATGGCACTGCTCCTCACAATGATTTCCACGACCTCGGCCCAGGGCAATCTACCATATTACGAAATACCGGACTACCCGGAGTCATATACCGCTGAAAATGTGGCTGCCCGAATGATCGATGGGCTTGGGTTTCGTTATTATTGGGCGACGGAGGGGCTGCGACAGGAAGACCTGGCATATAAACCAAGTGAAGAGGGACGCACGTGCGATGAGACGCTTGATCACCTATACGGATTGACAAATGTAGTCTTGAATGCCGTCAAACAGCAACCGAATAGCAGGCGTGATGGTCCGGATCTCACATTTGATGAAAAGCGTGCAGCGACACTAGCCAATATTAAAGATGCGAGTGACATTCTGAAAAGTGGTGATGTCAATTTGGAAGATTGTCTGGTCATTTTCGAACGAGATTCCGGGACTTCCGAATTTCCTTTCTGGAACAATATAAACGGCCCCATATCAGATGCGCTTTGGCACTGTGGACAAGTTGTTTTGTTGCGCAGAGCAAGTGGCAATCCCTTTAATTCAAAAGCGAGTGTTTTTTCTGGGAAAGTCAGGGATTAATATTTTTCATCATAATAAACTGACCGGCGACCCGATCGTTTAGTTCTGCCACAAGGGGGAGATGCCCCGCAATATGAAATCCTTCTGACTCTAGTAATTGCGTGCTTGTTGTATTTGAATCCAGTAATATTGCCAGGAGCGTTTTGATCCCGCCTTCTTTGGCCGATTGCAACCCTCGCAGCAACAATTTTCGCCCATATCCAGCCCCTCGAAATGCCATTGCAAGAAAATATGAGATCTCTGCAACATGTTGCAATGCTGCTCGACCATTTCGCCATGGTGATATATACACATAGCCTGCAATAATACCGTCTACCTCTAAAACATGGACAAAATAGGGCGGTTTACTCAAGCTCTCAAGCCAACTCTGTTTTTCATCGACAGAATATGGACTCATGTCGGCGGTCATATCTCCTTCAAGAATAATGTCATTCAGGATTTTAACAATACCAGGCAGGTCGCCAAATTTTGCCTCACGAAAACGTACCATTGCTCCTGAATCAGCAAGCTCCTTCATTAGTCTTTCTTTTGACATGAGGATTCAATGTGCGATTCTGATTTCAGGCCCAAAACGACATCACATTCCAGCTCCGAACGATCTTCGATTAGCTCCTCAGTTTCGACCAGTCCATAAAGTACATTCCCGTTTCTGTCTGCAATTTGTGCTGAAGACAGAATGGTCAATATCATGCCAGGAGCTATATGTTTGTTTGATTGCCTTACCATGTTTACATGGTCTGTCAATAATTCATCATTTAGTAACGATACTCGTTTGTAATGTAACAGATGTGGTCTCTTGGACAAATTCAAAGCGTGGCCTATTTAATCCTGAAAAGATATTTAATCACACCCTCAACGAAAAACGCGTTGGATTTGGTTATTAGTAGTTCATTGTTCGATTTATAGAGATTCGTAAGGGTGAATGTCCCGCGAACCTCAAACTGAATTGCATTTTTCTCGAAATGCCGGATAACGCCAAGGCCGAGGTTGAGCGCAAATCCAACTTTATTATTGACAAAGTGTCCACTGAATACTGATTCACTCGATGGATCAAGAAATTGCTCTTCCTCAGAAACAATAAATGTTACGGTCTCACCGAGCGTGAAGAATAGCTTTGTTTTCTTCTGTCCAAAACTGACATGGGCTATGACCGGGAATTCCAGAATACTCAAATCACGCGCATATAAATCCTCACTCACCCAGCCGCCGGACCTGTATCTCATTTCCAATTCTATGGACTTGTTGACAGGTGACTCAAAGCGATATGACACTCCAAAGACAGGTGATATATCTCCAACTGTACCATAAGAAGGGTCAAAAATGACATCATAATATCCTGCACCACCGAGTATGCTAATATAGCTGGCACGAAATCCTTTGTTCTTTTGCCCGGCTTTATGTTTTTTGGACCGCTTTGAATTTTTCTCAGAATTCAGTTCTGTTGTTACTTGCGTGCTGTCCGGGGATATGGACTGGGAATCGAGTTGAGTATTAACACCCAGTAGTAAGATTGAGACAATGCTTGTCTTTAGACAAAACCGGGTGATGTGTGTAATTGGATTCAAGACGTGAAAGGTACGAAGCGCAAGGAAAATCAGGGAATAGATTGCATTCGCAAAGCAGCATTAATGCCCGATGCGGGTCCACCCTCGAGAAGATCAGCAAGCGTTACATTGGCAAGAACCTGGTCTATCGTCGACTGCACCAGACGCCACAATGAGCGGACGGAACAGTCAGTTGAGTTAGTGCAAAATGACAACTCACCGGTATGGTTACCGCAAAATTCGGCATCGAAAAGTTTACCATCAAGTGCATGAAGTATCTCAGCAATTTTGATTTCCTTAGGTCTTTTTGACAAGACATATCCACCCTTTTTTCCGCGGTTACTCTTTATAAAGCCTGCCAGCCGCAGCATGCGTGTGATTTTTGCAACATACGCTTCAGAAATCCCTTCAGCCTCACTCAGCTTCGTGATATTCGATCCTTCATCACCGCCATAACGGGCGATACTGAGAAGGACGCGCAATCCATATTCGTCTTTTGCCGAAATTTTCATCCGTTAAAACAAATTTAAAGTGAGTTTCGCTTCATCGCTCATGCGATCTTTTGTCCATGCGGGCTCCCAGACGAGTTGTAAATCCACATCCTTGATCCCCTCAACCTCAAGTAGTTTTTGATGCACTTCCCCAGGCAACGATTCAGCCACCGGACATGCCGGTGAAGTGAGTGTCATCCGCACAGTTGCTTTTCCCTTTTCATCTATTGTCAGTTCATAGATAAGTCCCAGATCGTAGATATCCACCGGTATCTCTGGATCATAAATCTCATGCAGCGCATCAATGGCTTTGTTTGTCAGATCTGATATTGCTTTCATATTATTCATGAGTCAGTCTTCGCCATATAAGCTAGTCCGTACATTTTCATCTTTTTAACCATCATCGATAGTCCGTTTGCACGCGTCAGGGACAAATGTTCTTTCAAACCAACTTTGTCAATAAAGTACAGTTCGGTTTGCACAATATCTTCCGGTGTGTGCCCGGATAGCACACGGATCAGCATCGCGATGATTCCCTTTGTAATAATAGCATCACTGTCGGCAGTAAATTTCACAATTCCAGAATCGTCAACTATGGCATCCAGCCAAACCTGGCTCTGGCATCCTTTGATCAGATTGTCACCGGTCTTCAAGGTCTCATCAATCAACGGGAGGCTTTTGCCCATGTCGATAAGGTACTCGTATTTTTCGGTCCAGTCTGAAAACAAGCTGAATTCATCGATAATGTCGTTTTGTAATTGGTTTATAGTCATGTTATTACAATAGCATCTTGACTGCCTTTGAAGTCGCGTTGTATAATTTCTCAACTTCTTCGTGGGTATTATAAAAACTGAAAGAGGCACGTACCGTACCCGGAATACCAAAGCGTCTCATTAATGGCTCGGTACAATGATGGCCTGTTCGAACTGCGATTCCCTGCTGATCCAATAAAGTCCCGAGGTCATGTGGATGCACACCGTCAACAACAAATGACAGCACACTAGCCTTGTTTTTGGCTCTTCCTATGTATTCAATTCCATCGATCTGGCCCAGCAATTCAGTAGCGTGATCGAGCAATGCTTGTTCATGGGCGTGCACTTCATCCCAAGGCAGTGCGGTTATATAATCTATCGCCTTGTGCAGACCAATAACTCCGGCGATAGTTGGCGTCCCCGCCTCAAACTTGAATGGTAATTCGTTAAATACTGTTTTTTCCAGAGTGACCTCTTTGATCATTTCACCACCACCTTGATAGGGTGGGAGCTTGTTAAGCCAGGCTTCTTTACCATAGAGCAATCCGATTCCGGTAGGACCATACATTTTGTGCCCGGAACATGCATAAAAATCTACATCCAGGGCCTGCACATCAATTTTCATATGTGGTGCGGCTTGTGCGCCGTCGAGCAAGACCGGGATAC
>Ga0114950_10004068_pt1 | contig 11328 bp, 22 predicted proteins | sample N075metaG_FD_83503 | JGI IMG/M metagenome (GOLD analysis project Ga0114950, IMG submission 83503) | Deep subsurface microbial communities from Kermadec Trench to uncover new lineages of life (NeLLi) - N075 metaG | ecosystem: Environmental > Aquatic > Marine > Ocean trench > Sediment | place...
CCCTTGCCTCCTGAGCTGTATGATTAGCTCTGAGTTTTCCACAACCAACACATTTAACGAAAAGATCATGCTGACCTCTCATCTTATCTTTGTTTGATCTATTCTCTTCACTCAAAGATACCACCTCATGAAATATGTGATTTTCTGCTCAGCCAATTCTCCTTTCAGTCTTTTTTGGTCTCTCTGATCTTTGATGAATTTATCAGTGAGTTGTTTCTGTTGAGCCTTAAATTTTTCTTTGTTGAATTCTCTCAGAGGTTTATCTTTTCTATAAAAAACACCTGCTGAATTTACTATGATTTTCATATTCCTAGTTTCCCTTTTGGAGCACATGATTCATGAAGTCTCCAACCTCTATTTTTGTAATCCCATATCACGCAGAGAGATAGAGGAGTCGTTTGATCTACCATGACCATCTGAATTGATTTTCCTTTCTTTACTATGACATCATGATTGAATCCTCTGAGATCAACGAGTTTGATGCAGTCTTTCTTTCTGATAATATAATGATCTCTGAACTTGATGTTCTTCATCACTTGCATATCAATTTCCTCTACACTCCAAACAGATTCTCATTACTTTAGTTCCAATCTCTATAATGACACAGTCCTCTCTCTGAAGACCACATTTGTGACAGAGTGAAGTCTCTCCTTTTACTGCTGGTTTGATATCGGGTGGTTGTTTTTCTTCTTGAAGTTCAAAATGCTCTAAGGCATCTCCTAACAGTTCATGAAGATTCAGTTTGTGCTCATGAGGTAAAAGTTCGACTGATGGATATCCAGCTCCTTTACAATATGCTTGACCGATTTGATTCATCTTGAATCTGAGAATTGCTTTTGCCTGAACCACTCCAGTAGGAACATAAATGAACATAGCATTCTCAGGTGCTCGTTGATATTCTTTCTGAGTAACCATGCCTAGATCAATTTAATAAATTAGTTAAGTCTTCCGAGTGTTCGTCCTCAGGTAGATAGTTCTCTGCTTCAAGACTTCCGAATGCCGCAGATCTTAGTGAAGTGAATTGAGTATCATACTCCTGACCAAAGTCAACGTTTGGATCTCTCTGCATCTTTTCAATAAATGATTGTGATAGTATTTGGTATTTCAGTCCTGCTTTGTAATTGGTCATCATTGGAAACCAGTCTAGTTTGTTTGCTAGTTGTAAGTTCTCCCATATCCAATCGACTAAGACTTGATGATTCGTTGCCATGATAACTGGATCAGCACTCATCACTAGGTCTTCACTCATGCCATGCAGTTTGGCAATCGTCAACATTATAGCAATCCAATATCGATAAAAGAATCCTCTCTTCCCATTACCTGTTGTCTCTGAGATAAAGTCAGCATCGTCTCTCTGAGAAAGGTTTGGCAGTAGTCCGTCCATGATTGGTCTATCGTCTTCCATTCCAGTATGAGCAGATTCTGATAAGAGAACTGCTATGATATCATCGGGACCTCTGAATGATGAAGTCTTTCCTGACTTTGATGCGGCAAAGGCAAAAGCTCGAGTATCGTTTCTAAATTCTATGATTGGTTTCATTCCCTCAAGTGCTGATCTCCTGATCATCTCTTTGTATTCCCATTTGTTTCCGAATGTATCTCTCCAAGCATAGATCCCGTCTTCATGATGCTTGTCGTGGAACAGTTCATCGAATCTCTTCAGAATCTCTCTAGCAGTATTGAGTTGGTTTCCTGCTACAAACATGATATCGTGACCTCGATATCTTTCCCACACATTCTTTGAGATTGATCTGATAGCAGTCTCAGTTGCTCCTAATTTTCTTGACTTGAGATATTCTATCAAGTGATAATGATTGATAGCAAAATGATATTTGACTTGAAAGTCTGCCATGTCTTCGAATTGGTTAGTAATCTTTGAGAATGGATTCCCGATCATTTGATTGTACTCTATAAAATCTGCAGGAGTTCCCATCTCTCTCATGACAAAGGATCTTGATTTGTTATCCTCTTCTTGTAGTGCTAGTATTTTCTCATCAGCAGTCTTTGCTTTGAATTCCTCTTCTTTCTGCTTCTCGACAGAAGTCCACATTGAAGTTTTAGTGAAGCTTTTTGCCACGTTTCGATTCCTTTTCTGCTTTGATCTTCATTGCTAATTGAATTTTGAGTTCCATTTGTTTTCCTAATACTATTGAGGCATCACTCTCTGCTACTTTGATGAATGTTTCAAGGACAGTAATCTTTTCTAAAATCATTGATGCGATTCCGTCTTTGGTATCTGCTACTGCTGACTTGTATCTAGACCAATGTTCTTTTTTTATCTCTCTGAATGTATCGATTGTTTCCATCTGAGACTTGACGAGATCTTTTGTTGCAAAGTCTTCGAGTCTAACATCTGCTTTACTTAGTATTGAATTTAGAACATCGTAGTAGTGAGTTTTCTCCATCTTGTGACCTTGAGCATCTAAGGCAAGTAATTTCTCCCTCAATGTCATGTCCTGTATATGATATTTCATGACGAGCCTTTGCTCATCTGTTAATCCGTAAGCATCAATCTCTTCCTTAGTCTTCCGCACTTTTGACTTCATTCAGGCATAACCTACGGAGTAGTTTCCGTGGCAATTTAATAAACTTCTTGATTTAATAAAATGAGAGCCTCAGGATTCACACAGTATGGGTAATGGGCATTACGGATAGGATCGTTCCATCATTGACTCTGATATCAGTTGAGTGAATTACTAGATAATGTATTCTATTGATTCGACTTTTGTGAGAGCCTGAATTCATTCTTGTCCCAAGGAAAGATAACATACTCATCTCCCTCAGTCTCTATTCCTGTGAAGACTCTGTCAGGTAGCTTCACTCCCTTTCTCTCATAGAGATAAGCGAATGTAACATCATATCCTTTGACTAGCTTTGAGATTCGTTTGTGAGTTTCTCCAGTATCGTAAATGTCATCTATGAATAGATAAGTTCCTGACTTGACTGTGGAATAGGATTGATCTAATGATTCAATCAGATTTACTGAGAGTCTATCTGCCATCAGTCGTGCTGGAACCATTCCTCCTCTGCCAGTATAGAGGATAGCATCGAACTTCTTGGTCTTGATTAGTTGAGTGAGCTTGTTGAGTATGGAATCAATTTTAGCCCATGACATTCCTTTATCGGTCACTACTTCGATATCGAGTTTAGTATCATATTTCATATTCAGTAATAGCATGAGTTCTCTCTGAGGCATGATTGCTTTCTTTGCCAATACATCTACTGGAATCTTCTTTGCTAATTTTGATAAGACATTGCCAGTCTCTCTTGGAGTGAGAAATCCTCTGATCCTATTCTGATTGATAGTCTTGAGAACTGCCTGATCATCTGTAAGATCTGCTCGAATAATGCAGGGTATTTGCTTTGCTCCCAGTTGTTTAAGGGCTCTCCAACGATGTTCTCCATCAATGATTTCATTATTCTCTCTGATAATGATCGGTTGATCGAATCCTCCTCGTATTGATTCTTTGAGTTCATCAAATTTGGTCGGGCTCATATAGTTAGGATTGTAAGAGTTTGGTTTGACTTTCTGAATGTCGAGCATTATGATTTGAGAGTAGAGTTGAATCTTGGTCTTAACCATTCACTACCCACTCCTTTTTAATTTAATAAACTCATTGATCTCCTCTTCCATCTGAAGCATTCGAAAGATCGTATAGTATTGTGATGCCTGAATATGTTTGATTGACATTCTTCCCTTTGTAGTATCGACTGACATTGATACTGGAATGCCTGAAGCTGATAAGACTCTCAGTGAATTGAATCGAGTTGCTGATCCTGAGGAATCAACTGATTCGATCCTCTCTGCAAACCTGAGCATGATCTGATAATTGTTCACTCCAAACAAATGGATCTCCTTATCTTTTGGGATCATCTCTATTGCTTGACTGATCCAATTAGTGAGATTCCTCACCTTGAGTTTGAGCTGAACTGATCCTCCAAGAGCAATGTATTTTGTTTTCTTGCAATAGTATTTCAGATACTCCCAGTCCTCTCCAACGTGAAAGGTAGGGATAGCATCTTTGATTCCAGCATCGAGAAATTTCTGATAGTTCTCTTTAGTTGCCTGAGAACTTGTAAGATCATCTAGTGCTACGATATGATTGACCTTGTCTCTATGATCCAAAGCAAATTGGATATACTCATCAATGTTAATTTTCTCTTTGTGAGTGAATGCTGTGAATGCTCCTGAGTCAAGTAGGATATCTGCTTCAGGTTCAATCTTCTTGATAGCATCAATGATTCCCGATTGCTTCTCATACCAATAAGAGACTAGGAAGTTCTTGACTCCAACATCAGCGTGTCGCTTGACTATCTCTTTAGTTGTGTTAACGAAGTAAACTTTCATTGGTTACTCCTTTGAAAAATTCTGCTCTTGTCTCAGGTTGAGACTTCATGACTCCTTTCAATACCTGGGTTCTCATGGTGATCGTTGACGTATTGATTCCTCTTCCAAACATACAAGAGTGAGTACAATTCATGACGAGTCCTAATCCCTTTGGCTCTAAGATTTCAATTAGTTTATCAGAGATCTCAGTTGTCAGAGTTTCTTGAACAGATGGTCTTGATGCTATCTTGTCAACTAATCTCTGAAATTTTGATGCTCCTAAGATCTTCCCATTGGGAATATACCCGATAGAACAATAACCAAAATAAGGTAACAAGTGATGCTCACAAAAAGAAAAAATCTTGATTTGATTAAAGATAACCATCTCGTCATTATCTGATTTGAATGAAGTGAACTTGCTATAATCTCTTTTAACTTGTAGTTCCTCTCCAAATCTGCGAAGTCGGTCTCTCGTTTCCTCTGGGAATTGATCTTCTTTGCCTCCTAACAGATGATAATATTCATCAGCAAGATAGGTCACGTCTTGATTCTTGAATTGTATCATGCTAATAGATCATACTCCAACGGATCTGCTTTGCCTACTTCATTGAATCCTCTTAATCTGTTTGTGCAACCGGGACATTTACCACACGATTTTTCTAATCCTCTATGACAAGACCAAGTCTTTTCGAATGGCACACATCTCCCAAATCCAAGAGAAAGAATCTGACCTTTTTTCATCGACATAAGTGGCCCTTCAATTCTGATATCAGAATCATGAATAGCAAGTACATCATTCATTGCTTCAATGTAGATAGGTCGGCAGTCAGGATAGTCAGGAGAATCGAGATCGTTAGCACCGTAATAGATCTTATTTGCCTTGATTGATTCTGCATAACCTGAAGCAATAGAAAGGAATATTGTATTTCTGAATGGAACGTAATTGACTTTAGGATCTATCTTCATCTTGGATTGTTTCAGTAGTGGAGAAATTGAGGGCAGTATTATCTTGATGATCTGAGGAGTAAGATGATAATGTTCACAGAGATCAATAGCAGAGTCGATCTCTTTTGAATGAACTTGACCATAGTCAAAGATTAATGGGAATACCTTAGTCGTCTCATCTAATGCTAAAGCAAGACATACTGCTGAGTCCATTCCTCCTGAGAGGAGGACTACTATTGAATCTGAAAGACCGTTTGTTGCTGGCATCTTATCTTCCAGTTGAAGTAAGTGAGTTCTTTGAGTCTCTTCATTAAGAGACACATGATTCCTTTATCGTTAGACATGGGTTGGAATGATTTTGGTCTCCTGAAAGTTCCGAAAGTTTTGAGATAATAATCGATATCTGACTCCTGAGTAACCACGCATTTGAGTTCATTTGCTGAATCAATCACCAGCTCATTACATTTGAATTTCGCCTGAGTGAATAGATCTTTTGGAGATAGTACAACGTGATCGAAATCATGTAACGCTTGATTGAATTCTGATCCTGAGGTCTCTATTGAAGAATGTAGATCCGTTGACTTGATCTCATACATCAGCTTCCCCAGTTCTTGTTCACATGGTTCTCCTCCAGTTATACAGATCCATTTTGATCCTGAGTCAACTGCTCTTTGTACGATCTCTTTCTCTTCTTTCATGTCATCTCCTTTCCTCCAAGATTGTTTGGTATCGCAGAAGTGACAACCAACTACACAACCTTGAAGTCTAACAAAATACATCGGGGTCCCTGTTCTCTCTCCCTCTCCTTGAATGGAGTAAAATTCTTCATTGATTGCTAACATGACACGCCAAACTTGTCAGTCTCAAATAATTCAAAACGAATCTCGACCTCTGAGTTTGCTCCATAATGAGAACGCAATCGGTTCATGAGATCTTCAGCAATATCCTCAACAGTATGCAGTTTGTAGAGTTCTGTGATGTCTTTATGATCATATTTTTCAAGAATGAAATTGACTGTTTGTTTGATCAATTCAAAGTCAACGAAGTTTTTCATATAGAATGCTTTCATCAGATCTACGTCAAGGAATAATTTTAGATGATAGGTATGTCCATGTTTGTTGGCACATTTCTTAGTGAGCAGTTCTTCAGTATCTGGGATTTGATGAGCAGAGTCAAACGAGGTTCTGTAAATTAAGAACATGGGATTTATTAAAAATCTAACTTAATAAATTGAACTAATAGAAAAAAAGGTCAGTCCTTTTTTGGAGGATCTGCTTTGGTTGAGCCACGAGTATCATAACAGTTGATTTTATTTCCATCTGCACCGTCCTCTCTCTCTGAAACGTGACAGATTGTTCCTACTTCTCTTTGGAATCCCTCTTTGGATTTGTATTGAAGAGTTAAGGTTTCTTTGGTGTTGTCATGTGTAAAAACTTCTATGACTTTGGCATTTATTTTTTGATTGAACTCATCTTTGAATTCTACTATATCGCCTTTTTTTACCATGAGGAAAAGTTGATAGCATCATTAATCTGTGTTTGGGGAGTCACAGGATCTTTATGAGGAGATACAAAATACTTGACTGTTTGATCAGAGGGATTATCGGTAGGTTCAGTTCGATGAATTTTGTAAGTGGTTCCATCTTTTTTGATATTAAGAAGATCACCAACGTGAGGGCGTGTCTCTGGGAATAGATTAAACTTGTCAAGTAAAATTGGAGTGCTTGTATCAGTCCATGCTTCGTAATTCATTTTGTTTGGAATGCGTGGTTCTCGAATCGTCTTTTGATTACATCAGGAATTTTATCTTTCATGAATGAATCTTTCTTTGCTTTATTATCAGGAGTCGGATTTGTCTTGAGCCAAAAGTTCAGCTCAGTAAGTTCATTATTCAATTTAATGAACCAGTCAAGATTAGATTTGTTTGAGTCAGTCGGGTTTAGATCCTGAATGTCTTGAAGTTGAAAGTCGGGTAAATCAGATATCAAATATAGGAACGATCCCTCAAGATCTCCTCCTGCCTGATCAGCACATTCAAGAAGTAACTCTTCGTTAACAGTTGACCCTTGTTCTGTGATGACATCTTTTACTGCTTTGATTCTTGCGTGGATCGGCATAGTTGTATTTTGAAGAACTAACATAAAAAGACTAGGAGATCTAAAACTTGCAAGAGGTAGATCTTCCTAGCCTCTATCTAAAACCAAACTAATGTGCAGAGTTTGATTAGGATAGCAACAACCTAACTCAAAATATCTAATGTAAAAAGATTCTGTATAGTAAAAAGCTAACAAAAGAGGGAGAGAAAAACCTCTCCCTTTGGCGTTAGTGAATAATAGACCCATGCCTTAGAGCCACGTTCTTGTTTCTCAGTTCTAGAAACGAATTCAGAACTTCTACAAAAGTTGAGATAGTTCATGAATGATCTTTTCATTCTGATCTTGCTCTCAGTATAGAGAGCTGAGAATGACAATACCTCAGATCTTTTGAGAGAGTCAAGCAATTTTATCAGAGTGATTACTGAATAATCTTTTGCTCTGAATTTTAGACTTGATCCATCTTTGAAAGGTGATGAAAATACCTCGATTGTAAACTGAGGATATTTCTTCATTGTCTCAGGATTGATAAAACTGAGTCGTGGACCATACTTAGTCAATCTTGGTTACTCCTACAACTTCTTCCTTGCGAGTTTTTCTGTCACATTCTGCTTTTCGATTATCAAGGTTTGGCTTTTTGTTGACAGATTCTGCTGGATGCTTCAACAATACATGAAAAGTCATTTGACATAGACCGTCCATTGTATCGATGAATTGTTCTTTACAACCATCAATCTGACATTGCACGAGAAAAATCCTCCTCTTTTTTTGCTACATCTTGTCCGAACAGTTCTAAGATTCTTGTTGCTGAAGCAAGTTGATTTCGATCAAGTGCGGTCTCTACCATAACGATTGTTGCCTCAGCTTGCTTTGCTAATTTGTTTGCGAGATTGAAGAGAGTTGTTAGTCTCTCTGAATCACTAGGCATCTTGTTGCTTCTCTCCTACGAACCTAATGTTTGGATTGTTTCTGAGACAAAACTCTCTAAAGGCATCGTAGAGTTTTTGGTAATGACCTGACTCGTCAAAGTCTTTCAATGTCTCAGGACTGCATCTGATTGATGGCAAGATCATGGCAGTTACTAGACCTGTGACCTTGTCAGGAGCCCACGTTTGAAGTTTGAAGTGGACTGGAATGATGTTCAGTTCATCACTCATCAGATCTTCAACTCCCCTCGTAGAACTTGGTTGAGAATCTTGCTGAAGCTCTGCGTTGATCTAGTTTCAATGATTCTCTTTGCTTGAAGATGTCGAATTTTTTTGTTGAGATCAGAATCTAGCATGATAGTGATTCTGTCTGAAGTTATTTGAGTGCTCATAGATAGAAACACTTCCATCTTGAATCTGTCAAGTTCAGATCTGTGCGACCATTTGCTCTGAGATTTTTCAGAGCTGTAATGACTTTTCCTTTTGTCACTTCAGGAATGGTGTGTCGCAAACCATTTGTAATTTGTTCAGAAGTCAGTCTCTCTCCTCGTAAAAAATTCCAGACGGAATCTTCCAAACTAATAGTTAGGACGTTGCTTTCCATACTAAATTATGATGTTTTTAATTTAATAAATTGAATGGTAAATGAGTTTGACTAATCAGGTCGTTTGAGTGAGAAACCACATTTTGAACATATTTTCTTCACAGGATCATATGTCTTCTTTAGATCTCTTCCTGAGGGACCCTGATTACAATGACGAGGACAATGAATGAATCGAGTAGAGACTTTTGAATTTGTAGGCATCTTGACTCTGCCCAGATATCCTTTTGTTCCGATAGAGATCTTCAAAAGAGAGACTCTTGAGTTTCTTGAGATGATCTCTGAATTGGAATGAATCCACACTTCTTGCAGATAAGATAGTTCTGACCAAGAGGATTGACATATCTCATGTCTTCAAAATTTAGAATCTTATCACAAGTCGGGCAAAAATAAAGAGATCTAGGAGAGATATTCTTCCTCTCCTAGAATCATTTAGTCATCAACCTCTTTGCTTTGATGTCATTACACATCTGTACAAATTCCCATCTTATTCGACAAGGTATGCAAGATGTATGCTCGATTGCTTCATGTTCATGATCAGTCAATGACTTCATTCTCCTTATCTACGAATTCTTTTGATTTCAAAGGAAACCATTTTTGTGATTTTTGATTGTATTCGACTTTATTTGAGAATCGATGCTTCAGATATGGAGACATCTTATCAAATTGACTGATGCTCATAGATGCTTTATCCATTAGATCGAATTTATGAATGCCCTCAGTTCCTGCCTTTTGAATAAAATCGACAAGAGTCCAAGCGTTCTTCAAAAGTGTTTTTGTTGCCATCTGAGATTTAATAAAATATATCTCATATTATATATTTCAAAGAATTATGTTTACCTTTCTAGTGATTCTCTTTCTTTCTTTCTTTCTTTTTATTTTTAAAAAATAAATTTTAATTATAGATGGATATATGATATGAGATATATTTTATTAGATGATAATTTCTGAGGATTCCATGAAAGTTAATTTGATATCAGAATCTGGAGAGTTTTTAGTCTTCCAGTCCTGAAGTTGAGCTGTAATATCTGAGACTGCTTCAGCTTTCGTAGGTTTGGTTGACTTGATCTTTGGCAGTTCTAGACATTGAATGATTGTCTCTTCGATCTCTTCCCAAACTCTTGCTCTAACTTCCATCATGGAATTTGTTAAAGCCCGAATTAGTTAAGTTTTATGAACTTTCATTTTTCATCGAATATCGATAACTATTGAATGAAATTGACTAGATTCGAGTTAGGCAAACCTTACCCCGTTAGGTCATGGGTATTCGACAAAGATTATTCTTACATATTATCTGATTTAATGATGTAATTCTTTCAATCTTCTTGAATAGATCATGATAGAAATTGAGATATGTTCATACATTTTGGAATTGGTGATACCTAAATGATCATTTTTCAGAGAAAAAAAAGAAAGAAAAAAAGAGATGTTCGAGATTCGAACTATGTCATGAATTTGAATTCTTTGAGAATTGGTTCAATCTTTTCTGTTAATTGATTCAAGCAATCAATTTCGGAACCGTCCCAGATTCTATCGTCTTCAGATTGAATGAATCTTAACAGATATCCCCACTTCTTATCTAGTACGATCTTTTGATTTTGATCGATTAAGGATTTGAAACCTTTGTGGATTCCTCCATCAAGTTGAATGCCTATCTTTGGTTTTGGCATTCCAAGAAAGAGAATCACTAGATCAAGTGATGGCATTCCCCTCAATTCTACTCCGTCAACGTCTCCAAATTTCTTCCATTCTTTGACATCATGTTCTAGTTGGATTGAAAAGATTGGTAGATCTCCTACCTTTCTCAATTCATCAAACCATTTTGTCAGAATGTCTCTGACTCTGAACTGTTCAGGTCTAAACTCAGTTAGAGTCATGAATTCTCTCCCTCTTTTTTTGTTTGAGCATCTCTTCAGAATCATGCTTCAACTTCATGATGTATAGGAAGGGAAGAGACATCATCTTTTTTGATATCATGAGATCAGTTAAGACCTCCATGACAGCAAAAGTAATTTTGATCTCTGCCAGATCCAACTTATCGAATGCTTTTTTTGCTCTTGCATCAATCAATTTCTTTCTCCTTTTTCTCAGGTTTGACATCGGTGAAGCCCTCGTCTTCAGTTAGACAGTAAAGGATCTCGAAGTTTGGGTGACTTGGTGAGTCGATCATTCTACAAATTCCTTTTTGACCTTGAGCATCTGCCTTACCTGCTTTCTTCAGATATAATCTGATAGTAGGTGCGTGTCCCATAGCATTGCCACCAACAGGTTTTGTATTATCTCCGAATTGCTGATTGACATCTGCATAGACTTGATTCGTTACAAGAACTACTAGCTTGAATAGTTCTGATTGTCGTTTGAGAGTATTCATCATGTGGTTGATGTGTTGTTGTCTTCTTGCCAAATATCCCAGAGAGGTATCTACTCCTTGATACTC
>Ga0114950_10004069_pt1 | contig 11326 bp, 10 predicted proteins | sample N075metaG_FD_83503 | JGI IMG/M metagenome (GOLD analysis project Ga0114950, IMG submission 83503) | Deep subsurface microbial communities from Kermadec Trench to uncover new lineages of life (NeLLi) - N075 metaG | ecosystem: Environmental > Aquatic > Marine > Ocean trench > Sediment | place...
GCGCCAGACATTTTAAGAGTCCGCACCTCACACTATCACGATCCCGAGCGCTGGCAGCTGGAAGTCGACCGAATATTCAAACGGCTACCACTGGCCCTGGGGTTTTCCTGCGAATTTCGCGAGCCGGGTTCGTACCGGGCGACGCAGGTCGCCAATGTGCCGGTACTGATCACCCGAGGTGAAGACAGCCAGATTCACGCGTTCGTGAACATGTGTAGCCATCGTGGCAACTTCGTCGTCCCTGAAGGCGCAGGCCAAGCGAAGAATTTCCGATGCGGATACCACGCCTGGACATACGGCCTCAATGGCGACCTGATCAGCGTATTTGACGAAGACAACTTTGGCAGCGTGGACAAGTCCTGTCTTGGTCTGACCCCGCTGCCGGTGGCCGAACGAGCGGGACTCATCTGGGTCACGCTCAACCCGAAATCCAACGTTGACATCGATGTGTTCCTCGCCGGCTACGGAGAGATGCTCGAACACCTGGGCTTCGACGACTGCCATCTTGCGGGGCGTCAGAGCTTCAATGGGCCGAACTGGAAGGTCGCCTACGACGGCTATCGCGACTTCTACCACGTGCCGATCCTGCATCGGGACAGCTTCGGTCCGGACGGACCGTTTCAGCCCGATTTCTATTCCTGGGGCCCCCACGTGCGCGTGAGTTCACCCAAAGGTCACGACGAGGTCGCCAACACCCCGGAAGAGGAATGGACCCGAGAACAGATGACACCCGGTGTGTGGACCATCTTCCCGAACGTTTCCATCGCCGGCGGCGTAGGCAGCGGCTACATGTTCTCCCAGATGTTCCCCGGAGCGAGCCCGGGCGAGTCATTGACAACCCAGAACTTCCTGCGCTTTGAGTCCCCGGAAGAGACTGACGCGGACGAGTTGGAAACCCACATGAAATTCATGCAAAACGTGGTCGAAGATGAGGATTATCGCACCGGGTTCAATGTCCAGAAGTCGCTGGCGACGGGTGCCAAGGAATTCTCCATGTTCGGCCGCAATGAGGGTGGCGGTCAGATGTTTCACCGCTGGGTCGATGCGCTGATAGAAACGAGCGACGAGGATCTGCCGGCCCTGCTCGAGAACGGCATCGACTGAGCCACCGGGGGAAAACGAACACGTGAAGCTCGACGGCAAAGTCGCCATCGTGACCGCCGCCGGGCGCGGCATCGGCCGAGGCATTGCGCTGTGTCTCGCCGAAGCCGGCGCAGACCTCGTGATCAACTCCTTCAGCGAAGACACCACCGCTGCAACCGCTGCCGCGGTCAGAGATCTCGGCCGCGAGGCGCTGGCTGTGGTGGGCGACATCACCCAGCCCGACAAGATGCTGGAACTGGTTGAGTCGGCCATCGCAACCTATGGCCACATCGATATTCTGGTCAACAATGTCGGTGCGGCTCCCAAATCAATGGCCGAGCCCGAACCAGGCCCGCTGGGGCCTATCGGTGGCCTGTGGGACGCGCTCTACCAGCAGAACCTTCGACCCGCAGTGCTGATGACCGAGGCAGTTACCCCGCACTTCATTGAGCAGAAGAGCGGCAAGATCATCAACATCTCCTCGATCGCCGGAAGGACATCGTTGTCCGACAAGATGCTCGCAGCCTTCGTGCATCCTTCCTACGGCGCCATGAAAGCTGGGCTCATCAATTACACTCAGACGCTGGCCGAGTTGCTCGGTCCTCACAACATAAATGTCAACGCCGTCTGCCCCGGCGTTGTGTATACCGATTCCTGGCGCGCAAACGCCGAGCGCGCGGTGGAGAATATTCCGGAATTCAAAGGTCAGGACCCGCGCGAGTGGTTCGACGGGATCGCCAGGGGTGACTACCCGGAGATATTCGACAGGACCCCGCTACGTCGCGAGCAGACCGTGGAAGACATCGGCCGCGCCGTGGTGTTCCTCGCGTCCGATGACTCCATAAACATCACCGGACAGTCGCTGATGGTCGATGGGGGGATGGTCAAGATCTAATGCCAGAACGAGAGGCGTGAGGCAGCATCAATCATGAGTTCACAGCTGTTGCACGACATTGCACGCACCTGCATTGCTACCTACAGGAAATGACTCATCATGCGTAAACCGGTTCAACAACTTTTCGATATGTCCGGCCAGGTGGCGGTCGTCACCGGTGGCGGAACTGGAATCGGTGAGGGAATTGCCAATGCGTTCGCGGAATCTGGCGCAGCAGTGGTGTTGGCTGCCCGGCGTACCGAGAAGATTGAGCGAGTCGCTCAACAGATTCGCGATGCGGGCGGCCAGGCGGTCTCTGTCACTACCGACGTGACCGATGACGATGCGGTCGACGCCCTCGGCCAGGCAGCCGTTGCCGAATTCGGCAAGCTCACCGTGTGGGTCAACAACGCGGGCGGCTCGCCCATGCGCATGCCCTTGCGTGAGCTGCCTCGTGAAGAGTGGGATCGCACCATCGCGCTGAACCTGACCGCCATCTACGTGGGCTGCATGGCGGCGCAACGCTACATGGACAAGGGTTCGATCATCAACATTACTTCCGGCGCGGGCTCCGGCCCGGTCCCCGGGAGCGCGCATTACGGGGCATCCAAAGCCGGCACCAACTCCCTCACCTGGACCCTGGCTGCAGAACTTGCCCCCAACATTCGCGTGAACGCAGTAGCCCCCGGTGCGATTCCGACACAAATCATGCTGAAGGCGATTGGCAAGACCCTAGATCAGCTCGATGAAGTGCTGGAGGAATGGAACATTCCTCTGGCACGACTGGGTACGCCCCAGGACATCGGGGCGGCGTGTGTGTATCTCGCTTCCGATGCCGCAAGCTGGGTAAGCGGAGAAATCATCCGGGTAGCCGGCGGCGCTCGACCGCGTTAGACGCACGCGCGCAACGCAGACGCTTTATGTACCCTGGCAAACATGCTACGCAACGGGCCGACCAACCTGCCTTCATCATGGCTTCCAGCGGGGAATCGGTAACCTATGGCGAACTCGACGCACGAACCAATCAGCTTGCGCACGTGTTGCGCGCCTACGGACTGAACAGGCTCGATCACTATGCGATCTTCATGGAAAACAACGCCCGCTATGTGGAAGCCTGTGGCGCTGGCGAACGCTCAGGTCTGTACTACACCTGCATCAACTCCTATCTGACAGCCGATGAGCTGGCTTACATCGTCAACAACAGCGATTCCAAGGTAATCATCACCTCCCAGGCCAAGCATGAGGTCGTGAGGGACGCATTGCCACAATGTCCGAATGTCTCCCATTGCCTGATCGTAGACGATTCGGGCGATGCAACGTTTGCGGATTACCGTCGCGCCATATCAGAATTTCCAACTACGCCGGTCGCTGACGAGTGTCTCGGCACCGCCATGTTGTACTCTTCGGGAACGACCGGACGACCCAAAGGTATCATCCGACCGTTGCCGGAAACGCCCCCAGCAAAAGCGCTGCCAATCTTCGATTTTCTGATCGACATCTGGAAATACCGTGAGGGGATGATCTACCTGTCCCCTGCTCCTTTGTATCACTCGGCACCCCAGGCATCGGTGGGTCTCACCATACGCATGGGCGGCACAGCCATCATCATGGAACGCTTCGATCCTGAGCAGTTCCTGGAGCTTGTCGAGCGTTACCAAGTCACACACAGCCAGCTGGTGCCCACCATGTTCAGCCGCATGCTGAAGCTGCCGGACAAAGTACGCGCACGGGCAGACGTCTCCTCACTCGAGATCGCGATCCACGCAGCCGCCCCCTGCCCGGTACCCGTGAAAGAACAGATGATTGACTGGTGGGGGCCAATCATCTTCGAGTATTACGGCGCCACCGAAGGTCTCGGATTTACCGCCTGCAACAGCGAAGAGTGGCTGGCACACAAGGGATCGGTGGGCAGGGTGCTGCTGGGCGAGCTGCACATTCTGGATGACGATGGTCAACCCGCCCCGAAGGGCACTCCCGGCGAAATCTGGTTCAAAACCGCAACTCCGTTCGAGTACTACCACGACGCGGAGCAAACCAAACAAGCAACGTCGTCAGACGGCACCATGAGCACCGTGGGCGATATCGGTTACGTGGATGACGGCTATCTGTACCTGACCGATCGCGCGACGTTCATGATCATCTCCGGTGGCGTGAACATCTATCCCCAGGAGTGCGAAAACCTGTTGATCACGCACCCCAAGGTGGCGGACGCCGCCGTCTTTGGCGTGCCCAATGCCGATCTCGGCGAAGAGGTGAAAGCCGTCGTACAGCCCATGCCTGGGATCGAGCCCGATGACGAACTGGTGGCCGAGCTGCTGGAGTTCTGTGCCGAAAATCTGGCACGTCCAAAGTGCCCACGCTCCATCGATTTTCAGGAGCAACTTCCACGCCTTCCCACCGGCAAGCTGTACAAAAAGGAGCTGCGCGAGCGCTATTGGGGCGACAAGAAAGGCCGGATCCTGTAACGAGGAGAAAAAATGATCGACGTCCACGACTGGCCCACGCCCGCCCCCGGCGTATCTCACCGGCCGCTTGATCGATGAGGACGTACCAGACCGACGACACGGCGCGCAGGGCCCGGGAACAAGCCGCTAAAGCCGCCTCTTGGGAACTTCGCGCGTTCAAGGTCTCGCCAAGCGATCCGCGAAGTGTTTAAGTTGTGTTTTAGGCAACCGGAGGAAGGGGAACAAAATGATCAGCAGCGGACCGATAGAAGACCGCCTCGCCATTCGAGAGCTGGTGGATTCCTATAACGATGCAGTGATGCGCTTCGACAGCGAGGCGTGGGCCTCGAACTGGCGCGACGACGCTACCTGGTCGCTGCCCGGCGCGGGCGACATCACCGGGAAAGACAAATTCTTGCCGATGTGGCAGTCGGCAATGGACAACTTTACGTTTGCGGGCTTCTTCGCTTCCGCCGGGCCCATCGTGGTGGATGGCGATACCGCCCACGCAACCTGGTACCAGCAGGAGTTTCTGCACCAGAAAGATGGTGTTAAACGCGCCATAACAGGCCGATACGAAGACGACTACGTGAAGGTCGATGGTCGCTGGTACTTTCAGAAGCGAGTCTACGAGGTCTTGAACACCGAGGAGTCGTAGCGCGGGACGCGTCGAGGTCCGCGTCCGCGCGGACTTAGATGCCCAGATCGAGCAGGTTGTAGTCTTTCAGCCCTGCTTTCGTGGCCGTGTCCCAGCGATAGTTCTCTGCCAGGCCAGCAAACGGTTTGTAGACAAAGGGTTCCTCTTCAGGAAACCGTTGTCTGCGCGCGTCGATGGCATAGCCAATGAGGCGCGAGCGCTGGTGAATGCGAGCACTATCGTAGACGACCCGCTCGTTGTGAATGCCGCCACCTTCAACCCCGAGCACCGATGCGCGTCGGTGAAATCCAAAGTTGATGGTCACTCTGATCTCAGCGCTGGTGTTCGCAAACGAGCCGTGCACCACCTGGCGGCTACATATGATCACGTCACCCGGATTGCACACCATTGGAACCGCTTCTGGCAACCGCTCGGACCCCGCCGCATCCACCATGGCCTCGATGTCCACCTTGCCCTGCTGGTGCGACCCCGGCACTACCCACACGCCATTGGCGGCAGTGGATCCGTAAACCTGGGCCATGAAGTTGAAGCCATGGGTGCCTTGATCCAGGTCAGGACTATCCCAATGAGTGGTGCCGTCCTGATGCCACGCGACCGAAGGCCCGAGGCCCGGCCGCTTCATCCACACCGCTTCGTTGAACGGGGTGAAATCCTCGCCGTTGATCTGCTCAGCAACGGCCAGCAGCTGAGGATGACCATATATTCGTAGACAGGCGTCAGAGAACTGCATGGAACCGAGAATCAGCTGAACGACATGCGCTGGCGCGTCGGCGGAAGGCGCAGGTTCGATCATTTTCACCGGGTGTCTTGCATTGGCTTTGCCGGTGCCGCCGAGCGGGTCGCTCAAGGGCCGGGCCCATTGCACGTTGGGAGCTGCGCAGTCGACGCCCAGCGCCGGACGACCCTGGGAATCGACTTGTGAACCTTTGCTCGCCGGAACCCGCGCCCACATATCGGCGACGTCTGCCTGGAGATCGTTCAGCTCCCGAACGCCCAGCACGCCGGTGAATACATAGAAACCGCAACGCCAATAGGCATCCAGGATGCCCTGATCGAGCGAGCCATCACCATTGAAGCGGATCGGTCCACGATTCCCCAACTCGAACGCGCGGCATTCGCCCTGGCGCAGATAGGCGGCCATGGCCCGCTCATGGACGCCATAGTCCGCCAGCCGAACCGCAGCCGATTTCAGTTCAGCCATTTCTTTCCTGCTCCACGGCTTGGCGAATCTTCACACCCGAATCATACACCTGTCAGCCAGGCGTGCTCGAGCCAGTCGCCTGCCAGCACAGATTGCACTCAATTACGTGACCAAAAACCCTTCGTAACCGTTAGCGGTTACGCGATCACAGATCTCTCTATACGGCCCGACGCCGGCGGCATACGGCATGAATACGCGCGGCTTACCCGGAACGTTTGCGCCGAGGTACCACGAACCCCCTTTGGGGTACAGCGTTGCGTTCGCTACTTCGTTGACATGGTCGACCCAGCGATTTTCCGCACCGAGATCCGCTTCCAGACGCGTCAGACCGCGATTGCGCATGCGATCGATGCAGTCGGCGATCCAATCCACGTGTTGCTCGATGGAGATCAACATGTTGCTCAGCACCGACGGGCTACCGGGACCGGTGATTGTGATCAGGTTCGGAAAGCCGGCGATGCAAAGACCGAGGTAGGACCGTGGACCGGCCGCCCACTTCTCGCTCAGCGGTTGTCCACCCGAACCACGGATGTCCATCTCGAGCAGCGCACCGGTCATCGCATCGAAACCCGTCGCCATCACGAGCACATCCAACTCATATTGCGCAAGAGCGGTACGCACGCCACAGTTGGTGATCGTCTGAATGGGCGAACCCGCCACATCAACCAGCGTGACGTTGGCTCTGTTGTATGTCTCAAAGTAGTCGGTATCGACACAGATTCGTTTGGTGCCGATGGGATGGGTCTTCGGGCAAAGAAGCTCCGCAACTTCGGGATCTCTTACCGTCTCACGTATCTTACGACGCACGAACTCCGCGGCGACATCGTTGGACGCTTCGTTGACTAGGGCATCGTCGACAACGCCCAGAAACCGCGCCCCGCCGAGCTGCCAAAACTTTTCGTACATCTGCTGTAGCTCAGCCCTCGACAAGGAACCGGCGGCCGCGATCCCCTTGCCGCGCTCATCATCGGACAGCAGGAGATCGCCGAACCCCGAGACCTTCCCGAGCCGATAGTCCTGCCGGTGTTGCGGGTATTGCGCCTTGTATTGCTTTACCCAATTCGGATCAAGCGGCTTATTTTTTGCGGGCACGCTGAAATTGGGGGTGCGTTGAAACACGGTCAGGTGTTCGGCTTGGGCGGCGATGACCGGAATCGCCTGAATGGCAGAAGATCCGGTTCCAATGATCCCCACATGCTGGCCGGTGAAATCGACGCCTTCGTGCGGCCACCGGCTGGTCTGATAAACTGACCCGGCAAACTCGTCGACACCCGGAATGTCCGGCAGCTGAGGTACCGACAAACATCCCGTCGCCATGATGCAAAAGCGCGCGGAAACTCGCTCACCGCCATCTGTCTCCACGTTCCAGGCGTTGGCGTTCTCGTCGTAGTGGGCGCAGGTTACCCGTGTGCTCAGCTGAACATCGCGCATCAGATCAAAACGCTCGGCAACGTACTCGATGTATCTGAGAATCTCGGGTTGCGAAGGATAGCGTTCGGTCCACTCCCACTCCTGCTCGAGCTGCGCGGAGAACGAATAGGAATAAGCCATGCTCTCGGCATCGCACCTGGCCCCGGGATAGCGGTTCCAATACCACGTGCCGCCAATACCGTCAGCGGCCTCGAATACCCGCGCCCGAAAGCCCATCTCGCGCAATCGATACAGCATGTACAGGCCGGCAAACCCCGCCCCGACGATGACCGCGTCGAACTGATCGGCGGAATCGTGGTCCGCTTCAGACATCGCGCAGCCCGTAGAACTCGCGGCGGGGCCACAGAAAATCGATCCGGGTACGGTATATCTTCCAGTCCCCATCGACTTTTCTGTACACGTCGTCATAGATGCCGAACAGCGTCAGCGGGTTTTCCACCCCTTCAGCGACATTCAGGTTCAGCTGGTACCAGCGGCCATAAGCCTCCTTGTCGCTCAGTAGACGTATCCATGGATTTGTGACGGCGTGCATCTGTGAGTGTACGGCGCGACCGCTGTCGTATAAATACTCATGGTACTTGGCGCGGATTTGGTCCTTGCCAACCCAGTCACCACCAAACGATTCACCGAACTCGCAAACGGCATCGTCGGTGAACAAGCTGATCAGCTCATCGAGCATGTTGCCGTCGTAGTAGTGCGAATACAGGTGCCGAAGCTCGCGAATCGCCTCGATTTCAAGAAGTTCTTCGATGGTCATAGATTCTCCCCACTGTTAGCCGGCGTCGGGTTGATCGCTTGGTGGTCAACGATGCGAATGCTCCGCATTCGCTCCTACATGATTTCGCGTACCGCTTCGAGAATCGTTTCCTTGTCGGGCAGGTAGAGTTTTTCAAGTATCGGCGCAAACGGAATAGGGCTGAAAGGCGCGGCGACACGCTTGACGGGGGCGTCGAGGAAGTCGAAAGCCTCGTCTGAGATCGTCGCCGCGATCTCCGCACCCAACCCGCAGAATTTCACCGCCTCGTGAATCACCACGGCGCGCGTCGTCTTGCGCACGGACGCCAGGATGGTGTCCGTATCGAGCGGCGAAAGCGTACGTGGATCGATCACCTCAGCGCTGATGCCTTGATCGGCGAGCTGATCGGCGGCCGCCAATGCCTCTTCGACCATCCTGCCGATCGCGATCAACGTAATATCGTCGCCACTACGCTTGATGTCGGCTACGCCAAGCGGAACGGTGTAAGGCTCATCTGGAACATCCGCCGAACTCTGCAGGACGCGCTTGTTGTGAATGAAGATCACCGGGCTGTCGTCACGAATTGCGGAGATCAGCAGGCCTTTGGCATCATAAGCGTTCGACGGCATCACCACCTTCAACCCCGGCACATGACAGAACCAGGCTTCCAGACTGCCCGAATGCTGGGCGCCGCTGCTGCTGTCGATGCCCGCGTGGGTAGTCACCACGATGGGAAGCACGGCCTTGCCGCCGAGCATGTACTTCATCTTGGCCATCTGGTTCACGATCTGGTCCATGGCGACGGCCATAAAGTCCATGATCATGATCTCGATGATGGGTCGCAGACCCACCGCCGCGGCTCCCACACCAAGCCCGGCCAGCGCCTGCTCGGAGATCGCCGTGTTGACCACACGTTTGTCGCCATACTTTTCGAACAGATTCGCATCGGTTCCGAACGGTCCGCCGATGCGCACGTCCTCACCGGCGATGAACACCTTGGGGTCACGTGCCATCTCTTGATCAACGGCCTCAACGACGGCCGCAGTCGCAGTTTTGACGGTCAAACTACCTCCCTCATCGTTTGGTTTAAGCAATATCAGCTGTAGACGTCACACATCAGGTCTTCAGGCACCGGATCCGGGCTTTGCTCCGCGAACGCGATCGCGGCATCGATCTCGGCCCGTATGGTTTCGGTGATTGCGTCAGCCTCCGTTTCGCTCAGCACACCCTGCTCTGCAAGCGCTTCTCGCCAGAGCTTGATCGGATCGCGCGCACGCCAGGCGGCAATCTCGTCTTCGTCGCGCTTGAGCATGCCAAAATCGCGACCCACGTGATCGTAGAAGCGGTAGGTCTTGCACTCGAGCAGCGTGGGACCTTCGCCATTTCGCGCCCGCGCTACAGCTTCTACCGCAGCCTCGTGCACCGCCATCACGTCCATCCCGTCTACAATGACTCCAGGGATGCCATACGACGCTGAGCGATCCGCGATGTCGCGCACCGAGGTCTGCATGGCGGTCGGCGTCCACTCGGCATACAAATTGTTCTCACACACGAACACCACTGGCGCCTTCAGTATGGCCGCCATATTCAACGCCTCGTGAAAAGCGCCTTCATTGGTGGCGCCATCGCCGAAGAAGCAGGCTGTTACCCGGCCGTTTCCCTGATAGTTACTCGCGAAGGCGACGCCAACGGCGATTGGCACCCCCGCTGCCACGATACCATTGGCGCCGATCATTCCCAGATCGAGTGCTGCGATGTGCATGGATCCGCCTTTGCCACGGTTGTACCCGTTGGATTTGCCAAACAACTCGGCATACATCAGCTTAGGATCGCCGCCCTTGGCGATCAGATGGCCATGCCCGCGGTGGGTGGAGGTGATGTAGTCATCGGGCCGCAGCGCCTCGCAGATACCCACCCCGACGGCCTCCTCGCCGCAGTACAGGTGCACTGCGCCCGGGATCCGTGCCTGCTCCATCAGGACGGCGGCGCGCTCGTCGAACTCGCGCATACGCGTCATCTGTTCGAACATTCGAATCAGTCGCTCTTTGGCGAGATCCATCGCGGGGCTCCAGGTTCAAATTTGACACGAAGGCTAGCGGGGCCCGCAAACCGCGTCAAACAGCATTGCACGAATAATGGCCTGGTCTGCTCAGGCAATTTCGGTGACTTCTTCACCGAGCTGACGCGCGCGGTCCAGGCGGCTCGCCTCATCTTTGCCCAGAACCCGCCAGGCAAGGGTCAGAAATATCAGGGTGATCACAAAGATCAGCAGAGCGCAGGCGATTGCCAGGCGCAGCGAGTCGGCCGGGTTCATACCACCCGAAGCAAACAGGTCCGAAAGCTGACCCATGGTATACGGCCCTAACGCGAGACCGATAAAGGTATTGACCAAAATATAGTAAGCGCCTGCCACGGCTCGCACGCGCGGCATGACCAGATCGGCCGCCGTGCTGGGCGGGACACCGGGCCAGCTTGCGCTGGGAATGTGATAGAGGAAGTTGAGCGCAAACGCCATCATCAAGCTGTCGGTGTAGATCACCCACAACACCATTGGTACGGTGCCGAATACCGCAAAGTAGCGAATACGCACCGCCGATCTTTTGGCTGGTCTTTTCCAAGCGCGCTTGCCTACGATTCGGCTGTTGGTACCGGATCCAGCCGGACGGGTTTGATCGGCGCGAACATCAACACGACTCGCCCTATCCAATAGCCGGCACCGTCACCCTTGCCCATGAGTCTCGTCATCAGCTCAACGGCCTCGGGGGTGTTCACGGCCACCGCACGATACGCGACAACGTCGTCGCCGCGAACCAGCTCTACCTGGGGGTTATCAAGCACCCGGTAATACCAACCCCTGAACCAGTGACCCGACTCCACCCACAGTTGGCCATTGTCATCC
>Ga0114950_10004070_pt1 | contig 11322 bp, 9 predicted proteins | sample N075metaG_FD_83503 | JGI IMG/M metagenome (GOLD analysis project Ga0114950, IMG submission 83503) | Deep subsurface microbial communities from Kermadec Trench to uncover new lineages of life (NeLLi) - N075 metaG | ecosystem: Environmental > Aquatic > Marine > Ocean trench > Sediment | place...
ATTCCAATGCTTCTCGGCGTGCACCTGGCCTCGCTGCCGATACAGCGTCGGCTGCCTGCACAAGCACCGCCGTAAGCGTTCGTGGTTCAACTTCGTTGTGGTGCGCCTCGATTGCATGCACCACGGCAGCGTCCTCACCAAAACGACGGGCGATCTCAGCTCCTATGAGGGCGTGGGAACCGCCAACCTCGTGGCTTACGGCCTTTCCGATGTCGTGGAGGAACGCTGCCCGCTTGGCCTCGGTCTCATCAATGCCAAGTTCTGCCGCGAGCATTCCGGCAATGTGGCCTGACTCGACGAGATGATCCAGCACGTTCTGACCGTAGCTGGTTCGGTATTTGAGCCGCCCAAGCAGCGTGATGAGCTCTGGATGTATTCGGGTCAACCCGACATCGAGCATCGCCCACTCCCCCGCATCCTGAATCGACTGCTCAATCTCTTCCTTGGCCTTGGCGCACGCTTCCTCGATGGACGTTGGATGGATGCGGCCATCTTCGACAAGTCTCGTGAGCGCAAGACGAGCAATTTCTCGCCGTACAGGATCGAATGTCGACACGGAAACTGAACCCGGCGTGTCGTCCACAATCAAATCGACGCCAGCAACAGCCTCAAACGCTCTGATGTTGCGTCCGTCGCGACCAATGATTCTTCCCTTCATATCGTCTGAGGGCAGCGGGACCGTGGACATGGATGTTTCCGTAACCACTTCGGAAGCGAGTCGTTGAATCACACCCGCAAGAATACGCCGTGCACGTCGGGATGCCTCTTCACGAGCCCGTGTCTCGATGTCACGCACCACAACCATTGCGTCACGCCGTGCCTCGTCCTCAACCTTCTGGAGCAGGTCCTCTTTTGCTGCTTGAGAGTCGAATCCCGCAAGCGCCTCGAGTTCGAGGCGCGCGTCCTCCTGAGACCGTGCAGCTTCCACTGCAGCCTCTTTTGCGGTCTTCTCCGACGAGATCACCAATTCTTCGCGCTGCGCGAGGTTTGCCGCTCTCTGTTCGAGTGTTGCCGCTCTCTGGTCGAGTGTTGATGTGCGTGAGTCGATTTCGACCCTTCGATGCTCAATTGTTGCATCTTCACGATCTCTGTATGTATCGGCAAGAGATCGAGCCTCTTGTTCTGCGCGCGCAAGGATGCGTTGGGCATCCATCCGTGCATCCGCAAGGACATCTTCAGGTGCTGGCGGATGTTTCACGGACCTTCGTCCAATGAACATGCCACCGAGCAGGATGCCCGCGACAGCCAAACCCGTCAGCAAGCTCAGCAATGGGTCCATAGCGGCTTCTCGTTCCCCCGTCGCGGATGCGAAACGTGCCGAGCACAAGGACTCGACACACGCACGACCTCACAGTATTCGGGCGGCTAAGCCAGTCTCAGTATTCGGTTCGTGTCGATTCGCTCACGTTTCGGAATTTCAGTTTCAGTAATTTCGTGTACCTGCGCTCGATCCTACTCCATCTCAATGCGTTCGGGAACGCGAAATACGAAACTTCTACTGTCCTTCCTCACCTGATGACGTGTTCAACGATTTGCTGTCGCTATTGCCGTCATCCTGTTTCGTATCATCGTCGTCCTCGTCGACGATCACGCCGACCGCACGAAGGACCTGATCCTGGAGTTGCATTGCAACGTCAGGGTTTTCTCGCAGGTACTCTTTGGCCTTCTCACGTCCCTGACCGAGCTGATCACCGTCATAGGTGTACCAGGCGCCGGCTTTTTGCACGATGTTGTGTTCAACGGCAACGTCGATGAGGCTGCCCTCTCGTGATATGCCGTGGCCGAACATGATGTCGAACTCCGCAAGCCTGAACGGCGGAGCGACCTTGTTCTTCACAATTTTCACCCGTACACGGTTGCCAACGTTCTCCGTACCGACCTTGATAGCTTCGATTCTCCGTATGTCAATACGAACAGTCGAGTAGAACTTCAAGGCACGCCCACCCGGTGTGACCTCAGGCGAGCCGAACATGACACCGATCTTCTCACGCAACTGGTTGATGAAGATTGCGGTGGTGTTTGATCGATTGATCGATCCTGCAAGTTTCCGCAATGCCTGCGACATGAGCCTCGCCTGGAGCCCCATGTGTACGTCGCCCATGTCCCCCTCAAGTTCAGCGCGTGGAACCAGTGCCGCCACAGAGTCAATAACAACGACAGTCACAGATCCTGACCGGATGAGCATGTCGGTGATCTCAAGAGCCTGCTCACCTGTGTCTGGCTGAGAGATGAGAAGTTGATCGATATCGACCCCGATGGCCTGTGCGTAGAGGGGATCAAGAGCATGCTCAGCATCAATGAAGGCGGCAACTCCGCCGGTGCGCTGAGCTTCAGCAAGAACATGCAACGCAAGGGTTGTCTTACCTGACGCTTCCGGCCCAAAAATCTCGACGATACGTCCGCGCGGAACACCACCTATGCCGAGAGCAAGGTCGAGTGACAGAGCACCAGTCGATATGGAGTCGATCCTGCGGATCTCATCGGCACCCAGTCGCATGATGGCACCCTTGCCGAACTGCCGCTCGATCTGATCCATTGCGGTCTGAAGGTTCTTGTCACGTTCGCTCATTTTGGGAGCCATCTGGAATCCTTTTCGTAGCTTGCCGTCAAGGTACCGGGTGCCTATGACAGAATACGCTGTTGCTTCTGTGCATGACGCCATTGCGTCGATACCAGCGTACCCGAACGTGTGTTCGATGGCGGGTATTTCCGCCATGCGCCATGCACGGCCGACCCGTGCTCCTAGCGAAGCGGCATGCGTTCAATCGCCTCATATCGCGGGCCATTCGATGTTGCACGACTGCGAAACATCGTGACTCCGGACACGACGACAGGGACACGGAAGTCACCGTGGGCAGACAGGAGATGGTGCACGTCCATCGACGGCCGCAGCCTCGATAGCGTGACGTGAGGCACGTAGGGGCGTTGTTCTGGGCCATACCCTGCATCGACAGCGGCCTCATCGCAGATGCCAGCAAGATACGTGAGCACGTTGGTCGGGTCGTCAACGGCAGTGTAGATCACTGTGGCTTTCGACGATGTTGGGAATGCATCGAGACCGGTGCACCACACCTTGGCGTGGACAGCGTTGAGTTGATCTGAAATACTGTGCGCAATGCGATCACTGTCGGCATCTGAACACTCGCCGATGAATGACAGCGTGACATGCCAGTTCTCTGGGGATGTTCGTTTGCCAGGGATCCGTGCCGGACCAGTCGACTCAGTGAGTGCCGCAGCGAGCGCGTGCCTCTCCTCATCGGTGAACGCGACCGCCAGGAAAAGGTTGTCGATCACGTTTCCATGAGTGCCATGCGGATCAGATGCAGCGCAGCCGTTGCCGTATTCACTCGCACCCTCTCCCTGTCGCCCGGCATGTGAAGCGTCCTGACCGTGCTGATGCGAGGTGTCGCAACCGCAACAATCATGGTGCCAACCGGCTGTTCGAGGGCGACCGGTCCGGCGGAGCCAGTGACCGCGACCGCGACGTCAACATCAAGAACACGTCTTGCGCCAGCGGCCATCGCCTCTGCGGTCTGCTCCGATACGACTCCATACGTCGCGAGAGTCTGCTCTGGCACGCCAAGGATGCTCGTCTTGAGGTCCGTCGCGTACGCTACGACGGAACCACGAAACGTCGCACTTGCGCCGGGCAGGCTCGTGAGTCGCCGACCGACCAGCCCTCCTGTTGCGGACTCGGCTGTTCCTATTGTCCATCCTCGGGACTCAAGATCGATGCGGATCACCTGCTCAATGGTTTCGTCGTCTGCACCAAAGATGTGGGTCCCCAGACGCTGCCGAATCTCCGTCTCGACTGGTTCGATCAACACGCGGGCAGCGGTATCCGAGTCCGCTAGAGCAGTTATGCGTATCTTGATTTCTCCCGCAGAGGCAAGAAACGCAATCGTCGGATTCTCGCTGCTGTCGAACAAGTCCTGAAGGTCCTCTCCCACCTTGGCCTCCGACATGCCCCAACTGCGCAACATGCGGCTGACAACAGCCCGCTTGTTCCCCCCTTTGACACGAAGGTATGGGAGCACCACCTCGTCCATCATTGACAACATTTCGGCGGGAACACCGGGAAGTGAAATCACCTCGCAAGCGCCGATCGTGACTCGGAAGCCAGGCGCCGAACCCTTCAGGTTCGTAATAACGACAGCGCCGTCAGGTCGGAATGCCTGCCTGAGATTCGACTCGGGGAATTCATCGTTCGGCCCGTGGCCGCGCCACGAACCCCTGAGCTGGTCACCATATGCCTCGTCGAACACGAGCGAAAGATTGCCAGCGGACGCGACGGCTTCGCGCGTGATGTCATCCGCTGTCGGTCCGATTCCGCCCGTGATAATGAGAACATCGGCCCGCGCTGTGGCCTCGGCAATGGCCACCTTCATTCGATCGGCATTGTCGCCGACCACAACTTGATGTAGGTGAGTGAACCCATTGTCTGCCAATCGTGTTGCGATGTTGGTGGCGTTCGTATTTGTGATCTGCCCGAGCAGTAGCTCTGTACCGATTGCGAGTATCTCGACAATCACGAAGCCACGACCCTGCCGGTGAGGTCTGTCCCGTACGCACCTTCGATCGATACCGACACCCACTGCCCCGCTTCTCCGGTGTCGAGAAGGATCATGCCGTCTATCTCAGGCGCCTCTCTATACGATCTGCCAACGGCCTGGCCCTCCTCCACCTGATCAACAAGAACCGAGAGCGTCCTGCCAACCGTTGCAGCATTCTTCTTGGCAGTGATGTCGTCCTGTATGCCCTGGAGGTATCTGAGACGCTCGGTGATTACGTCGCGAGGGATCTGATTGGGCATCGTTGCTGCGTGCGTGCCCTCCTCGCGTGAGTATGGGAAGAATCCGGCCCAGTCGAGCTGCGCCGACTCGAGAAACTCTGCGAGGTCTTCAAGTTCGTCATCGGTCTCTCCTGGAAATCCGACGACGAAGCTCGACCGTGTCGCGGCGTCGGGCGACGCTGACCGTATGCGACCAATCAGTTCGAGATGCTTCTCACCGCTACCCGGCCGTCGCATGGAACGAAGGAGCCGACTCGACGAGTGTTGAAGGGAGAGATCGAAGTAGTCCGCAATTGTCTTGTGACCAACCATGACATCGATGAGTCCCTGTCGGATCTCTCTTGGAAACAGGTAGTAGAGCCGCATTCGACCAAGACCGTCCACCGAGGCGCATGCGTCAACGAGACCCTCAATTGCCCCGACGCCGTTATCCCTTCCGTAGGCAGCGAGGTCCTGGGCAACAAGAACGATCTCACGAACTCCGTCCTCAACAAGTCCCTCAATCTCAGCAACAATACCTTCACCGGCTCGCGATCGTTGCTTGCCGCGTATCAGCGGAATCGCGCAGAAGGCGCATGCCTTGTCGCATCCCTCCGCCACTTTCACATAGGCAAATGGTGTCGACGGTGTTGGTCGTTTGATAACGTCGAGAATGTCCATCTGGGACCGCCGGAATCCGGTGAACTTCACCGGTTGCCAGCCCGTGAGATCATCCAGTTCACCGACAAATCCTGAGTACTTGCCGAGTCCGATGACGGCATCGACCTCTGGGAGGGTTTCAATCAGCTCCTGCTCATATCGCTGAGCCATACATCCCATGACCACGAGTTTTGCGTCGTTCCTTTTGACGGCCGCAAGTTCGAGGATTGTCTCTATCGATTCTTTGCGTGCCTCTTCGATGAACGCGCACGTATTGACCATTACAACATCGGCCGATTCAGGGTCGACCGCGTTGCTGTACCCAGAGTCGCCGAGGACCGCAGTGATCTTGTCAGAGTCGACCTGGTTCTTGGAACAGCCGAGTGTTGTCAGCCAAACAGTGGGAGCAGTCATGGAAGTGAGTGTACGATTGCGCGAAACTCATCGGAGAAGCGACAGGTGGGAGTACGACTCAGCTCGCTTACCGTCGGAATGCTTCTGTTCGCGACTGCATGTTCTTCAAGTTTCAGCGGCACCTGGCAGGACATCGAGATGGCACAGCCAGACAGAACCATAGGTGCCCGATAGCAGGCACTTCCCTCACGTTCACACTCACCGGCGACGGCGTATCGGGCAGCTCTGGTTGCAACAACCCTCATGGTGTGGGAGCCAGACGTCATGCGACAGGAGTTGACATATCTGGCGCTGCTGACTGCCTTCGACTCAGCATCAGTCGACACCGAAACGACGACGGTCAAGGACGCAGATGGAAACGTGGTGCTCGTTTTTCTGCAGTCACCGAACTAGGAGCGTGGGTCAGTCGAGGTCAACCAACTCGCCAACCCGTTTCGAGAATCTGATTCGATGGGTGTAACCAATGTCTCTCGCGAACGCGATCGCCTTGTCACGGTCCCTCCCTGCACCGCTCGGTTCGTGGGCATCAGATGCGAGGGTGATCGGAACTCGATGATTGAAGAACCGCCGCAGCAGCGGAGGTGCCGGGTACATCTCGTTCACAGGGTGTTGAAGTCCAGCTGTTGAGATTTCCACAGCCATGCCACCTCTCGCGGCCGCGACCGCGAACTCCTCGTACAGGTCGCTCGGTTCGTTGTCGAATCTCAGACCATGCCTTTTGATGACGTCCGCGTGAGCGATGACATCGAAAAGTCCGCTCGCCGCCAGTTCGATTTCAGCAAGAAGGTAGTCCTCGTAAGCTTTGTCTGGGCCCCGCCTGGTGAACTCCGACCGCTGTTCTGCATGGTCAACTCCCCACGCTCCGAGCCAGTGTGTTGAGGCTACGAGAAAGTCGAACGGATACGGCTTGAGAAACTCCGCCACCTCATGCGCCGACTCAGGAAAGAAGTCGACCTCGAGCCCGAGAAGAACGGGCAGACCGCGGTCCTTTGCATCGACGACGGCCTGGACGTACCGATCGAGAGAGAGGACGCGTTCTGCGCGCACATACGCCCTTGTGTAGTCACGTAGATCCTTGCGGGGGTCAGACCTCCACCACTTCCCGAGTAACGGGGCTGACTCGATGCATCGATAGAGATGCTCCGTAAAGCCGATTTCCTCTGCACCCCTCGACAGTGCTACTTCGACATACGCCTCAATGTGGTCAATCGGATACTGCCCCGGCAGCGGTCCAACTCCGTCGTAAGGGCCGTGTTTGTGTAGATGCAGGTGATAGTCAGACATGTCCGCCGGGTTGCTTCGGTGTCGGTCGGTCTCAGGTTGCGTCTGGGAACTCGACTCCGCGATCTCGCAGAGTTCCCTTGATGACACCGATCCGCGCTTTTATCGCGGGCAGACCATGAGCGTCTTCGATTCCCTTGTTGATCTGGACGCCGCCGAGATTTCCCATCTCACCCGTGCTGGCGCCACCAGAGCCTGCCTGCACGACGAGGTCTATTCGTTTGCCCTCAATGGACTTCATCTGCTGGCGTTTTGATGCTAATTCGCGCAGTAGTTCTTCGTCCGATCGCTCAGAGTCGACCATGCCTGCGTACCCAGATGCTACCTCTCTGAGCTGGTCCTGTTCGTTGAGAAGTTTGTACTTCTCCTCGAATGCGTCGTCCGGCAGGTCGAATAGTCGCTTCTGGACATCGGCGAGCTTGCTGACGATATCGGCTGGTGTGGACATTGTTCCACGCTACCACTTCGCGCGCGAAGCGGACATCTATTTGTGGGGCGACTCGATGATTGCCGCTGGTACCCATCCGCGCACAGAATTGATCAACGCCACCGCCGAAGCCGACTCTGCCTGGGCAATGGTCACGGATCGTTCGGAGAGAGTGCCGTCTTCCAACAGTCTCTGTCGCAGCACGCCGGGCAGTAAACCGTCAGCGACCGGTGGGGTGATCCACGTACCGTCGATGAGGAATACCACGTTCGCGACTGTCGACTCTGTGACTCTGCCATCGGTGTTGACGCACAGCACATCGTCGGCATCAGGGTTTCGTCTTCTTCGCAGATCGAAGTGTTCTCGATCTGCGCCTTTATAGAAAAACCTCGCGTCTGAACTGTCGAGTGGTTCACGATCAATGACGATGCGAATCTCGTCCCCAGAGGGAACCGGACCGAGGTTGAATCGTTTGGTGGTGCCAGACGGAGACACCGACACCACCCCCGATTCTGAGAGGTCAACCCGTAGCTTTGTCGGTTCGCTAAGTGTTGATGCAACATCAGCCAACATGTCTCTGATCGCGCGAACGTCACATGGTATGCCAAGGAACTCTGAGGACTCAGAGAGGCGGTCCATGTGGGCATCGAGCATGAAGAACTCGCCATCCCATCGGATTGATTCAAACAATCCGATGCGTCGATGAACCTCGGTAAGCACTCGGGCCTTCGTCAACGCCTCGGCATATTCGTCCGCGGCGGTCGAGCTCCACGTTATCGCTCCCCCGACACCGTACGATGCCATGCCTTCTACCTCATCGACAACCACGGTGCGAATGGCGACGTTGAAACTCGCACCGTCAACACCATCACCCGGCGGGACGAAACCTATCGCACCGCAGTAGACGCCTCGATTCTCCTTCTCTATGCGCGAAATAATCTCCATCGATCGAGCCTTCGGCGCACCAGTCACCGAGCCGCACGGGAAGAGTGCGCCAAACACGTCGTCCAGTCCGATGCCAGACCGCAGCGTGCCTGACACATCAGAGGTCATCTGCCACACGGTGGGGAACTGTTCAATGTTGAAGAGGTTGGAGACCGTGACACTCCCATACTCGCAAATCTGACCAAGGTCGTTTCGAACGAGATCGACGATCATCACATTCTCCGTGCGGTCCTTCTCAGACGACGCAAGGGCCGCCATCAGTGCCGCATCTTCTGTGCCCCATCTCCCCCTGCGAGCCGTTCCCTTCATCGGTTTGGTGGTGATGTGCCGCTTCGAGATGGCGAAGAATTTTTCGGGCGACACAGAGATAACATGTCTGTCGCCGTGCCAGAGGTAAGCAGCGTATGAGGGATGCTGAGCGGATACAAGACGGGCATACATCTCAGACATGTCACCTGAGACACTGGCCCTCATCGCAAACGTCAGGTTCAACTGATAGGTATCACCCTGCTCAATATGTGATCTGACCGCCTCAAAAGCGTCCAAATATTCGTCCTGAGATATCGACGGCTGCCAGCCAGACACTGTGGGGGGTCCGGAAGCCATCTCATCGACGCGTGGAGGGTCAACGTCGACAATGCCGCCGAAGACTCCGAACCAGACCAGTGGGGCATCCGTCGTGTCGGCCACGACAAGAGACACATCGAACGCGGGCGCTGCGTTGTACGCAACATACCCGGCAACCCAATATCCGTCACGCGCCGCGGACGACACCTGTTCGATGGCATCTCGCACCTCTGACAAGTCGTTCGCGACGATCTCAGTAACAGGATCGGTTGCAACGAACGAACGTTGCTCAATTGCGTCGTCGAATCGTGCGCCAAACATGCACAGAGCATATGGAAACCATGGATTCATCGGAGCACGAGCATCCAACCCGAGCAGCGTCTAAAGTGTCCGGGACACGAGGAGCTGGCCATGCATATGCAGGATGACTTTCCGCTGCTGTTGAGCACGTTGTACGACAACGCAGTTTGGCAGTACCCGGATCAGGAGATCGTTTCGGTTGAAGCTGATCGTTCGATCCATCGAACGACATATGCCGAGACAGACGTGCGTGTGCGCAAGCTTGCTGCTGCTCTCGAACAGAAACTCGGTACACAAGTGGGGGACGCCATCGGCACATTCGCGTGGAACAATCACCGACATCATGAGCTCTACTGGGCAACAGCGAACACCGGACGAATCTGTCACACACTCAACATCAGGCTTTTCGCCGAGCAGCTGATCTACATCGTGAATCATGCACAGGACAAGGTCATGTTCATCGACCCTGACCTCGCCCCGTTGATTTCGCCTCTCGTCGACACCTTCAGCACAGTCGAACACTTCATCATCATGGGAGACACGACGCAGGATTGCGGTATCGACGGAGCACTGGCGTACGAGGATCTCATCGCCGATGTCGAACCGGTAACGGAGTGGCCGATACTCGATGAAAGAAGCCCGATGATGTACTGCTACACATCTGGCACCACGGGAAACCCAAAAGGTGTTGCGTACACGCAGCGATCGACATATCTGCACACCATCTCCAATCTTGTCGCATATCCGCTGTCCGCAGATGACAATGTCCTTCCGGTTGTTCCAATGTTCCACGCCTCTGCGTGGGGATATCCCTTCATGGCTATAACGGTCGGCGCGAAACTCACATATCCAGGTCCCGATCTCTCTGGTGAGGGCCTCGTGAATCTCTTTGTCAACGAGAACGTCACGTTCTCAGGCGGTGTGCCGACGGTTTGGGTAGGCATCGAGGAGTACCTGCGGGCCCACCCAGATGTCGACATCTCTCACATGCGCGCCCTCTTTTGTGGCGGCTCAGCCGTTCCACGATCAATGATCGACTGGTTCGAAAAAAACGCTGGCGTTCGTGTGATCCAGGGATGGGGAATGACAGAGACGAACCCTATTGCGTCGATTGCGACACTCAAACCTTCGATGCACCACCTTCCGTGGAGAGAGCAGCTCGACGTCCTTGAGACCGCCGGCCGGCCGATTCCCGGTCTCCAGGTGAAGATTGTCGACGAGAACTTCCAACCCCTCCCCCACGACGGAGAAGCCTTCGGCGAGCTGCTCATCCGTGGACCCTGGATCGCAGCGGAGTATTTCAAGGACGAACGTTCATCGGAATCGTTTGTCGACGGCTGGTTGCGTACCGGCGATGTCTGCAAGATTACGCCGGAGGGATACATCAGAATCACCGATCGAGCCAAGGACCTCATCAAGTCTGGAGGTGAGTGGATCTCGTCGCTCGATGTCGAGAACGAAATCATGGGACATGAGGCGGTGGCGGAAGCCACCGTCGTCGGGCTTGCACATCCAAAGTGGCAGGAGCGCCCGGTTGCCTTCATCGTCTCGAAATCCGGCTCGTCGGTCACCGCAGACGACCTCCGCGCTCACCTCTCAACACGAATTGCCGACTGGTGGATACCAGACGACTTCGTCTTCATTGATGACATTCCCAAAACCGGAACAGGCAAGTTCGACAAAAAAGTCGTCAGAGCAAAGTACGCAGACCTCTTGACAGAGCAGGAGTAGTTTTCAGTCTTCAGTCAGAGGGACGAGGTGATTCGGTCCGCGGCGAGGTTCCTAATTCCAGTTTCTGTTCAGCAAGGAGCCTGACCTTGCTGAACATCCTGTACCAGTTCGAACTGAGAACTGAAAACTCTCTGCTGACGGCTTCTTCTACGAGCGTGAGTCAGTGTGGGTGTGTATGGCTTAGCGATCAGGCGCGCCGGTCGCAAAGGGCGAGGTTTCGCCACTC
>Ga0114950_10004071_pt1 | contig 11314 bp, 8 predicted proteins | sample N075metaG_FD_83503 | JGI IMG/M metagenome (GOLD analysis project Ga0114950, IMG submission 83503) | Deep subsurface microbial communities from Kermadec Trench to uncover new lineages of life (NeLLi) - N075 metaG | ecosystem: Environmental > Aquatic > Marine > Ocean trench > Sediment | place...
ACTAAGTCCAGGAAAATTGATAAGGTTGTCGTTGCCACCGATGATATGAGAATTGTTGACCATGTAAGTGGTTTTGGTGGTAATGTAATTATGACTAGTCCGGATCACCCAAGTGGAACAGATCGTTGTTATGAAGCCATTCAAAATCTCAATGAGTCCTTTGATTTTGTAATTAATGTGCAAGGTGATGAACCCTTCGTATCCCCGGAACAAATTGATTTGCTTGCATCAATATTGGATCCTGATGTTGAATTGGCCACGCTTGTAAAGAAGATAGAATCCCAAGACGAAATAGATGACCCCAATGAAGCGAAAGTGGTAATAAATCAATTTGATGAAGCATTATACTTCAGTAGAAGCCCAATTCCCTACGCAAATAGTGGTTCGAAAGATTGGACATCACAAGGAGAATATTTTAAGCATATTGGAATCTATGCGTATAAAACAGAAGTGCTTAAGAAAATAACCGAGTTGCCCGTTTCATCTTTAGAAAAAACAGAATCTCTGGAACAACTACGCTGGATCCAAAATGGATTTAGGATTAAGATAGCACGGACAACCTTTGAATCGATGTGCATTGATACTCCTCAGGATATTGAGGAGGCAATTCTCAAGTACAACCTGAGCTAGATTAATAAAATTCAGAATTACTCCCTGGACCAGATTTCATAAATCGGATTGCCTTTCGAACTCAGACCACTATGGTGCCATTCGGAGTCGTCGGCCTTCATAGCATAGTCGAAAGTCAGGCTTGCACCCACTCTCGAATTATCCCTGGAGAAGAATTCTATATTTTCAGTGTACTTCCCGTTAGCCAAAGTATAGCTTCCTCCACCTGTTCCAAAAAACTCTCCCGTTTCGGAATTGAAGGCTATCCATTGAAAACGTGTCTTTGTCAGTACTTTTAAAGTTTTACGAGCTCCATCAGGTATTTCAACCATCTCTTCATTTCGTTTTCTCTGAGAAATCCTCCACGCGCCTTGCAGGGACTCTTCTACTTTTTCTTTTTTCTTTTTAATGGTAATTGTGATTCCCTGCTGACTCTTCATAACCCACTTGGAGCCACTTCCTTTTTTTGTAAACATGATGCTTTTACCCACTAAATCAGGTTGTAATGAATGAAAATAAACATGGAACTCAACTGAATTACCCCCTTGTTTGTATTTCCCTCCACCCGTTCCAATAAATTCATTGTTATCTTTTTTATAAACAGCCCAGGTATAATACCCACTTTCCAATAATAAAATACCATTAGCATTTTCATGAGTATAGTCACCAAATGTAAACTCTGTTATCTCCCAGGCACCTTGCTCATCAGAGTTTGGTGGCACATTGAACGAAAGAGAGAAACCTGCTACCAGCAGAAAACAAAAGGAGTATCGTGACATAGCGAGATTGATGAATTTAAAAAGATAAAATTAGTATGTTTAATTTTTTAAAAAGTGCTTAAATGGCTAAAATATTTAATGTTTCCTTGAGAGATGATCTACTCGCTCGGATTGAATCAATACGACAAGAAGCGTACCAATTACAGAAAATGGATGAATCATTACTCCTGACCAGCCTCTCTGAAAACAAATGGTCTGTAAATCAATGTTTTGAACATCTGTTCATTGTTCAAAAAAAATACATTATCAATATTAACAAGGGGTTTGAAAAATATAGCGAGCTTACTGCTTCAGAATATTTCAACGAGGGGTTTATTGGTAAAAGGTTTTACCAACAAATGATGCCAATCACCTCTACTTCGAAGTCAATGAAAATTAAAACATTTAAAAGCCTTAAACCAGATAACTTGGAAAACTCAATATCGCGGTTTTTGGATGAACTAACCATATTGGGAAATATGATTAAAAAAGCACCCAACCAAAACCTGGAAAAAATACGCGTTGTTTCATTGGTTGGAAATATAATGAGATTTAAACTCGGAGACGCATATCGTATTGTGATAGCTCACAATGAGCGTCACCTACTACAGGCCAATAAAACAATAAAAAATGTTGAATCTGCTTAATGGTGATTCCTTAACTGAAAGCTTTAAAGCATCTGGAATTGAAGGAGAGATTGCTATTTGGAGTGAGGGATTTGCTTTAGGGCCGGTAAAATTCCAATTTGACATTGATTTTTTCAAAATCCGTAAAAATTTCTGGCTTCAATACAATACAGCATCCAACCAATTTCCCAATTATCACGATTTCTTCGTACCACAGTTCAACAACTTGCTGAACCAAGCCGGTCAAGGAGTTACATTATGGTTTGAACACGACCTGTTTTGCCAGATCAATATGATATCAGCTATTGCTCAGCTGGATCCGACTACACCAATCTGGTTGGTCTCAATTGACCATCATAATAAGCATCCAAATTTTAAAGGGCTAAGTAATTTGTCTCCTGAAGAACTATTCTTGCTCAATTCAAAAGCTTTGGAACTTACATCCGGGGATATCAGGTATGCATCCCACATTTGGCATTTGTTTTGCAATTCCAATCCCCTTGAGATTCAAGAAGAACTTCAGGTAAAATTTCCTTCTTCATTTCCTTTCCTTAAAAAGGCGTTGGAAAAACACCTGGAAAGATTTCCATCAATCAACAATGGTCTCAATTCCATCCAAACAAATATCCTTGAAAAAATCAAGGCACCAAAAACAAAAAATGAACTTCTAAAAGAGCTGCTGACAGAAGATAATTTTTATGGGTTTGGAGACCTGGAATATAATTCTATAATCGATCAATTAGCCTGGTATTATGATATAATCCAGGGGGAAGTGACAATCAATAAAACTGGTAAACAATTGTTGGAATACAAACTTGATTTCTTTTCAAATGATATTACAGAATTTTGGCTTGGTGGATCACTTGTTACTAAAAAGCCTCAATACAGAATGGAATCAACGAATAAATTGATAAGAGTTTAGATTTTGATAGTGTTTTCAGGTCAAAATTGCCTGGTCTAAATTCAATAGCCATTTAATTGACTTCTAATCCTTCGGGTGTATCTTTGGCTAACCTCAGGCCGCAAAAAATTATATATGAGTTGGGTATTAAATTCATTAAGTAGTTCTCTTGGGAAGAAACTTCTGATGTCTGTTACAGGCATTTTTTTGATTGTATTCGTTACCGTTCATGTTTCTGGAAACTCCCTGCTTTTTAAAGATGATGGAGGGTTGGCGTTTAATGCATATTCACAATTAATGTCCTCAAATCCTCTCATCCAGCTTGTATCCAAAGTGAATTATGCACTTATCTTGTTACATGTTGTATTAGCAATCGTTCTTACCATTAAAAATCGATCAGCAAGAACACAGGGTTATGCAATACCTGGTGGAAATATAAGCTCATCGTGGGCTTCACGAAACATGACAATTCTTGGAATAGTTTTATTGGTTTTTTTACTGATACATCTGCGTGGATTCTGGTATGAAATGCATTTCGGATCGTTGTCTTTGGATAGCAATGGAAACAAGGATTTATACGCATTAGTTGTGGCTGCTTATAGTCGATGGTGGTACGTTGCTATCTACGTAATCAGCATGGTTTCCCTGGCATTTCATTTAAATCATGGTTTCAGTTCGGCTTTTCAGAGTTTAGGGATTAACCACACAAAGTACACCCCGATAATCGAGGGCGTGGGAAGAATTTTTTCTATTCTGGTGCCATTGATATTTGCTCTAATGCCTATTTACTTATTCTTTAAAGGTTAAAGTATGATCTTAGATGCTAAAATTCCAAAAGGCCCTCTGTCCGAGAAATGGACCAAACGAAAGTTCAATGCAAAACTTGTAAACCCTTCCAATAAGCGAAAATATGATATTATCATTGTTGGTACGGGACTGGCTGGCGCTTCAGCAGCTGCATCACTTGCTGAGCTTGGGTATAATATAAAATGTTTTTTCTTTCAGGATAGTCCCCGAAGAGCTCATAGCATTGCTGCTCAGGGGGGTATAAATGCATCTAAGAATTACCAAAATGATGGTGATAGCGATTACCGATTGTTCTACGATACCATCAAGGGTGGAGACTACAGATCCAGAGAAGCCAATGTATATCGACTTGCTGAAGTAAGCGGAAACATTATCGACCAATGTGTGGCACAGGGAGTACCTTTTGCACGTGAATATGGTGGCACTTTGGATAACAGATCTTTTGGTGGAGCTCAAGTGTCACGGACGTTTTATGCAAGGGGACAAACAGGCCAGCAACTATTGCTTGGCGCATACAGTGCGCTTAACAGAATGGTAGCCGCCGGAAAGGTGGAGCTATTCCCAAGAACTGAAATGCTCGATGTTGTTCTTGTAGATGGAAGGGCAAGAGGTATAGTGGCCCGGGATTTAGTTACAGGTGAAATCACATCTCATAGCGGACACTCAGTGATACTTGCAACGGGCGGTTATGGAAATGTGTTTTTCCTCAGTACCAATGCCATGGGTTCAAATGCAACTGCCGCCTGGAGAGCTCATAAGCGAGGAGCAGCATTTGCAAATCCTTGTTTCACACAAATTCACCCGACATGCATTCCTGTTTCAGGTCATTATCAGTCCAAATTGACATTGATGTCAGAGTCTTTGAGAAATGATGGGCGTGTTTGGGTACCAAAAAAAGGAATTGAAGGTCTTTCTGCAAAAGACGCCCTATCGATACCAGAAGATGAAAGGGATTATTACCTTGAAAGGAAATATCCTTCATTTGGTAACCTTGTACCAAGAGATGTTGCATCGAGAAATGCTAAAATAGTTTGTGATGACGGAAGAGGAGTTGGATCCACAGGACTTGCGGTATTTCTTGATTTCGCAGAAGCGATAGAACGTGTTGGCAGGGATGTGATTGAAGCTAAATATGGCAATTTGTTTGACATGTATAAGCAAATTACAGATGACGACCCATACGAAGTACCAATGATGATCTATCCTGCAGTACACTATACAATGGGAGGATTGTGGGTTGATTATAACCTGATGACAACAATACCCGGTTTATACGCCCTTGGAGAGTGCAATTTTTCTGATCACGGAGCCAACAGACTTGGAGCCAGTGCCCTTATGCAAGGACTTGCTGATGGATATTTTGTAATTCCAAATACCATTGGCGATTACCTGGCTGAAATGATGGGCAACGATGTCAACACGGATCATGAGGCTTTTAAAAAAGTTGAAAACGAGGTGAGAGATCACATCGATACATTGATGAATATCAAAGGTTCTAAAACAGTTGATGATTTTCATAAAGAATTAGGGAAAATCATGTGGGACTATTGCGGTATGTCCAGGAATGAGGAAGGATTGAAAATTGCCAAGCAAAAGATCAGGGAAATAAGAGAAGCTTATTGGAAGGACCTAACGGTAATCGGATCATCGGATGAATTAAATATGAGTTTGGAAAAAGCCAACAGAGTAGCTGACTTTCTGGAGCTGGGAGAGGTTATGGTTGATGATGCATTGATGAGATCAGAATCATGTGGCGGTCATTTCAGAGAAGAATCCCAAACTTCAGAGGGAGAAGCATTAAGAAAAGATGATGATTTCTCTTTTGTTGCAGCCTGGGAATACACAGGAAAAGGAAAACAAGAGGTCCTCAATAAAGAGCCTCTTGAGTTTGAAAATGTAAAGCTGACACAACGTTCATATAAATAGCATGAATATTAAACTAAAAATCTGGAGACAACCTGGACCTGAATCTAAAGGTGGGTTTAAAAATTACGATCTGCACGATGTATCAACTGACATGTCGTTTCTTGAAATGTTGGATATTTTAAACGATGGCCTCGAAAGAAAAGGCGAGGATCCGGTTCATTTTGACCACGATTGTAGAGAAGGAATTTGCGGAATGTGCGGTTTGTATATCAATGGGCGGCCACACGGACCTAAACAAGATATTACCACATGTCAGTTGCATATGCGAAGTTTTTCTGATGGAGAAATGATCACCATTGAGCCCTGGAGAGCCAAATCATTCCCTGTAATAAAAGACCTTGTTGTCGATAGAAGCTCATTTGATCGAATTATGCAGGCAGGAGGGTACGTAAGTATTCGCACAGGGAGCGCTCCGGATGCCAATGAAATTCCCATTTCAAAAATTAATGCGGATGAGGCAATGGATGCTGCTGCATGTATTGGGTGCGGGGCCTGCGTTGCGGCTTGTAAAAATGCAAGCGCCATGCTATTTGTTTCAGCTAAAGTTTCACAGTTAGCGCTGCTGCCACAAGGTAAAGTTGAGTCAATGGCAAGGGTAGAAAGTATGGTAGCTCAAATGGACAAAGAAGGATTTGGAGCATGTACAAATACAGGTGCTTGTTCTGCAGAATGTCCAAAAGGTATTGACCTCTCCCACATTGCCAGGTTAAACAGAGAGTACTTTTATGCAAAAATCAATTCTAATGCATAAATTTCGTCTTATTGACATTTACAAGGGCTTTGAAAGCCCTTTTTTGTTATAACTTAGTTCCATGTCAGATACGAACATTTTTATAACATCGCCTCCAACAATTTCTCCGGTTCTGGGTGAAGAGCTGAAACAAATGGGTTATGAAAATCTACAAATTGAAAAAAAAGGGGTTCATTTAAAAGGAACTTTCTTGGATACAATGAAGATGAACCTGAATCTTCGGACTGCAAATCGTGTTCTGTTTAAAATTAAGGATTTAAAAATTAAATCAGCCAAAGAACTTTACACCCAGGCAAAAGACATTCCATGGGAAAACTACCTTGATACCAAAGGCTATTTTTCTGTTCAATCCAGTGTAAGAAATGAACAAATCAGGGATAACAGATTCGCTAATCTTAACCTGAAGGATGCCATTGTTGACAGGATGGTCGATAAGACAGGTAGAAGACCAAATACTGGCCCTGATTACAGCAAAGCAGTCATATTTCTTTTCTGGTATGAAAATGATGCAACAATCTACTATGATACTTCCGGTGAAACGATTTCACGTAGATTTTACAGGAAAAACCCGTGGAAGGCACCAATGAATGAAGCCCTGGCAGCTGCTACGATTCTAAAATCAAATTGGGATAAAGAACAACCCTTTGTGAACCCAATGTGTGGCAGTGGTACGCTTGCAATTGAAGCTGCAATGATCAGCATGAATAAGCCTGCCGGAATTGATAGACAGAATTTTAGTTTTATGCATTGCAAAATGTATGATTCAAGGGTATGGAGAATGTTGAGAAATGAAGCTATCAGTAAAACGAAAAGAACTCCATCAGCTTTGATAGTGGCAACAGATAGAAGCACAGGAGCCATTGAAGCCCTAAAGGAAAATGCAAAAAATGCTCAGGTTTTGAAATTTCTTAATATCCAAAAATGTGATTTTAAAGAAACTACAATCCCGGAAAAAAAAGGAGTCATTTTTATGAATCCTGAATATGGTGAGAGACTTGGGGAAGTTAGTCACTTGAAAGAAGTCTATGAAGAAATTGGTGATTTCTACAAAAAAAGTTGTCAGGGTTATACCGGATACATTTTTACAGGAAATATGGATCTTGCAAAATCCGTTGGTTTGGCAACTTCAAGGAAAACCCCTTTTTTAAGTGGTAAGATTGATTGCCGACTCCTTGAATATGAATTATACTCAGGCACAAGAAGAAATTCTGATTAGATACAAGGAGTGAAACCTAAACCTACATTTCTCGAATCCTTTTATTACGCCTTTCCTGTACAATTACTTGTAAATCATTTCAAGCGAAATCATTTGCTCTTGTTTTGCTGGCTTGCATTATTTCTAATCATTTTCGGGAATGTCGGTCGCTATTTGGGGATTCCATTCCTTTTTCTCGATCCCGAGTACTTACACCATGTTTCGTTTATTAGTTTTTTTATCATGGGATTTGTTATTGCAGGGTTTTCAATAGCATTTCACATAACCTCGTATATTCTTGATGGGTTCCGATATCCATTTTTAGGCACCCTGGCTAAACCATTTAGCCGATTCAGCCTTAACAACTCAATAATTCCGTTGTTTTTTCTGATTACCTACATTGTACAAATTATCAAGTTTCAGAAAGCCAATGAATTCGCCAGCACCTCACAAATCATAATTTACTTATCAGGATTGCTTCTCGGATATGGTGTGATGATGGTTGTTATGTATTTATATTTTCGTCTTACTAATAAAGATATATTCCGATACTTAGCTGACTCTTTCAATGAACGTCTAAAAAAGAAGGTTAGAATTGCAAGAGCAAGGGTTCTTGAAAAAATGAAGATCGCCAGAAGCAAAGAAGAGCGTGTTGATTCATACCTTGATTTCTCATTTAAATTCCATTCGGCTAAAGTGAAAGGGAACGTACATTCAGATACAATTACGAAGATCTTTGACCAGAATCATCTTAACCTGGTCATCATTGAATTGATCATTTTTATCCTCCTTTTATTTATTGGTGTATTTAGGGAAGTAGATTACTTTCAGTTACCTGCAGCTGCCTCTAGTGTGTTGTTTCTTACAATTTTAGTCATGTTTATTGGCGCATTTTCTTACTGGTTCAGAAACTGGGCACTGTCAATAGCAATCATCATTTTCCTATTGTTGAATTCTTTGGTGAAGCAAGAACTATTCGCCGGAAGATTTAAAGCATTTGGAATGAATTACGACATTACTCCGATAGAATACAGTCAAAAACATATCCGACAACTCAATTCCTTAAGTATTAGAAAAGAGGATAAAAGTTCCACAATTGAAATACTAAACAATTGGAGGAATAAACATGATGACAAACCCAAAGCCGTATTTATTTGTACAAGTGGTGGTGGACAGCGTGCTTCACTCTGGGTAATGAATGTACTGCAAAGGGTGGATAGTGCAACACAGGGAGCTTTGTTCGATCACTCAGTATTAATTACCGGTGCTTCGGGTGGAATTATTGGTGCGAGTTACTACCGGGAATTAAAATTAAGAAAAATCCAAGGTTCAATTTCTGATCCTAATGATGAAATATATCTTGAAAAGATCTCGAGGGACAATTTGAATCCAGTAATATTCAGTTTTTTAGTAAACGATCTTTTTGTCAAGTTCCAGAAATTCGAATATGAAGGTTTTAAATATGCCAAGGACCGTGGGTATTCTTTTGAAGAACAGCTGAATAAGAATACCGATTCATTTCTTGATAAAACTCTTTCTTCATACTCAATGCCTGAAAAGCAAGCGCTCATCCCAATGGTTATCATGGGGCCTACAATCATCAATGATGGCAGAAAGTTGTTTATTTCCGCACAAAATGTTTCGTACATGAACATCATGGGTAACGAAATTTCAGAGACTCCTGAAGGAATCGATTTTTTGAGATTTTATGAAGATGCAGGGAGCAAGAACCTTCGCTACTTGAGTGCACTCAGGATGAACGCGACATTCCCTTACATTACTCCTAACATCACACTGCCCAGCGATCCGGCTATGGAAATTATGGATGCGGGTATTTCTGATAATTTTGGGATTTCTGATGCCATACGGTTTCTTTTTGCGTTTCAGGATTGGTTTGAAGAAAATACAAGTGGAGTAATCATACTTTCTATCAGAGACTCTGAAAATGAAAAACCGATTGGCAATAGAGGAACAAAATCACTCGTAGAAAAGTTTTCCAATCCAATTTCAAGCATCTATATCAATTTTGAAAACCTTCAGGACATCAGCAATAATGATAGAGTAACCTTTGCTCAGCACTGGTACAAAGGAAGGATTCAAAAAATCGATCTTGCATATATACCTCAGAGTTTGACTGGTGATCCAAAAGATATAGCGAGAGCATCTTTGAGTTGGAGGTTAACCACAAGGGAAAAGCTGGACATTAAAAGAAGTATTTATTTAAAGACAAACCAGGACGCAATGAAAAAGCTTAGCAATTCCCTGAAATAGAAAATCTAACTATTCAAGATAAGACAGGATGGGTTCTAAATTTTGGCAACTCAAATCATTTCACGAAAGCAACTGAGACAAGTTCATTTTTACTTTTTGAAGCTATTTACGTATTTTTGCCCATAATAATTTGAAATTATACTTTCATCAAATTCATGGCGTATAAATTTGTGCCCTAACTCAAATTAAATGCACGGAACACCCATTGCACCCTATAAACCTAAGAATAAGGTTCGAATAGTTACAGCAGCCAGCCTTTTTGATGGCCATGACGCAGCAATCAATATCATGCGCAGGATCATTCAATCAACGGGAGTTGAGGTCATTCATCTGGGCCATGATCGTAGTGTGGAGGAAGTTGTTGATTGTGCCATTCAGGAAGATGCCAATGCGATTGCATTGACATCCTATCAAGGTGGGCACAATGAATATTTTCGGTATATGTATGACCTTCTCAAAGAAAGAGGGTCAACAGATATTAAAATATTTGGTGGTGGCGGTGGTGTAATTCTGCCTCAGGAGATAGAGGAGATGCATAAATATGGCATCACCAAAATATATACACCAGACGATGGCAGGACACTCGGCCTGCAGGGAATGATTAACGACCTCGTTGAAAAGAGTGATTTTCCTGTTGGAAACCAGATCAATGGTGAAGCAAATGAAATAAATTCATCGAACCATAAAAACCTGGCCAGGTTAATTAGTTCCGCAGAAAATTTCTCAGAAGTTTACGATAACTTCAGTGCTGACATTCATAAAAAAGCTGAAACAGTGGCAACACCTGTTTTAGGTATTACAGGTACAGGAGGTGCAGGAAAATCGTCACTGGTAGATGAATTGGTAAGAAGGTTTTTAGCAGATTTTACAGACAAAACGATTGCTATCGTATCCGTTGATCCTTCAAAAAGAAAAACAGGTGGAGCACTTTTGGGTGACAGGATCAGAATGAACTCCATTAAAAGCCCCCGGGTATTCATGCGGTCTCTTGCCACCCGCCAATCAAATCTGGCATTATCAGCACATGTACACGAAGCACTACAGATACTGAAAGCAGCTGAATTTGACTTGATCATCCTCGAAACATCAGGTATTGGGCAATCTGACACTGAAATTGTCGATCATTCAGACCTGAGCCTCTATGTAATGACACCGGAATATGGTGCCTCAACACAACTTGAGAAAATTGACATGCTCGATTTTGCAGATGTAATTGCTGTAAACAAGTTTGACAAACGGGGAGCTCTCGATGCTTTGAAGGACGTGAAAAAGCAATTTCAAAGGAATCATCAATTGTGGGATGCAAACACAGAAGATCTTCCGGTATTTGGCACAATTGCGTCTCAGTTTAATGACCCGGGCATAAATAATCTCTACATGGATCTCATGACCAGGCTGGATGAGAAAACAGATTCAGACCTCAAGTCCTCGTTCAAAATAACAGACGAGATGTCGGAGAAAATCTACATC
>Ga0114950_10004074_pt1 | contig 11308 bp, 10 predicted proteins | sample N075metaG_FD_83503 | JGI IMG/M metagenome (GOLD analysis project Ga0114950, IMG submission 83503) | Deep subsurface microbial communities from Kermadec Trench to uncover new lineages of life (NeLLi) - N075 metaG | ecosystem: Environmental > Aquatic > Marine > Ocean trench > Sediment | place...
AGTGGGCGTGAGCAGGCCGGGCCGAAACTCGCGTTCGCCACGTCGCATATTCAGGTCGAAGACCAACCCTTCCAGCCGTGCTGGAATGGGCAGGATCGGTCGGACGGTAGTGGAGTTAGGAGGAAGCTGGCTCCGAGCCCCGCTTTCGTGCGAGCCCATCAAGAGCCCCGCCGCGCCTCCCGCGGTGAGCTTCAACATCCGCCGCCGGGAGATCGGGTTGTTCTCGCAAGGCCTATCGGGCATCTTCCGCCTCCCATACCGGATCGGCACTATCCGGCGAGGGGCTCTCCCCTAGAAAACCGTCATTGCCAGCCGGCGAAAGGTCGGTGACCAGCTGTCCCGCGCCTTCGTCGAATTTCCACAAGCCAACCAGGCCGGGGGAGCTCGCATCGACTCCGGAGCTGAAAATAGTCCCAATCTCGGCGTCGGTCAGCGCGAGGCTCCACATCGCCGGTTCGTCTATGAGCCCAGGAAAAAACCAAACGGGGGGCTCCCGGCCGCCGGGGGGCGGTCCGATCGTGCCAAAGGTGCATCCTATCGACAACACCTGAAAGTTGTTCGACGAGGGCACACCCGTTCCCTCGCAGCTTGCTCTTCTTACGCCGTCGACATAGATAGCCAGGGCTCCCGACCCCTCACGCGTAACGGCGACGTGGTGCCAGATATCGTCGGCGACGAAGAGGTCTCCCCCACTGCACGAGCCGAGTGGCGTGCAGTTGTTCGCCGGATAGCAGTAGTTGTTCTCCCTGGAGTCTTCCAGCATGACCTCGAGGGTTCCGTCGGACAATACGTAGAGCTGCCAGCTCAGATTGAAAGAGTTGTCATCCTCGCCTCGGGCGATGATGGCCGCCCGCCCACGCGGCGGCGCGAGCTTGATCCAAGCGCCGAAGCTGAAGACCTCGGTCGGAAAGGTTGGACTATACGGAACCGTGACGCGATCATCGGAGCCATCGAACCTGAGCACACTCGGCTCGCCAGGCCCTGGCGCGGCGGTTGCGACAACTACCGGTGCCGTCTCCACGACGTCCGGCCCGGTTGGCATGGCGTCGTTGCCGCTGTCCCCGCAACCGACGAGCACGATCGTCAAAAGATGAACGGAGACTAGTAGAATACCCCTCTGCATTCGATTCACTCCTCAGTGGCCTAGAGACATCCTCATCCTAGACACCTCGGGCTCCTCGAGTCGTCAAGTGTTCGCAAAAGTTTTGTCAAGAATGTAAAAGGATGCGTGAATCGTCTGAACGGGGTGAGTTGCCGTCCAAGAACCCTCCGGCTATCATGAACTGAAAGCCCACAACATCACTTACACAAACTCGTTGCCCACCGGGCGGAACGAGATCGAACGCAATGTTCCTCTTTATTCTACTCCTCGCGATTCTGGGCCTCAGTGGTCTCTACGGTTCTGTGCTACGCGCATCGGCGCGCGCCGCGGAGGACCTTTCCCGCCAAATGACGTCGCTCTACGCAGGCCCTCACGAATTTCTGGTCGCGCATCCGTTTTCGTTTCCATTTTCCCGCGACGGCTATGACACCGTGTGCGCCGATCTCTCGGAGCTCGGCTTCGTCCATCTCGGGAGCATCGAGGATCGCACGGTCTCCGATGCCCTCCCGACAATGCGAACCTTTAGCGATGTCTACACAAACGATTCCGGCGATACGTTCTGCGCCACGTACCGCATCCAAACGCCGGAATGCGACTTGCAAGTCGTGGAATTCTTGACGCAGTTCGAAGATGGAACCTTCCTGACGACGACGAACTCCACGCCCGCGGGTTGGATGGAGCGTCCGCCCGAGATCGACACAACAATCATCGAGCATGGGTCCACATTGCAGCTTTCCTCGAGACATGCCGAACGCCTCGAAGAGGCTAAAGTGGCGGGGGAAAAGCGCGTCCTTGCTATTGTGTCGCTGGAAGATGTGCTGGCGACCCAAAGTGCTTTTGTCGCGCTCGAGGTTCGGCATCGCCAGAGCGTCGGCTATTTGACTTACGACGAGGTCGTCACCATGAGCGCTCGAGACACGACCCCATACCTGCCCGGGGCCCGGCGTTTCTTCCACTGGTCGTTCAAGCGCCACGTACCGGGACAGCTGAGTCAGTGATTTAGAGGCGCTCCCAATCGGTCGCTGAGCGGCGATTGGCGCAGGTGGCCAACTCGGGTATCCTCGGCCGATGACGGCGGCGTTGGTCGGAGCGGAGCTGAACCACTACAAGGTCGTCGCTCAACTCGCCAAGGGCGGTATGGGCGAGGTCTTTCTCGCCGAAGATACTCCAATGCTCGGGAGAGCCTGCCGTCTTTGGTGCGCGACGCCCAACGTGGGATAATATCACTTTGACCAGGAGGGGCGAGCTTGTTGCCGTCATTATCTCCACCGATCGGTACCACGCCCACGCCAAGAGCTCTTTGCCGTTGCGCCGCGCGCTCCACAACTTCCGAAGCGCTTTCAATCTCGAGCAGCTGGACATAGAGAGCGTTCATGAAGGTGTTCGCGATCGAACCGATGGACGGGTCGTTCCGTTTTGAGCCTTTCGTACCTAACGTCAGGAATAAAGGCATGGACCTCTATCAGGAACTCAGGGATGTTACAGAGGCGTTCTTGGATGCGGATATTGATTATGCTGTCTGCGGGGGAATGGCGGTGGCTATCCACGGTTATCCGCGATTCACTAAAGACTTGGACTTTCTTGTTCTCGAGGATGATATGCCGCGGATTCGCACCGCCGTTAAGAATTTGGGCTACACGCTTCCCGCCGGCCCGATTCCGTTCGGCGTTGGCACGGATGCCACCCGCCGCATCTATCGCATCTCGAAGGTCATCGGTTCTGACGTGTTCACTTTGGACTTCTTGATTGTTAGTGCCCAATGGAGTGAGGCGTGGGAAACGAGACGCGACTATGAATTGGAAGATGGTGCCGTTTTGACAGTTGTCTCACGTGAGGGCCTTTTGCATATGAAACGGCTGGCAGGCCGCCTTCAGGACCAACTCGATCTCCAAAATCTGGAAAAACAGGATGAGCGATAACACCATTGCGCAGACCGCCATCGATATGTCGCCGGCGGCGATATCACAACGCCTCCGAGATGTAGCACAGCTTTATCAACTTGGCTGTAAACTCACCAAAGCTAAGCCCGTAACAGAACGCGGCAGGCGGTAACCACGACAGGTCGGTCGGTCATGGGCTCATGGCGGAGTCCTTTCGGGACCTCAAAGTTGACGACCCAGACCGCGCTCTCGAGTGAGAGACCCGATCGTAGATGGCGAGGAGTCGTTCTTCCAGAACGTAGAATGATCTACGTCTAGAAGGAAACCCGGGCTTCGGATTCAAGCAGAAATTTTACTACGGAATCGTAACCGAGATTTCTCGCCGCATCGAGCGCCGACTGATTCGATGCGTTCTGCAAATTAATGTCGACGCCCGCTGCGACCGCGATTCTCGCGGCGTCAAGGGCAAGTGATTCGCGCACATCCGGGTTCAACTGATTAGCGGGAAGCGATGCCAGATCGCCGCGTCGATCAGGCCCCGAGCCTCTCCGCAAGCGCCTGTTGCCCATTCCCATCGCGGCCATCAACACCGATATTCCGCCTTCTTCCTCGAGTCGATGGCTTTCGAGTTTCCGCCCGGCATTGCTGCGCTCGGGGTAGCTTACTTCATGCACGAAACGGGCATCGGCACCGTACTCCAGAAGCATAGCCATGGCACCGGGTTCGGTATACCGAGCTGCCAGCCACAGTGGTGTTGCACCAACGAATGTCTCGTGAAAATGGAAGTCCAGTGATTGACGGCGGGTAGGGGTCGCGCGCTCGACTCGAGCATTCGGATCCGCATCATAGGCAAGCAGGACCCGTGTCGCGGCATCGTTGCCCAGCATTACCGCTACATGCAGCGCAGTGTGACCGGCGACCGCCGAATTCGGCTTGGCCCCGCTTTGCAAAAGAAACTCCACCGATTCAGCATTGCCACCGTGAACGGCCATAATGGTCGGACTGATCCCGAATGCTGCCACTGCATTGACATCGGCACCAGCGTGCACCAACAATTCTACCGAGCGAAGATCACCGGATCTGGCAGCAAACATCAACGCAGTGTTGCCACCTTTCTCAACCCACACCTGGTAGCTTGGATCACTCTGCTGAGCCTTGTCGGTTTTCATGAATTGCTTGCGAATATCTGAACGTGAGTGAGGATCGGCCCCAAATTCCAGCAACGCCTCGATGACCCCGGAATGCCCTTGACCTGCTGCCCACATCAAGGCTGTCTGGCCGCGGGTAGCTTTACGATCCGGATCGGCACCCGCAGTAAGCAACTGTCTGACCACCGCCGGGTCTCCGGAACGCGCAGCACTCATTCCCAGAGTCTCGCCTGACGGCAAGGCTGCGTCGGGGTCTGCTCCCGCTTCCAGCAATAGCTCAACCATGGACGCGTTGCCATTTTGAGCAGCAAGCCAAAATGGTGTCACGCCGAGTTCGGTAACGGCATTTACATTGGCGCCTTCCCTCTGTGCCAAAGAATTCCGGCACATCGATACGAAGGTGCGCAGGAATCGCGAAGCCTCGGGGCCTGACGCCGCCAGCATCCACCAGCCGACATTAGCAATTACCGCAAGGCCCGGCACGCTCAGGACGAGTGCCGCGACACAGTTCGAAGATGGAACCTTCCTGACGACGACGAACGCAGCACCCGCGGGCTGGATGGAGCGTTCACCTGAGATCGACACGGAAGTCATCGAGCACGGATCCACATCGCAGCTCTCATTGAGACATGCCGAACGGCTCGAAGAGGCTAGAGCGGCGGGGGGAAAGCGCGTCCGGACTATCGCGTCACTGGAAGATGTGCTGGCGGGCCAAAGTGCTTTTGTGGCGCTCGAGGTTCGGCATCGCCAGAGCGTCGCTTATTGACTTACGACGAGGTCCTCACCATGAGCGCTCGAGACACGACCCCATACCTGCCCGGGGCCCTGCGGTTCTTCCTCTGGTCGTTCAAGCGCCACGTGCCGGAACAACTGAGTCAGTGATTTAGAGGCGCTCCCATCGGTCGCTGAGCTGCGATTGGGCGTAGGTGGCCAACTCGGGTATCCTTTCGGCCGATGAAGGAGGCGTTGGTCGGAGCGGAGCTCAACCACTACAAGGTCATCGCTCAACTCGGCAAGGGCGGTATGGGCGAGGTCTATCTCGCCGAAGATACGAGGCTCCGACGGAAGATCGCGCTGAAGGTGCTCCCAACGGAGATGGCAGAGGACCCTGATCGTCTCGCCCGATTCCGGCGCGAAGCGATCGCGATTGCCGCTCTCAATCACCCCAATATCGTCACGATCCACTCGGTCGAAGAATCGAACGGCGTGCATTTCCTGACGATGGAGCTCGTCGTCGGGAAGCCACTGTCGGAGCTCATCGGGAAGGACGGCATGAGCTTGTCCAAGCTCCTAGAGATCGCGACAGCTATGGCCGGGGCACTTTCCGCCGCTCACACAAAAGGAATCACCCACCGCGACCTCAAGCCGCCGAACGTGATGGTAGCGGATGATGGTGGGATCAAAGTCCTCGATTTTGGGCTCGCGAAGTTCGCCCCATCGTCCACCGCAGTAGGTCTCGACTCGGAGCTTTCGACCGAGGTGAGAACTCGGGAAGGCATGATTGTCGGCACCGTCCCGTACATGTCGCCTGAGCAGATCCAGGGCGGCGCGGTGGACCCGCGCAGCGATATCTTCTCGCTCGGCGTCATGCTCTACGAGATGGCTTCGGGACGCAGGCCGTTTACGGGTGACAGCGCCATTGCGCTCTTGTCATCGATCCTCAAGGACGACCCAGCTCCATTGGACGGGCTTCCGGAGCGCTTGAACGCGATCCTCGAGCGCTGCCTGGCCAAAGATCCGGCGGCACGTTTCCAAAACGGCGAGGAGTTTCTCGCTGCAATTTCCGCGGCACGGGCCCCTGAAGTCACCGTGGCTGGCTCCGACACACCCTGGATTGTCGTGCGGCCTTTCAAGACTAGATCCGGCGATGACGAGCTCTCTTCGTTCTCCGAGGGGCTGACCGAGGACATCACCGCGGGACTTTCGCGCTTTACTCATCTTTCCGTCCTGACCGACCGTTCGGCGTCACATCCCAGCGAGAGCTACGCGGTCGAGGGAAGCATTCGCAAGGCAGCGTCGAGCATTCGCGTAAGCGTCAAGCTACTCGACAAAAAGAGTGGCGCGCACCTCTGGGCTGATCACTTCGATCGCGATATGAGCACGGGCGACATTTTCGCGGCGCGGGACGAGATCGCAGATCGCATCGTCGCGACCGTCGCGGATACATACGGTGTCCTGACCCGATCCCTGGTGGCGCTGGTGAAGGCGAAACCTATTGAAGCGTTGAGCGCCTCCGAGTGCGTGCTGCGCTGGTTCGGGTTCGTGCAGATCGTGCGGCCGGACGAGCACGCCGAGGTCCGGGAAGCTCTCGAGAACGCGCTCGAGCGTGAGCCGGAACACGCCGATGCGTGGGCTTGTCTTTCGTTGCTGTATGTCGAAGAGTATCGCCACAACTATAATCCACGACCGGATCCGTTGGAGCGCACGCTAAAGGCGGCGCGCCGCAGCGTCGAGCTAGATGCCACGAGCCCGCTCGCACACTTGGCGCTCGCCACGGCCCATTGGCACCGGCGCGAGCTGAGCGCCTTTCGTCCCGCCGGGGAGCGAGTCCTGACTCTGAATCCGAGAGACTCGAACAGCATCGCGTTTATTGGCGTGTTCACGAGCTACTCCGGCGACTGGGCTCGCGGGAAGGCCCTCATGGCAAGAGCCATGGCGCTGAACCCGCACCATGGGGGGTGGTTCCATTTCCCGTTCGTGTGGGACCACTACCTAAAGGGCAAGTACAACGAAGCACTCGAGGCCGCTGAGAAGGTCAACTTGCCTATGTACTATCAGACCCACATAGCGCTGGCCGTTACCAATGCTCAGCTAGAACGTACGGAAGCGGCAAGGAAACACGTCGAGAATTTGCTGGAGCTCGTTCCCGATTACGCGGGCACCGCCCGATCCGATCTTTCAAAATGGTACGGCGAAGAGCTCGTCGAGCACCTTCTCGAAGGTTTGGCGAAGGCAGGTCTCGATGTCGGCGTGGCGGTCGGAGCGCACGATGTCGAGCGCCGGCCTTTCGTCGGACGGGAGGCAGAACAAGACCAGCTCGTCACAGCGCTTCATTCGGTCGCGAAAGGCAACGGCCGGCTGGTGCTCATCGGCGGTGAGCCCGGGGTCGGAAAAACGCGGCTCGCGCATGAGTTAATGGCGACCGCTCGCGCGCGCGGCATGCGCGCCTTCACGGGGAACAGCTACGAAGAAGGCGCCGCTCCTTTCATTCCCATCATCGAGATCCTCGAGCAAATGATGCGCGACGTTTCCGCGGAGACGCTTCGCGACGCGCTCGGCGACGGCGCCCCCGAAGTGGCCAAGCTCGTCCCCGAGCTGCGGCGGGCCTATACCAATATCCCCGAGCCCATCGAGCTTCCACCCGAGCAGCAGCGCCGAGCTCTCTTCAACGCGACCCTCGATCTATTCCAAGCATTGAGTGCGAAGACCCCGATCGTGATGCTTCTCGACGATTTGCACTGGGCAGATGAGTCATCGCTCGCGTTGCTGCAACACGTCACCCAACAGCTCGAGAATCTACCGCTGCTCATCATCGGCACTTATCGCGACGTCGCGCTCGATGTCGGCAAGCCGTTCGAAAAGGCGATGGCGACCCTCGTGCGCCAGAAACTCGCGGAGCGATTGCCGCTGAAGCGCCTCCCAGAGGGGGCCGTCGCCGAGCTGTTGGCAGCGCTCGGCGGTGCCGAGCCTCCCGAAGCACTCGTCCACCTCATTTTCGAGGGAACCGAAGGAAACCCTTTTTTCGTTTCCGAGGTGTTCCTGCATCTGAAGGAAGAAGGAAAGCTCCTGGACGATGGAGGTGCCTTTCGCGTCGACCTGAACGCAGACGACCTGGATGTTCCCGAAGGAGTACGTCTGGTCATAGGACGACGCTTAAAGCGTCTGAGTGAAAACACTCCGAAGGTTCTCACGGCCGCCGCAGTTGTCGGGCGTCGGTTCGAGCTCCGACTCGTGGAGGCTTTGAGCGATCTCGACGAAGACGCCTTTCTCACGCGATTGAAGAAGCGGAAGCCGCGAAGCTCATCGAGCCTGAAGCAAGCGGACGCAACACGAGCTACGCCTTCACCCACGAGCTCATTCGTCACACGTTGATGGGTGCGCTCTCGCTTCCCCGGCGCCAGCGCGTGCACGCAAAGGTCGCGGGGGCGATAGAGGAGACTTTTCCGAAAGACCTTCAAGCTCGCGCATCCGATCTAGCACATCATTTCTATCGAGCAGGAAGTGCGGCGGATCTCGAGAAGACCGTGAGCTATCTGATGCTGGCAGGCGATAACGCTTTCGCCGCGGGTGCAGCGGATGAAGCCATCGACGCTTTCGACCGCGCTCTCTCATTGGATGACAACAATGAGCTGAAATACGAAGGGCGACTTCTCTACAGCCGCGGATTGGCCCGGCGGGCCACCGGGCAGTGGGATTTGGCGGCCGCTGATTGGGAGGAGGCGCTTCTCTTTTTCGAGAAAGAAGGTGATGGCGAGACGGTGGGACATATCTGCTGGTGGTTGGCATTCCAGCAAGTTTTTGACAATCGAACGGAAGAAGGGCTCGCGACCGTCGAGCGTGGCCTTCGGGCCGTGGACGACGTGAGCCCCGCGCGGAGCAGGCTCGACGGCGTCGCCTCTCACGCGCACGCGCTCGGCGGTAACTTCGAAGAAGGTCTCGAGCGTTCCGACCGGGCTCTCTCGACTGCTGAAGAATTGGGTGACGAGCGCCTGCTGGGAAGCGAGGTGCTTTTTGGTCGCGCCTACCTGTTCTGGACGCATTTGATCGCCGGACGCATGGAGGAAGCTGGGGACCGCGCGATCGAGCTCACGAAACGCTGCGGTAGCCCTTGGGCGCAATCGAACATCCAGAGCATCACCCAACTCGCCTGGCTTCTCACGGGCCGACTCGGCAAGCTTCAGAGTGAGCTTCCCAAAATAGAGGCGCTCACCGCGCGCCAGGGCGACCTGAGCGGACAATCCTGCGTGATGTTTTCGCAATGCGTTCTGGCGCTCGCGCGCGGCGAGTTGCAAGAGGCGCAAGAGGCGGCCTCGAAGATGATCACGTTTTGTCGCGAGGCAGGGTTTCCATGGATCTCGTTCGTCTATTCCTGGCGCGGAATGACGCATTTTTGGCGAGGGGCATGGGATGAAGCCATGAGCGATTTCGGTGAGGCCGTGCCCATGGAACCCGGCGGGGCCTACGCCGGTTGGGACCAGGGGCACCGGTTCCTCGGGCGCGCCTATATCGAGCACAGAATCGAAGATTCGGACTTCGAAAAGCTGAAACAGATTCTTCCCCAAAGAGGTCGTCCTAGCGGAGCAGGCTCATGGATTGCCCTGCTTACGATGGTTGAAGGGCTTGCCGTCCTTGGACGACGCGGCGAAGCCGCCCGGCTCTACCCGCTCGTCACGCAGAAGCTTGAGGACGGCACCGTTTTATGTCTCGTTCAAGGACTCGTCGATAAAGCCGCGGGCATCGCCGCCGCCGCGGGAGAGGAGTGGACGCTCGCGGAAGCGCACTTCGAAAAGGCGCTCCGTCTCGCTGAGGAGCTTCCGCATCGCCTGGAGCAGCCCGAAGTGCGGCGTTGGTACGCGCGCATGCTTCTCGATCGCGACGGCTCTGGCGATGACGAGAAAGCACGCAGGATGCTGCTGGAGGCGAAAGCAAGCTACGAAGAGCTCGGCATGCCCAAGCACGCCGAGATGGCGACCTCTCGTAACTGAATCTACGGCCTGGAGGAGTCCGCAGGCACGCACTATCTCGTTCTCGAGCTCGTTCCTGGGGAGACTCTCGCGGAGCGAATCGCACGCGCAGCCTCAGTGGACGTCGGCACACGGACTTCGCCGGCCGCTACTCCTCTAGCAAGCTCCGCAGCATCCACGCGGTTTTTTCGTGGATCTGGAGACGCTGCGTCGCGAGGTCCGCAGTTGCTTGATCGTTGGTCGCATCAGCGACCGTGATCACCTTGCGGGCGGTACGCACCACCGCCTCCTGACCTTCCACGAGAAGCTTGACCATGTCGTTCGCCTTGGGAACCCCGTCGGTGTCCGCAACCGTAGCCAGCCGTGAAAACGCACTGTAGCTCCCTGTCGCAGGATGTCCGAGCGCGCGGATACGTTCGGCGAGTGTCAACCGCGAGGGCCAACTCTGTGTACTGCTGCTCAAACATCAAGTGCAGCGTTTGGAACATCGGACCCGTGACGTTCCAATGGAAATTATGGGTCTTCAGATACAGCGTGTAGCTGTCCGCGAGGAGTTTCGACAGCTCCTCCGCGAGCCTCTCGCGGTCTTGATCTTTGATGCCGATATTTATTCTCATGACGTTCTCTTTTTCCTCCTACTCCGACGTTTCGATCTGGCGGTACTTGACCGCAGACCTGCTTCAACCCTCCAAGACGGACGACGGAAGCTCGAGGCCTTGAGCGACGCGCCTGCCGTAGGCGGGATCCGCTTCCAAAAAGTGGCGCACCTGTCGCTCCTGGATCTCCTGAGGCACCGACGTCATCGCGCGAACGATATTTCCGACGAGACGTCGTCGCTCGTCCTCACTCATTAGGCGGAACAGATCCCCGGGCTGCGTGTAGTCGTCGTTGCCAGCCCGATGGTCGTAGCGATCGACACCACCTTGGATCTTGAGTGGGGGTTCCTTCGCCTCCGGTGACTCAACGGGGCCGCCCATGCTGTTCGGCTCATAGTTCACGCTCCCGCCTTCGTTTCCGTCAAAGCGCATTTGCGCAGATTCGTCTTCGGGTCGCGTTTCTGCGTATGGATGAAGTCCGGAAACTTGTACGGATCCCGTGCGAAAAAAACGGGCGTGTTGTTCCCGACCAGATCCCAGTTTTCCTCCTCGGTGTAGAATTTAAGAGCGAAGCCTCGCACGTCCCGCTCGGCATCTGCCGCCCACCGCTCGCCGGCAACCGTCGAAAAGCGTAAGAGGCACTCAGTCTTCTTGCCAACTTTAGAGAACACTTTCGCCTTGCTAGAGCCTAGACGTTGTCAAACAGCTTTAGCAGATGACGATGTACCCTTGTAACATAAGCCACGAGACTTTCGGTGCAATGGTGGTTTTGGCGCTCTAAGCTAAGCCGACACCACTCACTTAGGAGCCGCACAAAAATAAGTTCAGCGTTAGTTTACAGTCCCACAGAGACATCCGTCCAAGTGGTTGATATCGAAAGAGTCTGATTAGCCCACCA
>Ga0114950_10004078_pt1 | contig 11295 bp, 11 predicted proteins | sample N075metaG_FD_83503 | JGI IMG/M metagenome (GOLD analysis project Ga0114950, IMG submission 83503) | Deep subsurface microbial communities from Kermadec Trench to uncover new lineages of life (NeLLi) - N075 metaG | ecosystem: Environmental > Aquatic > Marine > Ocean trench > Sediment | place...
ATCGCAGACTACTTCGACGCGGTGTGTGCCGTCTGTGGCAATGCCAGGCAATCCGCTAATTGGCTGATGGGTGAGTTGAGTGCGCATTTAAATAGAGACGACGTGGATATTGGCGCCAGCCCGGTACACGCCGATCAACTCGGCACCTTGATTCAGCGCCTGAATGACAGCACGCTATCGTCGAAAACCGCCAAGACATTGTTCGAAGCGCTGTGGGCTGACGGCGGTGAAGTCGATGCGTTGATCGAGTCTCTCGGTTTAAAGCAGATGAGCGATGCCGGTGAGTTGGAAACGATCGTGGATCGGGTAATGGCGGATAACCCTGCACAACTTGAGCAACTGCGGAGCGGTAAAGAAAAATTATTAGGGTTTTTCGTGGGTCAGGTGATGAAGCTGACGCAAGGCAAGGCAAATCCGCAACAGGTGAATGAAATGATTCGCGGTAGATTGTAATTAAACGAGATTTGCCAGGGTGGCTACGCCCTCATCGACGTGTAATCTTCAGCAGCCCTCGAGATTGGCAATCAGGATAAATCGGACTTTCACTGCACAAAATATCGCTGCAGACTGCAGTTTCAGGCCATTGGAAAACACAAACCCCTGCAACTGCTGACCATACAGCGTTGCAACAAAGACGATGACACCATATAGCGAACAGCTAGCAGGAATGGGATCGGCTGCGGACTACTCATTCAGTACTTTGCGCTGACTGTGGCGCGCACTGTTCGCGAATAGTAAGCTTGGGCAAATCACTTAAATGATCTTGATAGATTAAGGGGGATCCTTGAGCGAACAGCCATTACCCGTCGTGCCATTTCTGAAAATTCCAGAAGACGGCGACCCATACCTGGAAGCCCACAAATGCGGTAGCTGCGGCGCCACCTTTCTTGGTGAACGCACGATTTGTTCGAAGTGTGGCACCCGGGACCAGATGAGCCCGGTCACGTTGCCGAACAGTGGCAAATTGTATTCTTACTCGATCGTTTATCGCTCGTTTCCCGGCGTCGATGTCCCTTACATCAGTGCTATCGTCGACTTGGACGACGGCACCGCAATCAAGGGTAACTTGATCGGAGTAGAACCCGACCCGGCAAACATAGAATTCGATATGCCAGTAGATGTTATATTCGCCGATGCGTTGGGACGCAAAGATTCGGACGGACGCGACTATTTGGCCTATTTCTTCCAACCTAAAGCAAGCTAGCAGGAGATAACCATGACTGACGTATATGTTGTAGGCGTAGACATGATCAAGTTCGGGCGTTTCCCGGAAATAACGGTACCGCAACTCGGCGCCCAAGCCGCATTGATGGCGATGGACGACTGCGGATTGAAGATTCAAGATATGCAGGCGTTGTACAGCGGCAATCTGGGCCAGGCGGCGGGCATGGTCGGCCAGCGTATTTTACAGGAGATCGGCCAGACCGGCATTCCCGTGGTCAACGTGGCCAATGCCTGTGCCACCGGTGCTACTGCATTTCGTGAGGGCTGGGCTTCGATAAAAGCCGGTTTATACGATTGCGTGCTCGCAGTAGGCGTTGAACAGATGGGTAAAGGTCTCCTAGGTGGCGGTGGCGGTGGCAAGGGTATATCCAAAGAGGGTTTGCTCGGCTCAGGCACCATGCCTGCGGTGTTTGCCGAGGCCGGCATGGAGCATACCCGCAACCATGGCACCACCTTTGAGCAATTCGCCAAAGTGTCCGTGAAGAATCATCATCATTCGACATTGAACCCAAAGGCGATGTATCAGATCGAAACACCGCTTGAGACAGTGATGAATTCGGAAATGATTTCTTATCCCAACACCAAGCTGATGTGTTCGGTCAACGTCGACGGCTCTGCGGCGGCAGTACTGTGCTCCGAAGCTAAGGCCAAGGAGCTGGGTCTGATGGGACGCGCGGTGAAAGTACGCGCATCTGTGATGGCCTCTGATCCGTGGCAGGAGCGCGACCTGGTGATGCCCGATGTGAACTCATGTACGCGACGTGCAGTGGCCGAAGCCTACGAAATGGCTGGCCTGGGCGCCGACGATATCGACCTGGTCGAGCTACACGACTGCTTTGCGACCGCGGAGATTCTGCACTACGAAAATCTCGGTTTGTGCGGCGAAGGTGAAGCAGGACGCATGATCGACGAAGGCGAAGTCGCTCTGGGCGGCCGCATACCGGTTAATGTCTCTGGTGGCTTGCTGTCAAAAGGTCATCCACTGGGTGCCACCGGCATCGCCAACATCTACGAGATCAGCACCCACCTGCGTGGTGAAGCGGGTGGCCGTCAGGTGGAAGGCGCGCGCATTGGCATGACCCACGTGATCGGCCTGGGCTCTGCCTGCGGCATTCACATTCTCGAAAAAGTATAGCGCTGCTTTGTCATACGCATAAGAATCGCGTCTTATGCGTATCGGCGTCGTCAGCGACACACACAACAACCTGCAGAACGTCGCCAAAATCGTTGAACTGTTCAACGCGGCCGGCGTTGAACGGGTCATTCATACCGGGGACATCACCCAGGCTAAGACGATAGACGTCTTTGCCCATCTGCACGCACCCATGTGGGGCGTTTATGGCAACAACGACCAGGAACGAGATAGCCTGGAGGCTGCCATCAACAGACACGGCTTCAACTTTTGTGAGCCACCTTTTACCGTCGAATGGGCCGGCCGGCAATTGATCGTGGTGCACGACCCGTTAGAGTTTGAAGGGCACCTGCAACACAACCACGACCTGGCCCTGCACGGCCATACTCACCTGCACCGTCTGGAGCGTTGGGGTGCGCAAACAACCATATTCAATCCCGGCGAATGCGCCGGGCAGATGACCGGTCACAATGCCATCGGCGTGGTGGATCTTGTCAGTCTGCAGACACAACTACTGCGGTTCTAGCGGCCAGCGTTACTTCGCTTAATCCGCCTCCGTCCAAGCGCAACACGCGATCCGCATGAGCGGCAAAACTGAGGTCGTGGGTCACCACGATGCGCGTACAATTGAGTTGCTGCACCAATTGATGAATCACCGCTGCGCTATGCGGGTCCAGGTTGGCGGTGCCTTCGTCGAGAAACAAAAACTGCGGATCACGATACAAAGCCCGCGCCAGCAGCAATCGCTGCATTTGCCCGCTCGACAAGCCCGTACCGATATCGCCAACCTGGGTGTTAAACCGCATGGGCATTTGTTTCAGCACATCGAGCATGCCAACCGCTGCCAGACACCGCTCCAGCCGCTGCATGTCCTGTTGCGCAAAAAACGTGATGTTTTCCGCGATGCTGCCACTGAAGAACGCGTCGGCATGCAGTACGCAGCCACTGCGGCTACGTAGAGCCGCGCAGACATCCCCGGCAAGCCGTAATTCTCCCCACTGAATGTGTCCTTCCGTCGGCATGATGAGACCCATCAGCAGCTTCAGAAGGGTGGTCTTGCCACCCCCGGAAGGTCCGATGATGGCGACAAACTCGCCTGGCGCGATGGTCAAGTTCACGCCATCCAGCACCCACGCGCTGGCCTGGTTGTGCTGGTATCTGACATTGCACAATTGCAGAGGTGACGGTTCGCTCGGGCCGCAGGATTCGGACGGGTCCAGCGCTATTGCTTCCGGGGTTTCACACCAGATCTCGCCCAGGCGTTGCAGATGAACTTGTAGAGTGCGCAGGCCAACAAGCTGGTCAACCAGACCGCGCAGGCGTTCGGTAAACTGGCCCCGGTAACTGAGAAAGGCGAACAACATGCCCAGAGTGAATGCACCGTCGAGTACCTGGTGCGCTACCAGATAGACAATGAAGATCAACTCAGCACCGCCGGTCACCATGGCTGCAGTTGCCAAGCCTAACTGGGTTCTGTGCAAGCTCATGCTTGCGCCGAGGGTGTGTGCGTGCAGTTGTTGCCACTGGCGCAGCCGTTCTGCTTCCTGGGAGTAAACCTTGACGTTGTGAATGGCGCGGATGGATTCCAGCAAATGCGACTGCTCGGTCGCCTGCGCGACCACCAGGCCCATGGCATATCGCTTCAGCCGCGGCACGAAACATAGATGTGCGAGCATGAACACACCGTGTACGGCCAGTACCAAACCAGCCAACGCCGCGCTGTAGACAAACATCAACAGCAGGCTCAGCAGCACCATCAGCAAGTCTACTACCGCGGCCGCTGCACCTTGGGTGAGCAGGTCCCGCACGGGTTGCAAGGAGCCGAAACGCGAAATGATATCGCCGACATGGCGTTGCTCAAACCAGGTCAGCGGTAAGCGTAACAAGCGTGCAAGCAATTGACAGGCAAGCTGAAACGAAACGCCGTGGCCAAGATACATCACCAGCAGCCCGCGCAAGCCAAAGGTCAACACCCGGCATATCAGCAGCAAGCCGAATCCTAAGCACAGCACCCCAATGAGGTGGACGTCGCCGGATAGCAGTGCCTCGTCTACCGTCCACTGCACATGCCAGGGTCCAACCAACACCATGACCTGCAGCGCCAGCGTCAGCACCAACACCCAGACAATCTGTCCACGACTTGCCGAGATCATGCGCCACAGATCGACCAGCGTGAAGTCGGATGCTTGCGCGCCGAAGCCTGGCGTCTGCTTCGACTGTGCCCCGGTAGCTTCTTCGCCCGGCCACAACTCCAGCACCACGCCGGTGAAACACTTACCCAGTTCTGACCAGGAACAGAAAATCCGGCCCTGCGCCGGATCATGAATGAGGCAGCCTTTGCGCTTAACCGACACCAGGACAACAAAGTGATCCATGTTCCAATGCAAAATAGCCGGAACTTTGATCCGCCTGAGATCTTCGGGTTCGGCGCGCAGCCCGCGACTGGTCATACCCAACGCTTGCGCATATCCCGCAATATTTTTCAGCGTAAGACCGTGATAGTGCCCGGCGAAACGGCGACGCAACCCGGTGAGACTACATTGTCGGTCAAAATAACCTGCCACCATGGCAAGACATGCCAGCCCACACTCAGCCCGGGCGTGCTGCATTTCAAGCGGCACGCGTCTCACAAACGCTGTAAGGCCGCAGCTAACGGTTTCGCGAACCACGCCCACAACGGGCGCTGCGCCAACAGGATATCTGCACTGACAGACATACCCGCGGGGGTATAATCAATGCCGGCAGGTAGCTCGAGGACAGTGACTTCGGCCCGGAACACCACCCTTGCTCCCAACTGCACACTCACCTCGCTGACAGTAGCGATCTCACCACGACCCGTACCATATTCCTGAAACGGGTAACCGCTGTAACGCAAACGCACCGGCATGCCGGCACGCACGCGGCCGGCCGCCTGGGATGGCAACTGCACCTCTACATGATGAGCCGCGGCCGAGTGTGGCGACAACGTCAACAACGGTGTTCCCGGCACCAGTTGCTTGCCGACATGTACCGTCAGATCCACCACTCGACCAGCAATAGGCGCGACAATCAGGACTTCATCTGCAGCAGCCGCTTGGGCGATTTCGTGATCCAACTGCCGCGCGTCTGCAGCATATTTCGATAGCTGATTGTTGGTCTCGCTGGTTCGTAGTTTCATCGACCCACGGACCTCATCGCTTTCGAGTTGCAGCACCTGCTGCCGTCGCTTTAGCTCCAGCAACGCCTCTTGCGCCAGCAACAAGCCCGCCTCGCTGCGACTCACCTCACTGTCGCTGACCCAGTCCTGGTCCGCCAGGCGCACTATTTTTCGTCGCTGCTCCAGCGCTAATGCCACCCGCTGCTTGAGCAAGCCAAGGTGTTCGGCCAGGGTCCGCCGCTGTGCCAGTAAGCCCGTCAAACGCTGCTCAGACAAAGCCTGTTGTTGGGCATGCAAAGAAACAAATCGTTGACGATCTTCGGCCAGTGTCAGCTTGCGCGCTTGCAGTTGATCGATCTGCAATTGCGTGTGAGGCTGGCCTAACCGGGCATGGGAACGTTTGTCGATCAGCAGCAAGGCATCTCCTGCAGAAACCTGCTGCTGGGCTTTGACGTGCACGACCTTTACGGTGCCGGTTGTCGCACTGGTGACCGCGGCCGGCCTGACGCTGGGGCGCACGACGCCATCGACACTGATCTTGTCCGCGTATTCCATTTGCGCCAGCGACGCCACCACCACCACAAGCCAGCAAATCAGAGCAGCGGCCCAGAGCTGTACACGCGGCAACGACCAGGGCACAACCGTCCCTAGCCGGTCATTACTCCGGCCTAGAACTTCCTGGCGAAACAGGTCGATAGACAAACGCATCCTTGAGCGGGTGAAGCCGCAAGAATGCGTTAATCAGGCAGGATACTCTGTAGGCGGAGCTACCCTGGTGTTGGGCTAGATCGCCTTGAGGCCTGCGAGAATCTCACTGATGCGGGCTGCGTTCTTGCCCAGGTCAGATTGCCCGACCCGTGACACACTGCGTATATCGATTACCGAGCCAGCACCTTCTCCGCGTACGCGCACCACCACATCGTCCTTGAAGCCAAACCAGAAGGTGGTATCCGTTGCTTCTACGCGACCTGCTGTAGCGTTGCTGTCAACAATCTCCATGCCCATGCCTTCCATTACCTGGATTGCGCGCTTGAGCATTTCGTCCGGCGCCACCGGAGAGATCAGTGGTTGAACCTGGGGATAAGCTTTGTGCTGTTGCTCGGCAAGGGTCGCTGCATCGTACGCCAACGGATTTGCGTCGCTCGCCTCACGCAACGCGACAATCTTGTCGAACTGGGGTGGATTGGTCGTATCGGTGCTGATGTTGTGAATCGGCGGCACCGAAGTGGCCGTCATATACTGACTACCCATCAAACCCAGAATGACCACGCTGATCGCCAAACCGATCAGAATGCTGCTGCGTTCCGCCGCCAGTTTTTTCGAAACGCTATAGGCAAAAGCAATAATGCCGAGGAAAAAAACTATCACTGCCAGCACTGAACCGACCGCCAGCAGCATGAAGCCACCCTGAAAACCCCATATACCTGCTTTGGCGCCAAGTGCACCAAGCGGTAGACAGACCAGGCCCACTACTGCACCAACCATCAGCGCCGTGGCCCACCACTTTCTATTGTCTTGAATTTGATCGTTCATAAATTCTCCGCTTATGCAATTGTCGATCCACCGTCTACAACGATATTCTGTCCAGTCGTAAATGATCCTGCCTGAGAAGCCAGGTACACCGCGGCACCGGCGATTTCTCTCGGCTCACCAATACGCCGCAATGGATCACCTGATGTGCGTTCTTTCAAAATATCCGGGTTCTCCCACAAGGCACGGGCAAAATCTGTGCGCACCAAGCCGGGTGAGATCGCGTTAACGGTTATGTTTTGCGGACCATACTCCACCGCCAGGTTACGAACCAGCTGCACATCTGCCGCTTTCGAAATGCAGTAAGCACCAAGGGCATCACTGCCGCGTATGCCGCCAACACTGGAAACAATAATGACCGCGCCACTTTTACGCACCACCATCTCCGGCAATACCATCTGTGCCAACCAGTGATTGGACTTGATGTTGACGCTGAGAATCTTATCAAAGGCGTCGTCCGGCAACTCCGACATGGGTCCATAAAACGGGTTGACTGCCGCATTACAGACCAGAATATCGATCTTGCCGAGTTGCTCGCGAGTTTGGTCGACCAGGTTTTGCAGTGCCTCTTTGTGGCCTATGTGCGCAGGAATGGAAACCGCACCACCGGCCTCATCCGCTAATTCTGCATTGATCGAATCAGCGACTTGTTGACAGATGTCCGCCTTGCGGCTGGAAATCACAACTTGAGCACCTTGGCGCGCCATTTCTTCGGCTATGGCACGACCTATGCCTTTGCTCGAGCCTGTAATGAGCGCAACTTTGCCCGTGAGATCGAAAAGACCCGCCATCAAACACCCTACCCCAAAAATCCGTCCTGATTAAGTGGGCTAGGAAAACAGAAAGCCCCGAACGCCGCAAGCGGGTTCGTTGCAGGGGCTCCTAGCTAGGTGTCAGGGCTTAGATATAGACTTTGCGCTTCGCCAACAACGGTTCGCTGGGGCGAATGCGCGAACGCTGATCGAGTTTGGGAAATTTGAGATCGCGGACCTTTGCATGCCTGGCTTCGCGCGCCCGTTGGAAGCTGGCGAGATCGGTTTTTGCAGAAATGAAGCGTGATATTTCGATCTGAGCCTGCTTCTCACTGGGGTAAGGTCCTTCCTCGCCTTCACGGGTCACAAAATACCACGACCCATTCATGTGAATGACTCGCTCCGCGCTGCGGAAGTAAATTCGCTCTTTGTGGTCGTCTTCTCTCACGGCGTTCAGGTGACCTTTTTTCTATATTGCTATTGGAACAGAAGCGCGGCGCGGGGGTTGTGCAGGGATTGTTTTACCCTGTAAGTCACACAATACAATCGCAACCCAATTTGGATGTGTTTTCGGGTATAGTTCGCGCGCTTAATTTCTCGGATAGCCCGCTGTGACCGCTAAATCCATGGACGACCTGGTGGCGTTGGCCAAACGCCGCGGCTTCATCTTTCAATCCAGCGATATATACGGTGGCTTACAAGGCGTTTACGACTATGGGCCGTTGGGCGTGGAGCTTAAGAACAACCTCAAAGCCGCCTGGTGGCGCGCCATGGTTTACGAGCGCGACGATGTAGAAGGCCTCGATGCCGCGATTTTAACCAACCCGCTCACTTTGAAATATTCCGGCCACGAAGCCACTTTCACCGACCCCATGGTGGACTGTCGCACCTGTAAAAGCCGGTGGCGCGCCGACCACCTGGAAAAGCAACAATGCCCTAAATGCGGGGGCACCGACCTGACCGAACCACGACCGTTCAATTTGATGTTCAAAACACAACTTGGCCCTGTCGACGACGGCAAGAGCTTCGCCTATCTACGCCCGGAAACCGCCCAATCGATCTTTACCAACTTCAAGAATGTAGTCGACTCTACCTCGCCAAAACTGCCGTTCGGCATCGCGCAGATCGGCAAGGCCTTTCGCAATGAAATCACCCCACGCAATTTCATCTTCCGCGTACGTGAGTTTGAACAGATGGAACTGGAATTTTTCGTCAAACCCGGCGAGGACGAAAGCTGGCACGACACCTGGGTGGCCGAGCGGCTCAAGTGGTGGGGCCAACAAGGGGTAAACGAAAACAATCTGGAGCTCTACCACGTGCCCGCCAACGAGCTCGCTCACTATAGCAAAGCCACCGTCGATATCATGTATCGCTTCCCCCATGGTCTGGAAGAACTCGAAGGCATCGCTAATCGAACCGACTTCGACCTGGGTTCCCATACCAAGAACCAGGGCGACTTCAACATCCAGGCAAAAGTCGAGCCAAACAAAGATTCCAACGCCAAGCTGGTGATGCAGGATCTGGAGAACAAATCCTGGACCGTACCCTATGTGATCGAGCCCTCCGCCGGCGTCGACCGTGGCGTGCTGGCGGTGATGAACGAAGCGTACCGGGTCGAAACTCTGGAGAACGGTTCTGAGCGAACGGTCATGGGTTTCAAACCGCATCTTGCACCCATCAAAGTCGCCGTGTTGCCGCTGAAGCGCAACCATGAAGGCATCGTCAGCAAAGCCAAAGGTATTAAACGCGAACTGCAGGCGATGGGGCTCGGACGTATCCTTTACGAAGACACCGGTAACATCGGCAAAGGCTACCGCCGTCACGATGAGGTCGGCACGCCAATGTGCGTTACCGTCGATTTCCAGACCATCGAAGAGGACGACACGGTCACCGTGCGCGATCGCGACACCATGGCCCAGGAACGTATCAAGGTCGCAGATCTAGCAGACTACGTAAAAGAACACATCGCGGGTTAAATCGTTATGGCTAAAGCAGTGATCTCCACCATCGGACATGACCGGCCAGGGCTGGTGAGCGACATTGCCGCCATCGCCAACGACTTGGCACTGAACATTGAAGACAGCCGCATGACCGTGCTCGGTGGTGAGTTCGCCGTGCTGATGGCGGTCGATGGCAGCGCCGAGAGCCTGGCCGAATTTGACCAGAAGATGACCGCTCTCTGCACGGACAACGATCTCGCCTACATTTACCGGCCGACCCGGGAGCGCCCGGAAAGCGAACCTACCAGATCGTATACGATCAAAGTGATCGCGCTGGATCACCCAGGCATCGTGTATGCCATTGCCGCTTTCTTTTCCGCCAGGGGCGTGAATATCCGCGATCTGAACACTGAAACGACACCCGCCGCGCATACGGGTACGCCGATCTTCAACGTGACCGGCACGGCGGAATTGCCAGAGACCATCAAGGTGCACGAGTTCAAAGCGGAATTTGAAGAATTCTGCGCTGAGGAAGACCTCGACGGCAGTTTGGAAGCTGCTCGCTGACGAGACCTAGCCATGTTGTAACCGGTAAAATCCTAGCGTACCGCTCGGATTTTACCGGTATTACCTAACTCATATGCTACTCAGAAACGCTGCAGCCAAAATAAACGCCCTCCTGGAGATATTCCCAGCCGTTTTAATTCTTGGTGTTCGGCAATGCGGCAAGACCACCCTTGCCAGACAAGTTCGTGAAGACTGGAAGTATTTTGATTGTGAAAATAGCAACGATCTTGACTTTATCACCTCCGATATGGATTTCTTTTTTAACGAATACCCCAGTGAAATCATCGTCGATGAAGCGCAGGAATTTCCAGATCTATTTAGACACCTAAGAGGTGTTATCGATTCGAATCGCGACCCAAAAAATCGGTTTATCTTAACGGGCTCGAGTTCTCCCGAATTAATTAGACCTGCCAGCGAATCACAGGCAGGGCGCTTAGGCATCGTCGAACTCGGCACGATTATCAACAAAGCCCAACTCGCCCGCTCACTCGACACATCCGAGATAACCATCAGGGATTATATTGAGATTGCCGACAAGACCTTCGTTTAGAGAATGATCCCGTCATACGAAAAGACGATCAGCAAATCCGTAGTCAAAATGCCCAAAGGTATTCTCCGGGATTCCGGCTTAGCCCATTTCCTGGCCAATATCGACAGTCGGGAAAAATTGATTCGTGCGCCACAAGTTGGCCAGAACTTTGAGTCTTTCATCATCGAAGAAATCATAAAGGGTATTAGTTGCACCGAAGCGACAAATTGGCGCTACTACTATTACCGCACGAAACACGGCGCAGAAGTTGATTTAGTGTTGGATGGGAGTTTTGGAGTGCTACCCATCGAGATTAAATTCGGTATCACCACCCGATCCGACCAGTTGACGTCTTTGAAACGATTTCTGGTAGACAATTCACTACCGGTTGGCATCGTCATAAATAATTCAACAGAGGTTAAACTGCTCACCAACAACATTATTCAAATACCGGCAACATTGATTTGATTCAACGTCTACAACTG
>Ga0114950_10004092_pt1 | contig 11282 bp, 9 predicted proteins | sample N075metaG_FD_83503 | JGI IMG/M metagenome (GOLD analysis project Ga0114950, IMG submission 83503) | Deep subsurface microbial communities from Kermadec Trench to uncover new lineages of life (NeLLi) - N075 metaG | ecosystem: Environmental > Aquatic > Marine > Ocean trench > Sediment | place...
ACCGCAGACACCATGAAAGGGATCACTGCCAGGCCGGAATAAATAAGAAACTTGGTGCGCACACCAGCGATGAATAGCATGGTCATGGCCACAACGCCTATGATCATAGCGGTGCCAAAGTCGGGCTGGAACAGGATCGGTATAAAGAAGAGACCCAGAACGATCAGGTTTGGCAGAAAACCGTAGGCAAAATTTTTCAATTTATCAGCTCGTTTGACTAGCGAACGTGCCATGAATAGAACGACTGCGAATTTCGCTAACTCGGAAGGTTGAAATGTAAAAAACTTCAGATCCAACCAACGTCTTGCGCCACCGACTTCTTTGCCGAGACCTGGAACTAGAATCAACAGGAGCAAGGCCAATGACAGAACCATGATGAGATAGGTGTAGCGATGAAATTGGTGGTAATCGATATTTTTAGCGATGAGTAGAATCACTGTTCCTATTGCGAGCCAGAGAATCTGGCGTTTCAAAAAATAGTAGGAGTCATTGAATTCTTCCATCGCGTATATAGCGCTGGCGCTGTACACCATGACGACTCCCGCCAGAACCAGGGTGGCCACGGTGATGCATAAAATGGTATCGCAACCAGGTTGTCTTACATGTGAATGCCGCAAACCGAACTCCTTAAAACATTTTAAAATGTGACTTACATAGTTGACTCATAGATCGCGCACGATCTTTTTAAATTGATCTCCCCGGTCCTCATAATTCCGGAACATGTCGAAACTGGAACAGGCGGGAGAAAGCAAAACCACGTCTCCGGAAGTGGCGTTGGCGCAGGCCCTCTGAACAGCATCGTTCAGGCTGTCTGCTTCTTCATATTTGAAGGAACCATTGAGGACGCTTTTAAACTTGGACCGTGCCTCTCCTATCAACACCAGGTGTTTGACTTTCTCCTTCATGATGATTTTGAGCCCGGAAAAATCGGAATTTTTGTCGCGTCCCCCAGCAATCAAAATCACTGGACGGGTAAAATTCTCGAGGGAACGTTGGACCGCGCCAACGTTGGTTCCCTTTGAGTCATTGATGAAATCAATGCCACGAAAATTTCGGACCCATTCCATTCGATGCTCCAAACCGCCGAAACTTTTGATAGAGCTGGCGATGGATTTGGCGTCGATGCCCATCAAGGTCGCGACGATGGTTGCCGCGAGAACAGTTTCTAATTGCCAGGCCATATTTTTTTGCAGATCGCCGACCTCGCAAATCACCTGTTCTTTATTTCCAAGGCGTGTGACAATTTTATTATTGAGTATGAATGCACCTTCCTCGACCTCGCGAGTGGTTGAAAAAAATATTCGCCGCGCTGGTTTGTCCTTTGCCAGATCACGGGTAGCCGGATCGTCTTGATTGAGAATCAGAACATCCTCCGACGTTTGATTGAGAGTAATGTTTTCTTTCAATTGGGTATAGAGGGCCAGGTCACCGTGCCTGTCCAAGTGGTCTGGAGTGATGTTCAACACAATTGCCACCTGCGGGTGAAATCGGTCGATAGCCTCTAACTGAAAACTCGATACTTCCAATATAATTTGATCCGCCGGTTGTTTTTCGATCAGGGAAATAAAGGGAGTGCCGATGTTTCCTCCCACCAGGATATTTTTTTTAGCGTCTTCAAAAATTTTACTTATGAGTGTGGTGCAGGTGGACTTGCCATTGGTCCCAGTCACCGCAATGATGGGTGAGGATGAAAAACGATACGCTAGCTCCAACTCGCTGACAATCTCTATCCCTCGTTGCTTGGCGGGGTTCAGAAATTCGGAATTAATGTCAACGCCGGGACTGAGAACAATGCAATCGGAATTTTCATCCGGCGTACAAGTGCCGAATTGGATGCTGACTTCCGGTTGCAGAGCGTTCAATGACGATTGCATTTCTTCCTGGGAACGTTGCTCGAATGCCATCACCTTGGCGCCCTTTTTCGCCAGGAAATTAGCGACAGCAATGCCGGAGCGTCCCAAGCCGATTACCGAAAATGTTTTGCCTTGCACTTGCATAAGTTACCGAAGTTTTAGAGTGCTGAGGCTGAGCATGGCTAATACGATGGCCACGATCCAAAATCGGACGATGACCTTGGGTTCCGCCCAGCCCAGCTGTTCGAAATGATGATGCAGGGGCGCCATTTTGAAAAAACGTTTGCCCCCCGTGTATTTGTAATAGCCCACTTGAATGATCACTGATAACGCTTCGATCACAAATATTCCGCCGACGAGAATTAAAAGCAGTTCGTGTTTGACGATCTCTTTGATAGTTCCTAGGCGCCCACCGAGAGAGAGCGAACCTACATCGCCCATAAATACTTGCGCCGGGTAGGTGTTGTACCAAAGGAATCCCAGGCTGGCTCCGATCACAGCAGAACTGAGCACGACAATTTCACCCGCGGCTTTGATGTGCTGAATTCTCAGGTACTCGGCGAAATTAAAGTGGCCGGTGATGTAAACGATCCCGGTGTAAGCCAGGGTGGCGATAATGATTGGGCCAATGGCCAGGCCGTCTAATCCATCGGTCAGGTTCACCGCGTTGGAGGTGCCAACGAGAATAAAGACGATGAAAAATAAATAGCCAATTCCTAAATCCGGTTGATAATCTTTTATGAAAGGAACGTATAAGCGGGTAGCGAAGTCGACACGTTGCGGGTCGTAAAAGATCAGATAAACTCCGATCACGAGGGCCATTAGAGTTTGCAATACGAGCTTTACCCTCATCGTCATTCCGCCGCCGCTTCTTAATTTCATGAGATCGTCGTAATAGCCGATTGCGCCAAATCCCAGGCCCGCAAACAGTATCAACCAAATGTATGCGTTGCTAAGGTTCGCCCAAAGGAGAGTCGAGATGGTCAGGGTGAATAGAATCAGCATCCCGCCCATGGTTGGTGTGCCTGACTTGGAACTGTGGTGGCTGGGTCCATCTTCACGGATTTTTTCGCCGATCTGGTATTTGCGTAAAAGGCGGATCATGACCCCACCCAACAGTAGGCTGACTCCTAAGGCCGTAAGGCCTGAGTAAGCCGCCCGGAAGGTAATGTATTTGAATACATTGAAGACGGAGTATTCAGAACTGAGTGGGTAAAAAATGTGGTAAAACATTTAGGTCTCTTTAAGAGGGTTTGTGTTCCGTCAGAGCTTGCACAATTTCTTCCAGCTGTGCTCCGCGTGAACCTTTAAATAAAATGCAATCGTTTGATTGTAAATTTTGATGTAGATAAGCTTTCGCCTCATCTTTAGAAGCAAAGTTAACGATGTGATCCTTTTCCATTCCTGCCTGCCGCGCGCCTTCGGCCACCAGCGCCGCAAGATCGCCCACAGCCACCAGAACATCGACTGAAAGTTTTGCAACCTTCTCGCCCAACTCTCGGTGCGCTGATTGAGAAAGGTCTCCTAGTTCCAGCATGTCGCCAACAACAAAAATTTTTCGTCCTGATGTTTTATATTGCGTCAGGACATTTAACGATTCCTCCATGGATCGTGGATTAGCGTTGTAGGCATCGTTGATCAGGGTAGTGGACTCATTTTGAATTATTTCATAACGCTGTCCCATTAACTGGCATCGACCTAACCCGGTGACCATGTCGTTGGGAGACAACCCCAGAGAATGCCCGGTAGCAACTGCGGCGAGGGCGTTATAGATGTTGCAAGCGCCCAGGAACGGCAAGCTCACGGCAAACTCTTGATCGAACAGACGAATGTTAAAGTCGAAGCCTTCATTGTTTCGCGGACGGATGTTGGAGGCTTTCACATCCGCAGGATTCTCAATTCCATAAGTAATTTTTTTCGACCGCAGGGTTTTGGCCAACTCGAGAACCAGTGGATCGTCGGCATTGATGATGGCCGTATGATGCGATTCCAGCGCGGTGAAAAGTTCTCCCTTTGCAGATTGAACATTGCGAATGGTTTTTAATTCCTCAAGGTGTGCTTCCGAAATATTTGTGATCAAGCCCATATCTGGACGGGCGATATCCGCCAATAAGCGAATTTCCCCTGCGGCGCTCATTCCCATCTGCAGAATAGCCACCTCATGGTCTGTATCCATTTTCAGCAGTGATAGTGGCAGGCCGATATGGTTGTTCAGGTTGCCTTGGGTCTTGTGCGTTTTGAATCGAGTTTCAGAAACGCTTGCTATCATTTCCTTTGTTGTGGTTTTGCCGTTGGTGCCAGTGACGCCGATGACTTTGGCGCCGATTCGAGATCGATAAAATCTTGCTAAATCCTGAAGAGCGACTAGCGTGTCCGGCACCTCAATGATGAACGATGAGGTTGCGTTAGCATCGACATCACGATTCAACCTTTTTGCGTCTGCGAGTACGATCCCAGCGGCCTTTTTTGCGAGCACGGCGGAGATAAAATCATGGCCGTCGAAGCGGTCTCCCTGAATACAGAAAAACAGCTCACCTGCCTGCACAGTTCGAGAGTCGATGGACACGCCTCTGAATGTGAAATCTCTGGACCCATGAATCAGGTTTCCCTGTATCGCTGGGACACAATCTTTTACAGTCGCTTCAATCAAGGTTCAGCCTTTTTCTGAGAGAGTTACCGGCAACCTGTCGGTCGTCGAATTGAATGGTTCCGCTATTTAAAATTTGATAATCCTCATGGCCTTTTCCAGCGATCAGCACAAGGTCACCATCACCGGCAAAATCGATGGCATAGTCAATGGCTTCCTTGCGATTCGGCAGGACAACAAAATCGCGATCCCGTTCAGCCGTAGTCGGTACACCCGCGAGGATATCCGTAATGATTTGGTCGGGATCTTCGGTGCGTGGATTGTCGGATGTAATGATTACAAAATCGCTGTCTGCAAATGCAACCTGGCACATGGTTTTGCGTTTTCCTCGATCGCGATCTCCACCGCATCCGAATACAAGGATGAGTTTTTTACGCACGAGAGCGCGGCATCCTTGAAGAGCATTGCGCAAGGCGTCGTCGGTATGCGCGTAATCCACTAGCACAGGAAAGCTCTGCCCGCAATCTACAGGCTCGAACCGTCCCGGGATGCGCTCCACTGAGTTCAGGCCAGCGGCGATCTGTTGCAGTGACAAGCCGGAATGCAAGGCAACTGCGGCGGCGGAAATAAGATTGTAAACATTGTGCCGCCCTAATAGATGCGAGCGAATTTGGCAATCGCCGACCGGAGTTTTCAAGGTAAATTCCGTGCCACTTGCAGAAAGCGCGCAATCCTCGGCGCGAACATTTGCCGGACTGTCTATGGCGGTTGTTAACAGGTCGATGTCAAGTTCTTCGGCAATTTCTTTTCCTACTGGATCATCAATATTGACGACGCCCTTTTCAACATGGTTTTCACGGAATAAATCCATTTTTGCGTTTTTGTAATCTTCCATCGAAGAATGAAAATCCAAGTGGTCACGGCTCAGATTTGTGAAGACCGCAACCGAAAAATGCATGCCGTGAACTCGTTTTTGCAAAAGGGCATGCGAGGAAACTTCGAGGAAACAATGAGCCACTTCTTGCACGGCCATCTCATTCAACAAGCGGTTGACGTCCAGAGATTCTGGTGTGGTCATTGCCGCAGGCAATTCGACATCGCCATAGCGGCAATTGATGGTTCCCATCACGCCTGTTTTGTTTCCTGCGAGATTAAAGAGGTTTTCCAGGATGTAGGTCAGAGTGGTTTTGCCATTGGTACCGGTGATGCCGATCAGTTTCAAACGATTTGATGGGTGCTGGTAAAACTGTGCGCTGACCCAGGAGAGCGCGTGTCGGCAATCTTCCACTTTGATCACGGTCACATCGCTGGACCCCAAAATAAAACCGTCTAACTGATCGAGAGGGACTTGGGTGACGATAGCAGTGGCTCCGTTGCGGAGAGCATCGGGAATGTAACGGTTGCCGTCGACCTTATGTCCGGGGACGGCGAAAAATAAACCGCCTTCCTTTACTTGTCGCGAATCAAATGCCACCGATTGGATTTCTTTTTCCAGCGAACCCAACACGTTCTGGATCGGAAACCCATTCAATAATTGGGACAACGTTGATTTATGTGGCGCGGCTTCTTTCAATTGGATACTTCTCCGTTGTGGACTATTTTTTGTCGGTGTTAACAACGCGCAATCCATCAGGCTCGATCCAGAATGTAGACACGTTCTTTGTTGGATGGCACATTCAGATAGCGTAGCGTTTGTTTGGATATCTCCCGGAATACTGGCGCGGCTACGGTACCGCCCCAATATTTATTTTCAGGACCATCGATCATGACCAGAACAACGATCCTGGGTGCATCGGCAGGGACGAAGCCGATAAATGATGCGATGTAATCTGTCTGCGAATAGGTACGAGTTTTTGGATCGTATTTTTGAGCGGTTCCAGTTTTTCCCGCTGAATCGAAACCTTCAATGGCGGCATTTCCCCCGGTTCCGCTTTTGACAACGGTTTTAAGAATGTCTATCATCTGCCGACTGGTTTTCTCTGAAATGACGCGGCGGACTAAACGTGGTTTGATTTTCTTTATCACCACGCCATTTTTTTTGAATGATCGCGTGATTTGCGGACGCATAAGATTGCCTCCGTTGGCGATCGCGGATAACGCCGTGACCATTTGAATCGGTGTGACGGCAATTTCATGTCCGAAAGAAATTGACGCGAGAGAAAGCGCCGACCAGCGTGAAATATCCTGAAGTAGGCCGGGTGATTCACCGGGAAGATCGATTCCCGTCCTGCTACCAAAACCGAAACGGGTGATGTAGTCGAAATAGGTGCTTTGCCCCACTTTCTGAGCGATTTTAATGGAACCGATGTTGCTGGATTTGGAGATGATGCTTTTTAGGCTCATCCAGCCGAATTTATGATTGGACGCTTCGCCGATACTGGTACGTCCAATTTTAAAGCGTCCATTTTCGCAAAAGAAAATATCGTTGGGACGCGCTTTTCCTGAATCAATGGCCGCCGCGGCGACAATAGGTTTGAATATAGAACCTGGCTCATAGGAACCCGCTACTGCTTTATTGGTCCAAATCGCTGGAGAGTAGGCCTGAAAATTATTGGGATTGTATTGCGGCACATTGGCGAGCGCTAGAATCTCTCCCGAATAAGGATCCATGACAATGGCTATACCGGCACGGGCGTTGTATTTTTCCACCTGTTTTTTTAGATGATATTCAGTGGTGAATTGGATCACCTCATCAATTGTCAACACGATGTCCAGGGTTTGCGCATTGCCTCCCGGACTATGGATAAGGGACCGAATGGGCCTTCCCCGCGCGTCTTTTTCCATGACCTTACGAACGGTCTTCCCCTTTAATTTGTCCTGGTGAAAATGTTCCACCCCCGATAACCCCTGATTGTCCAAGCCAACGAATCCGATCACTGCCGAAGCCAGCTCTCTTTTCGGATAGAACCGCTTTTGCTCGGAAACAAAGCCAACGCCGGACAGATCATACTGCTTCAGGTTTTCAACTTCCCGGATGTTGCACTTTCTTTTTATCCATACAAAATGTTTTTTGGCAGAGATTTTAGTTAACATCTGAGCCTGATCCATTCCCAGGGTGGAGGACAAAACTTTTGCCACACGTTCAGGATCGTAAACTTCCGCCGGGTTGACGTAAACGGACTCAACCTCAATGTTTTGCGCCAAGGTGTTTCCGTTCCGATCATAAATGTTGCCGCGGCCATAAAATATTTTTGCGGTACTTGCGTATTGTCTTTCTGACCTGGATAAAAGCTCATCATGTTTAATGACTTGGAGATAAAACAAGCGGGAGGATAGAGCCATGAAATAAAATGCGAACAACAGCGAAATAAAGACCAAGCGGTTGCGCAGTGTTTTTCGAAATCCGGGTTGTTTGTTTTCTTTCCGCATAAGCTTACTTGAGGAATATGGTTACGATCTGGCCGTGTTCCGGGTAACGGAGCCCGGTCTGCGTTTGCGCGATGGTTTGGATTCGTTCCAGAGTAGTCAGGCTACCGACTTCCAGTTGGAGCATATTGTTCTCGCGTTGCAGACCTTGACGTTCTTTTGCGAGAATATGGTATTTGTAAGCCATTTTGATCGCCTTGATATTGGGCCAAACGAAGGACATGGCGACGATCATGAATAAGACCAGGAGCACCAGGTAAACCCTGAGCTCTCCCGGCGAAGCATGTTGGCGACTTTGAAAAAAATCTTTCAGCCATTTGAACATAAGGACTTGCCTAAAATTTTTGGTTACCTCGTATCACTTTTTATTAATTCCGTTCTGCGGCACGCAACCTAGAGCTGGAAGCACGCGGATTGTGGTCGATCTCTTCTTCTGTTGGGACCACGAGGCGCTTGGTGATGACCTTCAATGTGGATTTTTTGTTACAGACGCAGACTGCAATTTTTGGTGGACAAATACAACTTTGAGCTTCATCCCTGAAAAATGTTTTGACGATGCGGTCTTCCAGGGAATGAAATGAAATGACGACGATGCGAGCTCCCGCGCTGAGGATCCCAATGGAATCTTTCAGCGCGGATTTAAGTTGTTCTAGCTCGCCATTTACAGCGATGCGCAGGGCTTGGAAGGTACGGGTAGCGGGATGTATCCTTGCGGGACGTGGCGTTGAAACCACGTTGCAGAGGATTTTAGATAACTGAAGGGTGGTTTGGATAGGGTGTTTTGCCTGCGCGCTGCGGATCGCCCGTACGACCCGTCTGTAATATCGTTCTTCGCCATAGTTTTTAATAATTGCTTCAAGTTCTTTGTCTGACAGAGTTTCGAGTAATTGTGCCGCCGTAATGCCTGTAGTGGGGTCCATTCGCATATCCAATGGCCCATCTTCCCTGAAACTGAAGCCACGGTCTCCTTGGTCGAGTTGCCTGGATGAAACTCCAATGTCGAGTAGTAGGCCATCGATTTTCTCTTGGATTCCGAGTTCGTTTAATATGGATTTCAAATCGCCAAATCTGCCGTGGCGGAAAATCACTCTGTCCGCAAATGCGGAAAGGCGTTCTTTGGCCCTCGACAGGGCGTTTGGATCTCGATCTATTGCCAGGACTTTTAGTCCAGGCCCGGTAGATTGAAGAAGGAGTTCTGTATGACCTCCATCTCCTAAGGTGCCGTCCACGATCAACCCCTCCTCTTTGGCATTAAGGTATTGAAGAACTTGTTCCTTCAGTACCGGCTCGTGGTAGCTTGGCATCGCGTGTCCGGGACCCCTCCTTATATGGCCAACTGGCCACCGGGTCTTTATCCGGATTGTTTTGCCCAGCGGTCTTTTGACCAGATTTCGAATGTCTTCGACATTCCAACTAACATGGCTTCTTTTTTTAATCCCGCAGAGTCGCGCTGGTGTGCCTGGACAAGAATCTTTCCAGATTTAATTTCACATTCGGCGGCTTTCGCGTAAAATTCTCGAAGCCTGGTTCGATCTTCTTTGTCAAAAGCGTTCAGGTCGTCTAACTTGGACTCGTTTTGCGCCCACTCTTTTTGTGGAAAAACGATTAGGAAACCGTCCATGACGCAAATCACCAGATGAGGGCCGTATTCTTTTTCCAGCAAGGCCTTAAATTTAGCTGGAACGTTGAAGCGACCTTTGTCATCTATACTAATGTTGTAAGTTCCTAAAAAACCGTTCATTAACCCTGGCTCTCGAGCAAGATAAGATCGACAAAAAATGACACTTTGTGACACTAATAAACACAATCCTAACATAACGAGACATTCTGTCAATAAAAAATTCCATTAATTTACACTAACAGCTTAGAGCCTGATTTCTGGCAGGATTTCCGGAATTATGAGGAATAAAATCCAGCGGTTTTGGATTCTGAATTTGTGTTTTATAAGTGATTGATTATATTGCCGCAGAAAGGTTTCTGGTGATAAAAAAATTATGCTTTTTCAGGACTGCGAAAGGCTTTCTGGATGGGCAGGAATTGCTTTGACAAGCTGGAATTGCCAGTGATAGTATTAGGATGCCTCTAAAAATTGGTTTTGGCCATGAACGGCCCTTATGAATAAGGGCTAGTGAGTTGTATGCTTAGAAAATATTGAATTTTTTTGAGGCCTTATTGAAAAATAGTTATAAAAATAATTTTTATTTTGATTAAATCTATAATTTTAAAGGCTTCTGCGAGTTATGATGCATAAAAAGAATAAATTTGCTATTGGCAGTATTTTAATCTTCGGAGCTATTGCTTACCTTATTACCGCAGGGATCAGTAGCACCTCACAATATTTTTTCACGGTTGACGAGCTAATGAATCAACAAGTTTCTTATGCCGGTAGTGGTCTCAAAGTGAAAGGTACTGTGGTCAATGGTTCGATCAATAGGGATCCAAACGATTATCTGAAGATTAATTTTTCCATTGAGGAAAAACAATCGAAGTTAGATGTGACCTATACCGGCATCATTCCAGATATGTTTGCAGATGGTCGCGAAGTGGTAGTGGAAGGAACTCTTGGGCAAAATGGCGAGTTCCATGCAGAAACATTGCTGACAAGTTGTCCCTCAAAATATGAAGCCGAAAAAGAAGCTGGAAAAACCCACCCTGGGAACCTGACTAATTATGATGAGCAGATTAAGCCAGGTATGACGAAGGAGTCGTTACCTAAAGCCACAATTTAGACTTGGCCCGTGTGCTTGGATCCTGGTTCCCTTGAAAATCTTCCGCTAAGCGGCAAAACTTAATCCGTCTTGATTAATGAATGATATTGGTGAGTTTATTTTATTAGTGGCCTTGGCCACAGCCCTTTATGGGTGCGTATCCTATGTGATGGCGGTTCGTGGAAACCGAATCGACCTGTACCTGAGTGCTGACAAAACTCCCTTGATTGTTTGGGGTTGCGTGATTATTGCTTCCATCTGTCTCTGGTACGCAATTCTGACGGATGATTTCAGCTTGCAATATGTCTGGGCCTATTCCAATCGGGAAATGGAAACGTTTTATAAACTAGCATCATTCTGGGGTGGGCAAAAAGGGTCTCTGCTTTTCTGGACACTTATGCTGACCACCTACATGGCGATTGTTTATTTCCAGAATCGTAGTAAAAACATCCGCATGCTTCCTTATGCAATGATGGTCATGTTGCTGATCACGGTGTTTTTTCTTCTCCTGCTCAATTTCTCCACCAATCCTTTTGAACGTATTCCTGTTCCCCCGGAAGATGGCCGTGGCTTGAATCCCTTGCTACAAAATTATTGGATGGTCATTCATCCACCGACTTTGTATCTGGGTTATGTTGGCATGACGGTGCCGTTTGCGTTCGCGATTGCGGCCTTGTTGAGTGGGGATTTGGACGATGGCTGGATTCGTCTGACACGCAAATGGACCCTGGTTTCCTGGTTTTTCTTGTGTATGGGCAACCTGTTTGG